>Ga0209675_1000074_pt1 | contig 162260 bp, 151 predicted proteins | sample AraplaCol_mLB_r2_2_FD_184280 | JGI IMG/M metagenome (GOLD analysis project Ga0209675, IMG submission 184280) | Arabidopsis root microbial communities from North Carolina, USA - plate scrape MF_Col_mLB_r2 (SPAdes) (version 3) | ecosystem: Host-associated > Plants > Roots > Endosphere | place...
AGATCGGGCCGATTGCCAAGCCCAAGGACATCCGCTTCGGGGACAACCTGCCCAAGACGCGCAGCGGCAAGATCATGCGGCGCCTCTTGCGCAGCATTGCCAAGGGGGAGGCGATCACGCAGGACACGTCCACGCTGGAGAATCCGGCAATCTTGGAGCAGCTGGCGCAGAAGAACTGAAGCGGAGTCGGGGAGCTTGAGCGCGCCCCAAAAGGAAATGCCCCGCTACCTTTTGAGTAGCGGGGCATCCAGAGGCCTTGCGGCTTATTTTGGCTCCTCGACCTGGGCTCGAACCAGGGACCTACGGATTAACAGTCCGGCGCTCTACCAACTGAGCTATCGAGGAACAAGCCTCAGATTATAGCGTGATTTTTTGGGCCTTTCGAGTGGACCCATGTGACCGCCATAAATTTCTGAAAATTTTTTGGAGCTCGCATTCAGAGCGACACGCTCAGCCCGAGGCGCAGCGTTCGCGGGGCGCCCGGAAAGAGATACACGTGGCCGAACTGGTAGGGCGATTCCTTCCAGTAACGGCGGTCGAAGAGGTTGTCGACGGCAAGGCTCCAGCTGGTCTGAACGCCGCGCATCCTGGTGTCGTAGCGCAGCACCGCATCGACGCGCGTCCATGAGGGCAGGGCGATGGAGCCGTCGGGCAGCACGTTGCGCCGGCCTTCGTGCGACAGCTGCCCCAGCAGTTCGAGACCCGGCACCGAGGCCACGCGATAGCCGGCCTGCGCGCGCAGCACTTGCTTGGGCACGTTGGTGGGCGATTGGCCGTTGGTCGCGGGCTCGGCGATGCTGCCGCGGCGCTTGGCATCGATCAGCGTGACGCTGCCGCCGAGGCGCCACGGCCCCGTGTTCCATTGCGCACCCGCTTCGAGTCCGCGGTGCACCGCGCTGCCGTCGTAGCCGGCGTCGCACGGCGTGGTGCCGAGGCGGTTGCAGGCATCGAGGTTCGTCATCGGCCGCTTGATGTCGAAATACGCGAGCTGCCAACCGAAGCTTTCGTTGCCGCCCTTCAGCCCCAGTTCCCATTGGCGCGAGGTCAGTGCGGGCAGCGCCTCGCCGGCGTTGGTGTATTGCGCGGTCTTGTTCGGCACCACCTGCGACTCGACACCCTTGCCCCAGCTCGCATAGGCCAGGAGCCCCGGCTGGATGGCGTAGCTCGCCGCAATCCATGGCGTGGTGAGCCCGTCCTTGTAGTCTGTCGGCCGCGTGCCGTCGGTGCGGATGCTGTCGCGGTCCAGCCGCGTGTGGCGCATGCCAACCCAGGTCGTGAAGCGGCTGTTCCAGCGGATCGCGTCCTGCACCGTGAGCTCGGTCGAGCGCTCGTCGCGGTTGGTGTTGGCGTCCGTCAGCGTGGGGTCCGGCGGCACCACGGCCGTGGCCCACACATTGCCGGTGCCGACGTAGTTGTACGCCTGGTCCTGGAAGCGGTTGCGCACGCGGCTCGCGAGCAGGCCGAAGCCCAGCTCATGCTTCACGCTGCCGGTCATCACGTTGCCCTTGAGGTTCAGGCTGCCGGCGGTTTGCGTGCGCCGCTCGTTCTCGCTGCGAAAGTCGTAGAAGTCGAAGGTGCCGTCGGAGCAGTAGCGGTCGTAGTTGCCTTCGGCATCGCAGCCGAACGCGTAGGCCAGGCGGTCATCGGTCTTGAGCCGTTGCTGGCTGATCTGCGCGCTCCAGCGCCAGTCGGCATTGAGCGCCTGGCTGAAGCGCACGCTGCCGGTCAGCGCATTGAACTCGGAGGGCTGCGACCACGGCTGATTGTTGAGGTTGATCTTCGGATCGACCGGCGCGGGCAGAGTGTTGCCCAGCAGGCTGAAACCGTTCTGGCTTGGCTGCGTCTTGTGGCTGCGTTCGATCTCGAACTCGAGCACCGAATCGCGCGTGATGCGCCAATCGGCGGCCAGCGAAAACAGGTTGCGATTGCCGTCCAGGTTATGCGTGAGCGGCTTGAGGTTTTCGTTCGCCACGTTGAGCCGGTAGCCGAACTCGCGGTTCGCGCCAAAGCGCCCGCCCAGGTCGAGCGCGCCGAGCACGCTGCCGCGGCTGGGGGTTTCAAGGCGCAGCGTGCGCAGGTCCTGCTCGGTCGGACGCTTGACGACGTAGTTGACCAGTCCGCCCGGCGCACTGGTGCCCGCCTGGATGCCGCTGGTGCCGCGCAGTATTTCGATGCGCTCCTTGTTGTCGAGCGGAATCGATGTCTCGGCGCTGATCGGCAAGCCTTCGCGCCGGTAGTTGAAGCGGTTGTCCAGCACGAAGCCGCGCACCGTCAGGTAGTCCCAATACCCAGCTGAGTTGTAGGCATCGGTCACCGAGGAATCGAACTGCGTGAGATCCGCGAGGCGTCGTGCGCCGCTCTCGCGAAGCTGCGTGCCGCCGATCACCGTAGCCGACAGCGGCAGTTCGCGCAGCGGCACGTCGCCGAAGCCGCTCACCTCGGCCTGCGGCGCCGCGTTGCTTTCGCTCACTGTGACCGCGGGCAGTTCTGTTTGCTGCTGGGCATGCGCCCCGGTGGCAGCAAGAAGGAGGGCGGCAGCCACTGCATGCGAGATGGGCGACAGCGGACGTGAGGGAGCGTGGATTTGTTTTGTCATCTTGTTCTGTTCAAGCGGAGGCCGCGCCCGTGGCGGCCATCCATTGCGCGGCCGTTGCCTCGGGGTCTTTGGCGGTGACCAGCGCGCGCACAACGGCCACCGAGCCGACGCCCGTGGCAAGCACTTCGGGCAGGCGCACCGCGTCGATGCCGCCGATGCCCACTTGCGGATAACCGCGCAGCAGGCGCGCATAGGCTGCGAGCCGCGCCACGCCCTGCGGGGCCGTCGCCATTTTCTTGAGGGTGGTCGGGTACACCGCACCCATGGCGATGTAGCTCGGGCTTACCGCATCGGCGCGCACCATCTCGGCGTAGCCATGCGTGCTGACGCCGAGCCGAAGGCCCGCATCGCGGATCTGCCGGACCTGCTCGGGTGCGAGCGCATCGAGGTCTTCCTGGCCCAGGTGAACGCCATAGGCGCCGGCGGCGATGGCAGTCTGCCAATGATCGTTGATGAACAGCAGCGCGCCCGTGCCACGCACCGCATCGACAGCCGCTTGCACTTCGCGCTCGATGGCCGCCGCGTCGTCCGACTTGAAGCGCAACTGCACCGTGGGAACACCGGCGCGTGCCATGCGGCCGACCCATTGCGCATCGGGCAAAACCGCGTAGAGGCCGAGGCGCTCGGGGCAGGGCGCAAAGGCATCGTCGCGTGCTGAAGGCGGAAAGGCGCGGAGGCCGAAATCGGCCGGTGTCTCAGGCCAATGGTTCGCATCGAACGCGCCGGTGCGCACGGTTTGCGCCTGCCACGCATGCGCGAGGCATTCGGCATCGATCTCGATGAAGCCGAGTGCCGAGCAGGCCTGCTTGGCGCCGCGGTACACCGGATCGTCCGACGAAAAGCTGCCGGCCGAAATGGCTGCGGCCGTGATGGCGCCGAAGCGCAACCCATGGGCTGCGACGATCGCGTGGGCAACAGCCCGGTGGTCGTTCATTGCGCTCATGCTGTGTGATGCCAGAAAGGCGTGCCGAGCACCGGCGTGCTCGGCTGCGCGGAGTCTTGCGCAGCCATGGCGCCGGCGCGATGGGCGGCGCGGCCGGCCTGCACGGCGTCGGCGAAGGCACCGGCCATCGCCACCGGATCTTGCGCGAGCGCCACCGCGGTGTTGAGCAGCACGCCGTCGTAGCCCCACTCCATCACTTGGCAAGCGTGCGAAGGCAGGCCGAGGCCCGCATCGACCAGCATCGGCACGCTCAACCGTTCGCGCAGCAACTGCAGCGCGTAGGGATTGACCGGCCCGCGGCCAGTGCCGATGGGCGCGGCCCATGGCATCACGGCTTGGCAGCCCACATCGACCAGCCGCTGGCACAGCACCAAGTCTTCGGTGCAGTAGGGCAGCACCTGGAAACCATCGCGGATCAGCTGCGATGCGGCATCGACGAGGTTCAGCGTGTCGGGCTGCAGCGTGTAGTCGTCACCGATGAGTTCGAGCTTGATCCATGGCGTGTCGAAGAGCTCGCGCGCCATCTGCGCGGTGGCGATCACTTCTTGCACGCTGTGGCAGCCGGCGGTGTTGGGCAGCACAGGCACCGCAAGCCGGCGCAGCAGTTCCCAGAAGCCATTGCCACTGTCGCTTGCGCCCGGGCTCGCCGACTGGCGCCGCAGGGAGGCCGTCAGCATGGCGGGCTTGGCGCGCTTCACCGCGGCTTCGAGCAGATCCGGCGAGGGGTAGCGCGCGGTGCCCAGCAGCAGGCGGCTGTGGAAGGTCTGGCCGTAGAGAACCAGCGGATCGTTGTCCGGCACGGAAGATGTAGTGGTCATGGTGTGTGTCGTCTCCATCGCTATGTCGCTTGTTGTTCATCCGCCCGTCACGGGGCGGATCACCTCGATGCGGTCTTCGGGTTGCAGTGCGCGCCCCGCATGGGCCGAGCGCGGCACGAACTCCCGGTTCACGGCCACCGCGAACGGCGGCACGGCACCCAGTGCGGTGATCGCGTCGGCCACGGTGGCGCCGTCCGGCAGCGTGAAAGGCTTGTCGTTGATCAGGACGTTCATCGTCATGCTTCGGATGTCTTGAGGCCAAGCGTCTGCGCAAGCGCCGAGCGGCCGTGCACGAGCAGCTCCATGGCGGCATCGAGCACGGCGGGCGCGATCATGAAGCCGTGGCGGTACAGGCCGTTGATCTGCAGCACGCGCGGTTGCAGCTGGCGAATCGCGGGCAGGTTGTCGGGCAGCGTCGGGCGGCATTGCGTTGCAATCTCCAGGATGCGGGCCTCGGCGAAGCCGCTGTGCACCGCATAGGCAGCGCTCAGTAGTTCGAGCGTGGAGCGCACGCTGGCGGGCGACATGTCGTCCGATTCGATCTCGGTCGCGCCGATCACGAACACGCCGCCGGGCTTGGGCGCGATGTAAAGCGGGTAGCGTGGATGCACCAGCCGGGTGGGCCGCTGCAACGCCACCTCGGGTGCATGCACGCGAATGACTTCGCCACGCACGCCGCGCAGCGTGTTCCATTGCGGCCGCGCGCCAAGGCCGCGGCAGTCGATCACCCAGTCGGGCTGGCCCGGCGTGCCTGGGGAAAAGTCGCTCGGCTCGCGCGGGGACTGCCAGTGCAGGGTGACTTGGGAACTGGCTTGCAATGTGGCGAGCAGGGAAGCCAGGAGCGCCCTGTTGTCGAGCTGCCCTTCGCCGGGGAGGAACAGGCCCTGTGCAAAGCGCTGGCCCAGCGAAGGCTCCAGCGCCGCAATGTCGGTTCCATCGAGCGTCTGCATCGGTGCGAGCTCCGGTACCTCGGCGCCGGTGCGGGCCAGCACGCGTGCAAGCCGCGCGGCCTCGGCGGCGTCTTGCCGGTGCCACAGCACCAGCGTGCCTTCGCGCTGGAAGAACACGGGCTCGACAAGTGGCGCCAGCAGTTCGGGCCAGCGCGACAGCGCGTAGTGGCCCATGCGCACGAGAGGTACCGGAGCCACGGCCGATTCGGCCAGCGGCGCGAGCATGGCGGCCGCCACGCGCGCGGCGGCGCCTTCGGCGTCCGGACTGCCGGCTTCATACAGCGCGACTCGGCAACCTGCCTGCGCCAGCGTGACCGCGAGCAGCCGGCCCATGAGGCCCGCGCCGAGGATCGCGGCCGATTGAAATGGCAGGCTCATGGCATTGCTCCTTCCCACTCTGGGGGAAAGCCGCGATGGGGGCAGCCAGAGCGCCCCATGGATGCGCCGCGTGGCCCCACCCCAACCTTCCCCCGGGAGGGGAGGGAGCAAGGCAACGCCATTCGCCGATAATTTTCCGCATGACCCAAGCTGCACAACCCGCCGCGCCGCAAGCGCCCCTGCGCTACGCACGCGTGCTCTCGATCGCCGGCTCCGACAGCGGCGGCGGTGCCGGCATCCAGGCCGACCTGAAGACCTTCGCGGCGCTCGGCTGCTACGGCATGACCGCCATCACCGCGCTCACCGCGCAGAACACGCTCGGCGTGTCGGGCATCCACGGCGTGCCACCGGCTTTTCTCAAGGCGCAGATCCAGACCGTGGTCGAAGACATCGGAGTCGATGCCGTCAAGCTCGGCATGCTGCATGCACCCGAGGTGGTCGAGGTGGTCGCATGGGCCATCGACCACTACCGGCTGCCCAACGTGGTGCTCGATCCGGTGATGGTTGCCACCAGCGGCGACCGGCTGATTGCATCGGAAACCGTGCAGGTGCTGGTGCGCGAGTTGTTCCCGCGCGCCGCGGTCGTCACGCCCAATCTCGATGAAGCCGCCTTGCTCATCGGCCATGCCATCGACGGCATCGATGCGCTCGACGCTGCGGCCGACGAACTGCTGGCGCTCGGCGCGAAGGCCGTGCTGCTCAAGGGTGGCCATCTGCCTGGCGACGACGTTGTCGACGTGCTGCTGCAAAACGACGGCACGCGCAAGCGCCTGGCCTCGCAGCGCATTGCAAGCCGCAACCTGCACGGCACGGGCTGCACGTTGTCGTCCGCCGTTGCAGCGCATCTGGCGCTGGGCTTTGGGTTGCCCGAGGCTGTCGAACGCGCGCGCGCCTACATCCTCGGGGCGATGGCCGCCGGCGCCCATGTGAAGACCGGCGCGGGGCACGGTCCGCTCAACCACGGCTTTGCGCCAGTGCCGACGCACCGCCTGCCGTCGTCGACGTAGGCTTGGGCCGGCTGGCCCATGCCAGCAGGAAGGTCGCCGCCAGCGTCGGCAGCGCCGAGCCGAACTGCGGCGCCCACTTGGCGAGCACGTGATACGCCGCGATGCCCGCGATCCAGATCAGCGCAGTGCCCGCGTCGACGCGGCGCGTGGCCATCGATGAGACGGGCTGCCCCGTGCCAAGCCGTCCCAGGATCACGCCATAGAGCGGCACGAACACCGAACTCAGCATCAGCAGGAACGGCTCGAGCGTGTGCATCGGCAGCACCAGCGCCAGCGCAGTGCACAGCGCCGCGAGCAACAGGCCCCAGCGGCGCACACTCCATCGCGGCAGCAGGCTGTGGGTCGACACCGAGCCGGAGTACACGTCGCCATAGGCGTTGTCGAGTTCGTCGATGAGGATGAGGCCAAGCGCCACCAGCCCGCCTTGCGCAAGCAGCAGGGCGGTGACCAGGCCGGTGCCCGGCTCCGCCACGCTCACCACCATCACGCCGAGCGCATAGCACCAGATGTTGGCCAGCGCGTAACCGATCCACGTGCCGCTGAAGGCGCTGCCCAGGCCGCGCTGCCCACCCGCGCTGCGCTTGCCGTGCCGCGCGTAGTCGGCCACCAGCGGCAGCCATGACACCGGCATCGCGATCACCAAGTCGAGTGCGCCGAACATGCCCATGCTGCCGTCGCCGGGCCGGGCCCAGAAGGCGTCCAGCCCCTTGGCCTCAAGCCGCGTTGCGAACTGCAAGCTGAGCCAGAGCAGCGACAGCACCACCAGCGGCAGGCCGAAGCGGCTCACGAAGCGCCGCACCAGCTTCACCATCGAGCCTGCCAGCAGGGCCAGCAGCACTGCGCCCCAGAGCAGCGTGGTGAGGGCGCCGCCCAGCGGCCCCGTGAGCGTCAGACCGAATGCCTGCTGGCCGATGGCCTGCGTGCCCTCGCGCATGATCACGAGCTCGAAGGTGGTCCAACCCACCAGCTGCACGATGTTGAGCAGCACCGGTAGCCGTGCAAAGGCGCTGCCGTAGGTAGCGTGCATCAGCCCGGCGCTCGCGAGGCCGCTTTCGCAGCCCAGCCGTGCGGTCCATGCCAAGAGGCCCGCGCCCAGCAGCGAACCCAGCACGATGGCAATGGCCGCATCGCGCGTGCCCACCGCAGGCACCAGGTAGGCGCCGATCTGCATCACCAGCAGTCCCACGCCCAGGCTGAACCAGAGCGACGCGTGGTCGTGCCAGCCGAACACGCGCTGCGACGCGGGCAAAGGCGCCAGCGCCTCATTGGCGGAAGAAAAGTCGTTGTCGTGTGCCATCCAGTTGCTCCATGCAAAAGGTTTGGCAGGTGGGCGAGGCTCCGGCAGCGAAGCCATCGCGCGAGACACAACGCGAAAGGCCGCCGGACCAGCTTCCCTGCGCGAGGATTACCTCAGTCAGGTTCAAAGGGACTCTCTCAGTCAGCCCCGGAACGGATCCCGGTTCGACACCCCTAGCGGTGGTGCTCCGCGCCATGGCGCAAAGCGGAAACTATTGTACGAGCCTGCGCGCGAAAGCTTCCAAACCATCGATGACGATCTGGATATGCCGCTCGAAGCTGCTGTCCAGCGGCACGGTGCTGCCGTTGTCCCAGCGCACGATAAAGGCCTGGTTGGCCAGGAGTGGCAGGTTGCGCGTGAGCACCGGATGGTCGAGCGGACGGATGGTGTGCACGCGCTCGCGCAACTCCTCGGCCCAGGCCTGGGTGTTGTCCGGGGGCAGGGGGGAGAACTCCATCGTCACGAAGCCCAGCATGGCCGCGATCACGCAGTTGTAGGCCTCCACCAGCGCTTGTCCCGCGAACCCGGCCTCGACCAGCGCCGCGAGCACGCCTTCGACCAGTTCGATGGGAAGGCTGCCGTTCGACACCAGTTGGGCGCCCAGCAATTGCGCAACATTCGGATGGCGGCGCACCGCGGCACGGCAGCGGCGGAACAGCTGTGCGATCCATTCCTGCCAGGCCTGCTTGCCGGACGGCGGCGTGACGTCGGCCATCACCATGGCGGCCACTTCGGCGAGCAGTGCCTCGCGCGTGCTCACGTGCCAGTGCACCGTGGCCGGATAGACCCCCAGCCGCGCCGCGATTTCCCGCATGCTGAAAGCGCCGAGGCCGAACTCGTCGATATGCGCCAGTGCCGCTTCGGCGATGCGCCGCTTCGAGAGCGTGCTGCTGCCGGGGGGCCGGCCGGCGGTCCTGGGTCTGGATTTGGGGTCGGAGACTGTTCTTTTCATGGATGCCGCCATTGTGCTGGAACAAAATTGATTGTATAAATAATATTAATTGAGCATTGATCAATTAATTGAAACCTAGCCCGTTGCCCCGCTTTCGAAAGGACCCGTCATGAGCGATGCGGAAATCGACCACGCCCTCGCCGAGGCAAACCGGCGCTTCACCGGCGCCAACCCCACGAGCCAGCGGCAGTTCGAGCAACAGGCGCGCTACATGCCCGGCGCCAACAGCCGCTCGGTGCTTTTCTATGCGCCGTTTCCGCTCACCATCGCCAAGGGAGAGGGCGCGGCGCTCTGGGACGCCGACGGCCACCGCTATGCGGACTTCATCGCCGAGTACACGGCCGGCGTCTATGGCCACTCGGCGCCCGAGATCCGCGATGCCGTCGTCGAGGCGCTGCAGGGCGGCATCAATCTCACCGGCCACAACCTGCTCGAAGGCCGGCTGGCAAAGACGATCTGCGAGCGCTTTCCGCAGATAGAGCAATTGCGCTTCACCAACTCCGGCACCGAGGCGAACCTGATGGCGCTCACGGCCGCGCTGCACTTCACCGGGCGCCGAAAGATCGTGGTGTTTTCAGGCGGCTACCACGGCGGCGTGCTCGGGTTCGGCACCAAGCCCTTGCCAACGACCGTGCCCTTCGACTTCCTGGTGCTTCCCTATAACGACGCCAAGGCGGCGAGCGAGCAGATCGAGAAGCACGGCCCGGAAATCGCCGCCGTCCTGGTCGAGCCGATGCAGGGCGCGAGCGGCTGCATTCCGGGGCATCTCGACTTTCTCCAGGCTCTTCGCGAGGGCGCGACGAAGGTCGGCGCACTGCTGGTCTTCGACGAGGTCATGACCTCCCGCCTGGCGCCGCACGGCCTGGCCAACAAGCTGGGCATCTGGTCGGACCTCACCACGCTGGGCAAATACATCGGCGGCGGCATGTCGTTCGGCGCCTTCGGCGGGCGCAGCGACGTGATGGCGCAGTTCGACCCGCGCACAGGCTCGCTCACGCACTCCGGCACCTTCAACAACAACGTGATGACCATGGCGGCCGGCCATGCGGGCCTCACGAAGCTCTTCACGCCCGAGGCAGCCGGCGCGCTGGCCGAGCGCGGCGAGGCGATGCGTGCGCGGCTGAACGCGCTGTGCGCAAAGGAGGGCGTGGCCATGCAGTTCACCGGCGTGGGCTCGCTGATGAATGCGCATTTCCTGAAAGGCGAACTGCGGCGCGTGGACGATCTGGTGGCGGTGGATGGGCGATTGCGCCAGCTGCTGTTCTTCCACCTCTTGCGCCAAGGCATTTATGCCTCGTCGCGCGGCTTCATCGTACTGTCGCTGCCGTTGACGGATGCGGACATCGACCGCTTCGTCGCCGCCATCGGCAGCTTCATCGGCGAATACCGGGCTTTGCTGCCTAGCGGGAAGTAGCCACGCCCAGCAGTTCGTGCAGCCGCGTGCTGGTGGTCGTGTATTGCAGAGGAATGGCCTTGCCCGGGAACACGGTGGCGGTAGCGCCCCAGGCGGCCAGCGTGGCCTCATGGAAGCCGCAGACGATCAGCTTCTTCTTGCCCGGGTAGGTGTTGATGTCGCCCACCGCAAAGACGCCGCGTTCGCGGGTCTGGTACTTCTCGGTGTCGACCGGCACCTGCTTGCGCTCCAGCTCCAGGCCCCAGTCGGCAATGGGACCGAGCCGTGGGGAAATGCCCAGGCAGGCGACCAGCGCATCGAGCGGCAGGTTGACCGTGGTCGCATCGGGCGTGGTGATCTGCAAGTGGCTGCCGTCGAAGGCGGTGGGCTGGCCGACCTTGAAGGCCAGCTTGCCGCCGGCCACCAGCGCGCGCATCGAAGCGACGAGCGCCTCGTCGGCCTGGAAGCCGTCGCGCCGGTGAACGAGCGTGACCTGCCTGGCAATGGCCGTGAGCGCGATGGCGGTTTCCAGTGCGACGTCGTCGCCGCCGTTGACCACCACTGACTGTCCCGCAAACCGGTCCAGCGAATCGGGGTGATAGAAGATCGAACTGCCTTCGAACTGCGCAATGCCTTCGACCGCAATGCGCTTGGGCACGAAGGCACCCACACCGGCCGCGATGAACACGGTCCTGGCAAGGAAGGCCTTGCCCGCCGAGGTCGTCAGCAGCAGGCGGTCGTCGGGTTGGCGGGCGAGGGTGGCCACCTGCTCGCCGAAATGAAACTGCGGCTTGAAAGGCGCGATCTGCGCCAGCAGCGATTGCGCAAGGCCGCGGCCACTGGTGACCGGCGTGCCGGGAATGTCGTAGATCGGCTTGTCGCCATAGAGCGCCACGCACTGGCCGCCTGCCGCGGGGAGCGCATCGACGATGTGGCAGGAGATCTCGAGCAGGCCGAGCTGGAAGGCCTGGAACAGCCCGACCGGACCGGCGCCGATGATGAGCGCGTCGGTCTCGATGGGAGCCGGGCCTTGGGGGTTCAACGGATCAGTTCGCCGATCTTGTCGGTCTTGTCTTTCCATTCTTCGGCGTCAGGCAGGGCGGGCTTGCGCTTGGTGATGCTCTTCCAGCCGTCGGCCAGCGCGAGCTCAGCGTTGAGCTTGATGAAGGCGATCTGGTTGGCCGGGAGGTCTTCCTCGGCGTAGATTGCATTGACCGGGCACTCGGGAATGCAGACCGCGCAGTCGATGCATTCGTCCGGGTCGATCACCAGCATGTTCGGGCCTTCGCGGAAGCAATCCACGGGGCATACGTCCACGCAGTCGGTGTATTTGCAGCGGATGCAGGCTTCGGAGACGACGTGGGTCATTTGTCTTCTAACGTCAGTGTGAGGTCGGGGAAAACCCGAGATTTTAGGCCTTTGCGGCGGTGGGCTGCACGAGCACGGCCGCAGCGGTCTTGTGGGTGGCCGTATCGACCAGCACCAGCGAACCCAATGCACGCGATTGCGTGAAGGGCAGCACTGCCAGCGGCTGCTGCAGCGCCAGCACCACATCGCCGATGGAATTGGCTTCCAGCTGCGTTGCGGGTTCCGATTCGAGCGTGGTGATGTTCACGCGATCGACGATGCGCGCCACCTTGGCCTTGACCCAGCGGTGGCCCTGCAGCGCCCAGTACACGCGGCCCGCGACCAGCGGCTCGTCGTCGAGCCAGGCCACGGTGGCGGTGATCTCGCGCACCGGCTCGAAGGCGCCGGGCGCCAGCAGCCAGTCCCCGCGCGACACGTCAAGCTCGCGGTCGAGCACTATGCCGGCGCTGTGGCCTGCATGCACCGCCTTCGGCTGGCGCGTGTGGCTCAGCACCTGCGCAACCGTGGCGGTCTGGTTGCTCGGCAGCACCGTCACGCGCTGGCCGGGTTCCACGTGCCCGGCAGCCACGCGGCCCCAGAACACGCGGCGGCCCTGCGAGGTGTCGGCCGAGGAAGAGAACTTTTCGACCCACTGCACCGGAAAGGCGAAGGGCACGGCCTCGTCTTGCGCGGTGACCGGCAGCTCTTCGAGCAACTCGAGCAGGCTCGGGCCTTCGTAACCGACCCAGTCGGCATGGCGCGTGGCCACGTTCCAGCCCTTGAGGGCGGAAATGGGCACGATGCCGGCAACTTCCACGCCCGCCGCTTCGGCGAAGGTGGTCAACGCGGTCGAGATGCGTTCGAACGCCAGGCCGGCGTCATCGATGGCATCGAGCTTGTTGATCGCGAACACGATCGACTGCACGCGCAGCAGGTGGGCCAGCAGCGTGTGGCGGCGCGTCTGCGGCAGCAGTTCGCGCTTGACCACGGTGCCGTCTTCCACTTCGGCGGCCCAGGCCAGCTTGGTGGCATCGACCAGCACCACGGCGGCGTCCGCGGCCGAGGCGGCGGTGACCATGTTACGGGTGTACTGCTCATGGCCCGGCGCGTCGCCGATGATGAACTTGCGCTTGGCGGTCGAGAAGTAGCGATAAGCCACGTCGATCGTGATGCCCTGTTCGCGCTCGGCCGAGAGCCCGTCGGTCAAGAGGGCCAGGTCGGTTTCGCCGCCGCGCTGCACGCCGGCGAGCTGGTCTTGCAGCACGGTTTTGCTGTCGACCAGCAGGCGGCCGATCAGCGTGCTCTTGCCGTCGTCCACGGAGCCGCAGGTGATGAAGCGCAGGGCGGTGCCGGTGTCGCCGTGAATGTCGGCTGTGACGGGGATTGCAGTGGTCGTCGCGCTCATCAGAAGTAACCGTCTTTCTTGCGTTTTTCCATGGATGCTTCGGAGGTCATGTCGTCCATCCGGGTCGCGCCGCGTTCGCTGACGTCGACCGACAGCGTCTCCAGCACCACGTCGCCCGCATCGGCTGCCAGGCTCTCGACCGGGCAGGTGGTCGTGATGTCGCCCACGGTGCGAAAGCGCACGTTGCGCACTTGCACCGTTTCGCCGTCGCGCGCCGGGGTGAGTCCGGTCACGGGCACCAGCAGGCCGCGTCGCTCGACCACTTCACGCTTGTGCGTGTAGTAGATCGAGGGCAGGCCGACGTGCTCGCGCTCGATGTATTGCCACACGTCGAGTTCGGTCCAGTTCGAGATCGGGAACACGCGGAAGTGCTCGCCCGGCGCCAGTCGCGTGTTGAACAGCGTCCAGAGTTCGGGGCGCTGGTCCTTGGGCTGCCACTGGCCGAAGGAATCGCGGTGCGAAAAGATGCGTTCCTTGGCACGCGCTTTTTCTTCGTCGCGGCGGGCGCCACCAATCAGCGCGTCGAAGCGGAATTCTTCAATCGCCTCGAGCAGCGTGACCGACTGGTGCGCGTTGCGCGACTCGCCGGGATGCGCCAGGCGCACGGTGCCGCGCGCCATCGAATCCTCGACGCTGCGCACGATGAGTTCGGCGCCGAGTTCCGTGGCGCGCTGGTCGCGGTAGGCCGTCACTTCAGGGAAGTTGTGGCCCGTGTCGATCATCAAGAGCGGATACGGAATGCGGCCTGCGCCAAAAGCCTTTTCGGCGCACTTCAAGAGCACCAGCGAATCCTTGCCGCCCGAGAACAGCAGGGTGGGGCGCTCGAAGGCGGCCGCGACTTCGCGCAGGATGAAGATGGTTTCTTCCTCGAGCGCGTCGAGGTGGGTGTTGGACAGGTGCGCGGGAGAGTGCATGGGCGGCACCAGCAGTTCGGTTTCGGTACGGGCGTTCATCGGATGGGGTGCGGAATACGAAGATTCGGTGCGGCGTTGGCCTTCAATGCTCAAGATGCAATCCGCACTCGCGGTTGTCTTCGCCCTTGGTCGGGTCCACGTAGTCGAAGTTGTTGGGCAGGCCATGGGCCTCGCAATAGGTGTAAAGGTCCTTGGACGACCAGTGCAGGAGCGGCGCGACCTTGATGAGGCCATCAGGATTGACGCTGACCGGGTCCATCTGTGCGCGCACGGCCGTGTCGGTAGCGCGCAGCGCGGTGAACCAGACCTTCGGCGCCGTCTCGCGCAGCGCGCGGGCAAAGGGCTCCAGCTTCACCTCTTCCGTGAATGCGGCATGCCGCGGATCGTCGAGCGCCGGGGTCGGGCCCTCCACCGCTTCACGATGCGCACGCGAGCGGCGCGGCAGGTAGATGTGCAGGTCGAGGCCCAGCAGCTTCGTCACCTCGTCGGCAAAGCGGTAGGTGGCTTCGGTGTTGTAGCCGTTGTCCATCCAGACCACGGGAACGTCCCGCTTGATGCGCGTGACCATGTGCAGGATCACGGCCTCGAAAGGGCGGAAGTTGGTGGTGATGATCGAAGGCTGGCCGAGGCCGATCGCCCAGTCCACCAGGCCCTCCGCGTTGCGGCCAAGTTCGGTGTTGATGCGTGCGAAGTCGATGTCCGTGGCGATGCTCATGTCGAAGGTTCCGTGCGGGCTCAGTCAGCGGCCGCGAAGTGCGGCGCGGTCTTCACCGCATCGCCCTGGTAGAAGCGGGAAAAGCGGTCGAACTGGCGCTGTGCGTCTGTGGCGTCCACGCCTTCCTTCAGCACAGCGCTGGAGAAGCCGGTGCGTTCCATCTGCACCAGCTGGTCGATCAGCACATCGCCGGTGGCGCGGATGTCGCCCTTGAAGCCGAGGCGGCGGCGCAGCAAGAATGCCTGGCTGTAGGCGCGGCCATCCGTGAACTTCGGAAAGCTCAGGTCGATGCGCTCGATGTCTTCCAGGCACACCTCGATGGCGAGCGGGTCGGCATCGTTCGGCAACTGCAGGACCTTCGGGTCGCCGTCGTCGATGTGTTCTTCTGCGGCGAGGATGTTCAATTTGCGGCTCATGCTGCTTCCTCCACCTTGAAACGCGCACCGTTAGCCGCGGCCTTGAACGGGTCGTGGCCCACGCGGCGCAGCGTGTCGATGAAGGTTTCGCCGCCTTCGCGGGTGTCGCGGTAAGTGGTGAGCACAGCCTCGATCACGCCCGGCACTTCGGCCGCCGAGAACGAGGGGCCGACCACCTTGCCGGCCTGCGGCGCACCGCTGAGCGCGGAGCCGTCGGAGCCGCCGAGGGTCACCTGGTACCACTCCTTGCCGTCCTTGTCGACGCCCAGGATGCCGATGTGGCCGCTGTGGTGATGGCCGCAGGAGTTGATGCAGCCGCTAATGTGCAGGTCGATCTCGCCCAGGTCGTCGAGCTCGTCCAGGTCCTGGTAGCGCTCGGTGATGGCTTCGGCGATCGGGATGGATCGGGCATTGGCCAGCGCACAGAAGTCGCCGCCGGGGCAGGCGATCATGTCGGTCAACAGATGCACGTTGGCGCTGGCAAAGCCGGCCGCGCGGGCCGCGAGCCACAGCGCATGCAAGTCTTCAGCATGCACCCAGGGCAGCACGACGTTCTGGTCATGCGTGACGCGCGCTTCGCCGGCCGAGAAGCGGTCGGCCAGTTCCGCCAGCGTGTCGAGTTGGTCGGCCGAGGCGTCGCCGGGCGCCTGCTTCAGGCGCTTGAACGAGAGCGTCACGGCCCGCAGCGCGGGGTTCTTGTGCGCGGCCACGTTGCGGGCCAGCCAGCGGGCGAACATCACGTCGTCGGCGGCATGTGCGCGCAGTTCGGCATCGGTCTTCTCGGCGCTTTGCAGCACGCGCGTGGCGAGCGTCGGCGGCACGAAGGAGGCGGCCACTCGGTCGAACTCTTCCTGCGTGATGGTGTGCGGTGCGCCGTCGTGCTCGATGATCTGCTTGTACTCGGCCTCGACGTCGTCGATGTAGCGCTGGCCTTCGGCCTTCACCAAAATCTTGATGCGCGCCTTGTAGATGTTGTCGCGGCGGCCATAGCGGTTGTAGACCCGGATCACCGCTTCGAGGTAATTCATGATCTGCTGCCACGGCAAAAACTCGCGCAGCACGGTACCGATGATGGGCGTGCGGCCCATGCCGCCGCCCACTTGCACGCGAAAACCGATTTCACCGGCCTCGTTCTTCACCAGGTGCAGGCCCACGTCGTGCCAGCCGGTGGCGGCGCGGTCTTCGGTGGCGCCCGTGATGGCGATCTTGAACTTGCGCGGCAGGAAAGCGAACTCAGGGTGCAGCGTGCTCCATTGGCGCATGATTTCCGCGTAGGGACGCGGATCGGCAATTTCGTCGACCGCGATGCCGGCGCGCTCGTCGCTCGTGATGTTGCGGATGCAATTGCCGCTGGTCTGGATGCCGTGCATGTCGACCGAGGCGAGCAGGTCCATCACGTCGGCCGACTTGGAAAGCGGAATCCAGTTGTACTGGACGTTCTGGCGCGTCGAGAAGTGGGCGTAGTGAGTGGGCAGCTTGTGGCTGCCGAGCAGGCCCTGCGTCTCGATGGCCTTGCGATAGACCTCGGCTTCGGGCTCGTCGTACTCGCGGGCGATCTTGGCCAGCACGCGCAGCTGTCGGCTGGAGAGCTCGCCATAGGGCACGGCCACGCGCAGCATCGGCGCGTAACGCTGCACGTACCAGCCGTTTTGCAGCCGCAGCGGACGAAACTCGTCTTCGGCGAGCTTGCCCTTTTGCCAGCGCTCGAGCTGGTCCCTGAATTGAGCGGCTCGTTGGTGGACGAACTGGCGATCGAAGTCTGTGTATTGGTACATCGTGTGATTCTTGGAGAAGTGCGGTGCCGCACGGTCAACGGGGCGCCCCAGCAAGAAAGCCGAGATTCTGAAAGCTGGCCTTATGGAAGCAAACTATTTTTTGGTTCGCGCTTTATGCGGATAAGCTAATTCTCCAGCGCCCATGCGGGTTTCCGGGCGGTTGGATGCTTATTCTGGATAAGGCGAGAGTGCTCTCACCAAGGCAAGGATAACGCCCGCGGGAGTTCCGCGTTGGTCCACTCTCTCCCAAGGGAAAGGGAAGTTGCGCAAGGTTTACCGCTGCCGGCCCTCTCCCGAAGGGAGAGGGAGTAATACTTTCAGCGCAGCATCGATGACATGGCTGAACAGCAGTTCAGCATGCGCACCGCGGCTTCCACCGTGTCCACAGTGAAGCGCAAGGTCACGCCGTCCACGCGCTCGAAGGCCGGCCATTGGCAGAACAGGTCGGCCATGGCCGGCGACTGGGTGCGCAGCGTCACCACCTGCGGGCCTTTGAAAACCAGCGGACTTGCACCGGCGCGCCCGGCCAGTGCTTCCGCCACCCCGGACCGGATCGCCTTGCGCGACTGCTCGGGCGACAGCGAAACGCCGCTGCTGAACCCCGTGGCACGCTTGGTCTCGACGAAGACCGCATGCGGAAAAAGCGGCCGGTTTTCGGCAATGAACACGTCGTCCCCGCTGGCCATGACCACCGGCGCGCCGTATTCGCCAGCCAGCGCGCCATAGAGCCCGGCCTCGCCCAGTTCCTGGTCGCCGAGTCGGATGCCGGCGAAGGCAAAACTGTTGATGGTGTGGGCGAGGATGCCGCGCCCCTGCGCGCGCGAGTGGTAGCCGACCATGCAGACGGCGACCACGCCTTCGTCGACGCCGGCCACCATGCTCAGGTAGCGAGGCTTGCCCTGTACGGTGCGCGCGCGGGCGTCGAGCACGTCGGGCGGCATGTTGCGAAAGCCGCCGTGCGAGTCGTTGACCAGCACCTCAGTCGCACCGGCGTCGAAGGCGCCTGCAATGGCTGCATTGGCCTCTTGCGCCATCAGCAGCCGGGCGCGTTCGAACTCCGGATTGCCGGGACGCGTTTGCTCCGGGTGGTAAACGCCGGCAACGCCTTCGATGTCGGTGGAGATCAGGACTTTCATGAGGCGGATGTCGGTGCAAGAGAAGAAAGAACGGAGGAGGGCAGCAGTTCGGCCAGCGTCGCCCGGTGGTTGCCGTCGCGCCCGGTCACGGCCGTGGCGTGCCACAGCGCACGAACAATCGCCTGCTCGGTGCTGTCCGCTGCGGCCTCGAAAAGCCCGTCGAGCAGGCTCTCGTGCACCATCGCAATGGCAGGCATCGGGCGCTCGGCGCGGTCGGGGACGGTGTAGGCGGTGGAGAAGGCCAGCACGATGTCGCCGCTGCCATGGCCGAAGACCGAGCCGGTGCGCGCCAGGCCGGCACCCGCGCGCAGGGCCAGACGGCGCAGCTGGCGCGCGTCGAGCGGTGCGTTCGTGGCCACCACGATGATGATCGAGCCTTTCTCCGGCTCCCTCGATGTCCGGCTGCCCGTTGCGGCCAGCCTCCCCGCCAGTTGTTCGCCAACCGGCTTGCCGGCCAGCACCAGTTGGGACGGTCGGCCGTAGTTGGCCAGCACCAGCGTGCCGACTGTGTGCACGCCGCCGTCCTGCGCGGAGACCCGGCGCGAAGCGCTGCCGATGCCGCCCTTCAGTTGGAAGCACGACATCCCGCGCCCGGCGCCCACGGAGCCCTGGGCAAAGTCGCTGCCGGCGTCTTCAAGCGCATCCAGGTAGTGGTCCTCGCTCACCGCCAGGCGCTGGATGTCGTTGAGAAAACCGTCGTTGCACTCGAACACCAGCGGATTGACCGTGGGCAGCGACCGGCCGCTCTCGGGGTTGGCGGCGAAGCAGTGGCGGATCTGCGCCGTCGCGACCGTGCCCACGGAATAGGTGTTGGTCAGTGCGATCGGCGTCTCGAGCACACCAAGCTCGGCCAACTGAACCAGGCCCACGCTCTTGCCGAAGCCGTTGAGCACCACGGCCGCGGCCGGCACCTTGTCGCGGAACGGGTCGCCCGTGTGGGGCCGGATCACGGTCACGCCGGTTTGCACCGCGCCTTCATCGAGCGTGCGGTGGCCGACCGTGACGCCTTCGACGTCGGTGATGGTGTTGCCCGGACCCTGGAGTAGATGGCCGATGCGCGGTGGATTTGATGCCATGAGGAAGAGCCAGGCTACTCGCGGTCGATCTTCGGGTCGAGCGCATCGCGCAGCGCGTCTCCCAGCAGGTTGAACGCCAGCACGGTGAAGAAGATGGCCAGGCTCGGGAACAGCGCCACGTGGGGCGAGGTGACCATGTCGGCGCGGGCCTCGTTGAGCATCGCGCCCCACTCGGGGGTCGGCGGCTGCGCACCCATGCCCAGGAACGAGAGGCTCGCGGCCGTGATGATCGAGGTGCCCACCCGCATCGAGAAATACACCACGATGGAGGAGATGGTGCCCGGCAGGATGTGGCGCACGATGATGGTCCAGTCCGACGCGCCGATGCTGCGCTCGGCCTCGATGTAGGTCTGCTGCTTGAGCACCAGCGTGTTGCCGCGCACCAGGCGCGCGAAGGCGGGCACGCTGAACACCGACACCGCCACCACCACGTTGGTCATGCTGCTGCCCAGGATGGCGACCACGCCCAGCGCCAGCAAGATGCCGGGAAAGGCGAACAGCACGTCGGAAATGCGCATCACGATGCGGTCCCACCAGCCTTCGTAGTAGCCCGCGAGCAGGCCGAAGGCCGTGCCGACGAAGCCGCCCACCAGCACCGACAGGAAGCCGGCAGCCAGCGAGATGCGGGTGCCCATCAGGATGCGGCTGAAGATGTCGCGCCCCAGCGGATCGACGCCGAACCAATGCGTAGCCGAAGGCCCGCTGTTGAGCATGTCGTAGTCGAAGAAGTTCTCCGCATCGAAAGGCACGATCCACGGCGCGAACACCGCGACAAACACCAGCAGCAGCACGAACAGCGCGGCCACGATGCCCACGGGCTGCTTCTTGAAGCGGCGCCAGCATTCGCCCCACGGCGTGCGGACCTTGCCCCCGGCCTGCACGGCGGCCACGGGAGAAAGAGGAACGATGGATTCGGTTGCGGCAGACAGGCCGGAAGCTTGCGTCATGGCTGCTTGCTCACTTGTAGCGGATGGTGGGATTGATGAAGCCGTACAGCACATCGACCACCAGGTTGATCAGGATGAATTCGAGCGAGAACAGCAGCACCAGGGTCTGGATGACCGGGTAGTCGCGCATCTGCACCGCATCGACCAGGAGCCGGCCGAGGCCGGGCCAGTTGAATACTGCCTCCACAAGAATGGAGCCGCCCAACAGGAAACCGAATTGCAAGCCCATCATCGTCACCACCGGAATGAGCGCATTGCGCAGGCAGTGCTTGATGATGACGGTGCGCTCGCGTACGCCCTTGGCGCGCGCGGTGCGCACGAAGTCTTCCTGGATCACTTCGACGAACGACGCGCGCGTGAAGCGCGCCATCACGGCGGCCACCGCCGCGCCCAGCGTGATCGAGGGCAGGATGTAGTGCTTCCAGGTGGCGGCGCCCACGGTGGGCAGCCAGCCGAGCTGCACCGAGAAGATCTGCATCAGCAGCATGCCCAATGCAAATGCAGGAAAGGAGATGCCCGACACGGCCAGCGTCATGCCGAGCCTGTCGGGCCATTGGTTGCGGAACACGGCCGAGACAATGCCGATGGCCATGCCGAAGATCACCGCCCACACCATGCTGGTGATGGTCAGCATCACTGTCGGCAAGAAGCGTTCGGCAATCTCCGTCGACACCGGCCGCCGCGTGCGGATCGATGTGCCGAAGTCGCCTTGCAGCATGTGGGTGAAAAAGCTCACGAACTGCTGCGGCAGCGGCTTGTCCAGCCCCAGCTCCGTGCGCACCATGGCCACGGTCTGCTCGTCGGCCTCCTGGCCGGCCGCAAGGCGCGCCGGGTCGCCGGGCAGCATGTGGACGAACAGGAACACGAGCACCGCCACGATGAGCAGTGTCGGGATCAGGCCCAACAGTCGTTTGAGAAAATAATTCAGCATGGCATACAGGCGGTAAGGCTCTCGGCGCCTTCTGGGATCCTATTGGGGGACACCGCGGAACCGGCTTTGCCGGGCCGCTGGTGTCGCCCCCTTGAGGGGGAGGCGGCTACACGAAGTGAGCCGCTTCGGAGGTGGGTCAGTTCACCGCAATTGCGTCGATGTTGATGTTGCCGTCGGGCATCACGAACACGCCTGACAGGCGCTTGGCATGCGCCGACAGGTTCTGCTCCGTGACCATCGGCACGCGCGGCAGGTCCTTGCGGATTTCTTCCTGCGCGGTCTTGTAGAGCGCCGCCTTTTCCTTGTCATCCACGGTGACCAGCGCCTTGGCCAGCGCGTTGTCCACCACTTCGCTCTTGTAGAACGACATGTTGTTCAGCTTGGGCGCCCACGCTTCGGACGCGAACAGCGGGCGCAGGCCCCAGTCGGCCTCGCCGGTGGACGACGACCAGCCCGTGTAGTACATGCGGACCTTGGCCGTCTTCGGATCGGGCCAGGCATCGACCTGCTCGGTGCGCTGGCCGACTTCGAGCGCCTGCACCTGCAGCTTGATGCCGATCTGTGCGAGCTGCTGCTGCACGAACTGGATGGTCTTCTGGCTGGTCGTGTTGTTGTAGGCGCTCCACAGCACCGACTCGAAGCCATCCGGGTAGCCGGCTTCCTTCATCAGTTCCTTGGCCTTCTTCAGGTCGTAGGGAATGGGCGCCATCTTCTCTGCGTACTTCACGCCCTGCGGCACGATGCCTTGTGCGGGGAAGGCATAGCCGCCGAAGGCGACCTTGGCCAGCGCTTCCTTGTTGATGGCGTAGCCGATGGCTTCGCGCACCTTCGGGTTGTCATAGGGCTTCTGCAGCATGTTGAAGGCCAGGAAGCGCGTGATGATCGACGGCGTGGCCACCACTTCGAGCTTGTCGCTCTTCTTCAGCAACTCGGCCTGCTCGTAGGGGATGGGAAAGGCGAAATCGGCTTCGCCCGTCTGCAGCATCGCTGCGCGCGTGTTGTTCTCGAGCACCGGCTTCCACGAAACGTTGTCGACCTTCGGATAGCCCTTCTTCCAGTAGCCGTCGAACTTCTTGGCCTTGACGGCTTCGGTCTGCTTCCATTCGACGAACTCGAACGGGCCGGTGCCCACGGGGTGGAAAGCGATGTCCTTGTTGCCCCATTTCTTGAGCGCGGTGGGCGAGATCATCGCGGCCGACGCGTGGGCCAGCGAGTTGATGAAGGGGCCGAAGGGCTCCTTCAGCGTGATGCGCACGGTGGTGGGGTTGATTGCCTCCACCTTGCTCACGCGGTTGAACTGGTTGTAGCGCAGCAGCTTGTTGTCCTGGTTCAGCACGCGGTCGAGCGTGAACTTGACGGCCTCCGCGTTGAAGTCCGTACCGTCGTGGAACTTGACTCCGGTGCGCAGCTTGATGGTGTAGACCAGACCGTCCTTCGAAACGTCGTAGCTCTCGGCGAGCACGTTCTGCACCTTCAGGTCCTTGTCGAACTGGAACAGGCCTTCATAGAAAGTCTTGGTCACCGCGGTGGTGATGGTGGTGTTGGTGTTGTACGGGTCCAGCGTCTCGGGCTGGTAGCCGATCGACAGCACCACGTCTTTGGCAGCCAGGGCAGTGCCCGATGCCGCCAAAGCAGCCAGGCCCAGCAATGCCGATGCCCATCGCAGGGAGGAAGAAGATTGCTTCATGGAAAGAACTCCGGTGGTTCGAGAAAAAAGCAGGAGGGCCTGCGGGTTGAAAAAATCGGTCGGTCAGTCAGAAGGCGCCGCCAATGGCGTGCCGTGCGACAAAGTGCCCGGGCGCGACCTGCACCAGCGGCGGCACGTCGGGCTCGTCGCCTACGGCACGGATCGGGCTCGGGATCTCGCCTTCGAGCAGTGCGCGAGGCTTGTGGCGGCGCGACGGGTCGGCCACGGGAACGGCCGCCATCAGCTTGCGTGTGTAGGCGTGCTGCGGCGCTTCGAACACCGCGCGGCGCGGGCCGATCTCCACGATCTGGCCCAGGTACATCACGGCCACGCGGTGGCTGATGCGCTCGACGACGGCCATGTCGTGCGAGATGAAGAGAAACGCCACGCCCAGTTCGCGCTGCAGGTCGAGCATGAGGTTGACGATCTGCGCCTGGATGGACACGTCGAGTGCCGACACCGATTCGTCGGCCACCACCACCTTCGGGTTGAGTGCCAGTGCCCGCGCAATCGCGATGCGCTGGCGCTGGCCGCCCGAGAACTCGTGCGGATAGCGCTGCGCCACTTCCGGGGGCAGGCCGACCTTCTGCAGCAGCCAGTCGACGCGCTGCTGCGCCTCGGCGCCCTTGGCGATGCCGTGGATCAGCAGAGGCTCCATGATCGAGAAGCCGACCGTCACGCGCGGATCGAGCGAGGCGAAGGGGTCCTGGAAGATGAACTGGATGTTGCGGCGCAGCGCCTGCAGCTCGCGCGTGGGCAGCTCGCGGATGTTCTTGCCGCCGAACTCGATCGCGCCGCTCTGGCTTTCGACCAGGCGCAGTAGCGAGCGGCCGGTGGTCGATTTGCCGCAGCCCGATTCGCCCACCAGTGCCAGCGTTTCGCCGGGATACAGGTCGAAGCTGATCTTTTCCACCGCATGCACGCGGCGCTTCACGCGGCCGAAGATGCCGCTGCGCACGTCGAAGCGCGTGACGAGGTCGCGCACGCGCAGGATCGGACCCGCATCTTCGCGCACCGTGGTCTGCGGCGTGGTGTCTGTGCAGGGCACGGTGTCAGTGTTGCCCTCAGTGCGCAGCAGTTCGAACTTGGCGGGCAGGTCGGTGCCCTGCATGGCACCGAGCTTGGGCACCGCCGACAGCAGCGCCTTGGTGTAGGGGTGCTGCGGCGCTGCGAACACTGTGTCGGAGCTTCCGGCTTCCACCTTGTCACCGCGGTACATCACGAGCACGCGGTCGGCAATCTCGGCCACCACGCCCATGTCGTGCGTGATGAAGAGCACGCCCATGCGCATCTCCTTTTGCAGTTCGCGGATCAGCTGCAGGATCTGCGCCTGGATGGTCACGTCGAGCGCGGTGGTGGGCTCGTCGGCAATCAGCAGCTGCGGCTTGCACGACAGCGCCATCGCGATCATCACGCGCTGGCGCATGCCGCCCGAGAGCTGGTGCGGAAAGCGGTCGAGCACGTTGCGCGCCTCGGGAATGCGCACCAGCTCCAGCATGCGCAGCGCCTCGGCGCGGGCGGCGGCGTTGCTTTTGCCCTGATGGATGCGGATGGCCTCGGCAATCTGGTCGCCGGCGGTGAACACCGGGTTGAGCGAGGTCATCGGCTCCTGGAAGATCATCGCGATGTCCGCGCCGCGAATGCCGCGCATGGTGGTGTCGCGCGCCTGTGCCAGATTGAGCACTTCGCCGTTGCGGCGGCGGAACGCCATGCTTCCGCCCAGGATTCGGCCGCCGCCGTGCTCGACCAGCCGCATCAGCGCGAGCGAGGTGACCGACTTGCCCGAGCCCGATTCGCCCACCACCGCGAGCGTTTCGCCATGGTCGACGTGGAACGAAAGATTCTTGACCGCATCGACGGTGCGCTCGGAGGTCGAGAAGCGCACGGTGAGGTCGTCGACGGCGAGGACGCGGCCGTCCGGCAGGGCGAGGGCAGGGGTGGACATGAGTGTGCGAGGAAAGGAGGGCGTCAGGCGAAGATGGCCGTGGCCGGCGTTTCATTGCCGCGCGCATGGCCGCGGTACATGCCTTCGGAGTTGAAGGCGAGGCTCAGGTTGCCGTGGCGGTCCACGGCAATCAGGCCGCCGGTGCCACCGATGGCGGGCAGTGATTGCTGCACGACCGCATGCGTGGCTGCTTCGAGCGTCGCACCGCCGTAGGCCATGCGGGCGCAGACGTCGTAGGCGGCTGCCACGCGGATGAACATCTCGCCGCTGCCGGTGCACGACACGGCGGCGGTGCGGTCGTCGGCAAAGGTGCCGGCTCCGATCAGCGGCGAATCGCCGATGCGGCCGACGCGCTTGTTGGTCATGCCGCCGGTCGAGGTGGCCGCAGCCAGGTGGCCGTGCATGTCGAGCGCGACGGCGCCGACGGTGCCGAGCTTCTTGTCTTCGTCGAGCGGCGCCGTCATGGCAGCGCCTTCATGGTCGGTGACCACGCGGCCGGTGCCCCGCACGCGATACAGCTGCTGGCGGCGTGCCTCGGTGGAGAAGTAGGAGGGTTCGACCATCTCCAGCCCGTGCTCGCGCGCGAAGGCCTCGGCGCCGGCACCGGCCAGCAGCACGTGGGCGCCGTCTTCCAGCACGGCGCGCGCTGCACGCACGGGGCGGCGAATGTGGCACACGCCCGCAACGGCACCGGCGGCCAGTGTGGCGCCGTCCATCACGGCGGCATCGAGCTCGTGGGTTTCATCGTGCGTGAAGACCGAGCCATGGCCCGCGTTGAAGAGCGGGCAGTCCTCGAGCAGCTCGACCGCAAGGCAGGCGGCGTCGAGTGCAGACGCACCTTTGAGAAGCAGCCCCTGCGCAGCAAGCACCACGTCCCGCAGGGCATCGTGATAGGCCTGCGCCTGGGCTGCATCGGTCGTTGCCGCGTTGATGGTGCCGGCGCCGCCGTGGATGGCGATGACGGGCGCGATGTTCTTCATCGGGAAGCTTTCTTCTTTGTCTTGCGGGCGCCGGTCGCGGTTGCAGCGTCGGCGGGTTGCGTGGCGGCGTCGGCCCGCGGCAGGCCCTGGGCGCCGTGCAGCCACGGCCGCACCGCCTGCAGGATGCGGCTCGCGGACTGGACCGCACGCGGCGCACGCAAGGCCACCGCGCTCGTCAGCGCCTCGATCAATGCCAGCACGCTGGTTTCGCAGTTGGGCCGGTAGCTGGTTTCTGTCTGGCAGTAGAGCGCCACGTCGGCCAGCGGGGCCAGCGGCGAGCTCGGGCGGTCGGTCAGGGCCAGCACGGCGCAGCCCTGGCCCTTGGCGATCTGGGCGAGTGCCACCGTGTCCGTGAGGTAGCGCGGAAAGGTCAGGCCGATGAACAGGTCTTGCGGCCCCGCGTGCATCAGCGTGCGGGCCGCATGCGTCACGCCGCTGACGCTGGAGAGCATGCGCACGTCGTTGCAGCTGCCGTCCAGCCCGTGCTGCAGCAGCCCCGCGAGCCATGCGCTGGCGCCGAAGCCGGCAATGTAGATGGAGCGCGCCTTGCCCACGCGCTCCACCGCGGCCTCGCAGGCGGCGTAGTCCAGCGACTGGCGCGTGGCCTCGATGTTGCGGCGGCTCTCGTCGAGTGCGGTGGCGAACACCTCGGCCACGGTGGTCGGGTGCTCGAGATTGCCGCGCAGCCGCTCCACCGGCGCCACCAAGGATTCGAACCCACGCACGAGCTCGGCACGGAAGGTGGCGTAGCCGTCGAAGTCCAGCGCCCGCGCAAAGCGGTTCGCCGTGGCCACCGATACGCCCACCGCGGCCGCGAGCTCGTCGATGGGCAAGGTCGCCACCTGGAGCGGGTGCTCCAGCACGAAATCGGCGACCTGGCGATGCGAACGCGTGAGCCGCGGCAAGGCTTGCGCAATGCGCTGGGCCACTGTGGTGCCGGTGTTGTCGACGTTGGTGCTCATGCGTGGGTTCGTGCGTCCGGATGGGGCGCGTATGAAAACAGGTTTACAAATATAAGACAAAAAAGAAAATTTTCTGTCATTTTTGATCAAAGACGCAAGGACCGGGCCAGGAAGAGGACGACCTGGCCGCGCATTTGGCCCCGATCTTTCGGCTTGACGTCCCGTTTGTTCGCAGAGGAATATCCAGTCCGGTGCGCTTTGCACCGGAGGAAAAGAGGGCTGGACATGAGATTGAAAAATCTTCGCCGCGCGCTTGCGGTGTTGGGCAGCTGCGTGGTTCTTGTGGGCCTGTCCGCGTGCGGCGGGGGAGGAGGCGGTGGTGGCGGGGGCGGAGGCGGAGGCGGAGGCGGAGCGTTGCCAATCCTGCCGCCGCCGGGTCCTTCGGCCGATGGCCGCGTGGTCAGCGAAACCGTCAAGTCGAGCGTCAACGGCGTGGTCTACCCGATCGATGTCTTCATCCCGGCTGCGTACGACGCCGGCACGGATGCATTCCCTTCCATTTATGCACTCGATGGAGATGCCACCAATGGACAGCCCGAGACGCGCTTCATGAATCTCAGGAACGTTCTGCTGAAGCGCGGGGCGAAGGCCATTCTCATAGGCATCGGGAACACCGCACGCAGGCAGGAGGACTACAACTTTCCAGGGGCCGAGGCGTACCACGCCTTTCTCACGAAGGATCTGATTCCTTTCATCGAGTCGAAGTACCGGACCGATCCCGGCAAGCGGATGCTCACTGGCCTTTCGACGAGCGGCAATCTAGCGGCGACCGCGCTCTTCCTGGAGGCGCCGGACAAGCTGGCCTTCTCCTATTTCATTTCGATCGAAGCCGCCTTCTGGCAACAGCAGGGAAACAACTACGACCTGGAACAGAAGATGTTTGATGCCCTGGCGGGCAGGCCGCTCCCGGTCACCTTGATCCTGGCTCACTGCGGGAGCAACTGCAACGGGCCGTACGTGAAGGAGATGTACCGGCGCATGGCGGACCGCCACTACGCCGGCCTGCAGCTCATCGAAACTGAGTTTTCAGCAAGCCACGTGGGAACCGATGTGCTGGCGTTCGACGATGCCATGGCGAGAATCCTGAAATAGGGACCCACCTCGACGGCGCTCCTCGTCGGTTCATCCGGGCGTGAGCCCGAGCACCCAGTGCTTGAAATGCTCCAGCGCGCCGGACGCCGGACGGCCCTCCGGATGCGCGAAGTAGTAGCCCTGCTGCACGTTCAGGTGGCGGTCGACTGGAATCACGAGTTCGCCAGTCCGCAGCTCGCGCTCGATCAGGATGCGAGGCGCCAGGCCCACGCCCATGCCGGCCGCCGCGGCGGCGGTCACCATGGTGAAGAGTTCGTAGCGCGGCCCGCGCGAGGCATGCACCGTGTAGTCCCACCCTTGCTGCGCATACCAGTCGCGCCAGGCATGCGCGCGCGTGCCCAGATGCACGTGGCGGCATCGGCCAAAGTCCGCTTCGTCCCAGGGCATGTGGGCCTCGTGAACGGCGGGACTGCAGATCGGCACCATCTCGCCTTCGGAAAAGATCAACCCGCCCTGGGTGCCGGGCCAGAACTGGTCGCCGAAATAGATGGCCGCGTCGTAGGCGTTCTCCTGGAACGAGAAGGGCTGCGAGCGTGCCGAGAGATTGACCGTGATGTTCGGATGCCTGTGGCTGAAGTCCGGCAGGCGCGGAATCAGCCACTGCGTGGCGAAGGTGGGCACCACGGCTACTTCGAGCACAAAACCCATGTCGTGGCCGGCGCTGATCTCCAGCGTGTCACGGCGGATCTGGTCGAGGTGGCGGCGGATGCGCGCGGCGTATTCGCGCCCGGTTTCGGTGAGGGTCAGCCGGCGGCGCACGCGAGAGAACAGGGGTACCCCCAGGCGCTGCTCCAGCGTGGCCACCTGCCGCCCTACGGCGCTTTGCGTGAGCGCCAGTTCGGCCGCGGCACGGGTGAAACTCCCCAGCCGCGCCGAGGCCTCGAACGCCTGCAGCGCACCCAGGTTGGGAATGTCTTTTCTCATCGTTGCTATTCTGCGTGCCGGGCTCGCGATTTTTCGCGGCGCTTGTGAGAATGGAGCCTGTCGGCGAACAGCAAGAAGGGTAGTTCATGCGTCGTGTGGTGATCATCGGCGGCGGCGCCATCGGCTCTGCCATCGCATATTTCCTGAACCGGGACCCAGAGGAGGAACCGTTCGAGGTCACCGTGGTCGAGCGCGATTTTTCCTACACCCAGGCATCGTCGGCTCTCTCGGCCAGTTCGATCCGCCAGCAGTTCTCCACCGCCATCAACATCGAGATGTCGCTCTACGGCATTGAGTTTTTTCGCGGGCTGGGCGAAACCCTGCGCGTGGGCGACAACGTGCCGGACATCGGGCTGGTCGAGCCCGGCTACCTGTACCTGGCACCGCCGAGCGGTGCCGACACGCTGCGCGAGAACCATGCCTTGCAGAAGACGCACGGGGTGGACGTGATCCTGATGACGCCCGACGAGCTGGCGCTGCGCTTCCCGTGGCTGGCGACCGAAGGCATTGCGCTCGCTTCGCTGGGCCTTTCGGGCGAGGGCTGGTACGACGGCTACAGCCTGCTGCAGGCGTTCCGCAAAAAGGCCGTCTCGCAAGGGGCTCTCTATGTGCAAGCCAAGGCGACGGGGCTGCAGCGGGACGGCCACCGCGTGACCGGCGTCGCGCTCGACCTGGGCAACGTGCTTCCGGCCGATGTGGTGGTCAATGCGACCGGTGCCTGGGCCGCGAAGGTGGCGGGGTGGGCCGGAATCGACCTGCCGGTGCGCGGCCGGCGCCGCATGGTGTTCAGCTTCTCGTGCCCCGAAACGCTGCCGGGCTGCCCGCTGGTGATCGACACTTCGGGCATCTGGGTGCGTCCCGAAGGCCGCCGTTTCATCTGCGGCTTTGCGCCGCCGCAGGACCGGGATCGGGACGATGCGCCTCTGGAAGTCGATTACCGCGTGTTTGACGATTTCATCTGGCCCGCACTGGCCAAGCGGGTGCCTTCCTTCGAAGCCATCCGCATGACCGGCGCATGGGCCGGCTACTACGAGATGAACCTTTTCGATCACAACGCGATCCTCGGCCTTCATCCGGACTGCGAGAACCTGTATTTCGCCAACGGTTTCTCGGGGCACGGCCTGCAGCAGTGCCCGGCGGCGGGGCGCGGCGTTGCCGAGCTCATCCGCTACGGCGAATACCGCGGCCTCGACCTGTCGCCGCTTTCATTCGCGCGGATCTTGGAGAACCGGCCGCTGGTCGAGAAGAACGTGATCTAGCCGGTCTAGCCGGTCTGGCCGGAGGCGGGGCACAGGCGTACGATCTTTTTTCAACCGAGGGCACGGCATCATGACTGCACAGGCACTGATCGATACTGCACGGGCGCTGGTCGCCGGCGACAAGGGCTTGCTTGCCATGGACGAGAGCAACGCCACCTGCCACAAGCGTTTCGCCAAACTGGGCATTTCGCAGACAGAGGACGCGCGGCGCGACTGGCGCGAGTTGATCGTCACCGCGCCGGGCCTGGGTGCATGCATCAGCGGCGCGATCCTCTTCGACGAAACCATCCGGCAGCGAACGAGCAAGGGGGTGTCGTTCGTTGAAGCGCTCGACGCGGTGGGCATCATTCCGGGCATCAAAGTCGACACCGGCGCGAAGCCGCTGGCGGGCCATCCGGGCGAGACGGTCACCGAAGGGCTGGACGGCTTGCGCGAGCGCCTGGCCGAGTACGCCGGCATGGGCGCGCGTTTTGCCAAGTGGCGCGGGGTGATCACGCCCGGCGCTGGCCTGCCCAGCCGCGCATGCATCGAGGTCAACGCCCATGCGCTGGCCCGCTACGCGGCACTGTGCCAGGAGGCTGGACTGGTTCCCATCGTGGAGCCCGAAGTGCTGATGGACGGTGACCATTCCATGGCCCGCTGTGCGGAAATCACGGAAGAGACGCTGCACGCGGTCTTCGCCCAGCTTCGTTTGCAGGGCGTGCTGCTCGAGGGCATGCTCCTGAAGCCGAACATGGTCCTGCCAGGGCAGGCGTGCGCGCATCAGGAGAGCGTTGAAGAAGTGGCCGATGCCACGGTCTCGTGCCTGCTGCGCACCGTGCCTGCCGCGGTGCCGGGCGTCGCTTTCCTGTCGGGCGGCCAATCGGCGCAGCTCGCGTCCGCACGGTTGAATGCAATGAACGAACGGTTCCGCTCGCGGCTTCCGTGGGCGCTGGCGTTTTCATATTCCCGCGCCGTCCAGCAGCCGGCGCTGGATGCATGGAAGGGCGACCGCGCCAACGTTGAACCGGCGCAAAAGGCGCTCGTGCATCGCGCGCGCTGCAACCAGGCCGCGCGGCGCGGCAACTACGATGCCGCGGCGGACGCGCCCAGGGGCGCCTGAGTTCAACCGCTCTTCGACGGATTCACCAGCACGGGCGTCGGCCGGTAGCTTTCTGGAAACAGCTGCTTGAGGTTCTCGAGCTTTGGCATGTCGTGGATCACGATGTAGCCGTGCCGGGGATTGCGGGTAAGAAAGTCCTGGTGATAGGCCTCGGCCGCATAGAAGGGCTTCGACACTTCGATGGTGGTCGCGAGCGGCTTGCTGAAAGCCTTGGCCTGGTTCAGCTGCGCGATGTAGTCCCTGGCCACACGGGCCTGCTCGATGTTCTCGGCAAACACGGTGGAGCGGTATTGAGGGCCCGTGTCCGGCCCTTGCCGGTTCAGTTCGGTCGGGTCGTGCGCCACCGAGAAGAATATCTGCAGCAGCTTGCCATAGCTGATCTGCTGCGGGTCGTAGACGATGCGGACCGACTCGGCGTGGCCGGTGCGGCCCGACCCCACCTGGTCGTAGCGTGCGGTCTTTGCTTCGCCGCCGGCATAGCCCGATACCGCGTTGTTCACGCCCTTGATGCGCTGGAACACGCCTTGCACACCCCAGAAGCAGCCACCGGCGAAGACCGCGGTCTCGTATTTCGCCGTCGGCGGGGTCATCACATCGAACCTGGGCGGCGGCACGCGGCGCGCCGGCTCGGCGAAGGACGGCGCGCCGTGCCAAGCCAGGGCTGCGGCGACCAAGGTGCCGGCGAGTGCGAGGAGTCTCATCGAGTTGTCCTTGAAAGCCTCTTGGATGCCAAGCGGATGAACGCGACATTGCCGCCGTTTGCAACGCCAGTCAATGCCGCGTATCCCTGCTCCCTGCTTCTTCGCCGCAGTGAAATCGTCTCAGCCTTCGGGACCGACGTGCCGATTCAGCCGTTCGACAAGCCCCGGCAGATCGAAGCCTTGCGCGGCCACCGACTTGGGCAGCACATGGAAAAGGCGCGGCATCAGGTAGAGGAGGACGAAGCGATCGTCCTGGCGCCACTTGAACACGTTTGCCCAGACCACCCGGCTCTCGCCGTGGGTTGCGCGAAGCCGCAGCGCATCGTCCAGCAGTTCGACCGAAAACTCCTCCCGGATCGACTTGTACTTGCGATAGTGCCGGCGGGCCGTCATCGGCATCAACACGAAACGAGTGGCCAGCAGAACGCCCGTGCCGCCGATGAGCCCACCGATTGCGCCCGCCTGGAGAAGACGCGTGCCGAACACCGCACCCAGCACCAGCAGCACGGCAACGGCTACCGCGATCCAGCGCCACTTTTGCGGCCATTTCGCGTAAAGCTTCATGGCCTCGACATAGTCGGCTTCGGAGATCCTGAATGTCGCGGTCATCGTGCAGCGCTCGTGATTTGCCGGGAATGAGGGCGATGCTACAAGAGCGGCATGGCTCAACGCGAGCGCGCTGAACACATGCCTCTCACGCCGCTTACGGCGGGCAGGGTCGTGCGGCCGCCGGCTTCACGCCGTCCCGCTCCCACTTGACCATCGCGCCGAAGGCTTGGATCTGCTCGGCGATGGTGAAGTCGCAATGAGAGATGCCGCGGACCGCACGCTGCATCAGCCAGCCATTGTTGCCCTTGGCGGCCACAGGCCCTGTACGGAGGACCTTCAGCCGTCCTTGCGACGCGTCACCACGACCGTGGCCTCGAGGCCGTCGTAGGCCTCGGCATCCCCATACCAACTGCCTGAGATCGGCGCGGCCTGCGCCGGGTCGCGCGTGACGCCGACACGGATCAGCTGGCCGCTGCCCATGAGGTTGTTGGTCGGATCGAAGGCGAGCCAGCCGATGCCCGGCAGGTAGGCTTGCAGCCACGCGTGCGTGGTGCCGGCGCCGGTCATCGATTCACCGGGCGCCTGCGCCGCGCGGTCAAGCGCGGCGTCGTAAAGGTAGCCAGAAACGAAGCGGGTGGCGATGCCCAGGCGGCGTGCGGCTTCCATCATCAGGAGCGCATAGTCGCGGCAGCTGCCGCTGCCGAGCGCCAGCGTCTGCAACGGCGTCTGCGTACCTTCCTCGTCGCGCGCCTTGTATTCCAGGCTCTGGCCGATGTGGGCATTCATGCGCGTGAGCACTTCGCGCGTGCTGTTGGGCCGGTCGGTGTGCAGGAACTGATGGGCCCAGCGGATCAGTGTTCCGTGCCCATCGTCGTCATGGTGCGGCCGCAGGTAGTGCTCCAGGTCGAGACGCTCCTGCACCGAATAGGCGAAAGGCAGGAACTCGGCTGCCGGGTCGAGCGCAAGCTGGTCCTGCTGCGCCGGCACGTGTTCGATGGTGAAGGAGCACACGATGCGCAGCTCCATGGCTTCGCCCATCGGCTGCACCAGTGCGACCGAATTGGAATGCGGGTCCTGGATGAGCCGCGTGAACGACTGCGGGCTCACCTGCAGGTCGGTGGCCAGCACCCGCAGGTCGTGGCTGTCGCGCGGCCGGAACATGACGCGGTGCAGCCCGAAGGTCACCGGTTTCTTGTAGCGGTAGACGGTGGTGTGCGTGATGTCGTATTGAATGGCCATGCGGAGCATTCTCACGTGTCGGGAAGGCGAACGGTTGCATTACGTTGGCTTGCCGCGGACCGATGCCGCAGAATCGGCGCCCGTCAGGCCTTCCATTCCAGCATCGACGCTCCATGTATTCCGCCACTTTCATCTTTGCCAAGAAGCAGTTCGATGACGAATTCCATCGCCTCGACCAGACCATTGCCGCAGCCGCGAAGTCGCTGCCCGGCTACCTGGGTGAAGAAGCCTGGGAGAACGCGTCCAGCGGGTTGGTGTCGAACGTCTACTACTGGGACTCGCTCGAAGCGCTGCAGGCCCTCATCCGGCATCCCGTGCACCAGCAGGCCAAGGCCGCGCAGGCGAACTGGCTCGACGGCTACAGGGTCGTCATTTCCGAGGTGGTGCGCATCTACGGCGACAGCAGGATCGATCACATGCTGGCGCCGGTCGACGACCCAGGCGCTTAGAGCGCGGCTCTTTCGGTGCCCAGGGCCTTGGCCAGCGTGGCGGCCAGGGGCAGCGGCTCGCCGTGCCATTGCGCGGCCAGCAACTCGGCGCACAAGGCCGCGAAGCTCAGCCCCCGTGAGCCGAGGGCGGTGCATGCCCAAAGGCCGGCGTCGTTCAGTGGACCAACCAGCGGGCGGCGGTCGCCTGATGCGCAGCGCACGCCGACCCAGGCGTTGACCTCGCCGCGATCGAAGCTCCCAGCCAACCCAGCGGCTGCAGCGGGGTGCAGCCGCTTCAGGCGCTCGCGGTTAGCGGCGGCATCGGCATCGTGCGGTTCGAGATCGGTGCTGTCGCGGTCAAAGGTGGCGCCAGCAAGCCAGAGCAGGGCATCTTCGTCCCCGGGTACGTGGGCGATCAGGTGGCCGTCGCCGTTGAGTGGCGTAGCTGGCAATGCAAGGCGGTCCGTCATGCGGCCCCACGCGACTTGCCCGCGCACAGGTTGCAGCGGAAGGCCGGGTGCGAAGCGGCCCGATTCGTAGCCCGCTGCAACGACCACCCGATCGGCTTCCGCCAGCAACTGGCGAGCGGGATCCAGCAGTTGCCAGCCGGCCGCGCCGTGCGCCAGATGCGAAACGGCAACGCCACCGCGAAATTCGACGCCCGGCTCACGCAGCCAAGCTTCGATCAGCCTCGACGGACGTACCCATCCGGCGCGCGTATGCCAGAGCGCGGACGCGTCTGCCGGCAAGCCGGCATTCGCCAATTGCGCAACGCTGGCAGGCCACGATTCGTTTGGGCCGCTTTCGCTCCATCCTGCGGGCACGCGCGTGTCGCCTTCGGGCCGGCGTTCCAGCACGCCGCTGGCGCGCCAGTCGCGGCCTTCTTCGAGCAAGCGCTCCAATTCCAACCATGTGGCCCGGATACCGGCACGCGTGAGCCGCGAGAGCAGGGCGTCGTCGGGCGAGACATGCGGAGCCAGCACGCCAACTGGCAGGCCCGAGGCGCCGGCGGCCGGGCGGTCGGCTGAATCGAATACGGCAATTTGCCAGCCGCGCCGTGCAAGGCTCGCGGCGACAGCCGCGCCGGCCAGGCCGGCACCGATCACTGCGCAACGGCCCGGCGCCTCGACATTTGCTGGCGCGGGGCCGCGGCGGCGCACCGTCCAGGCGGGTGCGAACACACTGGCGAGGCAGTCGCGCTTGGGAGGAAGGCCTGGCCGCCTTTCGAGTTTGAAACCGTTCTGCGAGAGCGCATCGCGCACCGCCCGGGCATAGGTCCAAGTAGCGAGGCCGGTGCCCTGGCGGGCAAATCGCGACACGGCCTTGCACGTGTCCGGTGACCACATGGCGGGGTTCTGCTCGGGGCTGAAACCGTCGAGAAAGATGCTGTCGGCCTCGAACCGCTGGGCGCGCAACATGGGCTGTACGTCGCCGATGCACAGCGTGAGAGCCACGCGGCCTGCTTCAAAAGCCAGCCGGTGAAAGCCCGGCAGCAGCCCGTGCCACTGCGCGGCCAATTCTTCGGCCAGCGGCAGCAGCTCAGGGTAGGCGCCGGCGGCGCGCAGCAAGTCTTCAAGCCCGACCGGATGCCTCTCGATCGAAACGAAGTGCAGCATGCGCGGGCGGTTCGCATCCAGGCGCCACGCCTGCCAGGTTGTCAGGAAATTGAGCCCGAGGCCGAATCCGGTTTCGAGAATCCGCCACTGCGGCCGTCCGGCCCAGGCTTCAGGCAGGCCGCAGCCGCCCAGGAACACATGGCGCGACTGCGCCAGGGCTCCGGTTTCCGTGTGGTAAATGTCGTCGAAGCGCTCGCTGTACGGCACGCCGTCGGCGCGCCAGGCGACGGGCTCGGCGGCCAAGGCGCGCTCAGTTCGAGGGGGGAACGTACCCCTGGGCGACGTCGGCGCCTTCGCCGAAGAAGTGCTTTTCCATCTGGCGGGCCAAGTACTGGCGGGCGCGCAGATCGGCCAGATTCAGACGGTTTTCATTGACCAGCATCGTCTGCTGCTTGAGCCAGGCAGCCCAGGCTTCCTTGCTGACGTTCTCCCACAGGCGCTTGCCCAGTTCCCCTGGATAGGGCGGGAAGTCGAGCCCTTCGGCCTCTTTGCCGAGCTTGATGCACTGAACCATGCGTGCCATTTTTTTATGCCTTTGGTGGGGAAAGCGGTTGCTTAGTTGATTTCGCTATTTAGAACTGAGAACTCGGTTGTTCCAGTTTCTATATGCCGTATTCAGAATACGTGGCTTCATCGATATGCCTTTTTGAGCCAGACACCATGAGCCTTCGCCGCGACTTTATCAAGCTTTCCCTGGGGGCCGGCGTGGCCGGTGCCATGGCCCTGACGGCATTGCCGTCGTTTGCGCAGGGCGCAGGTCCGGTGACGCTGCTCAATGTGTCTTACGACCCCACGCGCGAACTGTATGTCGACTACAACCGCGCCTTTGCCAAATACTGGAAGGCCAAGACCGGCCAGGACGTGACCATCAAGCAGTCGCACGGTGGCTCGGGCAAGCAGGCGCGGTCGATCATCGACGGCATCGATGCCGACGTGGCCACGCTGGCGCTGGGCGGCGACATCGACGCGCTGGTCACGCACGGCGGCGTGGTCAAGGAGGGCTGGCAGAAGCGCCTGCCGCAGAATTCGGCACCCTACACCTCGACCATCGTGTTCCTGGTGAAGAAAGGCAACCCCAAAGGCCTGAAGGATTGGGACGACCTCATCAAGCCGGGCGTGCAGGTGATCACGCCCAACCCCAAGACCTCGGGCGGCGCCCGCTGGAACTACCTGGCCGCATGGGAATTCGCCAAGCGCAAGTACGGCAGCGACGCCAAGGCCAAGGAATACATCGGCAGCCTGTTCAAGAACGTACCCGTGCTGGACACCGGCGCGCGCGGCTCCACCATCACCTTCGTGCAGCGCGGCGTGGGCGACGTGCTGCTGGCATGGGAGAACGAAGCCTTTCTGGCGCTGAAGGAATTCGGCGCAGAAAAGTTCGAGATCGTGGTGCCGTCCATTTCGATCCTGGCTGAGCCCACGGTGGCGGTGGTCGACAAGGTGGTCGACAAGAAGGGCACCCGCGCGGTGGCCGAGGAATACCTCAAGTACCTGTATTCCGACGAAGGCCAGGACATCGCGGGCCGCAACTTCTACCGCCCGACCTCGGAAAAGGCCAAGGCCAAGTACGACAAGCAGTTTCCCAAGCTGACGCTGGTGACCATCGACCAGGCCTTCGGCGGCTGGGCGAAGGCCGACAAGGCGCACTTCGCGGACGGCGGCTCGTTCGACCAGATCTACACGAAGTAGCGCGGCCGAAGCTTCGCGCACTTTCGAGGTTGCTTTGTCCAGCCCCTGCCGGGGCGGGCGGGCCGCCGCTCGCGTTGAAGCTTCTCGCGTCATAGCTCGCACCAACAAACGAAAGCCACCTGTGTCCGTTCTCCTGATTGCCGGCAGTCCTTCGGCCCCGTCGCGCTCCACCGCCTTGCTCGAGGCCGTGGCCGAGCGTCTGGCCGGCCGCAATGCGCAGATCGAGCGGCTCGCGATCCGCGATCTTCCGCCGGCGGCGCTGCTCCTGGCCGACTGGAACCATCCGGCGATCGAACGCGCCATTGCGCAGGTGGCGCATGCACGCGTCGTCGTGGTGGCCACGCCGGTCTACAAGGCGGCCTACAGCGGCGTGCTGAAGGTCTTCCTCGACCTGCTGGCGCAGAACGCGCTCAAGGGCAAGACGGTGCTGCCGCTGGCCACCGGCGGCAGCCCGCACCACATGCTTGCGCTCGACTACGCCTTGCGGCCGGTGCTCCATGCGCTCTCGGCGCGCCATATCCTGCCGGGCGTCTACGCAACCGATTCGCAGATCACGCTGACACCGGAGAACGCCTACCAGGTGCACGCCGACCTGGGCGAGCGGCTCAACGAGGCCGTCGAGGTGCTCGCCACCGAGGGGCTCAAGCTGCCGGCGACGCACGGCTTCGAGCCCGTGCCGTTCTCCCGGGTGCGATGTAGCGTCTAGCGGGTCTTCGCTGAACCCGCGTTCGGCCAACCTTCACTTCCGTTCCCCTTTCTTGAAGCCGCCCGTGCGCGGCAAGGGGACAGCTTTGCCCAAAGGAATCCACACATGAACCCCGTAGCCACCGAAGACTTCGCGCTCGACACGCCGCCTCGCTCCATCTGGCGCGCGCTGCGAGACCTTGCCATCAGCACGATCGTGGTGACCGCCATTGCGCTCATCGTCGGCTTCATCTCGGCCTGAAAGGAAGCGCTCCCATGACTTCGATTTCGATTCCGCGCCGCCGCCTGCTGCAGGGCACGGCCGCCGCACTGGCGCTGCCTTCGTTCGCGGGGCTGGCCCAGGCACCGGCGCGCCAGTTGCGCATCGGCCACCAGAAAGGCGCGCTCAGCATCCTGAAAGGCCGCGGCACGCTGGAAAAACGGCTGGCGCCGCTCGGCGTCTCGGTGAAGTGGACCGAGTTCACGGCCGGCCCGGTGCAGCTCGAAGCACTGAACGTCGGCTCCATCGACTTCGGCGACGTGGGCGAAGCACCGCCCATCTTCGCGCAGGCCGCGGGGGCGCCGCTGGCCTACGTGGCAACCACGCTGCCGCGGCCCCAGTCGGAAGCGGTGCTCGTGCCCAAGGGCTCTGCCATCAGGAGCGTGGCCGAGCTGAAGGGCAAGAAGATCGCGCTCAACAAGGGCTCGAACGTCCACTACTTCATCGCCAAGCTGGCCGAGAAGCACGGCCTGGCGTACAGCGAGCTGAACCTCGTCTACCTGCCGCCGGCCGATGCGCGCGCCGCCTTCGAGAAGGGCTCCGTCGATGCATGGGTGATCTGGGACCCGTTCCTTGCCGCCGCCGAAAAGCTGCTCGAGGCCCGCATCCTGGCCGACGCGACCGGCGTGGTGGGCAACCGCGGCTATTACTTCTCGTCGCTCGGCTATGCGGCAAAGAACGCCGACGTGCTGGCCGTTGCGATCGAGGAAATCAACAAGGTCGACGTCTGGGGCACGGCCCATCAAAACGAGCTGGCCGCCGAATTCGCCGCGCTGTGGGGCCTGCCGAAGCCGGTGGCTGAGCTGACGGTGGCGCGCGCGGCCTACGGCACCAGCCCCATCAGCAAGGCGGTGCTCGCCGAGCAGCAGAAGATCGCCGACACCTTCTTCGAGCTGAAGCTGATCCCGCGAAAGATCAACGTGTTCGAGGCCGCGGCCGCGGGCATTGCGTGATGCAGCCGCTGCAACACCGCGCCGCCCGCGTGGTCGCCACCACCCAGCGCGCCTGGAGCGTTTCCGTGCAGCCAAGGCGCCCCGGTGCCGGCCTGCCGCGGCTGCGCTTCGTGCTGCCCCGCGTACGCGGCTTTTTCTTTGCCATCTGAGGCCATCGCCTGAACCGACGGAAAGACGACATGCAAATATTCTGGTTTCTCCCCACGCACGGCGACAGCCGCTATCTCGGCACGACCGAAGGCGCACGCCAGGTCGACCTGGCCTACCTGCAGCAGATCGCGGGCGCGGCCGACAACCTCGGCTACGAAGGCGTGCTGATTCCCACCGGCCGCTCATGCGAAGACCCGTGGGTGATCGCATCGAGCCTGATCGGCGCGACGAAGAAGCTCAAGTTCCTGGTCGCGGTGCGGCCCGGGCTGCACCAGCCAAGCCTTGCTGCACGCATGGCCGCGACCTTCGACCGGCTCTCGGGCGGCCGCCTGCTGGTGAACCTGGTGACCGGCGGCGACCAGGCGGAGCTCGAGGGCGACGGCGTCTACCTGGACCATGCGGCGCGCTATGAGCAGTCGGCGGAGTTCATTCGCATCTGGCGCGAGATTCTTGCGCGCAGCCATGACGGCCAGGCCTTCGACTACGAAGGGCAGCACCTCAGCGTCAAGGGTGCGAAGCTGCTGTTTCCCCCGGTTCAGGCGCCCCATCCGCCGGTATGGTTCGGCGGTTCGTCGCCTGCCGCGCACGAGCTCGCGGCAGAGCAGGTCGATGCCTATCTCACCTGGGGCGAACCGCCGGCCGAAGTGGCAAGGAAGATCGCCGACGTGCGCAACCGCGCTGCGCGCAAGGGCCGGGAGGTCGAGTTCGGCATCCGGCTGCACGTGATCGTGCGCGAGACCGAGGAAGCCGCCTGGAAGGCCGCCGAAGAATTGATCAGCCGCGTGAACGACGAGACGGTGATCCGCGCGCAGGCTGCCTTTGCACGCATGGATTCCGAAGGCCAACGCCGCATGGCCGCGCTGCATGCGGGCGGGGCCAAGCGCTCGCGTGCCGACCTCGAAATTTCGCCCAACCTGTGGGCCGGCGTGGGCCTGGTGCGCGGTGGCGCCGGCACCGCGCTGGTGGGCGATGCGAAAACCGTGGCGGCGCGCATCGAGGAATACGCGGCGCTTGGCCTGGACAAGTTCATTCTCTCGGGCTACCCGCATCTCGAAGAGGCCTACCGCTTTGCCGAGTTGGTGTTTCCGCTGCTCTCGCGCAAGGCGCAGGCGCGGCTCGCTGGGGGCTCGCTGAGTGGACCGTTCGGCGAAGTGGTCGCCAATCTCGATGCGCCTTCGCGCCTCGTTTCCCAAAGCTGAGGACTCCCATGACTGAACAGGTGCAAAAGCTTCCCGCGGTCGCGACCTCGGAAGAGAACGCCGGAGGAACGCTCAAGGCCTTCGGCGCCAACGTGGCGAGCCGGCTGGTGCCGTGGCTGGTGCCGGTGGGGCTGATCGTCTTCTGGCAGATCGCCTCGTCGCTGGGGTGGCTCTCCACGCGGGTGCTGCCGGCGCCGGTGGACGTGGTCAAGGCGGCCTGGAGCCTGGCTGTTTCGGGCGAACTGTGGACGCACGTCAAGGTGAGCGCGGGCCGCGCGCTCGCCGGTCTCGCGATCGGCGGCGGAACCGGCCTGGTGCTGGGCCTGTTGACGGGGTCGGTGAAGTTCTTCGAGACGCTGCTCGACTCGACCATCCAGATGGTGCGCAACATTCCGGCGCTGGCGCTGATTCCGCTGGTGATCCTGTGGTTCGGCATCGACGAGTCTGCCAAGCTGTTCCTCATCTCCGTGTCGGTGTTCTTTCCGATCTATCTCAACACCTTCCACGGCATCCGCAACGTCGATCCGCAGCTGATCGAGATGGGGCGCACCTACGGCCTTTCACGCTGGCAGCTGTACCGCGAGGTGATCCTGCCGGGCGCGCTGTCGTCCATCCTGGTGGGCCTGCGCTTTTCTCTCGGGCTGATGTGGGTGATCCTGATCGTGGCCGAGACCATCTCTGCACAGGCCGGCATCGGCTACCTCACGATGAATGCCCGCGAGTTTTTGCAGACCGATATCGTGCTGGTGGGCATCCTGCTTTACGCGCTGCTCGGCAAGCTGGCTGACCTGTTCGCACGCGGCCTGGAGCAATGGTGGCTGCGCTGGCACCCCGGCTACCAGAAGAAGCCGAAGTGAGGGCAGGGCAGATGACTACCTCTTCCATCACACGCCGCGCGGCCATCGGGACCCTGGGTGCATTGGGTGCCGGTGCGGTGCTGGCACAAGGCGCCACGGCGCGGCCCGCCACCGTGCGGCTCGGCTACCAGAAGTCCTCGACGCTGATCGCGGTGCTCAAGGTGCAGGGCACGCTCGGGAAGCAGCTTGCCCCGCTCAACACCACGCTGAGCTGGCATGAGTTCACCAGCGGCCTGCCGCTGCTCGAGGCGCTGAACCTTGGCAACCTGGACATCAGCGCCGACGTGGCCGACACCGTGCCGGTGTTCGCTCAGGCCGCCGGCGCAGACCTGACCTTCGTCGCGCAAGAGGCGCCATCTCCCGCTGCGCAGGCCATCCTCGTGCGCGAAGACTCGCCGCTCAAGACGGTCGCCGACCTGAAGGGAAAGAAGATCGGCTTTGCCAAAGCGGCCGGCGCGCACTACCTGCTGATCGCGGCATTGGAGAAGGCCGGCTTGTCCTTCAAGGATATCGAGCCTGCCTACCTGACACCAGCCGACGGCCGGGCCGCCTTTGAGCGCGGCGCCATCGACGCCTGGGTAGTGTGGGATCCGTTCCTTGCCGCGGCGCAGCGCCAGGCCAAGGTGCGCGTGCTGGCCGACGGCACGGGCATCGCCTCGTACCAGCGCTACTACCTTGCCGGCACCAAATTCGCGAAGGCGCGGCCGGATGTGCTGCGCGTGGTGTATGCCGAACTCGAGAAGACCGGCCGATGGGTCAAGCAGAACCCGAAGGAAGCGGCTGCGCTGCTGTCGCCCGTGTGGGGGCTGGACGCCGCGACGATCGAACAGGCCAATGCCCGCCGCAGCTATGCGGTGCGACCCGTGGTGACGGAGGCGCTGACCGAACAGCAGCGTATCGCCGATGCCTTCTTCGCGGAAAAGCTGTTGCCCCGAAAAATCAACGCGCTCGACGTGGCGCTGTTTCAACCGAGCCTGAAATCATCATGAGTGCCGTTCTGAAAGACATCCAGCAACCGGCCATTGCCGGCGGCGTTCGCCTGGAGGCGCGCGGCCTGCACAAGCGCTATGGCGAGCGCGAGGTGCTGCGAAACACGCAGCTCGGCATCGAGCCGGGGCAGTTCATCGCCATCGTTGGACGCAGCGGCTGCGGCAAGAGCACGCTGCTGCGGCTCATTGCCGGGCTCGAGGAGGCCACGTCCGGCGGGCTCTACACGGATGGCAAGGCGATCGACGGTCTGCACGACGACACCCGGATCATGTTCCAGGAAGCGCGCCTTCTGCCCTGGCGCCGCGTGCTCGACAACGTGACGCTGGGTTTGCCCGGCGACGCCAAGGCGCGGGGCAAGGAAGTGCTCGCGCAGGTGGGCTTGGCCGACCGCGAGAACGAATGGCCGGCGCGCCTGTCGGGCGGGCAAAGGCAGCGAGTCTCGCTTGCACGTGCGCTGGTGCACCACCCGCGCCTGCTGCTGCTCGACGAGCCGCTGGGCGCGCTCGACGCTCTGACCCGCATCGAGATGCACCGCCTCATCGAAAACCTATGGCTGCGCCACCGCTTCACCGCCCTGCTGGTGACGCACGACGTTCAGGAGGCCGTGGCGCTGGCAAACCGCGTGATCCTGATCGAGGACGGCCGCATCGCGCTCGACGAGAACATCGCGCTTGCCAGGCCACGCTCGCAGGGCGATCCGGCCTTTGCAGCCATCGAGAAACGCATCCTCGATCGCGTGCTGCAGAAGGCGGGGGAGCCCGAAACCTCCGCAGCGGACGCAAGCTGGCTCCAGCCCTCCGCGCACACGCTGCGCTGGGCGATCTGAACGCTTTTCTTCCACCTCAATCTCCCACGTACTTCCTCAACCCGAAAGAGAACCATCATGTCCATCCAAGCCATCAACGTCCGCAATCAGTTCAAGGGCAAGGTCCGCGAAATCATCCGCGGCGACGTCGTCTCCGAAGTCGATGTCGAAACCGCCTGGGGCATCGTGACCTCGGTCATCACCACGCGTTCAGTCGACGAACTGCAGCTCAAAGTGGGCTCCGACGTGGTTGCGCTGGTCAAGTCGACGGAAGTTTCGATCGCCAAGCTCTGACGGACCCTCGGGCTTGCGACCAACCCGGCGCCGTCGTGGCGCCGGGTTTTTTTTCGCTCCAGCGAGGCTTCGGTTCTTGGCACATCGGCCGCGGGCTTCTAAAGTGCGCACTACAACGCCCCGGAGAGAAACACCATGGTCAACTTCGAAGTGAGCGGCATCGTCCGCGCACTGCACGACGCGCGCAACGAATGGCGCGATTCGCAGCGCCGTTCGCGCGAACCCGGCGCGCGTGAGTTTCCCTCGCGAGATGCCTTGGCGCAGATCGTGGAACTGCTCAAGGGCGCGCTCTTTCCGATGCGGCTCGGTCCGCCCGAACTGCGCCATGAGAGCGAGGATTTCTACGTCGGCCATACGCTGAACACCGCTTTGCAGTCGCTGCTGGTGCAGGCACGGCTGGAGTTGAACTTCAACGCACGGCACGAGCCGAGTTCCGCGGGCGAGATCGACCAGGCCGCAGCCGATGCCGTGCACCGGTTCGCAAACGCGCTGCCAGGCCTGCGCCGCCTGCTCGACAGCGACGTGCTCGCCGCCTACCAGGGAGACCCGGCAGCCCGCAACGTCGACGAGGTGCTGCTGTGCTATCCCGGCGTGCTCGCGATGATCCACCACAGGCTGGCGCACGAGCTCTATACGCTCAACCTGCCGCTCCTCGCGCGCATCGTGGCGGAACTGGCGCACGCCCAGACGGGTATCGACATCCACCCGGGTGCGCAGATCGATGCAGGTTTCTTCATGGACCACGGCACAGGCGTCGTGATTGGCGAAACGGCGGTCATCGGCAAGCGCGTGCGGCTGTACCAGGCCGTGACGCTGGGCGCCAAGCGCTTTCCGACCGACGCCGAGGGCAACCTGCAGAAGGGCCTGCCCCGGCATCCGGTGGTGGAGGACGACGTGGTGATCTACGCGGGCGCAACCATCCTGGGCCGCGTGACGCTGGGCAAGGGCGCCGTCATCGGCGGCAACGTGTGGATCACGGAGGATGTGAAGCCAGGCGCCAGCGTGACGCAGGCCAGCCTGCAGAACGCGCCGAAGGGCAACGCGCCGTAAGGGGTGGGCCGAAGGCCCGGGCAGCGCCGCCCGCGCTATGCTTGGCAGTTGTTAACAATGTTGCTTGTATCTGCATGTCCTTGCCTCAAGCCACTTCCGCCGCTCCTTCCATGCCCCTGGCTGCCGACGAATCCTGCGATGTGCTCGTGATTGGCGGAGGCCCCGCGGGGTCCACGATCTCGGCGCTGCTCGCGCAGCAGGGCCGAAAGGTGGTGCTGCTCGAAAAAGCGCATCACCCGCGTTTCCACATCGGCGAATCGCTGCTGCCCGCGAACGTGGAGCTTTTCGACAAGCTCGGCGTTCGAGATCAGGTCGAGAAGATCGGCATGCCCAAGTTCGGCATCGAGTTTGTCTCGCCGGAACATGAGCACCGCAGCTACGTGGACTTTGCCGAGGGCTGGGACAAGTCGCTCGACTCCGCCTGGCAGGTCCGCCGCTCGGACCTGGACGAACTGCTGTTCCGCAACGCCGCCGCCCGCGGCGCGCAAACGATCGAAGGCTGCAAGGTGCGCGACGTGGCCTTCGACGCCGACGGAGCTACCGTGCACGCCGAGATGGACGATGGTGCGAGGCGCAGCTGGCGCGCCCGCTTCGTGGTGGATGCCACGGGTCGCGACACGCTCCTGGCCAACAAATTCCGCTGCAAGGAGAAGAACCCCGACCACAACAGCACCGCGCTGTTCGGCCACTTCACCAACGCCGAACGGCTCGAAGGCAAGAAGGAGGGCAACATCAGCATCTGCTGGTTCCCGCACGGCTGGTTCTGGTTCATTCCGCTGGCAGACGGCACCACCAGCGTGGGCGCGGTCTGCTGGCCCTACTACCTGAAGACGCGCGACAAGCCGCTGAAAGACTTTTTCTACGACACCATCGCGCTATGCCCGGTACTGGTGGATCGGCTCAAGAACGCCACACTGGTCGACGATGCGGTGCATGCCACCGGCAACTTCTCGTACTCCAGCACCCATGCCACGGGCGACCGCTACCTGATGCTGGGCGACGCCTTCACCTTCATCGACCCGATGTTCTCGTCGGGCGTGTACCTTGCCATGCACAGCGCGTTCGACGGCGCCGGGCTGGTAGCCACTGCACTCGACAAGCCGGCCGAACTGGCGTCCGCGCGGAAGGACTTCGAGGCCATGATGCGCAAGGGACCGCGGGAGTATTCGTGGTTCATCTACCGCGTGACCAATCCGACGATACGCGACATGTTCATGCATCCGGGCAATCCGTTTCGCGTGAAGGAAGGATTGATGTCGCTGCTGGCCGGCGACATTTACCGAGGCACGCCGATGTGGCGCGCGCTCGGCATGTTCAAGTTTCTCTACTACTTCATCTCGGTCACCCACATGCGCCGCACGTGGGAGGGGTGGAAGCGGCACCGCTTCAACGTCCGCGACATGGGCGCCCTGAAGGGCGAGACGATCCTCAAGTCGGACTGAGCACGCAGGGGCGCGGCCGGTCTACGTGGCCCACGCCGTGCGCGATGCACGCAGCGTGGCCACCGCGTGTGCCACGCCAGGCCCTGGGCTGCCTAGTACCTCGATGCCGATGTCCGCGAGTTCCCCGGCGACGGGCGCCATGGAGGCCTGCGCCAGCACGACCACATCGGCTGCGATAGCGGCGGCGCGGATGCCTCCGGCCAAGGCCTCGATGTAGCGCGAGGTGTCCCCGGCCTCGAAGTGTGCCCAGGCCCTTTGGACCAGGAGCACGCTCGGCTTCACGCCCACGCCCGCCCGAGCCGCCGCCGAAAGGATCAGCGCGGTCGTCGGTTCCAGCGTGCTTTCAAGCGCCGCGGCAATCAGCACGCGCGGGCCGGCGCGCACCGCGCGGTCGGCCATGGCCCGGTCGATGCGCTGGGCCGCGAATGCGCCGCCGGTGGCGGTTTGCTCGGCGAGGGCGCCGATGGTGGAACAGGTGCATGCAACCACGGCGGCACCGTCGGATGCGGCTTCGCGCATGGCGTCGTGCACGCGGGCGGCCAGCATCGGGTTGTCATCGATGCCCGCAGCGCGTGCTTCGTGCAGCAGTTCCTCTTTCACCAGGTGTTGCACATGGAGATCGGGCGCAATCTCGCGGGTGAGGCGCTCGAAGGTCGGCACATGGATCTGCGCCGTGTGGAGAAATGCAATGGTGTCAGCCATGGGAGCAATACTCAGGAAGCGGCTTCACGGGCGCGGCGGGCCTCGTAAGCCTTGAGGTGGACGTAGGCCGTGCGCAGCACCGAAGGGGCCGACGGCGATTCCGCATGCGGAGCGCGGCGCAACAGGTCGCCGACGATGTGGTCGGCCTCGACCGGCATGCCGCGCACAATGTCCTTGTACATGGAAGCCGTCATGGGCGAGCCCGCCGCCGTGATCATCTTGCGGCCACGCTCGATGGCTGCCGGACGCGGCGCGAAGCCGTTGTGCGCGGCGATGGCGCAGCATTCCTCGAAGATCGCCAGCGCGACGTCCTGGCCGCCGGCCGCCACGATGTCGCCGATGGATGCGCGCATCAGGCTGGTCAGGCCCGCCGCCGAGGCGATGAAGACCCATTTCTCCCACATGTCCTGCGAGATGGTTCCACTCGCGGTGGCGTCGAACTTCGCCCCTTCGAACTGCGCCTCGATGGCATCGATCCGCGCCGACCGACCGCCTGCGCGCTCGCCGTAGACAAGGCTGTGCATGTCGTTGAGGTGCTGCACGCGGCCTTCGTCGTCCAGCGTGGCCGAAATCATGCAAAGCCCGCCCAGCACGCGCTCGCTGCCGAAGCGATCGGCCAGGCGGTCGATGTGCTGCATGCCGTTGAGGAGAGGAAGAATGGCTGTTTCGGGGCCTACGGCCGGCGCAAACGAGTCCATGGTGGAGTCGAGGTCGTAGGCCTTGCTTCCGACCACGATCACATCGAACGGCGCCTTGATCTGGTCGGCCATGACGTGGGGCGGCGAGGGCAGTTGCAGGTTGCCGAATGGGCTCTGTACGACAAGCCCGGTCTTCGCGATCTGCGCCGCGCGCCGGGGGCGCAGCAGAAATGTCACGTCGCGCCCCGCCTCCAATAGCCGACCACCGAAGTAACCACCGAGTGCGCCGGCACCCACCACGAGAAATCTCATTGCGATCCGCTCCTGAGGCAAAAGAATCCGGACGATGATGCCCGCGATTCTGCAAGCCTGCATCGCGTGCCGGAAAGGCGGGTGCTAAGGCAAGAGCTTTTCTGGAAAAGGTCTTGGGCGCTTCGCATAATGTTTTTTCCCCTTCATCATCCAAGGAGCTTCATTCATGAGCCAGACCCGAATTGCCGTCATCGTCGGCAGCCTCCGCAAGGATTCGTACAACCAGAAACTGGCCCTTGCGCTGGCACACCTTGCGCCCTCGGACTTCACGTTCGAACATTTGCGCATCGACGATCTGCCCCTGTACAACCAGGACGACGACGGCAACCAGGCGCCCGCGGTGAAACGGCTCAAGACCGAAATCGCGGCGGCCCAGGGCCTGCTGTTCGTAACGCCCGAATACAACCGTTCGTTTCCCGGCTTGCTGAAGAACGCGATCGACCACGCGTCGCGTCCGTACGGGCAGAGTGCCTGGGCGGGCAAGCCGGCGGCGGTCGTCGGCATTTCGGTGGGCGCCACCGGTACCGCGCTGGCTCAGCAGCACTTGCGCAACGTGCTGGCCTACCTCGACGTCCCCACGATGGGCGCGCCCGAGATATTCCTGCAGTTCAAGGATGACCTGTTCGATGACCGCGGCCACATCGGCAACGAGGGCACGAAGAAATTCCTGCAGGGCTGGATGGACAAGTACGTGGCGTGGATCAAGCGCCACTCGGCGGCCTGACACGGCGCCGTCCCGCCGCAGACGTGCAAAAGCCGCCCGGAGGCGGCTTTCTTTTGTTGGGAACCGGGCTCAGGCTGCCTGGGCCACACTCGTCTGGTTGGCGGCTTCGGCCGTTGCCGCCAGGATGTCGGCACGTGCCGCGGCCAGCGCGGCCGCCTTTGGGGCCTCTCCCATCGCAAGGCCTTCGGCGCGCACGAAGCGCACGTCGGTGATGCCGAAGAAACCGAACACCACCTTCAGGTAGCTCTCCTGGTGTTCCGCGGCCTGACCGCCTTCGGTGGTCGAGTAGATGCCACCGCGGGTGGACGCCACGATCACGGTCTTGCCGCCGGCCAGGCCCACGGGGCCCTTCTCGGTGTACTTGAAGGTGCGGCCGACTTGCGCGAGGCGGTCGATCCAGGCCTTGAGTTGCGTCGGCACCGAGAAGTTGTACAGCGGCGCGCCGACGACGAGCACGTCGGAGGCGAGGAATTGGCTCACGAGCTTTTCGGACAGGGCGTTTTCGCGCTGCTGGGCTTCGGTCGGTTGGGCCTGCACGCCGGTCTTGATGCCGAGGGCGTCGGGGCCGAAGTGCGACGGGGCATCGGTTGCGAGGTCGAGGTATTCGACAGCGGTATCGGGATGCGCGGCTTTCCAGGCGGCCACGATCTCGGCCGTGAGGAGGCGGGAGCTCGAATGGGCGCTCAGGATGCTGGAGTCGATGTGGAGCAGCTTCATGGTCATTCACTTTCGTTTGGTGAGTCGGCGCTCAAAAGTGGCCGGCGATGGGAGAATTCTATTTTTGAAGCGAGTTGCCGATAAGTAGGCAAAATTTCACTTCATCGTCCCATTTGCGGGACAATGAGGGCCATGCAAGATCTCAACGACATGGTTTTCTTTGCCGAAGTGGCGGAGCGCGGCGGTTTTGCCGCAGCGAGCCGGGCGCTCGGAATTCCCAAGTCCCGCCTCTCGCGGCGCGTGGCCGATCTGGAGCAGCGGCTCGGCGTGCAGCTCATGCAGCGCAGCACGCGGCGGCTTTCGCTCACCCCGGCCGGCGAGATCTACCTGCGCCATTCGGCTGCCATGCGTGATGCGGCGCAGGCGGCAGCCGAAGCGGTGGCGCAGGTGCAGACCGAGCCAAGCGGCACAGTGCGGCTGAGTTGCCCCATTTCCATTGCGCACAGCGGACTGGGCCGGCTGCTGCCCCGGTTCATGGAGCGCTATCCCGCGGTGCGCGTCGATCTCCGGGTCATGAACAGGCCGGTCGATCTCATCGAGGAGGGCATCGACATTGCCCTGCGCGTGCGTCCGGCCATCGAAGACAGCACGACGCTGGTGGCCAAGGTCCTGGGGACGAGCCGCGCGGTGCTGGTGGTCAGGCCGGACCTGCTCGCGCGGCAGGGGCCGATCCGGACGCCCGCCGACCTCGCGCGGCTCCAGACCGCGGCCATGTCGACCAACAGCGAGGGACGCAGCGATTGGCGGCTCGAAGGTCCCAACGGCGAGATCCACATGCACGTGCATACGCCGCGCTACGTGGCGGACGACCTCGCGACGCTGCAGCTGGCCGTGCTCGAAGGCGCAGGCGCAACCCTGCTGCCGGGCTACATGTGCCGCGAGGACGTGGAAGCCGGCCGGCTCGCCAGGGTGCTGCCCGAATGGGGACCGGCGCCGGTCATTGCGCACATGGTTTTTCCGGCGCGGCGAGCGCTGGTGCCGGCGGTCCGCCGCTTGATCGATTTTCTGGCCGAGCACCTGCATGGAAGCGAGTCGGGCATGTACTAGCGTCGGCCAAATTCTGCGAGCTGGCGCTCCTTATGCGAAAAACGCCATAACCAAAGAAGTAGATATTCGTTTGGCATTGAAGCAGCCCTTCGCACAATCCGAGGTCCCATCCAATTCAAGGAGTGACCATGGCGACCCTGCGACTCGGCGACACCGCCCCCAATTTCACCCAGGATTCCAGCGAAGGCCCTCTTGATTTCTACCAGTGGGCCGGCGATTCGTGGGTCGTGTTCTTTTCGCATCCGGCCGACTTCACGCCCGTTTGCACCACCGAACTGGGAAAAACCGCGGCGCTGTCAGGCGAGTTCGCCAAGCGCGGGGTGAAGCCCATCGCGCTGAGCGTTGATCCGGCCACCAAGCACAAGGAATGGATCGGCGACATCAACGAGACGCAGAACACCACCGTCAACTTCCCGATCATTGCGGACCATGACCGCAAGGTGGCTGACCTGTACGACCTGATCCATCCCAACGCCTCGGCCACGGCCACGGTGCGCAGCGTGTTCATCATCGACCCGAAGAAAGTGATCCGCGCGACCATCACGTATCCGGCCTCCACCGGCCGCAACTTCGACGAGATCCTGCGCGTGATCGATTCGCTGCAACTCACCGACAGCCACAAGGTGGCGACGCCCGTGAACTGGAAGGATGGCGACGACGTGGTCATCATCCCGAGCATCCAGGACCCGGCCGAACTTGCACAGCGTTTTCCCAAGGGCTTCAAGGCCATCAAGCCTTACCTGCGCATCACGCCGCAGCCCAACAAGTAGGCGGGCAGGGCAGCGCCGCCATGCAGACCTCCGTGATCATCGTGCCCGGCTGGCGCGACTCCGGGCCCGGCCATTGGCAGAGCCTGTGGGAAGAGCGCATTCCGGGTGCGGCGCGGGTGGTGCAGGACGACTGGGCCTCGCCCAGGCGCGAGGCCTGGGTGGGCACACTGGCCCGCCTGGTGCTCGAAAGTCCCGGCCCCGTGGTGATTGCCGCGCACAGCCTCGGCTGCATTGCGACCGCGCACCTGCCGGCGGAGGCCGCCTCGCGCATCCGCGGGGCGCTGCTGGTGGCGCCGGCCGACCCCGAGCGCCGCGCCGTGCTGTCCGACTTCGCACCCGTTCCCTATGCGGCCTTGCCCTATCGCAGCATCGTGGTGGCGAGCAGCAACGATCCGTATTGCCCCATCCGTCTGGCCGGCGCATATTCCCGCGCCTGGGGCAGTGAGTTTGTCCGCATGCAGAATGCGGGGCATATCAACATCGACTCGGGGCATGGGGACTGGCCGCTCGGCCTGGCCTTGCTTCAGTCGTTGACCGACGAGCCCGCCGCATGGCCGGCGGGCCGTGAAATTTCAGAAACCTTGGCAACTTCATGACTTCCAGACTCAAGACCTTCGCCGCCGTGCTCGCGTTGGCGTCTTCCGCACTCGCAGGCAGCAGCGCCTTCGCGCAGGGCAGCACGCTGCTGAACGCCTCGTACGACGTGGCGCGCGAGTTCTACAAGGACTACAACGCGGCGTTCGTGGCGCACTACAAGAAGACCACCGGCAAGGACGTGAAGATCGACCAGTCGCATGGCGGCTCCAGCGCCCAGGCGCGCGCCGTGGCCGACGGCCTCGACGCCGACGTGGTGACCATGAACACTTCGACCGACATCGACTTCCTGGCCAACACCGGCGTGGTCGCCAAAGACTGGAACAAGCAATTCCCCGAGAACGCGTCGCCGACCACCTCGACCATGCTGTTTCTGGTGCGCAACGGTAACCCCAAGGGCATCAAGGATTGGGAAGACCTGGTCAAGCCCGGCGTGCAGGTCGTGATCGTCAACCCCAAGACCGGCGGCAACGGGCGCTACGCATACCTTGCGGCCTGGGGCTACGTGAAGAAGAAGGGCGGCACCGACGCGCAGGCGGCCGAGTTCGTCGGCAAGCTGTTCAAGAACGTGCCGGTGCTGGCGCGCGGCGGCCGCGACGCGACCACTGCCTTCCTGCAGCGCAACATCGGCGATGCGCTCATTACGTTCGAATCCGAAGTGGTGTCGATCGATCGCGAGTTCGGCTCGGGCAAGGTCGATTCGGTCTACCCGTCGATCAGCATCGTGGCCGAGAACCCCGTGGCGGTGGTCGAGCGCACGACCAAGAAGAAGGGCACCGGCGAACTCGCCAAGGCGTACCTCGACTGGCTCTATTCCGAAGAAGCGCAGGAAATCGCCGCCAAGCACGCGCTGCGTCCGCGCTCGCAGGCCGTGCTCAAGAAGCATGCCGCCACGTTCAAGCCGCTGCAGTTGTTCACGGTGCAGGAGCTCTTCGGCAGCCTCGGAGAAGCGCAAAAGGTGCACTTCAACGACGGCGGCCAATTCGACAAGCTCTACACGCCTGGCGGCAAGTAAATGAGCGGCGCTGTTTCTTCGGCGCTCCCGTCAGCGGGAGCGCCGCTTTCGCATGTGAACCGGGCAGGGGGTGCAAGGCGGGTGCTGCCGGGCTTTCACATCACGCTCGGTTTTTCGATTTTCTATCTCTGCCTGATCGTTCTGATCCCGCTGTCCGCGCTGGTCTTCAAGACCTTCACGCTGAGCTGGGAGCAATTCTGGGTGGCCGTGACCTCGCCGCGCGTGATGGCCTCGTATCGGCTGACCTTCGGCGCCTCGCTGATCGCGGCGCTGGTGAACGCCGTATTCGGGCTGCTCGTGGCCTGGGTGCTGGTGCGCTACAAGTTTCCGGGCAAGCGTATCGTCGATGCTCTGGTCGACCTGCCGTTCGCCTTGCCCACGGCGGTGGCCGGCATTTCGCTGACCGCGCTGCTCGCGGGCAACGGCTGGATTGGGCAGCTGCTCGAGCCGCATGGCATCAAGCTGGCGTTCACGCCGGCCGGCATCGTGATTGCGCTGATCTTCATCGGGCTGCCCTTTGTGGTGCGCACGGTGCAGCCGGTGCTGGAAGACGCCGAAAAGGAGCTTGAAGAAGCCGCCACCTCGCTTGGCGCAACGCGCCTTCAGACCTTCACGAAGGTGATCTTCCCGTCGATCGCGCCGGCACTGCTCACGGGCTTTGCCATGGCCTTTGCGCGGGCCATCGGCGAGTACGGCTCGGTGATCTTCATTGCCGGCAACATGCCGATGATCTCGGAGATCACGCCTCTCATCATCATCGGGAAGCTGGAGCAATACGACTTTGCCGGCGCGACTGCGGTCGCACTCGTGATGCTGGTGATTTCTTTCGTGCTGCTGCTCGTCATCAACGGCCTGCAAGCCTGGCAGCGCCGCCGCGCGGGAGCCTGACATGAGTGCTCCTTCCAGAATCATTCGCCGCGCGCAGGCCGGCACGACCGAATCGGCCTGGGTGCGATGGCTGCTTATCGGCGTCGCGCTCGCGTTCATGTTCCTGTTCCTGGTGCTGCCCCTCGCAGCCGTGGCAACCGAGGCTTTGCGCAAGGGCGTCGGCGCCTACCTCGAAGCATTGCAAGAGCCGGACGCCTGGAGCGCGATTCGCCTAACGCTGATCACGGCCGCCATCGCGGTGCCGCTGAACCTCGTGTTCGGCGTTGCTGCAGCCTGGGCCATCGCCAAGTTCGAGTTCCGTGGCAAGGCCTTTCTCACCACGCTGGTGGACCTGCCATTCGCAGTGTCGCCCGTAGTGGCCGGCCTGATCTACGTGCTGGTATTCGGCGCGCAGGGCTGGCTGGGCCCCTGGCTCGCCGAGCACGACATCAAGATCATTTTTGCTGTGCCCGGCATCGTGCTCGCGACCGTGTTCGTGACCTTCCCGTTCATTGCGCGCGAGCTCGTGCCGCTGATGCAGGCGCAGGGCACCGACGAAGAGCAGGCCGCCATTGTGCTGGGCGCGACCGGATGGCAGACCTTCTGGCGCGTGACGCTGCCCAACATCAAGTGGGGGCTGCTGTACGGCGTGATCCTTTGCAACGCACGCGCCATGGGCGAGTTCGGCGCGGTGTCGGTGGTGTCGGGCCACATCCGCGGTCAGACCAACACCATGCCGCTGCATGTGGAGGTGCTCTACAACGAATATCAGTCGGTGGCCGCGTTTGCCGTGGCCTCGCTGCTCGCCATCCTGGCGCTGGTCACGCTGGTGATCAAGTCGGTGATCGAGTGGCGCCACGAGCGCGAAATGAAGGCGATTGCCGAGCTGCCGCCGGAACGTCCGCCCGAGCCCACGGTGGCCTGAGAGAGAAAGAACAAGATCATGAGCATCGAAATCCGCAACATCAGCAAGCAGTTCGGCGACTTCCGGGCGTTGAACAACGTCAACCTCGACGTCGAATCGGGCGAGCTCGTCGCGCTGCTCGGCCCGTCGGGATGCGGCAAGACCACGCTGCTGCGCATCATCGCGGGGCTGGAAACGGCCGACACCGGCAGCATCCTGTTCTCGGGCGAAGACACCACCGACGTGCACGTGCGCGAGCGGCAGGTGGGCTTCGTGTTCCAGCACTACGCGCTGTTCCGCCACATGACGGTGTTCGAGAACGTGGCCTTCGGCCTGCGCGTGAAGCCGCGCAAGGAGCGCCCGAGCGACGCGCAGATCAAGCAGAAGGTGACCGACCTGCTCAAGCTCGTGCAGCTCGACTGGCTGGCCGATCGCTATCCGTCGCAGCTCTCGGGCGGCCAGCGCCAGCGGATTGCTCTGGCGCGTGCGTTGGCGGTGGAGCCCAAGGTGCTGCTGCTGGACGAACCCTTCGGCGCGCTCGACGCCAAGGTGCGAAAGGAACTGCGCCGCTGGCTGCGCCGGCTGCACGACGAGCTGCACGTCACGTCGATCTTCGTCACGCACGACCAGGAAGAAGCGCTCGAGGTGGCCGACCGCGTGGTGGTCATCAACAAGGGCCGCATCGAGCAGGTTGGCTCGCCGCAAGAAGTGTGGGACCAGCCCGCGAGCCCGTTTGTCTACGGCTTTTTGGGCGACGTGAACCTGTTCCACGGTCGGGCCGACAACGGCGCGGTGCAGCTCGACGGCATGCGCCTGGATTCGCCGGAGCACAGTGGTGCGCGGGACGCCAAGGCCATGGCCTACGTGCGCCCGCATGACCTCACCGTTGAGCGCTACACCGCCGGAGCGTCCGGCATCGTCGCCACCTTGTCGCGCGCCATCGTGGTAGGCCCGATCGCGCGGCTGGAACTTGAGCCCACCGAAACGAATCCAGATAATCCGGGCTCCGGAACCATCATCGAAGCGCAACTCCCTGCGCAACAGTTCCGGGAACTGGGCTTGCACGAGGGCGACACAGTGGTCGCCACGCCGCGCAAGGCCCGGGTGTTCGTAGAAGAAGATTGGGTTTCCCCTTGATCGATTGGTATTTCGGCGCGCCGCGCCGCGCGTATGCGCTGATCTGCCTGGCCTGCGTCCTGATGCTGGCCTTCGGGCTCTATCTGCAGCATGTGGTGGGCCTGGAGCCTTGCCCCATGTGCATCGTGCAGCGCTATGCGCTGGTGCTGGTGGCGCTCTTCACCGGGCTGGCCGGCATGTTCCGCGGCCGCGGCTTGCAGGCAACGGGCGGTGTGCTGGCCTTGGTGGCTGCCGCAGGCGGTGCCTACACAGCGGCGGCGCAGAGCTGGCTCCAGTGGAACCCGCCCGAAGTGGTGTCATGCGGCCGCGATCTCTACGGAATGATCGAGACCTTCCCGCTGAAGCGCGCGCTGCCGATGATCTTCCGCGGCGGCGGCGATTGCTCGAAGGTCGACTGGTCGCTGTTCGGCCTGACACTGGCGAACTGGTCGTTCATTGCCTTTGCCGTGCTTGCGGTACTGCTGCTCGTGCTGCTTTTCCGCAAGCGCCCGGCTGCGCGCTGAGCCGAAAAAAAGCCGTTACAGCGGCAAGGTGTCGAACGCCGCGTAGGCCGTTGCCAGCCACGACTTCACGCGCTGGCGTTCCAGGAGGCCGAGCGCATGCGGCCCTTCGCGGTCGTTCACCGCCTTCCAGAAGCTGGTGTTCTGCGCGTCGATCTTGCGCATGCTCGCTTCGTGCAGGCGAGGCAGGGTGATCACGCGCGCGCCGTTCGCGGTGGCCTTGGAGAGCGACTGCGATGCCAGCAGCATGCCGAAGTCGCTGCCGCGGCCGTAGTTCTGCACCACGATGTAGTTGGGCCGGTTGCCGAAGGTGTCGATCAGCGTGCCGAGCAGGTCGGTGGAGTCCTTGCCGTCGTCCAGCACATGCCAGAAGTTGACGGCGACGCCGAGTTCTTCGAACACGTCGAACAGATCGGATTCCTTGATCCAGCGCGACAGTGGGGCCAGCGTCTGGGCCGCGAGGTCGACGATCACGCTCTGCGCGGGGTTGCTCTCGAAGCCGTTCACCACGGTGTCGAGCCCCTCGAAGCTGTCGACCACGATCGGCGACGCAAAGCCTTCATAGAAGCGTGTGAACGAGCTGTGCGAGCGGTCTGTGTCAAAACCGACGAAAGGCTTGCTGTGGTCGATGAAGTACTGCGCCAGCACGCGCGCGGTGACCGACTTGCCGACCCCGCCTTTTTCGCCGCCGATGAAATTGATGGAGCTCATGAGTTGCTGCTGCCTCTGATGGGTTGAGGAGTGAAGGGCTGATTCATTCTAGGGGCCGCGTTTTCTTTCTTTTCTATTTGCCGCGCCGCGCCATGCCTTGCAGCAAGGGATGTGCCTGCAAGCGCTGCTGCAGCCGCTTCTTCCATGCAGCAGGAAGCAAGGACGCCTCGATCATCGGCGGCCACTGGCTGCGCGCGAGCCGCGCGGTGTCTCCGATGACGCGCCGCACCAGCGGCTCGTGCAGCCCCGCCGAAAAGCAGAAGGCCCGCACGTTGGCGGGCGTGAAGAGGGCCGTGCGCTTGGGTGCGGCAGCGCCGGCTGCCGCGGGCAGAAGCGGGAGGGCGTGGCCGTCTACGCCTTGGAGTGCGGCATAGGCAACGATGTCGTAGGCAGGCGCGAGCCGCGGCGCGATGCCGTCCGGATAGAGCACGCCGAAATTCTTCAGGTGCGCATCGGGATTGCCGAGCAGGTCGTTCACCGCAAGGCGGCGCACCAGTTCGAGCACGGCTTCTTCGCCGAGGGACGGGAAGGCGCGCATGGCAAGCGCCATGTCGAGGTAGCTGGCGCTGTACTTGTGCATCGGGTCGACCGCGAGCACCTGTGCAAAATCCTCGAAGTGAATGCGGCGCGCGCCTTCGCGGTCGAAACGCGTCACGGCCAGGAAGTCGGGCTCGTCGGGCAGGGCATAGCTGTGTTCGGCCGCAATGGCCGAGAGCGGTGCCAGTTCGGCATGGCAGACCTCGACACCGGCCGCGCCCGCGAGCTGAAGCGAAACCATCTCCAGCTGCGGCATGTGGGGGCGGCCGGCCACGGGCAGTTTGGCGATCACGCGTGTGCTCGCGCCGGCGCGTGTGCGCGCCACATAGCGGCCACCCTGGCGGCGCAGGCCGAGCTTGGGCTGTACGCCCGATACCGAGATGCCCTGCGGCATGGGCAGCTCGACGACGGACATTTCGAGCGCGTCTTGGTCCTGGGTGATGAGCCGCTGCAGCGTGCCACGGTCGACCGCGACCGGTTTGGCGCTCACCGCACCGGGGAGGTCGCCGCCGCAGGCCGCGAGAAGTTCGAAGTGATCGTTCTCGCGGCAGCCCCGCAGCTGCGCGATATGGCTGCGCAGCACGCCTTCGGGCAGAAGGTTCTGGAAGAAGCGCGGCAACTGGCCGCCTTGCGCGTTGAACAGCGGATTCTTCACGTCGGCCCAGAGCGCCGATTGCGTGGCCGCATCGCTCGCCACCATCGACAGCGAAAGCACCTCCGCCGGGGGCGCGGCGACCAGCTCTGGCTCCGCGACGAAGCGGCACAGGTCGGCGTACTGAAAGAGCTTGCCGAAGCGCTGCGTGCCGAGGGATATCTCCAGGATCTTGACGTTCACGGCGAGCGGCGCTTTTTGCTGGCGTACGGCGGGGAGGGCGCCTGAGCAACGGCATGGCCCACGCGGGTGGCGATCGGCCGGTAATCGGGATCGGTGCTCGCACTTTGGCCAAAGCCCTTGGGCGCCAGCTGCAGCTCCAGCCCGAGCGCATCGACGAGCGCCAGCAGCGACGACAGCTGAGGGTTGCCCTTAAGGCTCAGCGCATTGCGTACCGAACGCTCGGTCAGGCCGGACCGCTTTGCAATTTCCGCATGGGTCGTGCCCGTGGCATCGCGCCGTGCGGCGAGGGCTGTGATGAGTTCCTGCTTGGTCACGGAAAGATGTTACCGCAAAGATCAATTTCGGAAATATATTTCCGAGCATGACCATGACACTATCTGGGTACCAGCGTCAAGAACGGCATAACCACACCCATGATCCAGTTCTGCCCGAAATCCAGGGCGGCCCGCCGATATTTTTCGTCGGCCTGGGCCGCAAGAAGGTCGAGCCGAGCCACCACCTTGGACAACTCGCGGTCGGCCACGAGGTTGCGGCCGCGCTCGCTGATCTCCGTGGCCAGCAGCAGGGGCTGAGCGTCGGGGCCGGTCTTGGACGAGATGAGCCAGAGCGAAATCTCGAAATTGCGCGCCGCGCGGTAGCTGTTCTCGGCATTGATTCCGTCAAGCATGGTCTGGTCCCAGGTGTCGCCGTTGGCCTGCTTGAGCATGGTGGCCCAGCCCACGACCAGCGCCGCGACCCGGTCCCCCTGGTAACCCTGTGGTCCGGTGTCGAACGCCATGCGGATGGCATCGATGCCGGTGGCGCCGCGCAGTTCCGGCAGGGCGGGGCCGGTAAGCACTGCGTCCCAGGCCCGCTGGGTTGCGGCCTCGACGCTGGCCGCGGATTTGCGCCATTCGCGCGGGTTGCGCCGGTACAGCGTGGTCTGCACGCGCCGGATCGATTGCAGGTTGTCGCGCAAGGACAGGTTGGCAATTCGGTTGGCGCTGGATTGCAGCCATTCCTGATTGCCGTAAGGCTCGGCGCGGTCGGTGGAACGAACCGCCGCGCAGCCGCCCAGGCCCAGCAGGGCGGCCGCGCCGGCCAGTAGGCAGCCGCGGCGCGCGGCGAAGGGAGATGAAACCAGGGAATCGCTCATGCCCTGACGTTATCATCCACGGCTGGGGCGGCGGCCTGCTTCGAGCGGCGGGTCCGTGCAATTTTCCTTACAAATCAATACCTTGGCGCTACGTCAAGGCAGGCCGACAAGTCGTGCGTCTTAATTCCATCAAGCTTTCGGGCTTCAAGTCGTTCGCCGAACCCACCAACTTCCTGCTGCCAGGCCAATTGGTCGGCGTTGTCGGGCCCAATGGTTGCGGCAAGTCGAACATCATGGATGCGGTGCGCTGGGTGCTTGGCGAGTCGCGCGCCTCGGAGCTGCGCGGCGAGTCGATGCAGGACGTGATCTTCAACGGCACGACCACGCGCAAGCAGGCCAGCCGTTCGAGCGTGGAGCTGGTGTTTGACAACGCCGACCATCGCGCGGGCGGCCAGTGGAACCAGTTCGGCGAAATTGCCGTGCGGCGCGTCCTCACGCGCGACGGCACCAGCAGCTACTACATCAACAACCAGCCGGTGCGCCGCCGCGACGTGCAGGACGTGTTCCTGGGCACGGGCCTCGGCCCGCGCGCCTACGCCATCATCGGCCAGGGCACGATCAGCCGGATCATCGAATCCAAGCCCGAGGAACTGCGCCTGTTCCTCGAAGAGGCGGCGGGGGTCTCCAAGTACAAGGAGCGCCGGCGTGAAACCGAAAACCGGCTGGGAGACACGCGAGAGAACCTCACGCGCGTGGAAGACATTCTTCGCGAGCTGAACGCCAACCTCGAAAAGCTCGAGAAGCAGGCCGAGGTGGCCGCGCGCTACAACACGCTGCAGGGCGAGGCCACGAAAAAGCAGCACCAGCTGTGGTTCCTGAAACGCAGCGAAAGCGATGCCGACCAGGCCAAGATCAAGGCCGAGTCCGAAAAAGCGATCAACGACCTTGAGTCGCGCACCGCCGACCTGCGCCGCATCGAAGCCGAACTCGAAACCGTGCGCCAGGCCCACTACGCGGCCGGCGACCAGGTCAACCAGGCGCAGGGCAAGCTCTATGAGGCGAGCGCCGAAGTCGGCCGGCTCGAAGGCGAGATCCGCTTCGTTGTAGAAGGCCGCCAGCGCGTGGAGCAGCGGCTGGTCCAGCTGCGCGAGCAGATGGGCCAATGGGGCCGCCGCCGCGAAGAGGCCGAAGCGGAGATCGAAACGCTGGCGGGCCAGGGCGTCGATGCCGAAGAGCAAGCCGTGCTGCTGGCCGCGCAACTCGAAGAACACGACGCGCGCATGCCCGAGCTCGAGGAAGCTGTGCAGCGCGCCCAGGACGTGGCCAATTCGCAGCGCGCCGCCGTCGCCCAGGTCCAGCAGCAGATCCAGGTGCTGGCCGCCGACCAGCGCAACATCGAAGACCAGAGCCGGCAGCTCACGCAGCGCAGCGAACGCCTGCGTGCCGACCAGAACGCGCTGGCCGCACCGGACGAGGCCCGCCTGCAGGCGATGCAGGAAGAGCATGCCGCCGCACAAGAAGCCGCAAGCGAAGCCGATGCGCGCCTGCATGAACTGCAGGAGTCGGTGCCGCAGCTCGACGACGACCGCCGCACCAAGCAGCAAGCCGTCAACACGGAAAGCGCCCGCCATGCCGAGCTTTCGGCACGGCTCGAAGCCCTGCGCGCACTGCAGGAAAAGGTCAAGACCGATGGCAAGCTGGCCCCGTGGCTCGCCAAGCACGGGCTCGAAGGCATGCAGGGCCTGTGGAGCCGCATCCACATCGAGCAAGGCTGGGAAAACGCCCTTGAAGCGGCGCTTCGGGAGCGCCTTGGCGCGCTCGAAGTCAGCCGGCTCGACATGGTGCGCGCCTTCGGCAACGACGCACCGCCCGCCAAACTGGCCTTCTACAGCCCGCCCGCAGCGGGCGTATCGCAAGATGGCGGGGCGCTGCCTCGGCTGTCCGGCCTGCTGCGCCTGAACGACGCGGGCCTGCAAGCCCTGATGACCGACTGGCTTCACGGCTGCTACACCGCCCAGAGCTTCGAAGAAGCGCTTGCGCAGCGCGCCACCCTGAAGCCCGGCGAAGTCATCTACGTGCAGAGCGGCCACGCCGTGTTCTCGCACAGCGTGAACTTTTACGCCCCCGATTCCGAGCAGGCCGGCCTGCTGGCACGCCAGCAGGAAATGGAAAACTTAGAGCGCCAGCTGCGCGCGCAAACGCTCATCAGCGAAGAAGCGCGCACCGCTTTGATCCGCGCCGAAGCCGCCTATTCCGAAGCTGCGCAGCGCCTTGTGGCGGCGCGCCGCGAAGCTGCAGAAACGCAGTCCCGCGCGCACGAACTGCAGGTGGAAACGCTGCGCATGACGCAGCTGGCCGAGCAGACCCGCGCACGCAGCGCGCAATTGGCCGCTGACCTTGCCGAGGTCGACGCGCAATTGGAAGAGCTGCAGGAAAAGCGCATGGCCGCTGAAGGCCGCTTCGAAGAGCTCGACATGCAGCTCGCCGACAGCCAGGAGCGGCACGCGGAACTCGACGAGCGCGTGATCGAAGCCGGCCGCGCATTGACTGCGAGCCGCGAGCAGCACCGAAGCCTCGAACGGCAGGCACAGGAAGCCACCTTCTCGCAGCGCACCCTCGAAGCCCGCCGCGGCGAGCTGAACCGCGCGATCGAAACCGCATCGCAGCAGGTGGTCGCTCTCACCGACGAAGACGAGCGCGCCCGGGCCGAGCTCGGCCGCCTGTCGGATGCGGCGGCCCAGGCCGGCCTGCAGGATGCGCTGGCCCTGAAGCTCGAGCGCGAAGGCGCCCTGGGTGCCGCGCGCAGCCAGTACGACGACCTCACGATGAAGCTGCGCGCCAGCGACGAGCGCCGGCTGCAGCTCGAGCGCGAGCTCGATCCGCTGCGCCAGCGCATCACCGAATTCCAGCTCAAGGAACAGGCCGCGCGCCTGGGCGTCGAGCAGTACCAGCAGCTGCTCGACGACGCGGGTGCCGACCTTGAAGCCGTTGCCCAGTCGATCGAAACCGACAAAGTGCGCCTCACGGGCCTGCAAGGCGAAATCGACCGCCTGAACCGCGAAGTGGTGGCGCTGGGTGCGGTGAACCTGGCAGCACTCGACGAGTTGGCCGTGGCCAGCGAGCGCAAGACCTTCCTCGATGCACAGTCTGCCGACTTGAACGAAGCCATCGGCACGCTCGAGGACGCCATCCGCAAGATCGACGGCGAAACGCGCGAGCTGCTCGGCGGCACCTTCAAGATCGTCAACGAGCACTTCAGCCGCATGTTCCCCGAGCTCTTCGGCGGCGGCAACGCAAGGCTCATGATGACCGGCGATGAGATCCTGGATTCCGGCGTGCAGGTGATGGCGCAGCCTCCGGGCAAGAAGAACCAGACCATCCACCTGCTTTCGGGCGGGGAAAAGGCGCTCACGGCCATTGCGCTGGTGTTCGCGATCTTCCAGCTCAACCCGGCGCCTTTCTGCCTGCTCGACGAAGTGGACGCGCCGCTGGACGATGCGAACACCGAACGCTATGCCAAACTCGTGACCGCCATGAGCCGCGAAACCCAGTTCCTCTTCATCAGCCACAACAAGATCGCCATGGAAATGGCCGAGCAGCTGATCGGCGTCACCATGCAGGAGCAGGGCGTCTCGCGCATCGTCGCGGTCGACATGGAAGCGGCCGCATCGATGGTCGAAGCTGCTTAAGCCGAGCAGCACGCATGAGCAATCTCACTCTCGCCCTGGCCATCCTCGGCGGTCTCGTTCTCGCGGCCGTCGTTGCCTACAACACAGTCACCTCGCGCCGCAATGCGCCGCGGCAGCCCGATGCGCGGGACCATGACCTTTCCGACGGCGAGCGGCCTTCTCCGCCGTCCCGCGACGTTGAGCCGATGCTGCACGTCGACCCGAACCAAATGCCGGGCCATGAGCGTCACGAGCCGCTGTTCGATCCCGATCTGCCCGCGCCAAGCGCCACGCCCATTCCGACGGCCGAGCGCCGCGGCGGGCTCGATCCGCTCATCGACGTGATCGCGCCGGTGTCGCTGGACGGGCTCGCGTCGGGCGACGCGGCCATTGCGGCCATGCCCTCCACACGCCGCGCCGGCAGCAAGCCCGTGGCCATCGAAGGCCTGAACGAGCACACTGGCCAGTGGGAGCCGCCCGTGCCGGGCCAGCGCTACAGCGCGTTCCAGGTGGGCGTGCAGCTGGCCAACCGCACCGGTGCGCTCAACGAGATCGAGTATTCCGAATTCGTGGTGAAGGCGCAGGCCTTTGCCGATGCCGTCAACGGCGCGCTCGAGTTTCCCGAGATGCTCGACGAAGTGGCGCGCGCGCGCGAGCTCGACCAGTTCGCCAGCGCGCACGATGCGCAGCTGGGCTTCGTGCTGCGCGCGCTGCATGCGGCCTGGAGCCCCGGCTATGTGCAACAGAACGCGGCCCGGCTGGGTTTCGTGGCGGGCATCATTCCGGGGCGCATGGTGCTGCCGACCAGCGAAGCCGGATTGCCTCCGATCCTCGGACTTTCTTTCGACACACAGGCCGCGCTGGCCGACGACCCCGCGCAGTCGGCCATCCGCGAACTCAGCCTGAGTCTGGACGTGCCGCAGGTCGACCGCGCCGAGCAGCCGTTCCGGCGCATGCGCGAAGCCGCCGCCACGCTGGCGCGCGAGATGGACGGCGTGGTGACCGACAGCGACGGGCAACTGCTGCGCGAGGAAACCATGGACGCGATCGGCGCCGATCTCGAGCAGCTCTATGACACGCTCGAATCGCGAGACCTGGCCGCAGGCTCGCCGTTGGCGCGCCGCCTCTTCAGCTGATCCGATCGTTCGGGAGACACCCATGACCACGCGCGACGAAGCGGCCCGCGAAGCCGCCGCACTGAGCGAACAGCTCCACAGACACGCCCACCTCTATTACGTGCTCGACGCGCCCGAACTGCCCGACGCCGAGTACGACAAGCTGTTCCAGCGCCTGCAGGCATTGGAAGCCGAGTATCCCGAGCTGCGCACCCCCGATTCGCCGACGCAGCGCGTGGGTGGCAAGGTGCTCGAAGGTTTCGTGAAGGTGCGCCACAAGGTACCGATGCTCTCGATTCGCACCGAGACCGACATCACGCCAGCCGGGGCAAGCGCGTTCGACGCGCGCGTACGCAAGGAGCTCGGCCTGGCCGAAGACGGCCCGCAGGTCGAATACGTCTGCGAGCTGAAGTTCGACGGCCTGGCGATGAACCTGCGCTACGAGCACGGTGTGCTCGTGCAGGCCGCGACGCGCGGCGACGGCGAAGTCGGCGAAGAGGTCACGCAGAACATCCGCACCGTGCGCGAGATTCCGCTGCGGCTCAAAGGCAAGGCGCCGCCGGTGGTCGAAGTCCGCGGCGAGATCTACATGAAGCGCGCCGACTTCGAAGCCCTCAACGAGCGCCAGCGCGAAAAGATCGCGGCCGGGCAGAAGAATGAGAAGGTGTTCGTCAACCCGCGCAATGCGGCGGCGGGCGCGGTTCGCCAGCTCGATCCGGCCATTGCGGCGGCACGTCCGCTGAGCTTTTTTGCCTACGGCCTCGGCGAGGTCACGCCGGCGAGTGAAGGCGGGCCGCATTTCCCGACGCAGTTCGATTGGCTGCAGCAGTTTGATGCATGGGGATTCCCGGTCGCACGGCAGACTGCGCGTGCAAGGGGTGCCGTCGAGCTGATCGCGTTCCACGAGACCATCGGGCGCCAGCGCGATGCCTTGCCCTACGACATCGACGGCGTGGTCTACAAGGTCGATAGCATCGAATTGCAGCGGCGGCTGGGCTTCGTCTCGCGCGAACCGCGCTGGGCCGTGGCGCACAAGTACCCGGCGCAAGAGCAGATCACCGACGTGCTCGGCATCGAAGTGCAGGTGGGCCGTACCGGCAAGCTCACGCCCGTGGCCAAGCTCGCGCCGGTGTTCGTCGGCGGCGTGACGGTAACCAATGCCACGCTGCACAACGAGGACGAGGCGCGCCGCAAGGACGTACGCGTGGGCGACAAGGTCATCGTGCGCCGCGCCGGTGATGTGATTCCCGAAGTGGTCGGCGTGGTGCCCGAGAGCCTGGCCAAGGCCGACACCGAACGCGGCCCGCTCTTCACCATGCCGCACCAGTGCCCGGTGTGCGGATCGGAGGCGCTGCGCGAAGAAGGCGAGGTCGACTACCGCTGCACCGGCGGCCTGTTCTGCGCGGCGCAACGCAAGGAGGCCATCCTGCACTTCGCGGCGCGCCGGGCGGTCGACATCGACGGGCTCGGCGACAAGCTGGTCGAGCAACTGGTCGATGCCAACCTGATCCGCACCTTGCCGGACCTCTACAGGCTCGGCTTCACCACCTTGGCCGGCCTGGATCGCATGGCCGAGAAGTCGGCCAAGAACCTCGTCGATGCGCTCGAAGCCTCGAAGAAGACCACGCTGCCGCGCTTTCTCTTCGGCCTTGGGATCCGGCATGTGGGCGAGAGCACTGCAAAAGATTTGGCCAAGCACTTCGGCAAGCTCGACGCCATCATGGACGCGACCGAGGAGCAGCTGCTCGAGGTCAACGACGTGGGGCCGGTGGTGGCGCAAAGCCTTCGAACTTTCTTCGACCAGCCGCACAACCGCGAAGTGGTCGAGCAGCTGCGCGCCTGCGGCCTGACGTGGGAAGAGGGCGAGCCCGCCGCCCGCGCGCCCAAGCCGCTGGCGGGCTTGACCTTCGTGATCACCGGCACCCTTCCTACGCTCAGCAGAGACGAGGCAAAGGATAAATTGGAAGCCGCCGGTGCCAAGGTGGCTGGCTCAGTCAGCAAGAAAACCAGCTACCTCGTGGCCGGGGAGGAGGCCGGCAGCAAGCTCGACAAGGCTCGGGAGATTGGCGTGGCCGTGATCGACGAGGCGGGTATGCTGGCAATACTCGCCAAGGGCGTTCCGGGTTGAACAGAGGAGGCCAGCGGCGCGGTGTTCTTACCGCTCGTTACGTGGCTTCACACCAGCGCAGTCAACAGGGCCTACAAGCTGACGTTGAAGAAAACAGAAGGCTGACAAGGAGTCCCTCATGCAAAAGATTCGTGTTCTCGGTACCTGCGTCGCCATCGGCGGCATCGCGCTGCTCGGCGGTTGCGTGGGCGTTCCTGCCGACCCCTATTACAGCGGGGGGTACTCGCAGCCGTACTACGACAACCCGGTGGTCGTTCAGCCGGCGCCCGTCTACATCGAGGGCGGCACTTACTACGAAGGCCGGCGCCCTTACTACGGCGGGCGGCCCTATTACGGCGACCGGCCCTATTACGGGCGGCCGGGTTATCCGGCAGCGCGTCCGGCGTATCCGGTGGCGCGCCCGGGATGGGGTGGCACGGGACGGCCTTCCGGTGGTGGCGCAGTCGTGCCTCCGACCGGAAATACCGGTGTCTCGCCATTGCCGCAGTACCGCCCGCAGCCGCCGAATGCCCGCCAACGGCTCTACACGTCGCCCGATTCGAAGAATCAAACGCCTCCCTGATCGCAGCGCGCGTGGGTAACCGGTCCCCGCGCCGGGCTGTCGCGATAATCCATCCATGGCTATTCGCGAAATCCTGAAAATGGGCGACCCCCGGCTGCTGCGCGTTGCGCAGCCGGTCGCCGCTTTCGATACCGACGAGCTGCACCTGCTGGTGCGCGACATGTTCGAGACGATGATTGCGGTCAACGGTGCCGGTCTGGCCGCCCCGCAGATCGGCGTCGACCAGCAGCTCGTGATCTTCGGCACCGATGTCGTCAACCCCCGCTACCCCGATGCGCCACCGGTGCCGCGCACTGTGCTCCTGAACCCGGTCATCACGCCGATGGGCGACGAGGAAGAAGAGGGCTGGGAGGGGTGCCTCTCGGTACCGGGCCTGCGTGGCGTGGTGCCGCGCTTCTCCAGGATCCGCTACACCGGCTTCGATCTCTATGGCGATCCCATCGATCGGGTCGCGAGCGGATTTCATGCGCGCGTGGTGCAGCACGAGGTCGATCACCTGTTGGGCAAGCTCTACCCCATGCGGGTGCGTGATTTTTCCCGCTTCGGCTACACCGACGTCCTGTTTCCAGGACTCGATGCCAACGACGACGACTGAGAAAAAGCGGCCGATTCATCACCGGCCGCATGCGTTCAGTTAGTTGTACCTGCCGCCCAGCCCGAAGCGGCCGCCCCCGAAGAGGGCGATGGCCAGCGCGGAGAACAGGAACATGCCCTGCAGTTCCAGCGCCCAGCCGCCCTGGCCATTGAGTGCGCCCAGGTCCTTCTGGTGCACGAGCCAGATCGCCACCACCATGTTGAGCGCCACTATCAACGCGGCCGGGCGAGTGAACAGCCCGACGATCAGCAGCACGGGAGCGAGGATCTCACCGACGTAGACAAGGTATGCCATGGCCGTCGGCAACCCGTGGGATGCCAGCATGCCGCCGATCCCGTCGACGCCCTTGCCGACCTTCGCGATGCCATGCAACAGGATGAGGATGCCGAGTGCAACGCGCAGAACGAGCTTGCCGGTATCGTCGGATTTGGTCATGAACGGATTCCTGGTGAGAGAGTGATTGAAGGGCCGTATGTTAGTGAATGCAGCGGCCGAGAAAAGCCCGCCGCGAACGGCTTGCGGCATATGAATCCAACCGTCCGTTCTTTGGCAGACTCGCACGCAGCCCCGTACACTGCCTTTTGCCTACTGTTGAGGAGAACACACCAATGAAGAGCCGATTCCGTCCCGTGCTGGCCGTGGCCGCATCCGTCGTGGCGCTTGCCGCAGCCGTTCCCGCGTTTGCGGGCAAGACCCTCGATGCCGTCAAGCAGCGCGGCACCGTCAAGTGCGGCGTGACCAACGGCGTGGCCGGTTTTTCTGCGCCCGACGCCCAAGGTAACTGGTCCGGCCTGGACGTCGACACCTGCCGCGCCATTGCGGCGGCCGTGCTCGGCGACGCAAAGAAGGTGGATTTCGTGCCGCTCAATTCGCAGCAGCGCTTCTCGGCCCTGCAGGCCGGTGAGATCGACATCCTTGCGCGCAACACCACCTGGACGCTGACGCGCGACGCGTCGCTCGGCTTCAACTTCACCACCATCACCTACTACGACGGCCAGGGTTTCCTCGTGCCGAAGAAGCTCAAGGTGACCAGCGCCAAGCAGCTCAAGAACGCCACCATCTGCACGCAGTCGGGCACCACCAACGAGAAGAACGTGTCCGACTACTTCCGGGCCCAGAACATTCCGGTCAAGACCGTCGTCTTCGAAAGCTTCGAGGCTTCGTTCAAGGCTTTCTTCTCGGGCCGCTGCCAGGCATTCACCACCGATGCCTCGGCGCTGGCGGGCCTGCGCAACAAGGAAGCACCCAACCCCGACGACTACGTCATCCTGCCCGAGCTGATCTCGAAGGAGCCGCTCGCGCCGCTGGTGCGCCGCGGTGACGATGAATGGTTCGCCATTGCCAAGTGGGTGCCCAATGCACTAATAGAGGCCGAGGAGTTCGGCGTCACACAGGCCAATGCTGACGACCTCAAGGCCAACAGCAAGGACCCGGCGCAGCAGCGCCTGGTGGGCGCGGGTGAAGACCTGGGCAAGCTGCTGGGCCTCGACAAGGACTGGTCGTTCCGCGCCATCAAGGCGGTGGGCAACTACGGCGAGATGTTCGAACGCAACGTCGGGCCCAAGTCGGTGCTCAAGCTGCCGCGCGGCTCCAACAACCTCTGGAACAAGGGCGGCTTGATCTACGCACCCCCGGTTCGATGAGCGGCGGGGCCTCGCGCCGCGGCGCCTGGCTGGCCTGGGTCGTCCAGGCGCTGCTGGTGCTGGCCGTCTTGGCCGGCGCCGTTTGGGTCGTGAATCACGCGCTCGAGGTGCTGCGCGCACGCGGTGTGCGTTCCGGCTTCGACTTCCTGACCGAGCCGGCGGGCTTTTCCATCAGCGAGGGCTGGCTGGGCTTCGATGCCAGCCAGCCGTTCTGGCGCGCCTTCGCGGCCGGCCTGGTCAACACCGTGCGCGCCTCCGTGCCGGCGGCCATTTTCTCGGTCGTGCTCGGAACCCTGATCGGCATCGGACGGCTCGCGCCACATGTGCTCTTGCGCGGCATTTGCACCGCGTATGTCGAACTGCTGCGCAACGTGCCGCTCTTGGTGCAGTTGCTGATGCTGGCCTTTGCCATGGCCAACCTGCTGCCCGATCCGACAGAACCCGTGCGCTTGCTGCCGGGTGTGTGGCTCAGCAAGGGCGGCCTCAGCGTGCCCTGGCCCGTATCGGGCGAGGGCAGTTGGTGGCCCACGCATTTCGAATGGCCCGAGAAGGGCGATTTCGGCGTGAGCGGCGGCGCGGCGCTGAGCCCCGAATACGTGACCATCGTCGCCGGCTTGTCTTTCTACTCGGCCGCTTTCGTGGCCGAGATCGTGCGCGCCGGCATCCTCTCGGTATCCCAGGGGCAGGTGCTGGCGGGACAGGCGCTAGGCCTCACGGCAGTGCAGCAATTGCGCATCGTGATCCTGCCGCAGGCGCTGCGCGTGATCGTGCCATCACTCACCAACCAGCTGCTGAGCCTCACCAAGAATTCGTCGCTCGCGGTGGCCGTGGGTTATCCGGAACTGGTGTCGGTGGCTAACACCACCATCGGCTCGAACGGGCGCGCCTTCGAGTGCATCGCGATCATCATGGCGGTCTACCTGCTGGTGTCGCTCGTCATCTCCTTTGGCATGAACCGCTACAACGCGCGCGTCGCATTGCGGGGCTGGCGATGAGAAACGTTGCGCAAGGGCCGATTGCCTGGCGCAGCGAGCTCTGGGGTTCGCCCCTGCGCGCGCTGGCCACCGTGATGCTGCTCGGGCTGTTCGGCTGGGGCGGGTTCCACGTCGTCGATTGGGGCGTGGTGCACGCGGTGTTCCGGCCCGATGCGGACGCGTGCCGGGCAATCCAGCATGGCGCATGCTGGGGCGTGGTGGCGGAGAAATGGCGACCGATGCTGTTCGGCCGCTTTCCTTACGAAGAGCAATGGCGCTCGGCCGTCGCGGTGGTCGTGCTGTCCGCCGTCACGGTGCTGAGCGCCTGGCCGCGCACCTGGCGCTGGTGGCTGCTGCCGCTCTGGGGGGCGGCGCTGCTGCTTTTCGTGCTGCTGATGCGCGGAGGCGTGCTCGGCTTGAGCCCGGTGCCGACGAGCCGCTGGGGCGGATTGCCGCTCACCATCGGCCTTGCAGTGGTGGGCCTGGCACTGGCCTTTCCGCTGGCGCTGCTGCTGGCGCTGGGCCGCCGGTCGGACTGGCCGGTGGTTCGCACGCTGAGCGCCAGCTACATCGAACTGGTGCGCGGCGTGCCCTTGATCTCGGTGCTGTTCATGGCCTCCTTCCTGCTGCCACTGCTGTGGCCGGCGGGCTGGCAGCCCGATGTGCTGGTGCGCGTGCTCGCAGGCCTGGCGCTGTTCGTCGCGGCCTACCTGGCCGAGATCATCCGCGGCGGCCTGCAAGCCGTGCCGCGCGGACAGACCGAGGTGGCAATGGCGCTGGGCTTCGGCCGCTGGCCAGTGCAGAGGGACATCGTGCTGCCGCAGGCCCTGCGCCTGGTGGTGCCGGCGCTGACCAACAACGTGGTCGGTACGCTCAAGGACACCTCGCTGGTTACCGTGGTGGGCCTGTTCGAGCTCACCGGCGCGCTGGGCCTGGCGCTCGGCGGCGATCCGACCTGGCGGCCGTTCTACCTCGAGGGCTACCTCTTCATTGCGGCGATATATTGGGTGCTGTGCTTCGGGCTGTCCCGCTACAGCGTGTGGCTCGAGCGGCGGCTGGGAGAGGGCACGCGCTGAATTCGCGTCGCCCGGTCTCAGCCCGCCGACAGCGCCTTGTCCACCAACTGCTGGGCTTCTTCGAGAATGCGCCCGAGGTGCTCCACACCCTTGAAGCTCTCGCCGTAGATCTTGTAGATGTTCTCGGTGCCCGATGGCCGCGCCGCGAACCAGCCGTTCTGCGTGACCACCTTGACGCCGCCGATGGCGGCGCCATTGCCCGGCGCGTGGCTCAGCACCGCCTCGATCTTGTCGCCGGCCAGTTCGGTCGAGCTGACCTGCTTCGGCGACAGGTTCGAGAGCTTCTTCTTCTGTTCCACCGTGGCCGCCGCATCCACGCGGTCGGACACCGGCAGTCCCAGCGCCTGCGTCAGCTCGGCGTAGCGTTCGCCCGGGTCGCGCCCCGTCTGCGCAGCGATTTCTGCCGAGAGCAGGGCGGGCACGATGCCGTCCTTGTCGGTGGTCCATGCCGAGCCGTCGAAGCGCAGGAAGGTTGCGCCGGCGCTTTCCTCGCCGCCGAAGCCCAGCGATCCGTCCACCAGTCCATCGACGAACCACTTGAAGCCCACGGGCACTTCGTAGAGCTTGCGTCCGAGCCGGGCCGTCACGCGGTCGATCATCTGGCTGCTCACCACCGTCTTGCCGACAGCGGCTTGCGCCGGCCATTGCGGGCGGTGCGTATAGAGGTAGTCGATCATCACCGCGAGATAACTGTTCGGCTGCATCAGGCCGGCGCTGCGCGCGACCACCCCATGGCGGTCGTGGTCGGTGTCGCACGCAAAGGCGATGCCGAAGCGGTCTTTCAGCGCGATCAGCTTGTGCATCGCGTCGGAAGACGATGGGTCCATGCGGATACGGCCGTCCCAATCCAGCGACATGAAGCGGAAGGTCGGATCGACTTCCTGGCTGAGCACTTCGAGGCGCGTGAGTTTGTAGCGCTCGGCGATGGCCGGCCAGTAGTGCACGCCGGCGCCGCCCAGCGGATCGACGCCCAGGTCGACCGGCACGCCGCGGATGGCGTCCATGTCGAGCACCTGTGCCAGGTCTTCGACGTAGGTGTTGAGGTAGTCGTGGCGGTGCGTGGTCGAAGCGCGCAGCGCCTGTGCAAGCGGCAGGCGCTTCACGCCCTGCAGCCCATTGGCAAGAAAAGCGTTGGCCGCAGCCTCGACGGCCGACGTGATGTCGGTACCCGCCGGTCCTCCGTTGGGCGGGTTGTACTTGAAGCCGCCGCTCTCGGGCGGGTTGTGCGAGGGCGTGATCACGATGCCGTCGGCCAGCCCGGCGGTGCGTCCGCGGTTGTAGACCAGGATGGCGTGCGAGACAGCTGGCGTGGGCGTGTACTCGTCGTCCTTCGAGAGCATCAGTTCGACACCGTTGGCCGCGAGCACTTCCACCGCGCTGTTGAAGGCCGGCGTGGAGAGCGCGTGCGTGTCGATGCCGAGGAACAGCGGGCCGTCGATGCCCTTTTGCCGCCGATAGTCGGCAATGGCCTGGGTCATCGCCAGCACATGCCATTCGTTGAACGCGTTGTCGAATGAGGAGCCGCGATGCCCCGATGTTCCGAAGGCGACGCGCTGTGCGGCAACCGAAGGATCGGGCCGGCCCGTGTAATAGGCAGAGACAAGGCGCGGGACGTTGACGAGCAGGTCCAGCGGTGCGGGCTTGCCTGCAAGGGGATTGGTTTTCTGGCTCATGTCGGATGTTGCCGTTCGAGTGGAGTCACGTCGGCAACATCATGCCGCAGGACGCGCCTGCGCATGAAACAAGCGGAAAGCGTCCTACGAGGCCAGCGCTTCCATGAGATCCGTCTCGATCGCCAACTGCGTCTTCTGGCCCTGCAACTCGGGCCCGCTGATCAGGAAGGTGTCTTCCACGCGTTCGCCCAGCGTGGTCACCTTGGCGAGCTGAAGATTCAGGTGATGCCGCGCGAGCACGCGCGCCACCGAATACAGCAGGCCCGCGCGGTCGCTGGCCGAGATGTTGAGCAGCCAGCGCTGCGCCTTGTCGTCGGGGAGCAGGCTGATGCGCGGCTTGATCGGGAAGCTGCGCACGCGTCGCGACACGCGTCCCACGCTGGGGGCGGGCAGGGGCCCGGCCTCGGTCAAAGTCTGCGCAAGGCCGGACTCGACCATGCTGATGAGATCGCGGTAGTGGTCGGGCTGGAAGGTGGTCACCACTTGGAAGGTGTCGAGCGCGTAGCCGTTGGTGGCCGTGTGTACCTTCGCATCAAGGATGCTGAAGGAAGATTGGTCGAAATACCCGCAGATGCGCGCGAACAGGTCGGGCTGGTCGGGCGTGTAGACCACCACCTGCAGGCCTTCGCCCACCGGCGAAAGATGCGCCCGCACCACTGGCGGCGCCTTGGGATCGACCGGCACGTTGGGTGGCGGCACGAAGCGTGAGAGCTGCTTGGCGTGCCAGGCGATCTCGGTGGCGTCGTGGCGCATGAAATAGCCCACGTCGAGCGTGTCCCACAGCGCCTTGTGGGCCTCGAAGCGCTGGGCATGCAGCGCCAGTTGCACCAGCGCTTCGCGCTTGCGCGATTCGACTTCGGCGTCCGGGTCGGGCATGCGCCCGCCGAGCGCGCGCAGGGTGTAGCGGTACAGGTCTTCGAGCAGCTTGCCCTTCCAGGCATTCCAGACGCGCGGCGACGTGCCGCGGATGTCTGCCACCGTCAGCAGGTAGAGCGCGGTGAGATAGCGCTCGTTGCCCACGCGCCTGGCGAAGGCGCCGATCACCTCGGGGTCGCTCAGGTCCTGCTTCTGCGCCACCTGGCTCATCACCAGGTGCTCGGCCACCAGGAACTCGATCAGCTTGGCATCTTCGCGCGCAATGCCATGCTGCTTGCAGAAGCGTTGCACGTCGCGAGCGCCCAGCGTCGAATGGTCGCCGCCGCGGCCCTTGGCAATGTCGTGGAAGAGCGCCGCCACATAGAGAATCCACGGCTTGTCCCAGCCGGCCGCGAGCTGAGAGCAGAACGGGTATTCGTGCGCATGCTCGGCAATGAAGAAGCGCCGCACGTTGCGCAGCACCATCAGGATGTGCTGGTCCACCGTGTAGACGTGGAACAGATCATGCTGCATCTGCCCCACGATGCTGCGGAACACCCGCAGGTAGCGCCCCAGCACCGAGGTCTGGTTCATGAGCCTGAACGCATGCGTGATGCCGTAGGGCTGCAGCAGGATCCGCATGAAGGTCTCGTGGTTGACCGGATCGTTGCGGAACTTGCTGTCCATCACGTGGCGGGCGTTGTATAGCGCGCGCAGCGTGCGGGCCGAGAGGCCCTGCACGCCAATGGTCTTCTGGTAGAGCAGAAAGGTCTCGAGGATGGCGTGCGGCTCGCGCTCGTAGAGGTCGTCGCTCGCAATCTCGATCAGGCCGGCGCGTTCATAGAAGCGCTCATTGATGGGCGTGTGCTGCTCGTCCACCGGCTGCAGCCGCTCTGCGATGTTGAGCAGCAGGATCTGATTGAGCTGCGACACCGCCTTGGCGGCCCAGTAGTAGCGCCGCATCAGCGCCTCGCTCGACTTGCGCTGCGATTCGCCTTCATAGCCGAAGCTCGCGGCCACGGCCGTTTGCAGGTCGAACACCAGGCGGTCTTCGCGCCGCTTGGCAATCACGTGCAGCCGCGCGCGAATCAGCGAGAGCAGGGCTTCGTTGCGCTTGATCTGCTGCGCCTCGAAAGAGGTCGCCAAGCCGTTCTTGGCCAGGTCGTCCCAACGGTTGCCGAAGCTCGCGGCCTTGGTCATCCAGAGAATGGTCTGCAGGTCGCGCAGGCCGCCCGGCGATTCCTTGCAGTTGGGTTCGAGCGCGTAGGGCGTGCTGTCGTACTTCTGGTGGCGGTGCCGCATCTCCTGCGACTTGGCGACGAAGAAGGCCTGCGGATCGATGGCCCGCCCAAAGCGCCGGCGGAACGCCACGAACAGCTTCTTGTTGCCAGCGACCAAACGCGATTCGAGCAGCGAGGTCTGGACCGTGACGTCCTTCTCGGCCTCGGCCAGGCACTCTTCGACCGTGCGCACGCTGGAGCCGATCTCCAGGCCTGCGTCCCAGCAGTGGCCGATGAAAGCCTCGATGCGCGCCGGATCGATTTCGCTGGCGTGCCCCTCGGGCGGCAGCAGCAGCAGCACGTCGACGTCGGAGTACGGAAACAGTTCGCCGCGGCCATAGCCGCCTACCGCCGCCAGCGTGAGCGAGTCGCCGAAATCGGCTTCCTGCCAGAGCGTGCACAGCGTCTGGTCGGCCAAGGCCGACAGCTGGCGCAGCACGGTGTGCACGCTGCGCGTGGGCGCGCGCGCAAATCGGAGGGTGTCGAACAGCGCCAGCTTCTTCGCGCGATAGGCTTCGCGCAGCGTGGCAACATCGATCTTGGCTGATTCGATCACGGCGTTGTCCGGGGCCGTGCGCCGCTGGCGCGGCTCACGTTTTCGTGGAAGTGACGAACGAGGGCAGGGGCGGGCTGCCTTCGGACAGCGTGAGCACCTCGTAGCCCGTCTCGGTGACCAGCACAGTGTGCTCCCATTGCGCCGAAAGCGAATGGTCGCGGGTCACGATGGTCCAGCCGTCGTACTGGCCGCCCTTGAAGTCTTCCTTCACCTCGCGCTTGCCGGCATTGATCATCGGCTCGATGGTGAAGATCATGCCGGGCTTGAGTTCTTCGAGCGTGCCCGGACGGCCGTAGTGCAGCACCTGCGGCTCTTCATGGAAGCGCTGGCCCACGCCGTGGCCGCAAAATTCGCGCACCACCGAATAGCCCTGGCCTTCGGCGAATTTCTGGATCGCATGGCCGACGTCGCCCAGGTGGGCGCCGGGGCGCACCTGCAGGATGCCGTGCCACATGGCTTCGAAAGTGATCTGGCACAGCCGTTTGGCCGCAATGGACGCATCGCCGATGATGTACATGCGGCTGTTGTCGCCGAACCAGCCGTCCTTGATGACGGTCACGTCGACGTTCATGATGTCGCCCTTCTTCAAGGGCTTGTCGTTCGGGATGCCGTGGCACACCACGTGGTTGACCGAGGTGCAGAGCGATTTGGGAAAGGGCACGCTGCTGGCGCCCATGTAGCCCACCGTGGCCGAGGTGGTGCCCTGCTTGACCATGTATTCCGCGGCCAGCCGGTCGACATCGTTCGTGGTGATACCGGGCTTGATGAGGGGGGTGAGGTAGTCCAGCACCTCGGAAGCCAGGCGGCAGGCGACCCGCATGGCTTCGATGCCTGCGGCGTCTTTGTAGGTAATGCTCATCCCGGAATTATCCCATTCAGCAAGCTAAAATTCCGGGTTAACGCGGATGACCCCAGTCAGCGGCCGTCCGCCTCGATTCTTTGATTCCCAACGCGGCCCCAAGGCCCCATCGACCGTGACGCAGCCCGCATCCCAAGCCCTTCCCGTCGTAACCATGTTCGAGGGCGGCAGCGCGCTCAGCGATTTCCGCGCAAGGCAGCTGCTGCCCAGGCTGCAAGCCATCGAACCGCGCATCGAGGGCGTTGCCGCCCGCTTCGTGCACCTGGTGGTCACCGACGCGGGGCTGAGCGCCGCCGACCACGACCGCTTCGCCGCGCTGCTGACCTATGGCGAGCCCTTCGAGGCGCCGGCCAAGGCAAGCACCTCCGTGGTCGTCACCCCGCGCCTGGGCACCGTGTCGCCCTGGGCTTCCAAGGCCACCGACATCGCCCACAACTGCGGGCTGGCGTTGCGCCGGGTGGAGCGGGTGACGCAATACCACCTCAAGCTGAAGTCGCCGCTGATCGGCAAGGCGCCGGCGCTCGAAGGCGACCTGCTCGCCGCCGTGGCCGGCCCGCTGCACGACCGCATGACGGAATCGGTGCTCGCCACCGTGGACCAGGCCGCGAGCCTGTTCAGCGAACTGCCGGCCCAGCCCATGGCGCTGGTCGACGTGCAGGGCGGCGGCCGCGGCGCGCTGGTGGCGGCCAACACCGGTTTCGGCCTGGCGCTGGCAGAGGACGAGATCGACTATCTCGTCGAGGCCTTCACCCGTCTCGGCCGCAACCCGAGCGACGTCGAGTTGATGATGTTCGCGCAGGCCAACAGCGAGCACTGCCGCCACAAGATCTTCAACGCCCAGTTCACCATCGACGGCGTGGCGCAGCCGCAGAGCCTGTTCTCGATGATCCGCCACACCGAGAAGCAGAACCCGCAGCACACGGTCATTGCATATGCGGACAACGCCTCGGTGATGGAGGGCACGACCATCGAGCGCTTTGTCCCCCGGTCGGATTCGCAGAACTATCAAAAACATAGCGCCCTGAGCCATGTGCTCATGAAGGTGGAAACGCACAACCACCCGACTGCCATTTCCCCGTTCCCGGGCGCCTCCACGGGCGCGGGCGGCGAGATCCGCGACGAAGGCGCCACCGGCCGCGGTTCCAAACCCAAGGCCGGCCTGACCGGCTTCACCGTGTCGAAGCTCTGGCCCGAAGAAGGCCATTACGGCAAGCCCGAGCACATTGCGAGCCCGCTGCAGATCATGACCGAGGGACCGCTCGGCGGCGCCGCGTTCAACAACGAATTCGGCCGGCCCAACCTGCTGGGCTACTTCCGCGAATACGAACAGACGGTGGCGAGCGACATCGACACAGTGCAGCGCGGCTATCACAAGCCAATCATGATCGCGGGCGGCCTTGGCAGCATCGACGCGACCCAGACCAAGAAAATCCAGTTCCCGGCCGGCTCGCTGCTGATCCAGCTCGGTGGTCCCGGCATGCGCATTGGCATGGGCGGCAGCGCTGCGAGCTCAATGGCAACCGGCGCCAATGCGGCCGAGCTCGACTTCGACTCAGTGCAGCGCGGCAACCCGGAAATCGAACGCCGCGCGCAAGAGGTCATCAACCATTGCTGGCAGCAGGGCGCGGCCAACCCCATCCTCGCGATCCACGACGTGGGCGCAGGCGGCCTGAGCAATGCCTTCCCCGAGCTGACCAACGACGCCGGCCGCGGCGCGCGTTTCGACCTGCGCGCCGTGCCGCTCGAAGAGTCGGGCATGGCGCCCAAGGAAATCTGGTGCAACGAAAGCCAGGAGCGCTACGTGCTGGCCATCGCGCCGGAATCGCTCGAGCAGTTCAAGGCTTTCTGCGAGCGCGAGCGCTGCCCGTTCTCGGTGGTGGGCGTTGCGACCGAAGAACGCCAGCTGCTGGTGGCCGACGAAGGCGCCGCGGTCCAGCCGGTCGACATGCCGATGGATGTGCTGCTCGGCAAGCCGCCCAAGATGCACCGCGACGTGAAGACCGTCGCACGCAGCTTCAAGCCGCTCGACCTCACGGGCGTCGATCTGCAGAAGGCCGCCATCGACGTGCTCTCGCACCCGACCGTCGCCTCCAAGCGCTTCCTGATCACCATCGGCGACCGCACCGTAGGCGGCCTGAGCCACCGCGACCAGATGGTTGGGCCGTGGCAAGTGCCCGTGGCCGATTGCGCCGTGACGCTGGCCGACTACAAGGGCTTTGCCGGCGAAGCCATGAGCATGGGCGAACGCACGCCGCTGGCCGCGCTCGACGCGCCGGCTTCGGGCCGCATGGCCGTGGCCGAGGCCATCACCAACCTGCTGGCGGCGCCGATCGAGCTTTCGCGCGTCAAGCTGTCGGCCAACTGGATGGCCGCCTGCGGCGAACCAGGCGAAGACGCCGCACTGTATGAAACCGTCAAGGCCGTGGGCCTGGAACTGTGCCCGGCGCTGGGCGTGTCGATTCCGGTCGGCAAGGATTCGCTGTCGATGCGTACGCAGTGGAAAGACGATGGCGAAGCAAAGAAGGTCACATCGCCCGTCAGCCTGATCGTCACCGCATTCGCGACGCTCGCCGACGTGCGCGGCACGCTCACGCCGCAGCTCGACGCCGAAGAGGCCGACACCACGCTCGTGCTCATCGACCTGGGCCGCGGCCAGCACCGCATGGCGGGCAGCATCCTGGCGCAGACGCTGAACCAGAGCGGCGACAGCGTGCCCGACCTCGACGATCCCGCGCAGTTGGTGGCGCTGGTCAACGCCGTCAATGCATTGCGCGCTGACGGCAAGATCCTGGCCATGCACGACCGCAGCGACGGCGGCCTGTTCGCCACCGCCTGCGAAATGGCGTTTGCGGGCCACGTGGGCGTGGCGCTCAACGTCGACATGCTGGTGACCGAAGGCGACGGCATCTCCGACAGCCGCATGGAAACCGGTGACGCCAAGAACTGGGCGCAGCAGGTCAGCGCGCGGCGCGAAGAGCTCACACTCAAGGCGCTCTTCAACGAAGAACTCGGCATGGTGCTGCAGGTGCGCACCGTCGAGCGCAACGACGTGATGCAGGTGCTGCGCGCTCACGGCCTAAGCGCCCACAGCCATTTTGTCGGCAAGACCCGGCCTGCGAGCTCCACGATGGACGCCGGCAAGGGCAAGCTCGAAGTCTGGCGCGACGCCAAGTCGGTGTTCAGCGCCACGCTGCAGGACCTGCACCAAGTGTGGGACTCGGTCAGCTGGAAGATCGCCCGCGAACGCGACAACCCCGCCTGCGCCGATGCCGAGCACGCCGCAGCCGGCGAGCCGAGCGACCCCGGCATGCACATCTTCCTCCCTCTCCCTCTGGGAGAGCGCAGCGGTGAGGGCAGCGACATCAACGCCCCCGCCGTCCTTCAGAACCGCCCCAAGGTCGCCATCCTGCGCGAGCAGGGCGTCAACTCGCACGTCGAGATGGCCTACGCCTTCACCGAAGCCGGTTTCGAAGCCCATGACGTGCACATGACCGACCTGCAAACCGGCAGGGCAGACCTTGCCAACTTCAAGGGCGTGGTCGCCTGCGGCGGCTTCAGCTACGGCGACACGCTGGGCGCCGGCATCGGCTGGGCGCGCAGCATCACGTTCAACCCGAAGCTCGCGGAACAGTTCAAGGCCTTCTTCGGGCGCCAGGACACCTTTGGCTTGGGCGTGTGCAACGGCTGCCAGATGTTCGCCGAACTGGCCGATATCATTCCCGGCGCCGAAGCCTGGCCGCGCTTCACCACCAACCAGAGCGAGCGCTTCGAGGCACGCCTGTCGATGGTCGAGGTGCTCGATTCGCCGAGCCTTTTCTTCGCCGGCATGGCCGGCAGCCGCCTGCCGATCGCGGTGGCGCATGGCGAGGGCTATGCCAACTTCAAGCACCGCGGCGATGCGGCCAAGGCCATTGGCGCGATGCGCTTCGTGGACAACCATGGCCAGCCGACCGAGCAGTACCCGTTCAATCCGAACGGCAGCGCCGGTGGCCTGACCTCGGTGACCACGCCGGATGGGCGCTTCACCGCGGTGATGCCGCACCCTGAGCGCGTGTTCCGCAACATCCAGATGAGCTGGACTTCGGGCGACAGGAGCGCACTGAGCCCGTGGATGCAGATCTGGCGCAATGCGCGCCGCTGGGTAGGCTGATCGACGCAAGCCCGCCATGCGGCGGGCAATAAAAAAGCGGCCCGCGGGCCGCTTTTTTATTGGGGCTGCAAGGTTGCCGGCCTTACTCGACCTTCGCCTTCGCGCGCAGTTCTTCCTGGTACTTCTGCAGGCGCTGCTGCTGCAGCTGCTGCGTGATCTGCGGCTTCACTTCTTCCATCTTGGGAAGCTGGGCCTGGCGGATGTCGTCCACGCGGATGATGTGGTAGCCGAACTGCGTCTTGATCGGCGCAGGGGTGGTTTCGCCCTTCTTGAGCTTGATCATCGCTTCCGAGAACTCGGGCACGAAGCTCGCGGGGTTGGCCCAATCGAGGTCGCCGCCGTTGGCGCCCGATCCCGGGTCCTTGCTCTGCTTCTTGGCGATGTCCTCGAACTTGGCGCCCTTCTTCAGGTCGGCCATGATCTTCTTGGCCTGGTCTTCGGTTTCGACCAGGATGTGGCGGGCCTTGTATTCCTTGCCGCCGTTGGCCGCCACGAACTTGTCGTATTCGGCCTTCACGTCGGCGTCCGAGACCGGGCTGGTCTTTCGGTAGTTCTCGAACAGCGCGCGGATCAGGATGGCCTGGCGCGCGAGCTCGAGCTGGTTCTTGTAGTCGTCGGTGGCATCCAGGCCTTGCTTCTGCGCTTCCTGCATGAACACTTCGCGCGCGACGATTTCCTCGCGCAGCTGGCCCTGCATTTCCGGCGTGACCGGCCGGCCGGCGGCGGCCAGCTGCTGGGCCAGCACGTCCATGCGCGCCTTGGGCACGGGCTTGCCGTTGACGATGGCTGCGTTCTGCGCCATGGCCGCCAGGGGAATCGCACCGAGCAGCGCTGCGGCCGCAACGGCCTGCAAGAGTTGTTTTTTCATGGAATGAATATCAGGCTGGAGGGGAAATGCGCGTATGGAAAAGAGCGCGTGGAGAAAAGCGTACGGAACGAGGAAGAAGGAGGGGAGGGTGGGCCGCCGCGGCCATGTGGGGGCTGCGGCATGCAACTGATCGAACGGCGACTCAGAGCACTTCGATGGCGACGGCGTGCAGACCCCGCGCGATAAAAACTTGGAGGGCATCATACACAAGCCGATGGCGCGCCACGCGGGGCTTCCCTTCGAACAGTGGGGAAGCCACCCGAACCCTGAAATGGGTGCCGCGGCCCTCCGCATTGGCCCCCGCATGGCCGGCGTGGGCGCTGCTCTCGTCGATCACTTCCAACGCCGTGGGCTGGAGCGCTTGGCGCAGTGCCGCTTCGAGGTCGTGCGCCGTCGGAAGAGGGTGGGGGGCGCTCATGCGGCGGGCTTGTCGTCGCCCTTGAGGTGCGGCGAGATGTAGAGACCCTGCGCCACCAGGAACACGATGGGAAACACGTAGCCCCAGAGCTTGAAGTTGACCCAGGCCTCGGTGGTGAAGTACGCCGCCACGTAGCCGTTGATGGCTGCCATGAAGAGGCAATAGCCGATCCACGCCACGTTGAGGCGGCCCCACACGCGGTCGGGCAACTGCAGCTGCGACCCCAGCAGCATCTTGAGGAAGTTCTTCTTCAGGGCCCAGAGCGCGATCGCCAGGGCGATGGCCATGGCGCCGTAGAGCACCGTGGGCTTCCACTTGATGAAGCGGTCGTCATGCAGCACCAGCGTGAGCGTGCCGAACAGCAGGATCAGCACCAGCGTGGCCTTCTGCATGGGCTGCAGCTTGCGCTCCATGGCGTAGATGATGCCCATCTGCAGCGCCGTGGCGGCCATCAGCACACCGGTGGCGGTGTAGATGTCGCCCAGCTTGTAGGCACCGAAAAACAGCAGGATCGGGAAGAAATCGAGGATCAGTTTCATGCGCTGGAGAGGGCGTTTGGTTATTTTTTCTGGAAGTCCAGCGAGGCGGAGTTCATGCAGTAGCGCAGGCCGGTGTCGGTGGGGCCGTCGGGGAACACGTGGCCCAGGTGCGCGCCGCAGTTCGCGCAGACGTTCTCGGTGCGCACCATGCCGTGCGACCGGTCGACGATGTTCTTGATGGCGCCGGGCACGGCTTCTTCCGAAAAGCTGGGCCAGCCGCAGCCCGCGTCGAACTTGGCCGAGGCCTCGAACAGCTTGGCGCCGCAGCAGATGCAATGGTAGGTGCCGTCTTCCCAATGCGCCTCGTATTTGCCGGTGAAGGGGCGCTCGGTGGCCGCATGGCGCGTCACTTCGAAGGCCGCGGGCTCGGCGCCTTTTTCAGCGAGCAGGGCTTTCCATTCGGCGTCGGTCTTCTGTACGGGAGTGGTCATGATGAGCAGCTGATTTCGATCGTGGAGGCCCAGTCGGGCGGGAACCCGGCATAGGCATCGGCGCCGGGATGTTCTTCAAAGGGGGTCTGGAGCAGTGTGAGCAAGGTTGCCACACCGGAGAAGTCCTTTTGGCCAGCCGCTTCGATAGCTTGCTGGCCCAGGTGGTTCCTCAAAACGTACTTCGGGTTGGATCCGAGCATCAGATCCGCGGCTTCGGATCGCGGCCCCTGCGCGTGGCGCTCCGAAAATAATAGCATCCAGGCATCGAAGCCGGCGCGGTCCAGGAAAAGGTCGCGCACCGGCTCGGCGCTGCCGCCGGCCATGTGCTGCGAAAGGCGGCGCCAGAAGATCGTGTAGTCGGCCCTTTCGGCAGCCAACAGCTTCAGCACGCCTTCGATGAGCGGGCGGTCGCCTTCGGCCGGCGCGCTGAGCCCGAGCTTGGCGCGCATCCGGCTCTCGAACTCCGCCGGGAACACCGTCTTGTACGATTCCAGCGCGGCCACCGCGATTTCCTGGTCGCCGATCAGCGGCAGCAGCGCCTGCGCCAGGCAGAACAGGTTCCAGTACGCCACGTTGGGCTGCTGGTTGAAGGCATAGCGGCCGCTGGTGTCGCTGTGATTGCAGATGTGGCGCGGGTCGAATCCGTCCAGGAACTGGAACGGTCCGTAGTCGATGGTGAGCCCGAGGATGCTCATGTTGTCGGTGTTCATCACGCCATGGCAAAAGCCCACGGCCTGCCATTGGGCGAGCAGGGCGGCGGTGCGCTCGCTCACCGCTTCCAAAAAGGCGGCGTATGCGTTGCCGTTGAAGCGCTCGGTCGTGCGGCAGGCCGGGTAATAGCGGTCGATGACGTAGTCGGCCAAGGCGCGCAGCTCGGCGTTCCTCTGGTTGGCCGCAAAGTGTTCGAAATGGCCGAACCGAATGAAGCTGGGCGCCACGCGGGTCACCACGGCCGCGGTTTCCGGTACTTCGCGGTAGACGGGCGCGTCGGAGCCTGTCACGCACAGTGCGTGCGTCGTGGGAATGCCGAGGCCGTGCATCGCCTCGCTGCAAAGGAATTCGCGGATGCTCGAACGCAGCACGGCACGGCCGTCGCCGCCGCGCGAGTACGGCGTGCGGCCCGCACCCTTGAGCTGCACCTCGAGCCCGCCGGCCGTCTCGCCCAGCATGATGGCGCGGCCGTCGCCGAGCTGGCCGGCCCAGACGCCGAACTGGTGGCCGCTGTACACGGTGGCAAAGGGCCGGGTTCCCGCGACGGGCGCGTTGCCGGTCAGGGCGGCCAGCGTGCTGCCGGATTGCCGCCAACCGTCGGGAAGCCCGAGCTCGCGGGCCACCGCCTCGCTGTGGCCCACCCAGTACGGGTCGGGCAAAGGCGTCGGCCGCAGTTCGGTCAGAAACGCGGGTCCCAGCGCCAGGAATCCGGGTTTCCATTGCAGTCCCAGGTCGGCGGCGACCGTGTCTTCGGCAAGCAAGCTCATGCCGGCATTGTCCGGCACGCCGCGTAACCCCTTTCTCCTGGGGCCATCATGGCCGGCGTGCGCGGCCTCGTTCAGTGCGGGTTTCTGTCATTGTGCGAATCACCGAACATTGAGTGAATCCGTTGTCCGAGAGTTTTAGCGCTATTCCATAAAGAACAGGAGCCTTTAGATGCTGGGTTTGATGCAAGACCAACCGCTTTTGATCTCGTCGCTGATCGAGTTCGCCGAGCGCCACCACGGCGACGCCGAAATCGTCTCGCGCCGCGTCGAGGGCGATATCCACCGAAGCACCTGGAGCAAGATCGCGTCGCGCGCAAGGCAGGTCGCCAACGCGCTGGACGGCGAGCAGCTGCTGTTCAGCGACCGCATCGCCACGCTGGCCTGGAACGGCTACCGCCACCTGGAGCTGTACTACGGCGTGAGCGGCACCGGCCGCGTGCTCCACACCATCAACCCGCGCCTGCACCCTGACCAGATCGCATGGATCGCCAACCACGCCGAAGACCAGATCCTGTGCTTCGACCTGACTTTTCTGCCGCTGGTGCAGGCTGTGCATGCCAGGTGCGGCACCGTCAAGAAGTGGATTGCGCTGTGCGACGCCGACAAGCTGCCGGCCGACAGCGGCATTCCCAACCTCGTGAGCTACGAGGCATGGATGAGCGGGCAGTCGACCGACTACGACTGGCCGACCTTCGACGAGAACTCGGCGTCGAGCATGTGCTACACGAGCGGCACCACCGGCAACCCCAAGGCGGCCCTCTACAGCCACCGCTCGACGCTGCTGCACGCCTACGCCGCGGCCCTGCCCGACGTCATGCGCATCTCGGCGCGCGATTCGGTGCTGCCGGTGGTGCCGATGTTCCACGTCAACGCCTGGGGCATCCCGTATTCGGCGGCGCTGGTCGGCGCCAAGATCGTGTTCCCCGGCCCGGCGCTCGACGGCAAGTCGGTGTTCGAACTCATCGAATCCGAAGGCGTGACCTTTGCAGCCGGCGTGCCCACCGTGTGGCAGATGATGCTCGGCCACATGCAGGCCAACGAGCTGAAGTTCTCCACACTCGACCGCACCGTCATCGGCGGCTCGGCCTGCCCGCCGGCCATGATCCGGGCGTTCCAGGACATCTACAAGGTCGAGGTGCTGCACGCCTGGGGCATGACCGAGATGAGCCCGCTCGGCACCCTGTGCACGCTCAAGAACAAGCATTTGGCCATGCCGGCCGATGCGCAGCTGGCCATCCGCCTGAAGCAGGGCCGCGCGATCTTCGGCGTCGACATGAAGATCGTCGACGGCAACGGCAATGAACTGCCATGGGACGGCAAGGCCTTTGGCGACCTGCTGGTCAAGGGGCCTTGGGTGGTGAAGGAATACTTCAAGGGCGAGGGCGGCGATCCGCTCGTCCCCGACGCACAGGGCCGCGGCTGGTTTCCAACCGGCGACGTCGCCACGATCGACCCGGACGGCTATCTGCAGATCACCGACCGCAGCAAGGACGTGATCAAGTCCGGCGGCGAATGGATCAGTTCGATCGAGATCGAGAACATCGCGGTCGCACACCCGTGCGTGGCCATGGCGGCCTGCATCGGCGTGGCGCACCCCAAGTGGGATGAGCGGCCGATCGTCGTGGTAACGAAGAAGCCCGCGGCCGAGGTCACGCGCGAAGAACTGCTCAAGTTCTACGAGGGCAAGACAGCCAAGTGGCAGATTCCCGACGACGTGGTGTTCGTCGAGGCCATTCCGATCGGCGCCACCGGAAAAATCCTCAAGACCAAGCTGCGCGAACTGCTGAAGGACTACACCCTGCCCACCGCATAGCGGCGCTGTCGCGCACGCGATAGCAAAGGCGCCTTGGCGGCCTTGCTTGCGGGCATTCCCTGTGGGGCGAAGAAAAGGGCGCTTGTACGCTGCGGTGTCGGCCCCTTACCCCTGGAGATTCCTCATGCCTCGTGCTATCAAGTCAGTAGCTTTCTGCGCAATGCTGCTCAGCGCCACAGCCTCTTTCGCCCAGAAGGGCGAGACCGTCAAGGTCGCCTGGCTCGATCCGCTGTCCGGCCTGATGGCGGCGGTGGGTACCAACCAGCTCAAGACCACGCAATTCATGGTCGAGGAGTTCAACAAGAAGAACACTTCCGGCGTGAAGTTCGAACTCATCGCCATCGACAACAAGCTGAGCCCGCAGGAAACCACCAGCGCGCTGCGCTCGGCCATGGACCAGGGTGCGCGCTACGTGATGCAAGGCAACGGCTCCGGACCGGCGCTGGCCATCATCGACGCGCTCGAAAAGCACAACGCGCGCAACCCGGGCAAGGAGCTGGTCTACATCAACTATGCGGCGGTCGACCCCGACCTCACCAACAGCAAGTGCAGCTACTGGCACTTCCGCCTCGATGCCGACACCTCCATGAAGATGGAAGCGCTGACCACCTTCATGAAGGACCAGCCCGAGATCAAGAAGGTCTACATCCTCGGCCAGAACTACGCGCACGGCCAGCAGGTCTCCAAGTTCGCCAAGCAGAACCTGAAAGACAAGCGCCCCGACATCGAGATCGTCGGCGACGACCTGCATCCCCTGGCGCAGGTGCGCGACTTCGCACCCTACATCGCCAAGATCAAGGCTTCGGGTGCCGACTCGGTCATCACCGGCAACTGGGGCTCCGACCTTGCGCTGCTCATCAAGTCGGCGAATGACTCGGGCCTGAACAACGTCAAGTTCTATACCTACTACGCCTACGGCACCGGGGCGCCGACCGCCATGGGTTCCGGCGCAGACGGGCGTGTGTTCGTGGTGGGCTACGGCCACTACAACATGGGCGGCGACATCCAGCGGATCATGGGCGAGTACAAGAAGAAGATGAACGACGACATGGTGCAGACGTCGATCTATCACGCCTTCGCGATGCTCGACACCGCCTTCGTCAGGGCCCGCTCCACCGATCCCGTCAAGGTGGCGGCAACGATGGAAGGCATGAAGTTCAAGAGCTTCAACGGCGAGATCGAGATGCGCAAGGCCGATCACCAGCTGCAGCAGGGCCTGTGGATCACCAAATGGCAAAAGGCCGGCGGCAAGTTCCCCTATGACGCGGAGAACACCGGCTACACGATGGCGCCGGTGAAGTATTACGAATCGTATGTGGCCAGCACGCCCACCACGTGCCAGATGAAGCGTCCGTAAGGCATTTTGCAAACGCATTTCCTACCGATGGGTAGCACCGGTTTACCCATGGGTGGCACCCTCCGGAAATGCACTGTCGCCTGCGCGATAGAAACGGCCCTTGCAGCCGCCCTCTTACGGGCATTCCCTGAGGGGAGGGGCTGCAAACGCTTGTACTCTCGTGCGGCCTTTTGAACGGTTTGACCAGGAGAAATAGATCGTGAAGTTCGCTCTGAAAATCGCTACAGCAGCCATCCTTTCCGCAGCCGCCACCGGCGCGCTGGCGCAGAAGGGTGAAACCGTGAAGATCGCCTGGCTCGATCCGCTGTCGGGCCTGATGGCGGCGGTGGGCACCAACCAGCTCAAGACCTTCCAGTTCCTGGCCGAAGAGTTCAACAAGAAGAACGCGGCCGGCGTGAAGTTCGAGATCATCGCGATCGACAACAAGCTGAGTCCGCAGGAAACCACCAGCGCGCTGCGCTCGGCCATGGACCAGGGCGCACGCTACGTGGTGCAGGGCAACGGCTCCGGCCCCGCCCTGGCCATCATCGATGCGCTCGAAAAGCACAACGCCCGCAACCCGGGCAAGGAAGTGCTGTACATCAACTACGCGGCGGTCGACCCCGACCTCACCAACAGCAAGTGCAGCTACTGGCACTTCCGCCTCGATGCCGACACCTCCATGAAGATGGAAGCGCTGACTGCCTTCATGAAGGAGCAGCCGGACATCAAGAAGGTGTACCTGATCAACCAGAACTACTCGCACGGCCAGCAGGTCTCCAAGTACGCGAAGGAAAACCTGAAGACCAAGCGCCCCGACATCGAGATCGTCGGCGACGACCTGCATCCCCTGGCGCAGGTGCGCGACTTTTCGCCCTACATCGCCAAGATCAAGGCTTCGGGCGCCGACTCGGTCATCACCGGCAACTGGGGCTCCGACCTGGCACTGCTCATCAAGTCCGCGAATGACTCCGGCCTGAACGTCAAGTTCTATACCTACTACGCAGTGACGACCGGCACGCCCACGGCCATGGGTGCTGCCTCGGACGGCAAGGTGTACCAGGTGGGCTACAGCCACTACAACGCGCCGGGCCCTGTGCAGCCGCTGATGGGCGAGTACAAGAAGCGCTTCAACGACGACATGTACACCACCGACATCTACACGGTGTACGCCATGCTCAGCGAAGCCTTCGTGCGCACCAAGTCGACCGAGCCCGTCAAGGTGGCGGCCGCCATGGAAGGCATGAAGTTCAAGACCTTCAACGGCGACGTCGAGATGCGCAAGGCCGACCACCAGCTGCAGCAGGGCCTGTGGATCACGCGCTGGCAGAAGGCCGACGCCAAGAACCCCTACAGCCCCGAGAACACGGGCTACACGCTGGCGCCGGTCAAGTTCTACGAGGCCTACGTCGCGAGCACGCCGACGTCGTGCCAGATGAAGCGGCCGAGCAATTCCTGATTGCCTGATCGCGCGCTGACCGGTCGAGGCCCGACTTCACCACTCGGGCCTTTTTCTTTTCCAACCGACACGAAAGACCGATGAACGTCGAATTCTTCGTCATCTCGCTGCTCAACGGCGTCAGCTACGGGCTGCTGCTGTTCATGCTGAGCTCTGGCCTGACGCTGATCTTCAGCATGATGGGCGTGCTCAATTTTGCGCACGCCAGCTTCTACATGCTCGGGGCGTACATTGCGTACACGCTGTCGGGCATCATCGGCTTCTGGCCGGCGCTCGTCATTGCGCCGCTGCTGGTGGGCCTGCTCGGCGCTGCTTTCGAGCGCTACAGCCTGCGCCGGGTCCACAAGTTCGGCCACGTGCCCGAACTGCTGGTGACTTTCGGCCTGTCCTACCTGATTCTCGAGTTGGTGCAGCTCGCCTGGGGCCGCTCGACCGTGCCTTACGGCCTGCCTCCGCAACTGCAAGGCCCGCTGTTTTCGCTCTACGGCACGCAGTTTCCCAAGTCGCGTTCGTTCATCATGCTGGTGGCGGTGCTGATGCTCATCTCGGTGTGGCTGCTGCTCACGCGCACGCGCATCGGGCTGGTCATCCAGGCGGCGCTCAAGCACCCCGACATGGTCGAGGCGCTGGGCCACAACGTGCCGCGCGTCTTCATGCTGGTGTTCGGCGGCGGTGCAGCGCTCGCCGGCCTCGCGGGCGTGGTGGGCGGCAACACCTACGTCACCGAACCCGCCATGGCGGCCTCGGTCGGCTCGATCATCTTCGTGGTGGTGGTGGTCGGCGGCATGGGTTCGCTGGCGGGCGCCTTCCTCGCGTCGCTCCTGATCGGCATCATCCAGACCTTTGCGGTGGCGATGGACCAGTCGTTTGCCGGCGGCCTGCAGATGCTGGGCGTCACCGTCACCGACCAGACCTTCGGCTACGAGCTGCTCAAGCTCACGATCTCGCAGGTCGCGCCGATCCTGCCGTACCTGTTCCTGGTGCTGATCCTCATCTTCAGGCCCAAGGGCTTGTTGGGCACTCGGGAGGACTGAAATGACACACGCAGCACAGTCCCCCGCCATTGCCGCCGCCGACCCTCGCACCAACCCTCTTGCCACGGCAGAGGGCACAAGAAAGGGTGGAACAGAAATGACATCGACAACCGCAGCCCCGACCACGCAGTACTACCGCTTCAAGCCCTGGAACATCGGGCGCTTCCTGATCTGGTCGCTGTTCGCGGTTGCGCTGATCATCTCGCCGCTGGTGTTCAAGAGCAGCCTTGCGCTCACCATGCTCTCGCAGATGGGGTATCTCATCATCATCTGCCTGAGCTACAACATCCTGCTGGGGCAGGGCGGCATGCTGAGCTTCGGCCATGCGGTGTACGTCGGGCTCGGTTCCTTCCTTGCCATCCATGCGATGAACATGGGCGGCAAGGGCGGGTTTCAGATTCCGCTGGTCGCCATTCCGCTGGTGGGCGGGCTGGCCGGCATGTTCTTTGCCATCCTGCTGGGCTTCGTCACCACCAAGAAGTCGGGCACCACCTTCGCGATGATCACGATGGGCATCGGCGAGCTGGTCGCCTCCATGGCGCTGATGTTCCCGAGCTTCTTCGGGGGCGAGGGCGGCATCACCACCGACCGGGTGTACGGGCCGACCTTCTTCGGCTTCAACTTCGGTTCGCAGATCCAGGTGTACTACCTGATCGCCGCCTATTGCTTCGTGTGTACCGCGCTCATGTATGCCTTCACCGGCACGCCGCTCGGCCGCATGCTCAATGCAGTGCGCGACAACCCGGAGCGCGTGGAGTTCATCGGCTACAACACGCAGCGCGTGCGCTACCTTGCGTTCATCATCGCCGGCTTCTTCGCGGGCATCGGCGGCGGGCTGGCGTCGATCAACTTCGAGATCGTGAACGCGGCCGACAGCCTGAGCGCCATTCGCTCGGGCGGCTACCTGCTGTTCACTTTCCTGGGGGGCGCGGTGTTCTTCTTCGGTCCGATCATCGGCGCGGTGCTGCTGGTGTTCGCATCGATCCTGCTGTCGGAGCTATCGAAGGCCTGGCAGCTCTACTTCGGGCTGGTGTTCGTGTTCATGGTGATGTTCGCGCCGGGCGGCATCGCCAGCCTGGTGATGATGAACCTGCGGGTTGCCAAGTTCGGCAAGTTCAACCGCCTCTGGCTGCTGTACCTTGCCATCGCGGTGGCCCTGGTGCCCGTGGTCATCGGCGCTGCGGCACTCATCGAGATGATCTATCACATCCAGCTCAATGCGGCGATGGGCCCGAACCTCAACTTCTTCGGCGTGACGCTGGACACATCGGGCATGGCAAGCTGGCTCGGCGCGGCGGCCATCCTGGTGATCGGCCTCGGCGCACTCGAGGTGGCGCGCCGCCGCTTCGTGCGGGTCTGGGGCCAGGCACAGGAAGAAATCGAAGCAGAAATCAAACGTCGGGAGGCGGCGTAATGAGCGCGCAAAACGCACTGGAACTGAAGGCGCTGCGCAAGAATTTCGGCAAGACCGAGATCATCCGCGGCGTGGACCTGGCGGTGAACGCGGGGGAGCGCGTGGCCATCATCGGCCCGAACGGAGCCGGCAAGTCGACGCTGTTCAACCTGATCAGCGGACGGCTCGCGCCCACCAGCGGCGAGGTGCTGCTGAACGGCGAGCGCATCGACGGCAAGAAGCCGTTCGAGATCAACCGGCTGGGCCTGTCGCGCAGCTTCCAGATCACCAATATCTTCCCGAAGCTCAGCGTGTTCGAGAACCTGCGCTGCGGCGTGCTTTGGAGCCTGGGCTACAAGTACACGTTCCTGCGGTTTCTCTCCAACCTGGACGACGCCAACGCGCGCACCGAGCAGCTCATCAAGCAGATCGGGCTGGAGCGCAAGCGCGACGTGCATGCGGTGAATCTCACCTACGCCGAGCAGCGCGCCCTCGAGATCGGCGTGACCATCGCGGGCGGTGCCAGCGTGATTCTGCTGGACGAGCCCACGGCCGGCATGAGCAAGACCGAGACCGCGCACTTCATCTCGCTCATCAAGCAGGTCACGGTCGGCAAGACGCTGCTCACCGTCGAGCACGACATGGGCGTGGTCTTCGGCCTGGCCGACAAGATCGCGGTGGTGGTGTATGGCGAAGTCATTGCCTTCGACACGCCTGCCGCTGTGCGTGCGAATGCGCGCGTGCAGGAGGCCTATCTGGGCTCCTCGGTCGCTGACGCGCAAGGGGCGGGACACTGACATGCTGAAGCTTCACGACATCCACGCCTACTACGGCAAGAGCCATGTGCTGCATGGCGTTTCATTCAACGTCGGCCCCGGTGAAATCGTCGCGCTACTGGGCCGCAACGGCTCGGGCCGATCGACCACCGCCAAGGCCATCATGGGCCTGGTGCATGCCGAAGGCACGCTGCGCTGGAAGGACCAGGACGTTCTTCGCAAGAAGGCTTACGAAATTGCCCACCTGGGCATCGGCTACGTGCCCGAGAACCGCGACATCTTTCCCAAGCTCACGGTGCACCAGAACCTGCTTTTGGGGCAGAAGGGCTCGGGCAAGGGCAGCCGCTGGCAGTTCGACGACATGTACGGCATGTTCCCGCGCCTGAAGGAGCGCCAGCACACCGAGGCCGGCGTGCTCTCGGGCGGGGAGCAGCAGATGCTCACGCTGTGCCGCACCCTCATGGGCGACCCGGACCTGATCATCATCGACGAGCCCACCGAAGGCCTCGCGCCGAAGATCGTCGAACTGGTGGGGCAGTACCTGAAGACGCTCAAGGAGAAAGGCGTTTCGGTGCTGTTGATCGAGCAGAAGCTGACCATTGCCATGCAGATCTCCGACCGCGCGCTCGTCATGGGCCACGGCAGCATCGTGTTCGACGGCACGCCCGACAGCCTGCGCGCCGACGCCACCACTCGCAAAGAGTGGCTCGAAGTCTAGGGCTTCGCGCACGCTTTTTCCACCCCCTCGCCGGGGGCAACACCAGCGGCCCGGCTGAACCGGTTCCGCGGTGTTCCTGGAAGGTCCTGTAACCTTTCATGAGTCTTGTCTCGACAGCGACTGCATGCCATTGCTGCGCTGCGCCAAACGCCTAGAATCTCCGAAAAAGAACACTCGTGCTTTTTCGTCTTTTTCTTCACCCACCAAGGAACGCAGCATGACGGCTGAATACAAAGTGCTCGGCGATGTCGCCGTGATCACCATGACCAATCCCCCGGTCAACGGTCTCGGTTTCTCGACCCGCATCGGCATTACCGATGGCCTGTCGAAGGCCAATGCCGACGACGCCGTCAAGGCCATCGTCATCACGGGTGCCGGCAAGGCGTTCTCGGGCGGTGCGGACATCAAGGAATTCGGCACGCCCAAGGCGCTGCAGGAACCCAACCTGCTGAGCGTGATCCTCGCGCTCGAAGCCTCTCCCAAGCCGATCGTCGCGGCCATCCATTCGGTGTGCATGGGCGGCGGCCTCGAGCTGGCCCTGGGCTGCCACTACCGCGTGGCCGCTCCCGGCACCAGCATTGCGCTGCCCGAGGTCAAGCTGGGCCTCATTCCCGGCGCCGGCGGCACGCAGCGCCTGCCTCGCGTGCTGGGTGTGGAAACCGCGCTCAACATGATCGTGAGCGGCGAGCCCGTCAAGAGCGAGCTTCTGGCCAGCTTGCCAGGGCAGAAGCTGTTCGACAAGCTCGCGGCCTCGCCCGAGTCGGTGTTCGAAGAAGCAGTTGCCTTTGCCAAGAGCGTGGCCGGGAAGAGCGGCGACGCATTGCCGCTGGTGCGCAATCTGCCGTGCAAGCATCCGCAGGGCGACGCCTACTTCCAGTTCGCCAAGAACATGGTCGGCGGCATGTCGAAGAACTATCCCGCGCCGCTGCAGTGCGTGGAGGCAGTGCAGGCCGCCACCCAGATGAAGTTCGACGCCGGCATGGCCGAAGAGCGCCGCATCTTCACCTCGCTGATGTTCACGCCTGAATCGCTGGCGCTGCGCCATCTGTTCATGGCGGAGCGTGCAGCCTCCAAGATCCCCGATGTGGCCGACGACACGCCCAAGCGCGAGATCAAGTCGGTCGGCGTGATCGGCGCCGGCACCATGGGCGGCGGCATCTCGATGAACTTCCTGAACGCGGGCATCCCCGTCAAGATTCTCGAAATGAAGCAGGAAGCGCTCGACCGCGGCATCGCCACCATCAAGAAGAACTACGAATCGCAGGTCAAGAAGGGCAAGCTCAAGCAGGACAAGTACGAGCAGCGCATGGCGCTGTTGAGCACGACGCTGAGCTACGACGACCTGAAGGATGCCGACCTGATCATCGAAGCCGTGTTCGAGGAACTCGGCGTGAAGGAGAAGGTGTTCAAGGAGCTCGACCGCGTGGCCAAGAAGAGCGCGATCCTGGCTTCCAACACCTCGACGCTCGACGTCGACAAGATTGCATCGTTCACCCAGCGTCCGCAGGACGTGGTCGGCATGCACTTCTTCAGCCCCGCCAACGTGATGAAGCTGCTCGAAGTGGTGCGCGGCAAGGAAACGGCTAAGGACGTTCTCGCCACCGTCATGGACATCGGCAAGAAGATCAAGAAGACGGCCGTGGTCTCGGGCGTGTGCGACGGCTTCATCGGCAACCGCATGATCGAGCAGTACTCGCGCCAGGCGGGCTTCCTGCTCGACGAAGGCGCCACGCCGCAGCAGGTCGACAAGGCCATCGAGAAGTTCGGCTTTGCCATGGGCCCGTTCCGCATGGGCGACCTGGCCGGCAACGACATCGGCTGGGCCATCCGCAAGCGCCGCGCGGTGGAGCATCCGGACATGAAATACAGCCGCACGGCCGACAAGCTCTGCGAACTGGGCCGCTTCGGCCAGAAGACCGGGGCAGGGTGGTACGACTACCAGGCCGGCAAGCGCGATGCGATTCCTTCGGACCTGGTCAACAAGATGATCGAAGACCACCGCAAGGAACTGGGCATCACGCCGCGCAAGATTTCCGACGAAGAAATCGTGCAGCGCCTGGTGTATGCGCTGGTGAATGAAGGCGCACACATCCTCGAGGACGGCATCGCGTCCAAGTCGGGCGACATCGACATGGTGTACCTCACCGGCTACGGCTTCCCGATCTGGCGCGGCGGCCCGATGCACTACGCATCGCAAGTGGGCCTGTACAACGTGGCCGAAACCATGAAGCGCTTTGCCAAGAACCCACGCGACGACGCAGAGTTCTGGCAGCCCGCGCCGCTGATCCAGAAGCTGGTCGCCGAAGGCAAGTCCTTCAGCTGATACGGGAAGCCTGACCGCCCATGTTGAAACGTTTCTTCCTCGGGTTGCTGCTGGTGCTCGTGGCACTGGTGGCCGCCGTGGCGGTCAAGACCTGGCGCACGCCGTCGCAGCAACTGGCGGTGGCGCCGGCACCCAAGCTCGAAATCGACGTGCAGGCCGCCGCCAAGCGGCTGGCCGGCGCGATCCCGATGCGCACCGTTTCGAGCCTCGACGATCCGGCCGCAAGCCTGGCCGAGTTCGACAAGCTCCACGCCTACCTCGCCCAGCAATTTCCCAAGCTGCACGCCACCCTCAAGAAAGAGGTCGTCGGCCAGCGGGCGCTGCTCTACACATGGGCCGGCACCGATCCTTCGGCCAAGCCCATCGCACTGATGGCGCACCAGGACATGGTGCCGATCGCGCCGGGCACCGAGAAGGCATGGTCAGTCGACCCCTTCGCCGGCGAAATCAAGGACGGCTTCGTCTGGGGCCGCGGCACGCTCGATAACAAGAGCAACCTGTTCGCACAGATGGAAGCCATCGAGCTCCTGGTCGCGAGCGGCTTCAAGCCGAGGCAGACCGTCTACCTCGTGATGGGTGACGACGAAGAGGTGAGCGGCCTGCGCGGTGCGCGGCCGATTGCCGAACTGCTCAAGTCGCGCAACGTGCGCCTGGACTGGGTGCTGGACGAAGGCCTGCTGATCCTCGACGGCGTGCTGCCCAGCCTTTCGAAGCCGGCAGCGCTCATCGGCCTGGCCGAGAAGGGCTACGGCACCTTCTTTCTTTCACTCGACACGGCCCCCGGCCATTCATCAATGCCGCCGCAGCACAGTGCCATCGGCAGCATGAGTGCCGCACTCGCTCGGCTCGAAGCCACGCCAATGCCCGGCGGAATCAAGGGCGTGGCCGCTCAGATGTTCGGCGCGCTCGCACCCGAGATGAGTGGCGTCAACCGCGTGATGCTGTCCAACCTGTGGCTCACTGAACCACTGGTGCGCGGCCAGCTGGAAAAGAGTCCGAGCAGCAACGCCATGCTGCGAACGACCACCGCGCTCACCATCGTGCGCGCCGGCAACAAGGACAACGTGCTTCCCGGCCGGGCCGAGGCGGCAGTCAACTTCCGCATCCTGCCGGGTGACACGATCGACAGCGTGGAAGCGCACCTGCGCAAGGCGCTCGGCAACGACGAGATCAAGATCAAGCGCTACCCGGGCAACTCCGAGCCTTCGCCCGTGTCGCCGACCGACAGCACCGGCTACCGTGCCATCCAGCAGGCGGTGCGCCAGTCGTTCCCCGACGTGGTGGTGGCCCCAGGCCTCATGACGGCCGCCACCGATTCGCGCCACTTCAGTCTGGTGAGCGACGCCGTCTACCGCTTCTCGCCATTCCGCATGAAGAGCGAAGACCTGGCCCGCTTCCACGGCACCAACGAACGCCTGGCCATCTCGAATTACGGCGAGATGATCGGCTTCTATCACCAGCTCCTGCGCAACACCAACGCTGCGCCGGCGCAATGACGACAACGACCTCTTTTCCCTTCCATCTCCAAAGGACTTCACCATGACCAGCGCCGTCATCGTTTCCACCGCCCGCACGCCGCTCGCCAAGAGCTGGAAGGGTGCCTTCAACATGACGCACGGCGCCACGCTCGGCGGCCATGCGGTGCAGCACGCTATCTCGCGCGCCGGGATCGAAGCCGCTGAAGTCGACGACGTGATCATGGGCTGCGCCACGCCCGAAGGCGCCACCGGCTCCAACATCGCGCGCCAGGTCGCGCTGCGCGCCGGCTGCCCCGTGACCACGTCGGGCATGACCATCAACCGCTTCTGCTCGTCTGGCCTGCAGACCATTGCCACCGCTGCCCAGCGCATCATTGCGGGCGAGGGCGACGTGTACGTGGCCGGCGGCGTCGAGAGCATTTCGTGCGTGCAGAACGAAGCCAACAAGCACATGCTGGCCGACCCCTGGCTGGTAAAGCACAAGCCCGAGATCTACTGGAACATGCTGCAGACGGCCGAGCAGGTCGCCAAGCGCTACAACATCGGCCGAAACGCCATGGACGAATACGGCGCCGCCAGCCAGCAAAAGGCTACCGCCGCGCTCGAAGCCGGCCGCTTCAAGGATGAGATCGCTCCCATCACCGTGCTGGCCGGCGTGGCCGATCCTGTGATGGGCCTGCGCACCAAGGAAGTCACGGTCGAGAACGACGAAGGCATTCGCCCCGGCACCACCAAGGAAGGCATCAGCGGCATCCGCCCGGCACTGCCCGGCGGCCTCATCTCGGCCGGCAACGCCAGCCAGTTCTCCGACGGCGGCGGCGCCTGCGTGGTGGTCGACGAGAAGTACGCCCAGCAAAAGGGCCTGAAGCCGCTGGGCCGCTTCCTCGGCTTTGCCGTGGCCGGCTGCGAACCCGATGAAATGGGCATCGGCCCCGTCTTTGCCATTCCGAAGGTGCTCAAGCGCCTGGGCCTCACGGTCAACGACATCGACCTGTGGGAGCTGAACGAAGCCTTCGCAGTGCAGGTGATCTACTGCCGCGACAAGCTCGGCATTCCGGGCGACCGCCTAAACGTGGACGGCGGCGCCATCGCCGTGGGCCACCCCTACGGCGTGAGCGGCCAGCGCCTCACGGGCCACGCGCTCATCGAAGGCAAGCGCCGCGGCGCGAAGAAGGTGCTGGTGACCATGTGCATCGGCGGCGGCATGGGCGCCGCAGGCGTGTTTGAAGTTCTCTGACTTTCCTCCAGCCGGCGGCGCATAGCGCGTCGCCGCTTTCGCCACCCCCTTTCCGGGGGCGACACCAGCGGGCCGGCTGAGCCGCTTCCGCGGTGTTCCTGGGACAGAACCCGCGCATCCATTCACACCGAGACCGATCATGAGCCTGCGTCCCACCCTCGACTTCCTGCTCTACGACTGGCTCGACGCGGAATCGCTGAGCCAGCGCGAGCGCTTTTCAGACCATTCGCGCGAGACCTTCGACGCGGTGCTCGATACCTGCGAGCGCATCGCACGCGAGAAGTACGCGCCGGCCAATCGCATCGTCGACACGCAGGAGCCGCATTTCGACGGCGAGAAGGTCGTGCTGCCGCAAGCCACGCACGATGCGCACAAGGCCTTCGTCGAATCCGGAATGATGAGCGCGGCGCAGGACTACGACATCGGCGGCATGCAGTTGCCCTACACGTTGCAGGCCGCGGCCAATAGCTTCTTCGCGATGGCGTCGGTCAGCATCGGCTCCAACATGCTTACCAGCGGCAACGCCAACCTGCTGATGGTGCACGGCACCGAGATGCAGAAAGAGGTGTTCGCCAAGAACGAGTTTGCGGGCCGCTGGGCGGGCACCATGTGCCTCTCGGAGCCGCAGGCCGGTTCGTCACTGAGCGACGTCGCCACGCGCGCGGTGCCCGATGGCGACGGCTACCAGGACGATCCGCTCGGGCCGCGCTACCGGCTCACGGGCAACAAGATGTGGATCTCGGCCGGCGACCATGAGCTGACTGAGAACATCGTGCACATCGTGCTTGCCAAGATTCCGGATGCCAACGGCAAGCTGGTGCCGGGCACGCGCGGCATCTCGCTGTTCATCGTGCCCAAGCGGCTGGTGAACGTGGAGAACCCTCACCCCGGCCCTCTGCCGCAAGCGGGAGAGGGGGAGGTCGGCAGCGTGAAGGTCACGCTGGGCAGCAGGAACGACGTGGCGCTTGCGGGCCTCAACCACAAGCTCGGCTGGCGCGGCACTACCAACACGCTGCTGAACTTCGGCGAAGGCAAATACCCGGTCGGCGGCAAGGCGGGTGCGGTGGGTTACTTGGTCGGCGAGCCCGGCAAGGGCCTGCATTGCATGTTCCACATGATGAACGAGGCGCGCATCGGTGTCGGCACTGCGGCCACCATGCTCGGCATGGCCGGCTACTACGCCTCGCTCGAGTATGCGAAGACCCGGCCGCAGGGCCGGCTCGTGAAAAAAGCCGAACAGCCCGGCACCGCAGTCGCAAAAGACTCGGCCAGCCCGCAGGTCCGCATCATCGAACACGCCGACGTGCGCCGCATGCTGCTTGCGCAGAAGGCGTACTGCGAAGGCGCGCTGGCGCTGGAGCTGTATTGCGCCCGCCTGGTCGACGAGCAGAAGACCGGCAGCGCGCAGGCCGCGGACGACGCGCGCCTGCTGCTGGAGGTGCTCACGCCCATTGCCAAAAGCTGGCCCAGCGAATGGTGCCTGGAAGCCAACTCGCTCGCCATCCAGGTGCACGGCGGCTACGGTTACACACGCGACTTTCCGGTGGAACAGTACTGGCGCGACAACCGCCTGAACATGATCCACGAGGGCACCCACGGCATCCAGGCCGCCGATCTGCTCGGCCGCAAGGTGTTGATGGAAAAAGGCCGCGGCCTGCAGCTGCTGGCCGGCCGCATCACCGACACCATCGGCCGCGCAGACAAAGTGCCCGCGCTCGCGGCCCACGCGAAGGCGCTGGCTGCAGCGCTGCAGCGCATCGGCAGCGCCACCCAGGCCGCGTGGTCCACCGGCGACCCGGCCGATGCCCTTGCCAACGCCGTGCCCTACATGCAGGCGTTTGGCCACACGGTGCTGGCCTGGATCTGGCTGGACGTGGCCACCCGGGCGCTGCAGATCGATGCGAAGAAGGCAAGGGCGGTAACAGCTGGCAAGATTGGGGCCACGGACTATTTCTTCCACTATGAGCTGCCGAAAATCGGCGCCTGGCTCAACGTGGTCGAAAGCCGCGACCCCACCTGTACAGCATTGCCCGAGGACGCTTTCTGATAATGGCCAACGCCCCTGCCGACAACACCGCACCGAACCCCGTCAAACCGCCGAAGCCGCACGCGCGGCTCGAGAAGTGGATATGGATCCTGATCTACGGCGGCCTGTTTCTGGTGATCCTCGGTATTGCGACGGGCCGCACCGAGCCCGCCATCGGATGGTCGATGGCCATACCGGGCGGCGTGATCGCCCTCGTGGGCTTCGTGCTCATCTATGTGCGTTCGCGCCTGGATGACAAATAAGGAAGGCGGGACCATGCTGAATCCGGAATATCGGCGCAGCGCGCGAAGCGTCCCAACGTGCGGACTATGAAGCCTGAACCCCGCGCGCCCGACGCCAAGGCCTCTCCGGCGGATCGGCGGGCGTTCGGCCGCGCACAGCGCGCACAATTTCCGCTCGGCCAGTGGGCGCAGTCGCCCAAGCCAGATGCGGCAGGCCGCCGCCCGCTCGGATGGCTCAAGGCGTCCAACCGCGGCCGGGTGCCGGAACTGGTGCCGGTCCGCCATGGCCGCATGCTGGCGTCCCCGTTCACCTTCTACCGCGGCGCCGCCAGCCTGATGGCGAACGACCTGGCCAGCTTGCCCCACAGTGGCATTGCGACGCAGCTGTGCGGCGATGCACACCTCGCGAACTTCGGCTTCTTCGCCAGTCCCGAGCGCTCGCTGGTCTTCGACATCAACGACTTCGACGAAACCCTGCAGGGTCCCTTCGACTGGGACGTGCGCCGGCTCGCCACCTCGTTTGTCGTGGCCGCGCGAGATCTGGGTTTCAAGCCGCGCACCGGGCGCGACGCGGTCCGGCAACTGGCCGACGCGTACCGTGACCGCATGCGCCGCTTTGCGCGGATGGACACGCTGGAGGCCTGGTACGCGCGCCTCACGTCCGAGACGCTGCTGAAACTCGGTGCCGAGGATGCGACTGAGCTCGCGGTGATCAAGAAGGCCCGGCGCAGCACTTCGCGCGTTTTTGCCGAAGAGGCGACGGAGATGGTTGACGGCCGCCTCATGGTGCGCGACCGGCCGCCGTTCGTCTATCACGACGCCCAGGCCACCGCACGCGAGATCGGCCGCTTCCGCTCTGGATTGCCCGCGTTCCTGGCGCAGTACCGTGCCAGCCTGCCGCCTGAACGCCAGCGGCTGTTCGACCGCTATGAGCTGCATGACGTTGCGGTGCTGACGCCGGGCGTCGGGTCAGTCGGCCGGCGCTGCTTCTTGTTGCTGATGGTGGCCGACCAGACCCATCCCTTGTTCCTGCAATGCAAGGAAGCCGGCGAATCGGTGCTTGAAGCCCATCTGGGCGCGGCGCCGGAATCGAACTCTCCAGGCCAGCGCGTGGTGCAGGGGCAGCGGTTGGCGCAGGCAGCCAGCGACGTTTTTCTTGGCTGGGCCGAAGCATCCGGCGGACGCGGCTTCTATGTGCGCCAGCTGCGCGACATGAAGGCCTCCTACAAGCTCGAAGACTTCAAGCCGGTCGACCTCGTCGAGTTTGCCGAGGCCTGCGGCTACAGCCTGGCGCGCGCGCATGCCAAGGGCGGCGACGCCTCGGCCATTGCCGGGTACCTCGGGCGCTCAAAGACGTTCAACGCCGCTCTCGCGTACTTTGCCGAGGCCTATGCCGACGTCAATCAGGCCGACTGGCGCCAGCTGAAAAAAGCAGTGGCGTCAGGCAAGTTTGCCGCCGCCAAAACCGTTGGCGACGCTTCGTAATGGCCGCAGGCAGGCCATGAATCCTTCTTTCACATGATCCGGAGACAACAGACATGAAACCCCGCACCACCAAGCAACTCTTCGACCTCACCGGCAAGACCGCCCTCATCACCGGCGGCTCGCGCGGGCTGGGCTTGCAAATGGCGCATGCGCTGGGCGAGGCGGGCGCGAAGATCATGCTGAGTTCGCGCAAGGCCGACGACCTGGAACAGGCCGCGGCCGAGCTGCAATCCGCCGGCATCGACGCGCGCTGGATCGCCGCCGACTGCTCCAAGGAAGAAGACACGCGCCGCCTGGCCGAAGAAACGCTGCAGCGCATGGGGGCGATCGACATCCTCGTCAACAATGCCGGCGCCAGCTGGGGCGCGCCGGCCGAGAGCCATCCGGTCGAGGCCTGGGACAAGGTGATGAACCTCAACGTGCGCGGCTACTTCATCCTGTCGCAGCACGTTGCCAACGGCTACATGATCCCGAAGAAGACCGGCCGCATCATCAACATCGCGTCCATTGCAGGCCTGAACGGCAATCCGCCGGAGATGCAGACGCTGGCCTACAACACCTCGAAGACGGCGGTGATCGGCTTCACGCGCACGCTCGCCGCCGAATGGGGGCGCTACAACATCAACGTGAACGCCATCTGCCCGGGCTTCTTCATGACCAAGATGGCTGCGGGCCTGATCAAGTCGCTGGGCGAAGAAAAAATGGCCTCGCACGCACCGCTCGGCCGCCTGGGTGACGAGGAAGACCTGAAGGGCATCACGCTGCTGTACGCGAGCGATGCCGGCAAGCACATCACCGGCCAGTGGCTGGCTGTCGATGGTGGTGTGAGCGTGGTGCTCGGTGCCTGAAAAATGGCAGAAGATTCCACCGACATCAACATCCGCTCGTACACGAGCCAGATCCCGTTTGCGCGCCACCTGGGTTTCGAGCTCACCAAGTTCGAAGGCGGCGAGTCCGAGATCCTCTACACCGCCAAGCCTGAGCACCTGAACACCTTCGACGTGACGCACGGCGGCGCCTGCATGACGCTGCTCGACATCACCATGGCGGCGGCAGCGCGCAGCGTGGCGCCCGAGACCGGCGTGGTCACCATCGAGATGAAGACCAGCTTCATGCAGCCTTCGGTTGGCCCTTTGCATGCACGCGGCACGCTCATCCATCGCACTGCCACGCTGGCCTTCACCGAAGCAAAGATCTACGACGAGCAAGAGCGCGTGTGCGCGCATGCCACCGGCACTTTCAAGTACGTGAAGCGCCGCCTGCCCACAGGTCCCGCCAGCGCCAACGCGATGCGTCCGCCTTCCACCGATTAACTACATTCCTCCGGAGCACTGATGCCTACGAACAAACAGATCCACCTCGACAATCGCCCTGACGGCGAGGCCGTTGCCAGCAACTTCAAGCTCGTGACCGCCGAGACGCCCGCGCTGGCCGACAACCAGGTGCTGGTGCGCCATCATTTCATGAGCCTGGACCCGTACATGCGCGGCCGCATGAACGATTCGAAGAGCTACGCGCAGCCGCAGCCGCTCGGCCAGGTGATGCAGGGCGGCACGGCCGGCGAAGTGGTCGAAAGCAGGCACCCCAAGTTCGCTCCCGGCGACAAGGTGGTGGGCTTCGGCGGCTGGCAGCAATACAGCGTTGTCGATGCCTCGCAACCCGGCGCGCTGAAGAAGGTCGACACCACGCACGTGCCGCTCTCGCACTACCTGGGCGCGGTCGGCATGCCGGGCGTCACCGCCTGGTACGGCCTGGTGAAGATCATTGCACCCAAGGCCGGCGAGACGATGGTCGTCACGGCCGCCAGCGGCGCAGTCGGCAGTGCCTTCGGTGCGCTGGCCAAGGCGCGCGGCTGCCGCGTGGTGGGCATTGCGGGCGGCCCGGACAAGTGCAAGTACGTGACCGAGGAACTCGGTTTCGACGCCTGCATCGACTACCGCCAGCATCCCGACGTGAAGAGCATGAGCGCCGCTCTCAAGGAGGCCTGCCCGAACGGCATCGACGGCTACTTCGAGAACGTCGGCGGCTACATCTTCGACGCCGTGCTGCTGCGCGCCAACGCCTTCTCGCGCGTGGCACTGTGCGGCATGATCGCAGGCTACGACGGCCAGCCGCTACCGCTTGCCAATCCGGCGCTGATCCTCATCAACCGCATGAAGATCGAAGGCTTCATCGTCAGTGAGCACATGGAAGTGTGGCCCGAGGCGCTGACCGAGCTCGGCGCGCTGGTGGGCACTGGCAAGCTCAGGCCGCGAGAATCGGTGGCGCAAGGCATCGAATCCGCCCCTGAGGCCTTCCTGGGTTTGCTCAAGGGCAAGAATTTCGGCAAGCAGCTCGTCAAGCTGATCTGATGAACTGAACGCACGGCAAGAGGGCCGGCCATGCGCGCCGCACCGGGCCTTCTCGAGCAGGCGTGCACCGAGATGCGAAGCACGGAGGTATTCGAATGAATTCGACGCACGAGGTCTTCAACCAGCCCGAACCGCTGGTGGACTACAACCTCTTCGAAACCAACCGGCCCCTGCGCGATGCGCTCAAGTTCAACGCGCCGAAGCTGCACGTGGCGCAGCTGCAGGAGCTCGGGGTCGCCCTGGGCTCGGCCGAAATGCAGGCGCATGCGCGGCTCGCCAATACCCACTCGCCGCAACTGCACACGCACGACCGCTTCGGCCGGCGCATCGACGAGGTGGAGTTTCATCCGAGCTACCACCTCTTGATGGCGGCCGCCGTTGGCGCGGGCCTGCACGGCACGCCTTGGACGAGCACGTCCGAATCGCCCCACGTGCAGCGGGCCGCCGGCTTCATGCTCTTCACCGAGCTGGAGCCGTCGATCCTTTGCCCCGTCTCGATGACCTACGCGGCCACCCCGGCCCTGCGCGGCAATGCCGCCGTGTACGCGGACTGGGGCCCCAAGCTCGGGAGCCTCTGGTACGACCCGGCGCTGGCCCCCGCCCGGGACAAGGCAGGCGTGACCATGGGGATGGGCATGACCGAAAAGCAGGGCGGCTCCGACGTGCGGGCCAACACCACGCGCGCCGTGCGCGACGGCAGCGATGCCTGGGGCGAGCGCTATGCGATCACCGGGCACAAGTGGTTCTTCTCGGCGCCGATGTGCGACGCCTTCCTGGTGCTGGCCCAGGCGCCGGCCGGGCTGAGCTGCTTCTTCCTGCCCCGCGTGCTGCCCGACGGCAGCCGCAACGCCATCCACATCCAGCGGCTGAAGGACAAGCTCGGCAACAAGGCCAACGCCAGTTCCGAGGTCGAGTTCCACGGCGCCAGCGCATGGCTGGTGGGCGATGAAGGGCGCGGCGTTCCGCAGATTTTGGAGATGGGGACCATGACCCGGCTCGACTGCGCGCTGGGCACCAGCGGGTTGATGCGGCAGGCCTTGAGCATTGCGCTCAACCACGCGAGCCAGCGCAGTGCCTTCGGCAAGCCGCTGATCGAGCAGCCGCTCATGAAGAACGTGCTGGCCGACCTCGCGCTCGAAAGCGAAGCCGCCACGGCGCTGGCCATCCGCCTCGCTCGCGCCTTCGACCGACCGGACGACGCGCACGAGCGCCTCATGGCCCGGCTGCTCACGCCGGTCGCCAAGTTCTGGATCTGCAAGCGCGGCAGCCACTTTGCGCAGGAAGCCATGGAATGCCTGGGCGGCAACGGCTACGTGGAAGAGGGCGGCGAAGGCATCGTGGCCCGCATCTACCGCGAGATGCCGCTCAACTCGATCTGGGAAGGTGCCGGCAACATCATGGCGCTCGACCTGCTGCGCGGGCTGCGCAAGGGCGATGCGGTGGCCGCGCTTGCCGCGGAACTGGCGCCCGCGCGCGGCCAACATGCGGCGCTGGACCACCTGGCCGATGCGCTCCCGGCGCGCATCGAGGCCATGGCCTCCGAAGCCGAGGCGCGCCGCCTGGCGCAGGACGTGGCGCTGGCCGTGCAGGCCTCGCTGCTCGCGCAGACCGCGCCGCCGGCCGTCGCGGACGCCTTCTGCGCTTCGCGCATAGGCGGCGACTGGGGCAATGCCTTTGGCACACTGGGCGCCTCCACCCATTTCGATTCGATCATCGAGCGCGCGCAGCCGCTCTGAATACAACAATTTCAAGCCCCCAAGGGAACAAGCAAATGGCCGACCTCATCCTGCACCACTACAACACCTCGCCGTTCTCGGAAAAAGTGCGCCTCATCCTGGGCGCCAAGAAATTGTCCTGGAAGTCGGTCCTCATTCCGCCCATCATGCCCAAGCCCGAGGTGGAGGTGCTCACCGGCGGCTACCGCAAGACGCCGTTCCTGCAGATCGGCGCCGACATGTACTGCGACAGCGCCCTTATCGCCGACGTGCTGGAGCACCTACAGCCCGAGGCGACGCTCTACCCCGAACCCGAAAAAGGCATGTCGCGCATCCTCGCGCAGTGGGCTGACACCACCTTGTTCTGGGCCGCCATGGCCTGGAACCTGCAGCCCAGGGGCGCGGCCGAAGTGTTCGCCAAGGCGCCACCCGAGGTCGCCAAGGCCTTCGGCGAAGACCGCGGCAAGATGAGCGCCGGCAACATGACGCGGCTGCGCCCGGCGGACGCCACCAGCGCCTACAAGTCGTACCTGCGCCGGCTGTCCGACATGCTCGACGACAAGCCCTACCTTCTGGGCGAAGCGCCTTGCATCGCGGACTTCTCGGCGTACCACCCGCTCTGGTACACGCGCCGCATCGACGCGGTGCGGGGCATCCTCGACCTGACGCCCGCGGTCATCGACTGGATGGACCGCATGGCCGCCATCGGCCACGGCACGATCGAAAAATTCGGCTCGGAAGAAGCCATTGCCATCGCCAAGGCCGCCACGCCGCACACGCTGCTGACGGACAGCACCTTCCAGGACGACCACGGCATTCCGCTCGGCAGCGCCGTCACCGTGCGTGCCGAGAGCTTCGGCCTCGAGGAAACCCCCGGCACGCTGGTAGCCGCCACGCGCACGCACTACACGCTGGAGCGCAGCAACGAGCGCATCGGCACGGTGCACGTGCACTTTCCGCGCATCGGCTACGTGCTCAAGAAAGCGGAGGCCTGACGCCTTCCACGGCCCCTGAAGGCGGGAACCTTCGTGACTGCGCCGGCGCGCGTTTGGTATTTCAATAGCGGTTCCAACGTCAGAGACAGACATTCAACGCAGAAGGACACCGGCAAATGATTCAGGACTTCAAGGGCAAGACGGCCGTACTCACCGGCGCGGGTTCGGGCTTCGGCCTCGAGTGCGCGCGCATCGGCGCGGCGCGCGGCATGAACCTCGTGCTCGTCGACGTGCAGCAGGACGCGCTCGACAAGGCCCGGGCCGAGATGGAAGCGGCCGGCGTGCAGGTGCTCGCGCGCAAGGTCGACGTGTCGGACGCGTCGCAGATGGAGGCGCTGGCCCTTGCCGTGAAGGAGCGCTTCGGCGCCCCGCACTTCGTGTTCAACAACGCCGGCGTGGGCGCGGGCGGCCTGGTGTGGGAGAACACCGTGGCCGACTGGGAATGGGTGCTCGGGGTGGACCTGTGGGGCGTGATCCACGGTGTACGCCTGTTCACGCCCATGATGCTCGAAGCCGCCGCCAAAGATCCAAGCTATCGCGGCCACATCACCAACACCGCCAGCATGGCGGGGCTGCTGACGCCGCCCAACATGGGCATCTACAACGCCGCCAAGGCCGCGGTGGTGAGCCTGACCGAAACCTTGTACCAGGACCTGAACCTGGTCACCGACCAGATCGGCGCGAGCCTCTTGTGCCCGTACTTCGTGCCCACTGGCATCACCAGCAGCGAGCGCAACCGCCCCAATGCGCCGAAGGAAACCGAGCTCACCAAGAGCCAGCTCATCGGCCAGGCCATGAGCAACAAGGCCGTGAGCAGCGGCAAGATCACCGCCGCCGAAGTGGCAGCCAAGGTGTTCGACGCCATCAGCGAAAACCAGTTCTATGTGTTCAGCCACCCCAAGGCGCTGGGCAATGTCAGGGCCCGCATGGAGAACATCGTGACGGGCGCGAATCCGGCCGATCCGTTCCTGGAGCGGCCGGAAATCGGCCAGAGGTTGCGAGAGCAGTTGCGGGCTGCGTGAGTGCTCGAGGGCGCTGATCACCCGGGCCGAGCCTGCGAGGCGATCCATTTCCAGACGGCGCGAATCGCAGCTTCGTCTTCCCGCCCACTCGCCACGGCGAGAAAGTAGCTCCCGGTATCGAGCGCGGGCCCGAAGGGCTGCACCAGCGCGCCGCTGCGCAGTTCTTCCGTCGCGAGGGTGAGGCTGAGCATCGCCACGCCGTGACCCGCGAGCGCGGCGAGGATGGCGTGGGTTTCGTCCGAGAACGACAGGCCCGCGGCCTTCATCGATCGGCCGCGGGGCAATGCAATGCCGGTTTCGCGAAACCATCGCGACCAGGTTGCGGGCGCAGATGCCCCGGGCTGCCAGTCGGCATGGATCAACTGGTGCTTCGCCAGGTCACTCACGCGCTTCAGGCCCAGCATCGGGCTGCAGAGCGGGGCGTACTGCTCGGGCATCAGCTCGCTCACTGCCAGGCCGGGCCACTTGCCGCTGCCTGAACGCACTGCAATGTCGGCGTCACCACGCGCCAGGTCGACCAGCGTGTCGCTGGCATGCAGCCTCAGCTCAATGCCGGGACACGCCTTTCGAAAGCCCGCCATGCGCGGCAGCACCCAGCGGGCAGCGAAGGCAGTGTTGGTGGTGAGCGTGACGGATTGCAAGGAGGCCGGTTGGCGCAGCCTCTCGACCCCGGCCTCCAGCGCGTCGAAGCCCGCGCGCAGGTCGTCGAAAAGCCGCTGGCCCGCGGATGTCAACGCGAGTTGCCGCGTGAGCCGCCGAAACAGCGGCCGGCCGAGCGCCTCTTCAAGCGCGCGCACCTGGTGGCTGATGGCCGAAGGCGTCACCGAAAGCTCATGCGCAGCGCGCTGGAAGCTCAGATGCGCGGCAGCCGCTTCGAATGCTCGCAGCGAGAGCAGCGGCGGCAGGCGCCTCGGTCGCCGGACAGGTGAGCCAATTTCATTCGTTGATGGAGAAATGATCGTTTGTCGCAAGCTGATTACATCCATAAATTGGAACCTGTGCAGTCATTTTGATTGCGCAAGACAGAACAGATCAATTCATCCATCAAAGACCATGAACCTTCTCCATATCGACACCAGTGCCCGCGCCGGGCTTTCAGGCATCGACCCGCACGGCTCGCACACGCGCCGGCTTTCAGCGCGCTTTGTCGAGCGTTGGCGCAAGGCCCGCCCGGACGATCGCATCGACTATCTCGACGTGGGCCAGCATCCGCCCGCGCACGTCAACGGCCGCTGGATCCACGCCGCATTCACCCCGCCCCCGCAGCGCGAGCCATGGATGGCCGAGGTGCTGGCCGGGAGCGACCGGCTCGTCGACCAGTTGCTCGCCGCCGACCTGATCGTGGTGGGCCTGCCGATGTACAACTTCAGCGTGCCGGCCCAGTTCAAGGCGTACATCGACAACATCGTGCGCGTGGGCCGCACCTTCGGCTTCGACCGGGCGCGCGGCGCCGTGCCGTACTGGCCCATGCTTGCGGATGCGCGCAAGCGGCTGGTGCTGCTCGGCGCGCGTGGCGATCATGGATATGACCCTGGAGGCCGCATCGCGCACCTCAACCACACGGAAGGCAGCGTGCGCTCGGTGTTCGGCTATATCGGCATCACCGATGTGTATGAGGCGGCGGTGGAGTTCGACGAGTTCGGCGGCGAGCAGCTGGCGCAGTCGCTGCGGGAGGCGGAGCAGAAGGTCGACCGCCTGGTCGATCAACTCGCCGGCATCGCCGCGGACGAGCGCACGCCCGAGGCGGCGATGCCGTGAGCGGCGGACCCCGGTGGCTGCTTGCTTGCAGCAATCAGGCGAGCACCGGCACCGGGCTGCGTTCGGCAAACTGGCCGTTCCAGTACGGGTAGTAAGGGTAGGGCGGCGTCATGGCGCTGGCCGCGTCCAGCCGCTTGATCTGGTCGGCGCTGAGCTGCCAGCCGAGCGCGCCGAGGTTCTGCTTCAGCTGTTCCTCGTTGCGCGCGCCGATCAGCACGCTCGACACGGTAGGCCGCTGCAGCAGCCAGTTGAGCGCGATCTGCGGCAGGGTCTTGCCGGTTTCTTCGGCCACCTGGTCCATGGCATCGACCACGCGGTACAGGCGCTCGTCGTCGACGGGCGGCGCGAAGCCTGCCGTCTCGTGCAGGCGGCTGCCGGCGGGCAACGGCTGGCCGCGCCTGATCTTGCCGGTCAGGCGGCCCCAGCCGAGCGGACTCCACACGATGGCGCCCACGCCCTGGTCGAGGCCCAGCGGCATCAGTTCATATTCATAGTCACGGCCGATCAGCGAGTAGTAGGTCTGGTTGGCGACGAAGCGCTGCAAGCCGAGCCGGTCGGAAGCCGCGAGCGACTTCATCAGCTGCCAGCCCGAGAAATTGGATGCGCCGATCAGCCGCACCTTGCCGGCCCGCACCAGGTCGTCGAGGGTGTCGAGCACCATCTCTACCGGCGTCATCGCATCGAAGGCATGCAGCTGCAATATGTCGATGTAGTCGGTGCCCAGGCGTTTCAGCGCGGCGTCGGTCGCGGCAATGAGGTGGTGGCGCGAGGCACCGACGTCGTTGGGCCCGTCGCCGGCACGCAGCGCGAGCTTGGTCGAGATGATGGCTTTGTCGCGCCGGCCCTTCAGCGCGGCACCGAGTATCGATTCCGACGCGCCGCTCGAATACACGTCGGCCGTGTCGAACAGGGTCACGCCGGCGTTCAATGCCATGTCGACGATGCTGCGCGCACCCTCGACGTCGGTGTTGCCCCAGGCGCTGAAGAGCGGGCCCTGTCCGCCGAAGGTTCCGGCGCCGAAGCCGAGTGCGGGCACCTTGAAGCCGGAGCGCCCGAGAAATCGTTGTTCCATGATGTGGTCCTTGTCGTAGAAGAACGTGGCGAAGCGTCAGGCTTGCATCGACGCGCAATCGGCCGCCGGGGCGCCACCTTCACGACGATCGAGCGAGCGGCTCCAGAGCGCGATGGCCAGCCCGGCGAGCGTGAGCAGTGCAGCCACCCATCCGAGCGCGCGCAGGCCCGGCCCATGGTCGATGACCACGCCGCCCGCCCACGCGCCCAGCGCATTGCCGAGGTTGAAAGCCGCGATGTTGAGGCTCGAAGCCAGGTTCTGGCCTGCGCCCGAGGCCTTCTCGAGCACGCGCAACTGCATGGGCGCCACGGTCGCGAAAGAGGCGACGCCGAGCAGCCCGACGAACACCACCGCGGTGAACGGCGTTCCGATGGTGAACTGCATCGCGCCGAGAACGGCGGCCAGTGCGACTAGCGTGCCAAGCACTGCGGGCATCGTGGCGCGATCGGCCAGCCGGCCGCCAAGAATGTTGCCCACGGCCAGGCCGCCGCCAAACACCAGCAGGATCGGCGACACGGCCGATTCGGGCAGCCCGGTGACCTGCGTGAGCAGCGGCTGGATGTAGGTGAACACCACGAACACGCCGGCAAAGCCGAGCACCGTCATTGCCAGGCCGAGCAGCACTTGCGGCCGCGCGAGCACCGCGAGTTCGTCGCGCAACGGCGCGGCCTTGGCCTCGCTGCGGACGCGCGGCACGAACAGCGCGAGCACCGCAAGCGCCAGCACGCCGATCAGCGCGACCGCCCAGAAGGTGGCGCGCCAGCCGTAGTGCAGGCCGAGCCATGCACCGGCCGGCACGCCCAGCAGCGTGGCGGCGGTGAGTCCGGTGAACATGATCGCAATGGCCGAGGCGCGGCGTTCCGGCGCCACGAGGCCGGTGGCCACGACCGATCCCACGCCGAAGAACGTGCCGTGTGCGAGGGAGGTGACCACGCGCGCGGCCATCAGCAGCTCGTAGTTGGGCGCGAGCGCACAGGCCAGATTGCCGAGCGTGAAGATCGCCATCAGCGCCAGCAGCACGGTCTTGCGCGGCAGCTTGCGCGTGGCAATGGTGAGCACCGGCGCGCCGACTGCGACCCCGAGCGCATAGCCCGAGATCAGCAGGCCGGCAGCCGTAATGGAAACATGGAGATCCGCCGAGACCTGCATCAGCAGGCCCATGATGACGAATTCGGTGGTGCCTATTCCGAAGGCACCGGCGGTAAGGGCGAGTAGAGCAATTGGCATGATGGCTCTACTTTGCAGGGCATTGGCTTTGATGACTAGAATGCCGCCTGTACATAGACTTGTGAATTGAAGTCACAATAGAAGGAGCAGGAATTCGCCATGCCTCGCATCGACGTCAACCGGTCAGGCGAAATGGAAGCTTTCGTCCAGGTGGTGGAAGCAGGCGGATTCTCGGCTGCAGCCCGCCTGCTCGACATGACGCCGTCCGCGGTGAGCAAGCTGGTCGCCCGGCTCGAACTGCGGCTCGGCATCCAGCTGGTGCACCGCTCCACGCGCAAGCTGCAGCTCACGCCGGAGGGCCTGCACTTCTATGAGCGCAGCACGCGCGTGCTGGCCGACATGGAGGAGGCCGAGCGCTGCGCTGCCGCCGGCGCCGCACCGCGCGGGCGCGTGAGCATCAATGCGAGCGTGTCCTTCGGGCACCACAAGCTCGTGCCGCTGGTGCCGCGCCTGCTCGAACTGCACCCGCAGATCACGCTCGACATTGCGCTGACCGACCGCATCGTCGACCTGATGGACGAGCGCGCCGACATCGCCATCCGATGGGGCCAGTTGCCATCCTCCGACCTCGTGGCGCGGCGCCTGGGCGAGACGAGCCAGGCCATCGTGGCCTCGCCCGACTACCTTGCAAAATACGGCACGCCGCACACGCCGCAGGAGCTGGAGGCCCACAACCGCCTGGGCTGGAGCTACCGGCGCAATACGCCCGACTGGCCCTTGCGTGTCGATGGACGAATGATCTCGCTGCCGGTGGCCGGCCCGGTGCGTGCGGGCGATGGCGAAACGCTGCGGCAGTTGGCCCTTGCGGGTGCGGGCGTGGCGCGGCTGTCGCTGTATCACATCCAGCACGACATCGACGCCGGCCGGCTGGTGCCGCTGCTCGAGGAATTCAACCCGGGCGAGGTGGAGCCCATCCACGCGGTCTACATCGGCAAGGCCGGCACCTTGCCGGCGCGCGTGCGCGCGGTGCTCGACTTCCTGGTGGTCTGCTCGGGCGTGGGAGGAGGGCGCTACACCCTTAAGCGCACCGCGCCGATGCCGGCGAATTCCGCAGTCACCTGATCGCCGCGGCGGCAGGGCAGCACGCCGACCCATGAACCGGTGGTCACGACGGTGCCAGCCAGTGCGGTTTGGCCGTGACGTGTAACGTGGCGCAGCCAGATCGGCAGCAGCCACGCCGGGTCGGACAGCGGATGTGTGCCTTCGCGCGCCACGGTTTCCGAATCGCCAACCTTGGTTTCGCAGCGTTGCGAAGCCCAGTCGATCGCTGCGTACGATTTCCATTCGCCGAGCACGAGTGCACCATGCACTTGCGAATCGGCGAGGCGCAGCAGGGCGGGTGTGGCGGCCAGGTCTTGCCAGCGCGAATCGACGATCTCCACCGAGACTGCCATCGCGTCGATCAGCAAAGCCGCATCGTTGTGGTCGAGCTTCGCGGCCATGGCGGGCGTGACGTCCTTTCCGAGCCGCAGGGCGATTTCGGCCTCGATGCCCGGCGTGTGGAGTGTCAGGTCACCGAAGTCCGCCGGACTCGTGCGTACGCCGTGCGGAGGCAGTGGCGCATGCGTGAGCGTTACGCTGCGCGAGCCGCCGCCGGATTTCCAGCAGTCCGGGACTGTGCCTGCGTTGAACCAGCCGAGCGCGGAGCCGATGGCATCCTGCACTTCATAGGCTTGCGCTGGGTCTTGGAGCGTGTCAGTCCAGGGTGTGGCGTCGAGTGTGGTGTTGCTGCGGCGCGCAGCGATCAGCGCTTCAGCGAGGGCGGTCATCGATGGGTTCATTGTTTTGATTTTGTCAGTTGTTGATTTTTTCAGGGCGTGTGCAAAGGGCACCGGGTACTCCCCTCCGCGAAGAAAGGTACCCCGTCGGCGGGCGCGCCGCCCTGAATGACCCTAACCCCGCACGTCAAGTTTCAACGTGCACCTTGCCGTCCTTCACAACCTTCGCCCACTTGGCAATTTCAGTCGAGATGAACTGCTTGAACTTGTCCTGTGACCCGCCACCGTCCTCCGCCCCGTAGGTGTCGAGCTTTTCCTGCACGTCGGGCATCGCAAGCACCGTGTTGACGTCGCGGTTCACCTTGTCCGCAACACTGGCCGGCAGCTTGCCCGGACCTGCCAGGCCGTACCACGTGGTGGCCTCGAAACCTGCAAAGCCCTGCTCCTGCATCGTGGGCACGTTGGGGTGGCCCTTGGCGCGTTTGGCCCGGGTCTGAGCGACGGCCAGCACGCGGCCGCTCTTCACGTGTGGCGTGGCCGCGGTCATGGTCTCGAAGCTGTATTGAATCTGGCCGCCCATCAGGTCGGCCAGGAGCGGCCCGCTGCCCTTGTACGGCACGTGCATCGCATCGACACCGGCTTGCAGCTTGAACATTTCGAGCGCCAGGTGCTGCGCCGAACCCGCACCCGCGGAACCGAAGCTCACGGTGCCGGGCGAGGCCTTGCAGGCCGCCACGATGTCTTTCACCGTGAGCGCCCTTTGCGTCGGGCTGGCGATCAGCAGGTTTGGCGTGACGCCTACCAGCACGATCGGCACGAAGTCGCGCTCCACGCTGTAGCGCAGCTTGGGCTGCAGGCTCGGCGCGAGCGCATGGCTGTTGATGTGCGCCATGAGCAGGGTGCTGCCGTCGCTGGGTTGCTGCGACACGTATTCGGCCGCCAGCACACCGGCCACGCCGGCCTTGTTCTCGACGATGACCTGCTGGTTCCACATCGTCGTGAGCTTTTGCGCGACCACGCGCGCGAGCGCATCGGTGCCCCCGCCTGGCGGAAAGCCCACCACGATGCGCACCGGCCCGCTGGGCCACTCCTGTGCGAAGAGCCGGGGCACGCCCAGCGTGGCGGCCGCGGCACCCGCGGCCTGGATCAGCGAACGTCTCTGCATCATCTTTGTCTCCATGCGTGGTGGGTCCGATGCGTGCCGGTGTTGGCGACTACGCGGCTTTTTTCTGCAAGGCGGCGGGCGCCGCCGCATGGTTCGCGAAATGGTCCATCGCGGCCTGCACGCCGCTGCCCGCCAGCTTGATGCCGGCGAGCTTCATGCCCATCTCGACACCCGCGACCATGGCCACCAGCGTGAGGTCGTTGCTGTCGCCCAGGTGGCCCATGCGGAACATGCGGCCCTTGAGCTTGCCGAGGCCCGTGCCCAGCGAAAGATCGAAGCGCTGGTGGATGAGGCGGCGCAGCGCATCGGCATCGACGCCTTCGGGCGTGATCACGCCGGTGAGCACGGGCGAATACACGACCGGGTCGGCGCACTGGATCGGCAGGCCCCAGGCATTGACCGCGGCGCGCACGCCCGCGGCCCAGCGCTGGTGGCGCGCAAAGACGTTGTCCAGGCCTTCGCCGAGCAGCATGTCGAGCGACTCCGAGAGGCCATAGAGCAGGTTGGTGTTGGGCGTGTACGGCCAGTAGCCGTCCTTGTTCATCTCCACGATCTCATCCCAGGCCCAGAACGCGCGCGGCAACTTCGCGCTCTTCGAGGCTTCGAGCGCGCGCGGCGAGAGCGCGTTGAAGCTGATGCCCGGCGGCAGCATCAGGCCCTTCTGGGAGCCGCTGACGGTGACGTCCACGCCCCATTCGTCATGCCGGAAATCCGCGCTCGCCAGGCCCGAGATGCTGTCGACCATCAGCAGCGCGGGGTGTCCCGCCGCATCGATGGCCTTGCGCACCGAGGCGATGTCGGAGGTGACGCCGGTGGAGGTTTCGTTGTGCACCACGCACACCGCCTTGATCTTCCTTTCGGTGTCTTTGCGCAGGCGCGCCTCGATGAGGTCGGCCTGCACGCCGCGGCGCCAGCTGGGCGCGGCGGGCAGCTGGTCATCCTTGCCCGTCCACGCGAGGAATTCGGTCGAAAGGCCAAGGCGCGTGGCCATCTTCTGCCACAGCGATGCGAAGTGGCCGGTCTCGTACATGAGCACGTGGTCCCCGGGGCTCAGCGTGTTGGCAAGCGCGGCCTCCCAGGCACCGGTGCCCGATGCCGGGTAGATCGCGACCGGATGCCTGGTCTTGAAGACCTGCTTGACGCCGCCGAGCACCTTGAGCCCCAGCGTGCCGAACTCCGGCCCGCGGTGGTCGATGGTCGGCAGGCTCATGGCCCTCAGGATGCGGTCGGGCACCGGGCTCGGACCGGGAATCTGCAGGAAGTGGCGTCCGGTTGGATGGATGTCTAGTTGAAGCATGGACTGTCCTTTCGCTTTCAGTTTTGCATTCAAAACACAATTAAGCATGATGGTTTACCCTTGTACATAGGGATTGTTGATGCACATTTTTGCATTCAAAATGCATTCAAGGAAAACGGACATGACTGCAGAAATCATCGAAATCTCGCGCCTGGCGCTGCACGACCAAGTGGCCGCGCGCCTGCGCACCATGCTGGTCGAGGGGCACATTGCCCCCGGCGCCAAGCTCAACGAGCGCGAGCTGTGCCTTCAGCTACGCGTGTCGCGCACGCCGCTGCGCGAGGCCATCAAGCTGCTCGCGGCCGAAGAGCTGGTCGACCTGCTGCCCAACCGCGGCGCGGTGGCCGTTAAGCTCACCGAGGCCGACGTGCTGGACACCTTCGAGGTGCTGGCGATGCTGGAAGGCATGTCCGGCGAATTGGCGGCCAAGCGCATCACCGACGAGCAGCTGGCCGAGGTGCGCGCGCTGCACTACGAAATGATGGCCTGCTTTGCGCGGCGCGATCTCTCGGGCTACTACCGCCTCAACGCGCGCATCCACACCGCCATCAACGAGGCCGCGGGCAATCCGGTGCTGGCCAACACCTACCGCTCGATCAATGCCCGCGTGCAGTCGCTGCGCTTTCGCACCAACCAGGACGAGGCCAAGTGGAAGCACGCGGTTGAAGAGCACGAACAGATGATCCAGGCGCTGGCTGCGCGCGACGCGCCCGCCATGCGCAAGGTGCTGGTCGCGCACCTCATACGCAAGCGAGACACCGTGCTGGCGCTGCTGCGCAACGGCGAAATCTATCCCCAAGCCCACAAGGCGAGCTGAGCTCACACACCATGCGCGTCGATCCCGCCAGCCACTTCCAGCCCGCCGGAACCGTTCTTCCACCCAACGACACCTGCGAAGCGCTGGCGCGGCGGCTGCGCGCAGAAACGCAAGGCGAGGTCCTGTTCGACGACGGCTCGCGCGGGCGCTACGCCACCGATGCGTCGATCTACCAGATCACGCCGGTGGGCGCCTTCGTGCCCACCAATGACAGCGACATTGCCACCGCCATCGACATTGCGCGCGACCTGAAGGTGCCTGTGCTCGCGCGCGGCGGCGGAACCAGCCAGTGCGGCCAGACCACGGGCGCCGCGCTGGTGATCGACAACAGCAAGCATTTCCGCCGCGTGCTCGACCTGGACGTGGAGGAGGGCACCGCTACCGTCGAGCCCGGCCTGGTGCTCGACCACTTGAACGCGCAGCTCAAGCCGCATGGCCTCTGGTTTCCGGTCGACGTGTCGACCAGTGCGCAGGCCACCCTGGGCGGCATGGCGGGCAACAACTCCTGCGGCTCGCGCTCCATCGCCTACGGCAACATGGTGCACAACGTGCTCAGCGCGAGCGCCTGGCTCTCGAGCGGCGAGCTGGTTGAATTCGGGCCACAGGCCGCGTTGGGTCCGCGCGCGGCCGGCATCGCGCAATTCGTGCACGGGCTCGCGGTAGAGCACCGCGAGCAGATCCACGCCCACTGGCCCAAGGTGCTGCGGCGCGTGGCCGGCTACAACCTCGACATCTTCGACAACCAGAGCGAGAAGCCTTACACCGCCGACGGCAGCGTGAACCTCGCGCATCTCCTGGTCGGGGCCGAAGGCACGCTGGCCTACACCCGAAGCCTGAAGCTCAAGCTCGCTCCGCTGCCGCGCGCCAAGGTCCTGGGCATCGTGAACTTTCCGACCTTCCATTCGGCCATGGACGCGGCGCAGCACATCGTGAAGCTCGGGCCCACGGCAGTGGAGTTGGTCGACCGAACGATGATCGAGCTGAGCCTTGCCAATCCTGCCTTCAAGCCGACGGTGGAGACCGCGCTGATCGGCAAGCCGGCCGCCATCCTGCTCGTGGAGTTTGCCGGCGCCGACAAGGCCTCGCTGCTGCCGCGCCTCAGGCAACTGGTCGAGCTGATGGGAGACATCGGCCTGCCCGGCAGCGTGGTCGAAATGCCCGACGACGTGCGCCAGAAAAACCTGTGGGAAGTGCGCAAGGCCGGCCTCAACATCATGATGAGCCTGAAGGGCGACGGCAAGCCGGTGAGCTTCATCGAAGATTGCGCCGTGCCGCTCGAGCATCTGGCCGAATACACCGATGCATTGACCGAAGTGTTTGCAAGATACGGCAGCCGCGGCACCTGGTATGCGCATGCCTCGGTTGGCACGCTGCATGTGCGGCCGATTCTGGATATGCGCGCGGACGGCGGCGCCAAGATGCGCGCCATCGCGGAAGAGGCCGCGGCGCTGGTGCGCAAGTACAAGGGCGCCTTCAGTGGCGAGCACGGCGACGGGCTGTGTCGCGGCGAATGGATCGAATGGCAATTCGGCCCGGCCATCAACGAAGCCTTTCGCGCCATCAAGCAGAAGCTCGATCCGGCCAACCTGTTCAACCCCGGCAAGATCGTCGACACGCCGCGCATGGACGACGCCTCGCTGTTCCGCTTTGCGCCGGCCACGGCGCCCAAGCCCTACCGGCGCATCGAACTCAAGCCCGTGCTCGACTGGTCGGCCTGGAACGTCAATGCCGATCCGGTCACCGAGCAGATCACCGCGCCCGGCATCGGCGGCGACAGCACCGGCGGCCTCGCCAAGGCCGTGGAGATGTGCAACAACAACGGCCACTGCCGCAAGTTCGACGCCGGCACCATGTGCCCGAGTTACCGCGTCACGCGCGACGAGCAGCACCTGACGCGCGGGCGCGCCAACACGCTGCGGCTGGCGCTTTCTGGCCAGCTCGGTGCTGACGCCTTCACCAGCGTAGAGATGCACGAGACGATGGACCTGTGCGTCGGCTGCAAGGGCTGCAAGCGGGACTGCCCGACGGGCGTCGACATGGCGAAGATGAAGATCGAGTTTCTCGACCACTACAAGAAGCGCCACGGCCACACGCTCAAGGACAAGCTGGTGGCCTACATGCCCGACTATGCGCACAAGGCAAGCCGGGTGCCGTGGCTTTTGAACCTGCGTAACACCGTGCCCGGCGCGGCCTGGCTGGGCGAAAAGCTGCTGGGGTTTTCCGCGCGCAGGTCACTGCCCGAATGGCGCTCCGACACTTTCTGGCGAGCCAAGTGCGACCTGCACGGCATGTTCGCAAGCCGCGAGGGGGTGCTGTCGGTGCAGGCGAGCGGCGGCAAGGCCGCGGTGCTTTTCGTCGACACTTTCAACGGCACCTTCGAAAGCGAGAACGCGCTGGCCGCGGCCCGTGTGCTCAAGGCCGCGGGCTACACGCTGCACACGGTCGAGAAGAGCGGCGGCCATCACTGCTGCGGCCGCACCTTCCTGGCCAGCGGCATGGTCGCGGAGGCCAAACGCCGCGCCGAGGCGTTGATCGATGCGCTCAGGCCGCTTGCCGAGGCCGGCGTTCCCATCGTCGGCCTCGAGCCCTCGTGCCTGCTCACGCTGCGCGACGAGACCCTGGTGATGGGCTTCGGCAAGAAGGCCGAGACAGTGGCCAGGCAGGCCTTGCTGTTCGAGGAGTTCATTGCGCGCGAGATGAAAGCCGGCCGCTTCAAGCTCGCGCTCACGCCGGCCACGGCGCCAATCCTGCTGCACGGCCATTGCCACCAGAAGGCCTTTGGCGCCGTCAGCCCGGTGCTGGACGTGCTGCGGCTCATTCCCGGTGCCGAGCCCGAGTTGATCGAAAGCTCCTGCTGCGGCATGGCCGGCAGCTTCGGCTACGAGGCGCGCCACATCCACATATCGATGCAAATGGCCGAGGCCAGCCTGCTGCCGGCGATCCGCGCGAAGCCTGGCGCCATCGTGGTGGCCGACGGCACCAGTTGCCGCCACCAGATAGGCGATGGCGCGCAGCGCGAGGCAGTGCACGTGGCCGTGCTGCTCGAACGCCACCTCGTGCCGCCAACCCTGCCGGCCGAAAAGATTTAGCAGCTGGCCCACAATGGCGCGATGAATGCAGAAACCACGGCGGAGGCCGGCTTCGCGCTGTTCGACACCGCCATAGGCACCTGCGCCTTGGCCTGGGGTCCGCGCGGCCTCATCGGTGTGCAACTGCCCGAGGACAACGGCGAGGCCGCCACGCGCGCCCGCATGCGGCGCCGCTTCGCAGACCTGCCCGAGTCGCCGCCGCCCGAGAGCGCACGGCAGGCGATCGCGGCCATCCAGGGCCTGCTGAACGGCGCGCCCGACAACCTGAGCCACATCGCGCTCGACATGAGCCGCGTGTCCGAATTCCACCAGCGCATCTATGCGATCGCACGGCGCATTCCGCCCGGCCAGACGCGCACCTACGGCGATATCGCGGCGGAGCTCGGCGACAAGGGCCTGTCGCGCGCGGTGGGCCAGGCCATGGGCCACAACCCCTTCGCTCCCGTGGTGCCATGCCACCGCGTGCTGGCCGCGGGCAACAAGCCCGGCGGCTTCTCGGCCGGCGGCGGCGCGCTGACGAAACTGCGCATGCTCGACATCGAAGGCGCCCGGCCGAACGGGATGGCTTCGCTTTTCTAGAGGAACGATGAACTGTCCCATGACCCATGCCATTGAAACCATCGAAGAACTCGAATCCCTTTTCGGCCAGGCCGGCGAAGCCTCGCTCAAGAAAGAAGTGCCTTACCTGCACCCGAGCTACCAAGCGTTGATTGCCGCATCGCCATTCGCGGTGCTTGCCACCACCGGACCGGGCGGCCTCGACGCGTCGCCGCGCGGCGATCCGCCCGGGTTCGTCGCGGTGCAGGACGAGAAGACATTGCTGCTGCCGGAACGCCGCGGCAACAACCGCATCGACAGCCTGCGCAACATCGTGGCCGATCCGCGCGTGGCGTTGCTGTTCCTGATTCCCGGCGTGGGCGAGACCTTGCGAGTGAACGGAACCGCGCGCATCACGGTCGCGCCCGAACTGCTGGCGCGCTTTGCGGTCGATGGCAAGCCGCCGCAGTGCGTGATCGAGATCCGGGTCGACACCGTCTTCTTCCAGTGCGCCCGCGCGATCCAGCGCTCGCAGCTGTGGGCGGCGCTGCCGGCGGAATCGCAGCGCGAGGTGCCCACGCCCGGCGCCATCCTTTCAGCGCTGACCGATGCCGCCTTTGACGGCGCAGCCTACGACCGCGAGTTGCCGGTGCGGCAGCGGGCCACGTTGTATTGAATGAGGCGCCCTCAGCCTGAATACGGCCCCTTGACTTCGCCCCAGCCCCAACGCGGCATGGGCGCATCCGCATCCACCGCGACGCCGGGCTGCGAGTTGATGACCGCGAGCCGCGATCCCCACTCGAGATAGCCGACCAGCGCCGAACGAAACTCGGGGTCGTCCGGCATTGCGAGCTGGTCCGCCGTTTCCAGCAGCAGTGCGACCCAGCGGCGCCGCTGCTCCTGCTGCAGATGGCGGTTCAGGTGCTGGCGGATCATGTGCGGATGCCCGCCGTGATGCTGCGAGTATTCGGCCGGTCCGCCGAGCACTTCGCCCAGGAAGGCGGCCACGTGGGCCGGATGATCGGCGTCCATGTGGGCGAAGACCGGTGCCAGCAGGGGGTCGGCTTTCACGTTTTCATAGAAGCGCGTCGTCAGGTGAAGCAGCGCCTCGCTGCCGCCAAGCCATTGGTAGAGGGTTGGAACGTCTTCTGAGTCGGGCATGGCTATGACGACGCTTGTTCCTGCTGCTGCGACCTCATGATCTGGTGCCGCTGCCAGTAGCGGCCGACGGCGGCCTTGAAGTCTTCCTTCTGCTTGCCGAGACCGGCCACCTTCACCTTGGTGGTGCGTGCCCCCAGCATGCCCTTGTCGTGGTGCGTGACGACCAGGATGTCGCCGAAGGTGTTGTCCTGGTAGGTGAGGTCCTTGACTTCGTCCCATCCGACCGTAGAGCCGCCATCGACGCTCTGGTGCAGGCCCGCATGGCTCACTTCGATGCTCTCGCCGTTCTTCAGCGCAAACTTGACCGGCGGAAAGTGGCGCAGCACCACGGCATGCTCTTCTTCGGTGGCAGGCTCGTAGCGGTAGGCAAGGCTCAGCTCGTGGTTCTGGACGAAGCGCTGTTCATAGTCGCTCCACAGCCGATGCTCGATGGCGGCGGCGGTCTCGATGTCGTCGGCCCACGAAGCGCCCGGCGCGGTGGCGACGATGGCACCGTAGGCGCTTTCGGGCACGTGGTGGTTCACGTTGCGCATGCGTTCAAGCAGCGGCGGATGGGTGTCGTAGGGATGCGGCACGTCGGCGGTCTTCATGGTCTCGATGAAGGCCTCCGAGTTGGCGTAGGGCGGCAGGCCGGCCGCCACGAAACCCGCAATCCCCAACGCCCCGTCGTGCTGGCGGTTCTGTTCGAAGAGCTTCTGCTCGACGTCGTTGCGGTAGCTCGCGTAGGCCGAGATCTTGATGAGCGACTGGACGATTGCGGCGGGCGCGGTGAGGCCCGCGGAAACGCGGTCGGCCTTGTATTCGCGCTCGCGGCTGTCGCGTGCCAGCGCAAAGGCAAAGATCATGCGATAGAGCCGCAGCAGGTAATGCGCCACGATGGTCAGGCCGCCGCCGCGCATCTTCCAGGTGTATTGGTCGAACTGCTGCAGCTTGGGGCCGAGCGCGGCGCTGCTGCGCGTGTCGCCACCGCCCAGGTGGGCCAGTTCGTGTGCGAGCACCGCATCGGCTTCGGCCTGGTCGAGCACGCGCAGCAGCGGAATGCTGACGAACAAGGTGCGGCCATTGAGCGTGCGCCCGCCCACCTGGCAGGGCGCCTCGGTCACGAAAAAGTTGGTGTCGATGCCCGCAATGACCTGGTCGGGCGGCGCGGTCTTCACGCGGGTTGCAAGCTGGCGGATGCGCTCCCACAGCCGGGGCGCATCGGCCTCGGAGACCAGTTCGCCCTCGATCTCATTGCCCGAAGGCAGTTTCTTGAACAGCGTGTAGATCGCATAGAACACCGCAGCCGCCGCCGCGATGCCCGCAATGGCAATGAGCTTGACGTAGTAGCTCTGCCAGAAATAGGCCGTGAGCCAGAACGACAGCCACACCAGCATTGCACTCTGCAGCACGACCTCCACCGCGCTCGACACCGTCATGAGCCGCCAGCCCGCGACGAAGCTGGCATAGCGCAGGCCGCGGTTGACGAAGGCCAGCGCGCCGAGCACCAGAGCCGCAGCGAGCAGCGCCGCGCCGAGCGCCAGCGTCCAGATGGCGGCGCGGTCGGCCCAGTGGAAGTGCCAGTACATCGAATTGGGACGGCACACCTTGTCATGGAACTCCCTGTCCTCCTCGGCGGTGGCGCTGCAGGCCTTGGAGAGCGGATGGCTGCGGTAGAACTCGCTGGTTTGCGCCTTCTCTTCGGCCGACAGGCGGGTGTCGGAAGCGATGCGTTTCTCGATCCCCTGAAGAAAATCGGCATCTTCGGTGCGCAGCACGTATTCCGTGAAAACCAGCGTCGCCGCCGGAATGGCGAAGAGCGACACAAGGGTCAAAAGAAACACGCGAAAAAGATCGGCATGGACTGTTCGAGCAATGGCCATGGGGTGCTCCTCCTGGAAGCGTTTGTTGTGATTTGTTGTATCCGACTGTTCCGGACAGCCGATAGCGTAGCGACGGTTTGCATGCTTGCGAATGGCTGTTGGCGCTTGCGTGAACGGCGTGAATACCAAGTTCGTACTCTTTGTACAGAATTAGCAACGGCCGTGTCGGCGACCCCACGCCTGCACCGGCTCTTGCCCTTGGCGACAATCGGTCCGATGCGTTCTTCCCCGTTCTTCAAGATGGCCCTTCTGCTGGGCCTGCTGTCCGCCATCGGTCCCTTCGCCATCGACATGTACCTGCCGGCGCTGCCAGCCATCGGCCAGACGCTGCGCGCCGACATCGGCGCGGTGCAGATGAGCCTCACGGCGTTCTTTCTTTCGCTGGGCGCGGGCCAGCTTCTGTACGGACCGATCTCCGACATGGTCGGCCGCAAGCCGCCGCTTTATGCCGGGCTGGCATTGTTCGCCCTGGCGAGCGTGGGCTGCGCGCTGGCCACCGACATCCACACCCTGATCGCGCTGCGCTTCATCCAGGGCCTGGGCGCGGCGGCCGGCATGGCCATTCCGCGCGCGGTGGTGCGCGACCTGCACACCGGCACCGATGCGGCGCGGCTCATGTCGCTGCTGATGCTGGTGTTCAGCGTATCGCCCATCCTTGCGCCGCTGGCGGGCAGCGCGGTGATCGCGGTGGCCGGCTGGCGCGGCGTGTTCTGGGCCGTGACCCTGGCCGCGGCGGCCGGCCTGGCGATGATGGCCTTGCAGCTGAAGGAGACACGGCCCGCATCGGAGCGCGTCGAAAGCAGCCTGGGCAGTGCGCTGTCGGCCTACTGGCTGCTGCTGCGCGATTGGCACTATCTCGGGCTGGTGTTCATCGGCAGTTTTGCGATGGCGGGCTTCTTCACCTACCTGGCGAATTCATCGTTCGTGATGATCGATCATTACGGCTTGTCGCCCGCGATGTACAGCGTGGCCTTCGGCGTGAACGCGGCGGCATTCATCGGCGCATCGCAATTCACGGGTTCGCTCGGCGAGCGCTACGGATTGGTGGGCCTCGTCAAGTTCGGCGTGGTGGCCTCCGGCGCGGCCATGCTCGCCATGTTCGCGTACTTCGCCGCGGGCGGCGACAGCATCTGGGTGCTGATCGTGCTGTACTTCATCGCCTCCGGCTTCATGGGCCTGGTGATACCGACCACCGGCGTGCTGGCGCTGGAAATGCATGGCGCCATTGCCGGTACCGCTTCGGCGCTGCTGGGCACGCTGCAGATGCTGACCGGCGCGCTGGCCATGGCCGTGGTGGGCCTGTTCTCCGACGGGCGCCCGTTGCCAATGGTGACCGGCATGGCCGGCGGCGCGCTCATTGCCCTGGTGCTGACCTGGCTCACGCTGGGGCGTGTGCGGTCGGAGCCCACCCGAACGACGCAAGGGGCGCAGCAGGCTTGAACACCACCGCACACGCACACGCACACGCAAGCGCACACGCAGGCGCCGGGCCCGCGGCGCCAGATGGCACCGGCGCCGTGCAGACGGCCGACGGACTGGAGCCGGCGGCACGCCGCCGCGCCATGCTGGTCATCATCCTGGGCATCATGGTGGCCGTGCTCGACGGCACCATCGTGAACTTGGCGCTGCCCGGCATCGCGCGCGAACTGCAGGCCAGCCCCTCGCATGCGATCTGGGTGGTCAATGCCTACCAGATCGCCACACTGGTCATGCTGCTGCCGCTGGCGTCGCTCGGCGACCTGGTGGGCTACCGGCGCGTCTACCTGGTAGGCATGGCGGTGTTCACTGTGTCATCGCTCGGCGCCACCTTTGCCGATTCGCTCGGCACGCTGATCGTCGCGCGCACCTTCCAGGGTCTGGGCGCCGCCGGCATCATGAGCGTGAACGCGGCGCTGGTGCGGCTGACCTTTCCCTCGGCGCTGCTGGGCCGCGGCATGGCCATCAACTCGATGGTGGTGGCCACGTCGTCGGTGGCGGGGCCCTCGGTGGCGGCGGCGATCCTGTCGGTGGCTTCGTGGCCGTGGCTCTTCGCCATCAACGTGCCGCTCGGGCTGCTCGTCTTCACGCTGGGCATGAAGGCGCTGCCGTTCAACCGCGTGGCCCCCGCAGCGGGGCTGCGCTTCTCGCCGTTCGACGTGGCGCTGAACGTGCTGATGTTCTCCCTGGTGTTCCTGGGCGTCGACCGGCTCGGCGTGCGCGAGGGCGGAGCGCCGTCCCCGTCCGCATGGGCGATCCTGCTGGCGGGGGTGGGCGTGGGCTTCATCTATATCCGGCGGCAGCGCAGCCTGGCGGTGCCGCTCTTTCCGATCGACCTGCTGCGCATTCCGGTGTTCGCGCTTTCCATGGGCACCTCGGTGGCCGCGTTCTGCGCGCAGATGCTGGCCTACATCGCGCTGCCTTTCCTGCTGCTCGAGGTGTATGGGCGCAGCCACATAGAGGCCGGGCTCCTCATCACCGCCTGGCCGCTGGCCATCGTGGCCATGGCGCCCGTTGCGGGTCGGCTGATCGGGCGCTACCCGGACGGGCTGCTCGGCGGCATCGGCCTCGGCCTCCTGGCCGTCGGGCTCGGCTTGCTGGCGGCATTGCCGGCGCATCCGGGCAATGCCGACATTGCCTGGCGCATGGCGCTGTGCGGTCTCGGGTTCGGGCTGTTCCAGTCGCCCAACAACCACACCATCGTGACCTCGCCGCCCGCGCACCGCAGCGGCGCGGCCAGCGGCATGCTGGGCACTGCACGGCTCACGGGACAGACGCTGGGCGCGGTGGTGCTGGCCGGTGTGTTCAGTGTCTGGAGCCCGCATGGCGGCCGCGGCCCGGTGGTGGCGCTGGTGCTGGCCGCCTGCTGCGCCGGCGTGGCTGCGATTTTCAGCAGCCTTCGGCTGAAGACGACAGGGCCCCACGGCTGAATAGGGTAGGGTACGGCCCCATGACGGAAGTACCTGACACCGTGGTTTGCCCGGGCTGCGATGCGGTTTTCAGCCGCGCGCCCCTGCAGCCGCGCGAAGTGTCGCGCTGCGCTCGCTGCGGCACGGAGCTCTACGGCCACCCCGGCGACCAGCACCGCCGCATCCTGCCGCTCACCGTGGCAAGCCTGATCATGTTCGCCATTGCGAACCTGTTTCCGATTGTCGAGATCGAGCTCCAGGGCCTGCGCAGCCAGACCACGCTGGCCGGCGCCGTGGTGGTGCTGAGCACGGAGGGCATGTCGGTCGTGGCGTTGCTGGTGCTGGCGACGACGCTGCTTTTTCCGCTGCTGCAGCTGTGCATCCTGGCTTATCTGCTGGTTCCCCTCCGGCGCGAGCACCGGCCGGCGGGCTTTGCCTTCCTGGTGCGCGCCATGCAGATGCTGCGGCCCTGGGGAATGATCGAGGTGTTCCTGCTCGGCGTGCTGGTCGCCATCGTCAAGCTGTCGAGCATGGCCACGGTGGTGGCGGGGCCCGCGCTCTGGGCTTTCGTCGCGCTGACGGTCTTGCTGACCGCGGTGCTCTCGTTCGATCCCAATGCCTTCTGGGAGATGACCTTCCGGCCGCCCGGCGAGCCTGATGAGCCGGCGGAGGAGGCGGCGTGATCGGCCCTTTTCGCCCCGTGGAAGACGACCAGGACGAAGTGCCGGTGGCAACGGCCGCCTCGCTCGGCCTCCTGGCCTGCCCGCACTGCGATGCCGTGTGGCGCGACGCGCAGGAGGGCGAACCCTGCGGCCGATGCGGCACCCGCCTGCACACGCGCAAACCCTACAGCCTGAGCCGCACCTGGGCCTTCCTGATCGCGGCCTGCATCATGTACATACCGGCCAACCTGCTGCCGGTGATGATCACGCGCACGCTGTTCGGCGCGCAGTACGACACCATCCTGAGCGGCGTGATCTATTTCTGGGTGTCGGGCGCCTACGGGCTCGCGGCCATCATCTTCATTGCGAGCTTCCTGGTGCCGCTGTTCAAGCTCACGGTATTGATCCTGCTTGCGTTGCTGGCGCAGCGCGGCAGCGGCTGGCGGCGGCCCGAGCGGGCCAAGCTCTATCACATCATCGAGGTCATCGGCCGATGGTCGATGCTCGATGTTTTCGTGGTGTCGCTGCTCACCGGGCTGGTGCAGATCCAGGGGTTCGCGGTCATCAATGCGGGTGTCGGCATTGCGGCATTCGGGTCGGTAGTGGTACTGACCATGCTCGCCTCGCTGAGCTTCGACCCCCGGCTTACATGGGACAGCAGGCAACAGCAGCAGCACCAGGCCGATCGTGAACGCGAGCAATCGCTACAGGGCAAAACGGAAGAAAAGCCAGCATGAGTGACGAAGAAGCCAGACCCGACGACAAACCGGCCCCGGCGGGGCTGCCTCCGCCGCGCGTGGTGCGCCGGCGCGAGTGGCTGCCCTCGCTGATCTGGCTGATTCCCATCGTGGCCGCGCTGGTCGGCGTGATGCTGATTGTCCGCATCCTGATGGAGCGCGGGCCCGAGATCGTGCTCACCTTCGAAACCGCGGAGGGCCTGGAGGCCAACAAGACGGCCGTGAAGTACAAGGATGTGCAGATCGGCACGGTGCAGAGCCTGCGGCTTGCGCGCGACCGCTCGCACGTGCGCGTGCAGGTGCAGCTCAACAAGGAAGCCGAGGGCTTCACCGCCGAAGACTCGCGCTTCTGGGTGGTGCGGCCGCGCCTGGACACTTCGGGCATTTCCGGCTTGGGCACCTTGCTGTCGGGCGCCTACATCGGCGCCGATGCCGGCGTGTCGCAGGAGACCGCGAGCGAGTTCAAGGGGCTGGAGGTGCCGCCCATCGTCACGCGCGATGCCTCGGGCCAGCAGTTCCTGCTGCGAGCCACCGACATCGGCTCGCTCGACGTGGGTTCGCCGGTGTATTTCCGGCGCATCAAGGTCGGCCAAGTGGCGGCCTACGAGCTCGACGGCGACGGGCGCGGCGTGACGCTGCGTGTTTTCGTCAACGCGCCATATGACAAGTTCGTGGGCGTCAACACGCGCTTCTGGCAGGCCAGCGGCATCGACGCGCAGCTGAGCGCGAGCGGCTTCACGCTGCGCACGCAATCGCTTGCCACCATCCTGCTCGGCGGCATCGCCTTCAAGGCGCCGGACGACGCCATGGGACCGCTCGCCAAGGAGAACACCGCCTTCACGTTGGCAGAAGACGAGACCACGGCCATGAAGGAGCCCGACGGCCCGCCGCAGACGCTGCTGATGTACTTCAACCAGTCGCTGCGCGGCCTTTCGCCGGGAGCGCCGGTCGACTTCCGCGGCGTGGTGATCGGCGAGGTCAAGTCGATTGGCGTGGAGTTCGACCGCGCCGAGCGCGAGTTCCGCATGCCGGTGCTGGTGCAGGTGTATCCCGACCGGCTGCGCCGCCGCGCGGGCGAGACCGGTGAGGAGTCGCGCGCCACGCAGCAGGAGCGCCTTCGCTTCCTGACCGAAAAGGGGCTGCGTGCGCAATTGCGCAACGGCAACCTGCTGACCGGCTCGGTCTATGTGGCGCTCGATTTCTTCCCGAAGGCACCTCCGGCGAAGATCAATCTCGAGAAGAACCCGATCGAGCTGCCCACGGTTGCCAACAGCCTCGACGAGATCCAGTCGCAGGTGCAGGAGATTGCGAGCAAGCTCAACAAGGTGCCTTACGAGCAGATTGCGGCCGACCTGCGCACCACGCTCGCCGCGCTCAACAAGACGCTGGCCAGCACCGAACAGGCCGTGACCCGCATCAACACCGACGTGACGCCCGAACTCACTGCCGCCATGAAGGACGTGCGCAAGACCGTCAACAACGCCGAGCGCACGCTGGCCGACGATTCGCCGCTGCAGCAGGACATGCGCCAGACGCTGCGGGAACTCACCCGCGCCGCGGGTTCGGTGCGCGTGCTGACCGACTACCTCGAGCGCCATCCCGAGTCGCTTCTGCGCGGCAAACCGGACGACAAGAAATGAAGACGAGAAAGAGAAAACCGTTTCCGCGCATTGCGGTTGCCGTTGCCGCGGCGCTGATCGTTCTGGCAGGCTGCGCGAGCAAGCCCGACAACTACTACACGCTGGCCAGCGCGGTGCCGGCTGCGGAGGCCGCGCCTTCGACCATCGGCAGCGCCGCGCCCCTGTACATCGAGCTGGCGCCGGTGGCCGTGCCGGAGCGGCTCGCAAGGCCGCAGATGGTGGTGGGCCGGCCGAACGGCGGCGTGCAGGTCGACGTGCTCGAGCAGCACCGCTGGGCGGCGTCGTTCGAGAACGAGCTGCAGGACGCGCTTGCCGGCGGCATTGCGGCGCGGCTGGGCGCACTCGACGTGACCAAAGGCGGCCGGCCGGCGTCGCAGCCCGTGTGGCGCATCGCGGTGCAGGTGCGCCAGTTCGATGCGGTCGATGGCGGGCGGGTGGACGCCGGCTTCAACTGGACGCTGCGCCGCTCCGACGAGACGCGCACCCTGGTGTGCCAGCTGAACGTGGGCGAGCCGGTTGCAAGCGGCATCGATGCGGTGGCGCAGGGCGCGCAGCGCGTGACCGCGGCGGCGGCGGCGGCCATTGCGCGCAGCGTGGCCGCTGCGCGGGTGAACCCGGCGGCCACCGCCTGCACGCCGTGATTGCTTTCTCCCTCCTCCGTTGGGGGAGGGCAGGGGTGGGGCACGGCGGCGGGAAAGAGCAAGCCAGGAATCGAACAGATCGGAGATCACCATGGCACAGATCGGAAAGGCGCCCTGCGACGACACGCTGATCCTGCATGGCACGGGGGCCGAGGAGGGCGCCTGCCCCGATGCCTCCAAGCCCTGGGTGCTGGCAGCGGCCATCGTGGGCTCCAGCATGGCCTTCATCGACGGTACGGTCGTCAACGTGGCGCTGCCGGCCATCCAGGCCGACCTGCGGGCCACGGCGTTCCAGGCGCAGTGGGTGGTCGAGAGCTATGCCCTGCTGCTTGCGGCGCTGCTGCTGGTCGGCGGCGCGCTCGGCGACCACTTCGGCCGGCGCCGCATCTTTGCGATCGGCGTGGGCATCTTCGCCATTGCCTCAGTGGCCTGCGGGCTCTCGGCCAATGTGCAGCAGCTGATTGCCGCGCGCGCGGCGCAGGGCATCGGCGGCGCCTTGCTGGTACCCGGCAGCCTTGCGCTCATCAGCGCCGCATTTCCAGAGAAGGAACGCGGCAAGGCGATCGGCACCTGGTCGGGCTTCAGCGGCATCACCGCGGCGGCGGGTCCGGTGCTCGGCGGCTTCCTGGTCGACCATTTCTCGTGGGCCTGGGCTTTTCTCATCAACGTGCCGATGGCGCTGCTCGTGATGTGGATCGTGTGGCGCCACGTACCCGAAAGCCGCGGCGCATCGGCCAGCGGCGGGCTCGACTTTCTCGGCGCGCTGCTGGCCACCGCCGGCCTCGGCGGCATCGTCTATGCGTTCATCGAGGCGCCTACGCAGCATTGGAATTCACCCGCCGTGCTCGCGGCGCTGGCCATCGGCATCGTGGGGAGCGCGGGCTTCATTGCCGCGGAACGCAGGGCACGTACGCCGATGCTGCCGCTTGCGCTGCTGCGCATCGGCAACTTCAGCGGTGCCAACCTGCTGACCCTGCTGCTCTACGCGGCGCTTGGCGGCGGCCTGTACTTCTTCCCGCTCAACCTGATTCAGGTGCAGGGCTACTCGGCTACTGTGGCCGGCGCCGCGCTGCTGCCGTTCATCCTCATCATGTTCGCGCTCTCGGGCTGGGCCGGCCAGCTGGTCGATCGCTTCGGCCCGCGGCTGCCGCTGGTGGTCGGACCCACGATTGCCGCCGTGGGCTTCGGGTTGTTCGCGGTCCCCGGTGTCGGCGCGAGCTACTGGAGCGGTTTTTTCCCCGCTGTGGTGGTGCTGGGCTTCGGCATGACCGTGACCGTGGCTCCGCTCACCACCACCGTGATGAATGCGGTGGGGCCCGAACAGGCGGGCGTCGCCTCGGGTGTCAACAACGCGGTGTCGCGCGCCGCGGCGGTGCTGGCCATTGCAGTGTTCGGCGTGATCATGGCGTGGGCCTTCGACGATGCGATGGCGGAGAGCCTGCGCAGAATGGGCGCCTCGGCGCAGGTGTCGTCCTTCCTCGAGGGCGAGCGCAGCAAGCTCGCGGGCGCCGCGCTGCCGACCGGCGTGGACGCGGCCACGGCCGCGGCGTTGAAGCGGGCGGTGGCCGAATCCTTCGTGGCGGGTTTTCGCTGGGTGATGCTGCTGAGTGCGGGGCTGGCCGTGCTCAGTGCCGTGAGCGCCTGGCTGATGATCGGCGGCAGGCCTTCTGCGCGCATGAAAACTTCCCCCTGACAGGTGCCGCACGGGGTTGACAGGCACCACGTGCCAGCCGGATACTGAACCTCCAGGTTCATTATTAAAGATTCAGGAGATTCCCATGCAGAAGATCTTTCCCTGCCTCTGGTTCGACCGCAACGGCGAAGACGCGATGAAGTTCTACACCGCCATCTTCCCCAACTCGCGCGTGAGCGCCAAGCAGTTCTGGGGCGACGAGAACCCGAGCCTCAAGGGCTCGCTGCTCACCGCGACCTTCGAGCTCGAAGGGCAGGAAATCATGGTGCTCAACGGCGGTCCCCAGTACAAGTTCACTCCGGCCATCTCGATGTGCGTGAAATGCGAGACGCAGGCCGAGGTCGACAACTATTGGGACAAGCTGCTCGAAGGCGGCGGGGAGCCGGTGCAGTGCGGCTGGCTCACCGACCGCTATGGCGTGTCGTGGCAGGTCGTGCCCATGCCCGTGATCCGGATGTTCCAGGACAAGGACCCGGCCAAGGCCGCCCGCGCCATGCAGGCGATGATGAAGATGGTCAAGCTCGACATCGCCGGGGTGAAAAAGGCCTTCGACGGCGAGTGACCCGCCGCCGCGCGGTTTACACCATCCGCCGGATCGTCTTCTTGCGCCACACCAAGCGGTAGTAGGCCGTTTGCAGCAGCAGCATCGCCAAAAAGGTGATGGGGTACGCATACCAGATGCCGTTCAGGCCGATGCGGTGGCTCATGAACCAGGCCACGGGCACCTCGATGCCGATCAGGCAAAGAATCGAGATGGCCGTGGGTACCAGCACCGAGCCGCTGGCGCGCATGATCCCCGAGATGGCCGAGGCCATGCCGAAGATCACCAGGCTCCACAGCATGATGTGCAGCAGCGTCTGCGCAATCTCGATCACCGGTGCGCTGGTGATGAAAAAGCCCATCAGGTGGCGCGAGAACAGGTAGCCCAGCAGCACCAGTCCGCCGGTGAGTGCCAGGTTCATCAGCAGCGCGGTCTTGGCGATGGCGCCCAGCCGGTCCGCACGCCCCGCGCCGATGGCCTGCGCACCCAGGATCGACGCAGTGATGGCAATCGAGATGGCCGGAAACTGCACGTAGGCCACCACCTGGTTCACCGCGCCGTAGGCTGCGGTAGCGCCGGAGCCGTAGCTGTTGACCAGCGAGAGCAGCGCCACTTCGGCCAGTGCAACCACGATCATCTGCACGCCGGTGGGCACGCCCACCTTGAGCACGGCCTTCAGCAGCTTGGGATCGATGCGCAGGTGGCGGATGAATTCCGCATCGGGCGCCAGCGGACTGCCGCGGCGGCGAAGGCGCCAGCCCAGCCACAGTGTCGAGGCCACGAAGCCCACCACCGTGGCCCAGGCGCCGCTCGCAACGCCCAGCTGCGGCAGCCCGCCCCAGCCGCGGATGAGCGCCGGCGTGACGATGAGGCCGGCCGCGGTGGAAAAGAGCAGCGTGAGCAGGGGCGTGACCGTGTCGCCGACACCGCGCAGCATGGCGGTGGACAACAGGAACACAAACAGCCCCGGCATCGCGATCAGCATGATGCGGGCGTAGCGCGTGGAGTCGGCCAGCACGTCGGGCGGCGTGCCCAGGAGCGCGAGCAGCGGCGTGGTGAAGGCGCCGCCGAACACGGCCACCGCCAGCCCCAGCAGGATGCCGACCGACAGCGTGGTACCGGCGATCGCCTTGGCCTTGGCAGCATCGCGCGCGCCCCAGGCCTGGCCGATGAGCACCGAGGCGCCGGCGCCCAGCCCGATGACGAAGGCAATGAAGAAGAACATCACCGGGAAGAAGCTCGACACTGCGGCCAGCGCGCCGACGCCGATCATCTGGCCGATGTAGATGTTGTTGATGGTGCCGGAGAGCGACTGCAGGATGTTGCTGAGCAGCATCGGCGCGAGAAAGAACAGGAATGTCTTCCACAGCGCGCGCGGCGCACCGACGGGTGCAACCGGGGTGCCGCGCAAGCCGGTCTGGGCAGCCTGGGCAGTGACTGCGGTCTCGGAGGTTGCTCTCATACGGGGGTGCTCCAGCCGGCGGCGGACAGTTCTTGAAGGTGGATGCGCAGGTCTGGGGGCCACGAGTCGATCAGCGCCTCGAAGCGGTCGCGCTCGCCGGCGAACAGCGCGCGGGTGGCTTCCTCGAAGCCGGGCAGGGCGCCAGCGATCGCGGTCATGAACCGGTAGGTGGCTTCGCGCGATGCGCGCACGGCGTCGCGGTCGGCGTTGACGCGGCTCGCATCCTGGACCAGCCGCCGCAGTGCAACCGAGGCGCCGCCGGGCTGGCGGCTGAGCCAGTCCCAGTGGCGCGGCAGCAGGGTAACTTCGCGCGCGACCACGCCGAGCTTCGGACGGCCTACGCCGCGTGGGGTTTCTTCAGCGGCTGCGGCGCTGGCCGCATGCACCACGACGCCGGCCCGGTTGTGCACGTCGAAATCGATCTGTTCACCGGTCTTTTCGTCGAACACGAGATAGGGCGTCTCGTCCTTGCGGCCGCGCAATTGTGCGAGCACGTCGGCGGTGCTTCCCTGGGCGATGCGCTCGAAGGCGGCGAAAACAATCAGGCTGCCGGGTTGTGTGTCGGATGGCATGTATTTCTATGTTCTTCGGGCCGGTCGAAAAGGTGCGTAATCTACCTGTTGAACGGCTCAGTCGTGCGGCGCGTCGTGGCAAAGCGCAAGCAGCGCAGCGTTGATTTGGCACAGGTTTTCGGGAGCCAGCGATTTCACTGTTTCGGCGCAGATTGCCTCGGCGGTCGCGACGGCAGCTTGCATCAGTTTTCTGCCGCCGGGGCGAAGGGCCGCGTGGCGGCCGTTTCCGTTCGCACCGGCCGTGCGTTCGGCCAGGCCCGATTTTTCGAGCAGGACCATTTTGCGAATCAACGCCGAGATCGGCAACCCCAGAGATCGCGCTAGATCGGCCGCCGGCAAACAGTTGCCTTCGGCGCGGAGGAGCCGATGAAGCAGCGTGAAATCTTCGTAGCTCAAGCCATGGAAGGCGCCCAGATGCTCCTGGAGCTTCAGGTTCAAGGCGGCGTGGGCGCGGTCGATGTTGAGGCACAAGTCCAGCGGATCGATGCTCATGGCGCGTGGTAGCCCAGGTCGCCGTCGCACTGAAGCTCCTCGCGCCAGAGGACAAGAAGTTTTTCGAGTTCCGCGGCGCGGTCGAAGCCCGGCTCGTCGCGCTCCTTGACGCGGTCGATCACCTCGAAGCTGAAGTTCGCCGCACCGTGCAAGGACCAGTCGCGCACCAGCGCCTTGTTGCGGTGCGAGCGCAGGCCGAGTTCGAAACGGGCACGGTTCATCGCTCCCTCCACGTCCAGACTGGCGGCCAGGTAGAGGCGTCCATTGAGCGTATTGCGGATGACGAAGACGCCCGCGGGGCGGACCGTTTCCTTGTATTTCCTGCTGAGGGCGCGCCTCGTCTCTTGGGGCATGTTCATGCTCCATATATTATCCGGGTAAAATTAAAAGCGCAATATACCCGGGTAAAATAAGCATCACCCTTCGCGCAATCGCCGCCATCCTCTTGCGAGCCGACGATTGAATGCGCGCACGACGCGCCAGGGGCGGCTCTCGCGAACCAGCGCCAGCACATGGTCCTTCCACGCTTTCCAGCGCGGATACCACCGGGCGAACAGCGGAATGCGCATGAGCGCGCCCTCGACCAGCTGGAAGATGCGGGCGACGAAGGCTGTGCCGATCAGCTTGGCGATGATGAGCACCGTCACGCCGCTGGCCGCATGGCCCCGCCCGAACAGGAAGAGTGCCAGCACCTTCACAGGTAGCAGCAAGAGCACCGGCAGCAGGAAGGCCAGCAACGCACCCCAAGGCGGCAGGCCGCGAAGCCAGTTTTCTGCGCGGCCCCATAGTGGCAGGCGCGCCAGGCGGGCGGCAAGGGCGGCCAGTGGCACCCACCCCCATTCCTCGAAGAGCAGCAGGGGAACCAGGCATACGGCCATCAGGGCACGCAGCAGTTTCCCAAGGGCCGAAGCGGGGCGGCGCGAAGATGGTGGAGGCGGAGTCGGCACCATGCTGATTGTGCGGGCTGCCGACGCAGGGCGCCGTCCAACCCTATGGCAAACTTCCACGCTTTATTCGCCAAGCACGCCGGTCCGGCCGGGCGTGCATGACAGGGACGTCATCCAGACATGCAAAAAATCATTCGCCAGCTCGCCACCGAGATCAAGGTCGGCGAGCACCAGGTGAAGGCGGCCATCGAACTGCTCGATGGCGGTGCCACGGTTCCGTTCATTGCCCGCTACCGCAAGGAAGTGACTGACGGCCTCGACGACATCCAGCTGCGCGAACTGGAAGCGCGCCTTTCGTACCTGCGCGAACTCGAAGACCGCCGCGTCGCAGTGCTCAAGAGCATCGACGAGCAGGGCAAGCTCACGCCCCAATTGCGCGCCGCGATCGAATTCGCGCCGACCAAGCAGGAGCTCGAAGACCTGTACCTGCCGTTCAAGCAGAAGCGCCGCACCAAGGGCCAGATTGCGCGCGAGTTCGGCATCGAGCCGCTGGCGGACAAGCTGCTGGCCGACCCGACGCTCGACCCGGCCGCGGAAGCGAAGGCCTTCCTGCAGCCCGCGACCACGCTGGACGACGGCAAGCCGGGCCCGGATTTCTCCACCGTGCCGGCCGTGCTCGACGGTGTGCGCGACATTCTTTCCGAGCGCTGGGCCGAAGACGCGGCGCTGGTGCAGCGCCTGCGCGAATGGCTGTGGGCCGAAGGCCTGCTCAAGTCGACGCTGATGGCCGGCAAGGACGAGAACAACGCCGACGTCGCCAAGTTTCGCGACTACTTCGACTACGACGAGCCGATCGGCCGCGTTCCTTCGCACCGCGCGCTGGCGGTCTTTCGTGGCCGCACGCTTGAAATTTTGGACGCCAAGCTGGTGCTGCCGGTCGAGCCCGAGCCGGGCAAGCCCAGCATCGCCGAAGGCAAGATCGCGCTGCACCTGGGCTGGAGCCACGCCGGCCGGCCGGCCGACGACCTGATCCGCAAGTGCGTGGCCTGGACCTGGCGCGTGAAGCTGGCACTCTCGACCGAGCGCGACCTGTTCACCCGCCTGCGCGAAGACGCAGAGAAGGTTGCCATCAAGGTGTTTGCCGACAACCTGCGCGACCTGCTGCTGGCCGCGCCCGCCGGCCCACGCGTCGTAATGGGCCTGGACCCCGGCATCCGCACCGGCGTGAAGGTGGCCGTGGTCGATGCCACCGGCAAGCTGGTCGAGACCGCGACCGTGTTTCCGCACGAGCCGCGCAAGGACTGGGAAGGCTCACTGCACACGCTCGGCAAGCTCTGCGCCAAGCACGGCGTGAACCTGATCGCGATCGGCAACGGCACCGCGAGCCGCGAGACCGACAAGCTGGCCGCCGACCTCATCAAGCTGCTCGCGAAGATGGCCGCACAGGCCGGCGCGCCTGAGGTGAAGGTCGACAAGGTGGTGGTGAGCGAAGCCGGCGCCTCGGTGTATTCGGCCAGTGAATTCGCCTCGCAGGAAATGCCCGACGTGGACGTGAGCCTGCGCGGCGCCGCCAGCATTGCACGCCGCTTGCAGGACCCGCTCGCCGAACTCGTGAAGATCGACCCCAAGAGCATCGGCGTGGGCCAGTACCAGCACGATGTGAACCAGAGCGAACTCGCGCGCACGCTGCAGGCCGTGGTGGAAGACTGCGTTAACTCGGTGGGTGTGGACCTCAACACCGCGAGCGTGCCGTTGCTCAGCCGTGTGTCGGGCCTGTCGGCCAGCGTGGCCAAGGCGGTGGTGCGCTGGCGCGAATCGAACGGCGCATTCTCCACCCGCAAGCAGTTGCTCGAGGTGACCGGCTTCGGCCCCAAGGCCTTCGAGCAGAGCGCGGGCTTCTTGCGCATCCGCGGCGGCGCCGATCCTCTCGACATCACCGGGGTGCACCCGGAAACGTACCCGCTGGTCGAGCAGATCATCGTGAAGACCGGCAAGCCGATTACCGAGCTGATGGGCCGCGCCGAGATGCTCAAGACGCTGAAGCCCGAGCTGTTCGCCAATGAGAAGTTCGGCGTCATCACGGTGAAGGACATCCTGGGCGAACTGGAGAAGCCCGGCCGCGATCCGCGCCCCGACTTCAAGGTGGCGCGCTTCAATGACGGCGTGGACGACATCGCCGACCTGAAGGAGGGCATGGTCCTCGAAGGCACCGTGAGCAACGTGGCGCAGTTCGGCGCCTTCATCGACCTTGGCGTACACCAGGACGGCCTGGTGCACGTAAGCCAGCTGAGCCACAAGTTCGTGAACGACGCGCGCGAGGTGGTCAAGACTGGCGACATCGTCAAGGTCAAGGTGATGGAAGTGGACGTGGCGCGCAAGCGCATCGGCCTGTCGATGAAGCTCGACGCCGGCCCCGCGCGGCGCGACGGCCCGCGCGACAACCGCTTCGAAGGTGCGGGGCGCGGCCAGCAGCAGCAGGGTGCGCGCCGCGACAATGCGCCGCAGCCCGCGGGGCAGATGGCGAGTGCGTTTGCCAAGCTGCAGGGGCTGCGCAAGTAGGCCATGCCGTACGGTTCTTGCTGATGCAGCCGGCATCATGAAAGCCCTGCGCATCTACGCCGGCCCCGCCGCCCGCAAGCACATCGAAGCAAACGGCCTCGGCCCGCAGGACGTGCGCACCATTCCCGGCGCGGCGGGCGGCCCCAAGGGCCTTGTGCTCGGGCCACTCGATCGTTTCATCTTCGGAAGCTGGCTCACACAGTCGAGCCAGCCCGTTCACTTGGTTGGCGCATCGATTGGTGCGTGGCGGCTTTCGACAGCCTGCCTGTCCGACCCGCAGACGGCTTTCGAGCGTTTCGAGCATGACTACGTGCGCCAGCAGTTCGACGTGCCGCCCGGGCAGAAGCGGCTGAGCCCGAAGCAGCTGAGCGAGCGCTTTGCCGAGAGCCTTGTCGACTTCTACGGTGGGCGCATCGGCGAGGTGCTGAACCATCCGCGCTACAAGCTTCATGTGGTGACCTCGCGCGGGCGCCACATCCTTGGCCACGAGGGCAGGGCGCGCACGCCCTTCGGTTACCTGGGCGCCTTTGCCACCAACAGTCTGTACCGCAAGGGCTTGGGTGCGTGGCTCGAGCGCTGCGTGTTCTCCACGCCCGGTGCGGCCCTGCCTTTCGGCACCAACGACTTCCGCACGCGACAGCACGCGCTGAGCGAAGAGAACTTCAACCTGGTGCTGCAGGCATCGTGTTCGATTCCGTTCCTTCTGGCCGCGGTGCACGACATTCCCGGTGCGCCGCGCGGTGCGTATTGGGACGGCGGCATCACCGACTACCACTTGCACCTGGACTACCGGCCGGCCGACGAAGGCATCGTGCTGTACCCGCATTTCCAGCGCGCCGTAGTGCCCGGCTGGCTCGACAAGGGCCTGCGCTGGCGCCACAAGTCGACCGGCTTTCTCGACCGCATGGTGGTGCTCGCGCCCGACGCCGACTGGGTGCGCTCGCTGCCCAACGGCAAGCTGCCCGACCGCAAGGACTTCATCCGTTTTGCCAACGATCCGCAGGCGCGCATCGGCGCCTGGAGCAAGGCGACGCGCGAGGCTGAGCGGCTCTCGGATGAGTTCGAGGCGTGGCTCGCGACCGGCCGCACGGGCGACGTCCTGCCGCTCTGAATCTTCGACGGGGCAAACCCTGAGGCTTGGCGCGCGCAGCGGCTTCGAGAATGACCGGATCATTCTTGCTCTTCAGAAAGCCGCCCCCATGCCGCAGGCCCTGATTTCCCGCCGCCGATTCACCCTGGCCGCAACCGCCGCCGCAACCATTCCGATGCCCGTGTTCGCGCAGAGCGCCTGGCCCAGCAAGCCGATCCGCATCATCGTGCCCTACACGCCGGGCGGGTTCACCGACCAGATGGCGCGGCTGGTGCAGGTCGGGCTGCAAGCGCGGCTCGGCCAGCCGGTGGTGATCGACAACAAGCCGGGGGCCAACAGCCTGATCGGTGTCGATGCCATTGCCAAGGCCGCGCCTGACGGCACGACCTTCGGCGTCGTCATTGCGGCCTATGCGGCCAACACCACGCTCTACCCCAAGCTGCCCTACGACCCGCAGAAGGACCTGAAGGGCGTTTCGCTCATGGGCGTGTCGCCGCTCCTGGCTGCAGTCAACGTCGATGCGCCGTTCAAGACCGCGCGCGAACTCATCGACTATGCGCGCGCCAACCCAGGCAAGGTGAGCTTCGGCTCGTCGGGCAACGGCTCGGCGGCGCACCTGACGACAGAGCTGTGGAAGTCGCTCACGCGGACCTACATGATCCACATCCCGTACCGCGGTGCAGTGCCTGCGCTGACCGATCTCATGGGCGGGCAGATCCAGCTGTTCTTCGATGCGCCCACGGGCCTCATCAACCAGGCCAAGGCCGGCAAGGTGCGCCTCATCGGCGTGGCGGGCGACAAGCGCCTGCCTGCGGTGCCCGACGTGCCGACCTTCATCGAGCAGGGTTTCGCGGGCTTCACCGGCAGCACCTGGGCCGGCATGCTGGCGCCCGCGGGCACGCCGCCCGACATCGTCAAGCGCATGTCCGAAGAGGTGGCGCGCATCATCAAGAGCGACGAGACGCGCGCCAGGCTCGACGCCATGGGTACGTTCCCGGCGGGCAGCACGCCTGAAGAGTTCGATGCCTTCATTGCCGCCGAAACCGCCAAATGGGCGAAGGTGATCCGTACCGCCGGCGTCAAGGCTGAATAAGCCTGCAAGCCTCAGGCCGCCAGCACCAGAACCTTGAACTGGCTCGGCACGATGCGCATGCCGACGATGTTGCAGCGGTTCTGCACCGACAGGCTGGTCATGCGCGTGCAGGGCGTGCCCTTGAGCAGTACGGTGAAGGCGCCAGTAATGTGGCGCGAAGGCCCCATCACCGTCTGCGAGACCACGCCCATTAGCACGCCGGCGTTGTCGCCATTGGTGATGGGCGTGGTGGTAGCCATGTTGTGCGCGGGCGTGCCGCCATAGAGGATGTTCCAGGCGTTGGGAATGGCCGTCGGGCCGAGCGCGAAGTTGGGGTAGGGAATGGGCAGCGCCGGCGGCGTCTTGCAGACGTCCGGGAAGGCGAGATCGAGGCCCATCATCTGGCAGTTGGCAAACATGCGGTGCTCCTTTTTTCAGCCCATGTGGATCTGCTCGGCATCGACCTTGACCAGTCCCTTGCTGGTAAGCAGCGTGTTGTTCGAATGCAGGCGCAAGGTCTGCTCGGCTTGAATGTCGATCTGGCCGGCACGCACCTGTTCCATTTCCTCGGTCAGGCGGAAGCTCGAGCGGGTGAGCAGGTTGAGGCGATCCAGCACCACCTCGCAGGTGCGCCCTACGAAGCGCGACACCAGCACGCTGAAGCGGATGCAGGCGCCCTGGTAGTCCATCTCTCCGATCTCGCAATGGGCCCGCCGGGCCTGCGCGCGCCACTCGGGCGACTGCATGGCGATTGAGGTGTCCGACTCCAGCGCCATCGGGCCGGCGCTGCGCGCGCGGATGCCACCCGAGCGCGACACCAGCGTCAGGTCGCCGTCCACGGCCAGCGTCGCCTGCCGCGGGTCGGCCTGGACGACCACCGCGATGACGAAGCTGTCGCCCTGGCGCGTCGAGGTGATCAGCACCGTATCGCCCGGCGCAGGCAGCAGCAGGCAGCTGGCGACGCGCCGGCAGCGCAGCGCTCCCTGTCCGTCGTCGAGGTCGACCTCGAACCAGGGATCGCCATCGCTGGCGATCACCGTGGCAGTGCGCGTACCGGAGTCCGCGCGGGCCGCCTGCGAAGGGCGCTGCATGAGCGGATCCAGCACGCCTTGCGTTGCATGGCGTGCAGTGGCGATCATGTCGCCGGCGGTGGTCCGGGTGGAGGTCATGGGCTTTCTTTCTTGGGGCGACGGCCATGGATGTCGCGGTCCAGGCGGGATGGGCGCTCGGGTTGCTGGAGCGCCACCTTCTCGGCTTCGTACAGCGCAGGGTCCCGCTCCAGCGTACCCAGGCGGGTACTGAACCTGGCGCCGTCCAGGTCGGCGCGATGAAACACGGTGCGCAGGAAAGCGGCATCGCGGAAGTCGGCCTGGACCAGCGAGGCGTAGGAAAAATCGGCGTAGTCCAGGCGGCTGCCGGTGAATGCCGTCTGCCCGCAGTGCGCGCGATGGAAGACGCCTTGCTCGAGCTGCGCCTGCGAGAAGTCTGCGCCGTCGAGATGGGCGTCGACCCAGATGCTCTGCTGGAAGTGGCCGCGCCGCGCATCGACGCCGCGCAGGTCGGCCTCGGGAAACAGACACTGCATGGCCTGCGCCCCTGCCAGCACCGCGTTGCGCAGGTCGGCACCCTTGAAGTTGCACTGCGTGAGGCGCGCATCGCGGAACCGGCATGCCGCCAGCACCGCATCGATGAACTGGCAGAGGTGGAACTGCTGCCCGGAGAAGTCCTGCCCCGCAAGATCCGCCTCGCTGAAAATCGCGTTCGTGAAGCTGGCTCCGGCGTAGCGCGTGCCCGCCAGCGCTGCGCGAAAGAAGATGGTCGACGAGAAGGCCACCGCATTGAAGGACGCGCCCATCAGGTCGCACTCGGAGAACACGGCTTTGTCGAGGCTGGCATGGTCCAGGCAGGCGTTGCGCAGCTCGCTTTGATGGAAGTTCGCCTGGTCCATGAAGGCCTCTTCCAGCCGAATGCCCCACAGCTTGCAGCCGCTGAACACCGAATGCGGCATGGAGGCCGCATCCAGCACCGCATCCTGCAGGCTGCACTCGTGAAAGGCGGCGCGCGTCAGCTCCGCCGCCGGCAACTGCGCCTGGTCGAAGCGGCATTTCTCGAAGAGGGATTCGCCCAGGCGCGCTGCATCGGCCTGCACGCCCCGGAAGCTGCATTCGCTGAACACGCCGCCGCGCAGGTCGATGCCCCTCATGTCCATGTTGCTGAAGTCCTTCTCGCGGATCGGCTCGCCGTTGCGGACCTGGGCTGCCAGCGTCTCGGCGTTCACGCGCCGTTCGCCTCGGGGCGCCGGGGCAGTGTCTTCATCTGGTCGATGTGGGCACCCAGGGTGATCGTGCCGGGGGTGATGAGGATCTGGGAGACATCGGCACGGAACAGGTTGGCCTCGCCCAGGTCTGCGTCGACCAGGCAGGCCTTCTGAAGGTTGGCATTCATGAGATTGGCGAGCCGCAAGGAGGCACGCGTGAAATCGGCGCGGATGAAGAGGCTGTCGGGCGCCGCCGCCGCGCGCAGGTCCGCGCCCTTGAGCGACGCGGAGGAGAAATCGCAGGTATCGAGCGTAGCCCGCCTGAAGTTCGCGCCGTCGAGAGGCAGCTCGCGCAGAGTGCAATGCACCAGCGTGGCGTCCTCGAAGTCGGCCTCGCGAAGATCCGTGGTGCCAACGAAGCTGGTGGTCTTGAGCAGGGCATGCCGGAACCGGATGCCCTTGTGCAGCGGCGTGTGGGCCCAGCTGCAGGCTTCGATAGTGGCGCCGGCAAAATCCACCGACTCGAACTCAGCCTGCACGAACAGCACCTTTTCCAGGCGTGCCTCGCCGAAGTCGCAGCGCGCCAGCCGGCAGTGTTCGGCCATGCTCACGTAGCGGAGGTCGGCGCGCCGCAGGCTGCAATCCGCAAGTTCGATCCCCTGCAGCAACAGATGGCTCCACTTCGCTTCGTCGAGACAGCAGCGGTCGAGGCGCAGCTTTTCCATTTGCGTGCGCTCGAAGCGGGCCTGCGCGAAGTTGGTGTTTTCGCAGCGCGCGAGGCTGAGGTTGGCACGCTCCAGGTTGCAGCCCGTCAACGAGGCCTGGCGCAGGTCGGCGCGCACCAGCACCGACTGGCTCAAGTCGGCGCCATCCAGGCGAGTGCCCAGGAGGCGGGCGCCTTCGAGCAAGGTCTGGTGCATGCGGGCACCCCGCAGATCGAGGCCCGACAGGTCGCAGCCCGTCAGATCCATGGCGGACAGATTGCGGTCCGCGGCCATGGCGGCGAGCACGCGTTCGCGCGTCTGCGCATTCTGTTCGGCAGCCATCGGATCGGCCGCGGCCTGGTGGTGGGCCGCCATGCGGTACAGCGTCAGCATGTCTTGCCGGCCCCGCTGCCCGAGCGCCTGCAGCTCGGTGTGCTCGGCGGCGCTCATGGCCGGGGTGCCCGTCGCCGCGGCGATGCCGGCCAGGCCCTTGACGATCGTCTCGGCCTCGAATTTCGGCGGGCCCTTGAGCTGCGCGTTCCGGCTTTCCTCGTCGGTGATCCGGCTGCTGTCGAAGCCCGCCTTGCGCGATTCGGATGCGTTGTCCCGGGCCGCCTTCGCGACCTCCTGCCTGGCTTCCTCCAGCTTGCGTTCCTGTTCGCGCTGGTAGGCGCGTGTCTTGTCGATGAACTCGGGCAGTTCGGCCAGCGTGGGCATCTTGTCGAAAGGCTTCGGCAGCGGCCGTTCCCGGAAATGGCGCGTCTTGTGGCCTGCCTCCAGGCCGCGCGCCGTCAGTTCGGCGCGCAGGCGCTCGCCTTTGTCTTTGATGTTCCTTGCCAGGATGGATTCGCGCGCGTCGATCTGGTCCAGCCAGGGACCGATGGCCGAGGCCGGCAGCAGTTCCTCGTCGAGCAGCGCATGGATGGCGCCTTTCTCCAGGTTGCAGCGATTCTCGAAGACCTTCTCGTAATGGGACAGGGGGCGCAGCGGGCTGTCTGCCGCCTCCATCGCCGGCATGACATGCGTGATGTCCGCGGCATCGTCCTCGACTATGAGCGTCTCGCCGTGAAAGATCAGCATGACCTGCGCCACGTGCGGGAAGAACCAGGCGGTGGTCAGCCGCAGCGGCACCTCTTCCAGCGCAAGGGGCCGCGCAGACTTTCTCGCCACGAAGCCGCGTGCACGCAGATCCGGAAGCCTTCCGCGCAGCACCGCATGCTCCGGGTGCATGTTCCAGATCTCGTAAGGAGCGGCTGCGGGAATGGACAGTTCGTCGTTCCAGCGTTGTTCCGGAGCCGCGGCGTTGAAGAACTGCCAGTCCATGTCGCGCGCAAAGCCGGGGTAAAGGGTCTCGCGCCACTGGTCGCCGTAGTCCGTTCCCAGCAGCTTCAGGCGTTCGGGCAGATCGACGTCCATCGCACCCGGGCAGGCCGGGACCGGCCTGCGGTCGGGGCGGTCCATGCCATCGCCCGGGCGTTCGACGTTGGGAAGCCGCTGCACCAGCAGTCCATTGACCATCTCGGGTGCGTACCCGATGCCCGCGGGGTTGGCGGCAAAGCCGGGGCCACCGAACGCGTGTCGCCAGTCTAGGCGCATGGTGTCGAAAGCCTGCGGCTCGGTGGCGCGGCCATCCAGCCAGTAGCGATCGCCCGAAACGAGGAACTGGCGTCGCAAGGTGCCGACGCGCAGGTCGACCGCGCAGCGCGTCTTGTCCTGCTGGTGGCAGGTATAGGCCCGGCCGCTCACCAGGAATTCGGGCCGCAGCTTGGGAATGCCGAGATCGATGGCGGATTGGTTTCCCAGTTCGGCAGAGACGGTTTTCCAGAGCTCCGTCTCCGGCAGCAGCACGCCCCCTTCTGCGAGGGTGTGCATGCCAATCACGGTGAGTGCGAGACGTTGGCTTTGCGCGCGCAGGAAGGGTCGCGTAAGGACGCTCAGGCGCAGGGGCTTGATGGTCTTCACGGCGGGATCAGCGCCTTGCGCCGCGGATCTCCAGCGGGGTGTGCCTGCGGTCGATGGCCAGTCGCGACGGGTCTTGCGGGTCCTGCAGTAGATGAATGTCGGGCCCGCCCGCGGAAAAATGGGCCAGCAGGTCCTCGTCGATGAGCGTGCGCAAGGTGGTCTGCTGCTCGACGCCGGCGGCATCGACGTAGGCGACGCCCAACTGCACGGCCGTCATGCGCTGCCCGATGGGGCCGCGCCGGGAGTAGCCGCTGGGCGAGCGCACCAGGGAAACCGCGACGCCCTGCAGCGGACGTCCGCTGTCCTGCAGCTGCTGCCACAGCCGGCCTTCCTCGGCATAGGCGCGATGGCTCATCAGCGCTACCGCCAGCACGATTGCGGCGAGCGCGATCACGCCCAGGCTGACGACGCCGAACACCCCCCACAGCACGATATCGAGCACGTTTTCCACGCTTCAGAGCAGGATCTTGAGCGCCTGGATGCCGGCGCGCAGGCCCCCCGTCTTGATCTCCGTGCCCACGAGCTGGATGAGCGCACCGGCATCCCCCAGCGACATTGCCTTGTTCTTCCACTCCGCGCCGACGGCCTCCAGCTTCACGCCGATGGCTTGCGCCTGCACGCCGATGGCCATCGAACGCACGGCCACCACGCCCAGCGAAATGCCCGACACGTCCATGTTCAGGCCGGTGCCGCCCAGGCGGAACCACCTCCAGTCGCTGCTCTTGGAGTAGTTGTTGGTGTAGGAGATGGAGTTGTTGGTGTAGTTGACCGTCAGGTTGTTGTAGGTGTTCGAGGTCGTGTTGTAGACGTTGGTGTTGATGACGTGCTGCGTCGTGTTGTGGATGTGGTTCGTTGTGTTGAAGGTCACATCCGGGGAGGTGTGCACCGTCGGGCCCGTCACCGTGGTGTTCGACGGTCCGTCGACCAGCACGGTGTTCGACGTATTGATGGTGTCGTTGCGCCCGCCGCTCACGAAGCGGATCTCCTGGCCGTCGATGGTGCCGTGGAAGCCGCCGGTGATCGCCAGCTTCACTCCGCCCGTGATGGTGTCGTTCAGCCCGCCGCTGAGCGTGCGCTTCTTGCCGCCTGAAATGGATTGCGTGACGCCGCCCGTCACGGTCTCCTTGAAGCCGCCGGCCACGTCGCGCGTGTCGCCGCCGGTGATGGTTTCCTTGGCGCCCGCAGTGATGTCGCGCGTTTCGCCGCTCTTATAGGTCGACGATTCATGCCCGCCGATGACCGTGGTGCGGGTGCCGTCGGTGGTGTGCGTTTCGTCGGCTTCCACCTCAACGTCGAGATTGCGCTCAGCGTGCAGCAGGATCTGCTCGGCACCGGTGCGATCTTCGAAGCGCAGCATGTTGGCCTGGTTGGCGGCGCCCCCGCTGCTGGACCGCGTGAGGATGCCGCTGGCCGTGGCGTTGGCGGGCAGCTCCCACGGCGGCATCTGGTCGTTGTTGTACACACGGCCGGTGATGATGGGGCGATCGGGCTCGCCGCCGATGAAATCCACGATCACTTCCTGGCCCACGCGCGGCATGTGCATGGTGCCGTAGTTGGCGCCGGCCCAGTTGCTGGACACACGCACCCAGCACGAGCTGTTTTCGTCGGCCTGGCCATAGCGGTCCCATCGGAACTGCAGCTTCACGCGGCCGAAGCGGTCAGTCCAGATCTCCTCGGGGCCGACGACGGTGGCGGTCTGCGGGCCGTTGGTGCGCGGCTTGGGCGTCTTGCGGGCGGGCCGGTAGGGCACGTTCGAAGGCAGCACGGTGAAGTCGAACTGGCAAATCGATTCCGTAGCGCCAGTGGAGTATTCGGGCTCCTGCAGGTCGTAGCGGGTTTCGGTGACCAGGTACTCGCGGTTGTCCGACTCGCGCGGGCAATGCGTCATCTCGAACAGGTAGCCCGGTGCCATGCCCACCACGTTGGTGTGGCCCGCGGCAAGTTCGTGCGCGCACTGGAGTTCCTGCAGCCGGATCGTCGCGTAGGTGTCGCCCTGCTGGTGCTCGCTGTAGCCGCCCAGCCATTCATAGACTTCGTAGCTCGAATGATCGTGGCCCTTGGGGTCTTGCCGCACGCTTTGCAGCGAGGCGCGGGATTTCTTGAAATCGAAGTCGTCGAGCATCACGCGGCCGGAGGTGATCTGCTCTGCCACGCGCCACTGGTCGATGCACGGTTCCATGGCGTGGAGCACGCGATCGCGCGGTCGGTACGCAATGGCGGGATAGCCTGGCAGCTTGCCATAGCCGCCAGTGTCGTCGGCCAGCACCAGCAGATGCGAATCGCTGGAGTGCTCGAAGTGGTAGGCGATGCCTTCGTGTTCCATGAGGCGGCTCACAAAAGCAAAGTCGCTCTCCTGGTACTGAACGCAGTATTCCCAGGGCCGGTAGCTGCCCGTCAGGCGCTTTTCAAACTCGAAGCTATATTTGCCCAACACCTCGTCGAGCACTTCGGGCACGCTCTTGTTCTGGAAAATGCGGCAATCGGTCGTGCGCGTGAGGTACCACAGCCAGGGCTGCACCAAGGCGCGGTAGACGTAGTGGCGGCCGGTTTCGTTGGCGCGGCCCACCAGTTCGAAGCGCACCACGGTACCGTTCAGAAAGCGCGGCGCACCGCCGTCGGTCACCTCGATGGTGAGAGAAGTACCAAGCAGCTTCTTCAGGTCGAGGTTGAAGCTCGGGCTGACCATGTCGACCTCGAACTCGAACAACTGCGACAGTGCTTCCCGTCCCCGCATGGCGCGGAACTTGAGCTGCTCGGCGCTGAGTACGGTGTGAACCTGGACGGTACGCGTCATTCGGAATTTCCCTCGCCCTTGGGGCTTCTTCGGATGCGAAGCCTTCGGTTGGCAGTCTAGAAATTCCTTATGTCATATACATGACGCGAAAGGGACGCCGCCCTCTGAAGCATGGGACAAACAAAGCCCTTACATCGAGGCTTCGAGCATTGCCTTGTAGTCGTCGCGTGAAGCCAGCCGCGGGTTGGTCTTGTGGCAGTGGTCGGCCATGGCGCCGTCGATGATCTGCTCGAACATCCCGGGTGTGACGCCGACTTCAGCCAGGCCCTTGGGCATGCCGAGACGCGCATTCATGTCGCGGATGGCCTCGGACAGGTCGCCGGGCGAATCGAGGTGCATGGCCCGCGCCATGCGCTGCAGCCGCTGTTCCTTCTGCACCGACTCGGCCCCCGCATTGAAACGGATCACCGCGGGCAGGAAGAGGGCGTTGAGCGTGCCATGGTGCAGCCGTGGATCGACCCCACCAAGGCTGTGGCTCAGCGAGTGCACGCAGCCCAGGCCCTTTTGGAACGCCATGGCGCCCTGCATCGAAGCGCTCATGAGGTTGAGGCGCGCTTCACGGTCGCTGCCGTCCTTGGTGGCCCGCTCGATGTGCAGCCATGCGCGCTCCAGCCCGTCGAGCCCGATGCCGTCGGCCGGCGGGTTGAAGGCGGCTGACATGAAAGTTTCCATGCAGTGCGCGATCGCGTCCATGCCGGTGGCCGCGGTGAGCCGGGGCGGCAGGCCAAGCGTGAGCTCCGGGTCACAGATGGCGGACTTGGGCATGAGGAACCAGCTGTGGAAGCCGAGCTTGCGGTGATCGTCGACGATGACGATGGCGCCGCGCGCCACCTCGCTGCCGGTGCCGCTGGTGGTGGGCACCGCAATGATCGGCACCGCACGCTCGGTGATCTTGGGCGAGCCGCCTTCGATGGTGGCGTAGGTCTTGAGCGGACCCTCGTGCGTGGCCGCGATTGCCACCCCTTTGGCGCAGTCGATGGCGGAGCCGCCGCCCACGGCGATGAGGCCGTCGCAGCGCGCGCTCCGGTACAGCTCGACGGCGGCGCGCACCGCGGCTTCGGTGGGGTTGGACGGCGTCTGGTCGAACACCGCCACCTCCAGGTCGGCCAAGGCGTCGAGCGCCTTCTGCAGCACCCCAGCCGCGCGCACGCCGGCGTCGGTCACGATCAACGGGCGGGTGATGCCAATGCGCGCGCACTCGCTGGACAGCAGCTTGACGGCGCCGAACTCGAACTGGATCTGGGTGAGATATTGGATGAGGGCCATGGGGTTTGGTGCCTGGGCAGTACGATTGCGGACCACCCAAATCTAACAAGCAGGGACAGTCTTGCACATGAAAAAAACCCTTGCCGCTGTCGCGCCCGGCACATGGCAGCCGCCGCTCACCGGCAAGATGGCCAGCGTGGTCGAACGCATGGCGCGGGCCGGCCATCCGAGCCTGGACCAGCTCACGCCCGAAGAGGCCAAGGCGTCCTACGAAAAAGGGGCCGGTGTGCTCGAGGTGCCCAAGCCCGAGCTCACGCGCATCGAAGACTTCGGCATTACCGCTCGCGACGGCTTTGAGCTGCCGGCACGGCTCTATGCGCCTTCATCGGCAAAGCTGCCGGTGCTGGTGTATTTTCATGGCGGCGGCTTCACCGTGGGCAACATCCGCACGCATGACACGCTCTGCCGCATCTTGAGCGGCAAGAGCGGCTGCGCGGTGATTTCGGTCGATTACCGGCTGGCGCCTGCGCACAAGTTTCCGACCGCGTCGAATGATGCCTGGGATGTGTTTTCCTTCATCGCAAAGGATGACGCGCGTCTGGGCCTCGACCCCAGCCGTATCGCCGTAGGCGGCGACAGTGCCGGCGGCACGCTGGCCGCGGTCTGCGCCATTCTGGCCCGCGATGCGGGCCTGCCGCTCGCGCTGCAGATGCTGATCTATCCCGGCACCGCGGCACACCAGGACACCGCTTCACACCGGCGGTATGCCAACGGCCCGCTGCTCACCAAGGCGCTGATCGACTACTTCTTCGGCCAGTACGTGCGCACGCCGGCCGATCGCGACGACTGGCGCTTTGCGCCGCTCCTCGCGGATGACGTCGACGGCGTGGCGCCGGCCTGGATCGGCCTGGCCGAATGCGACCCGGTGGTGGACGAAGGCATTGCCTACGCTGACAAGCTGCGCGCCGCGGGCGTGGCGGTCGACCTGGAAATCTACCGCGGCGTGATCCATGAATTCCTGAAAATGGGACGCGCCATCCCGGAGGCGCTGCAGGCGCAGGACGACGCGGCGCGCGCACTGAAAGAAGCACTGAAACCATGACCGAAGAAACCATGCCCCAGAGAAAAGACTTCCGCTTCTTCCACCGCCTGCGTGTGCGCTGGGCCGAAGTGGACATGCAGAAGATCGTGTTCAACGCGCACTACCTGATGTATTTCGACACCGCCATTGCCGACTACTGGCGCGCGCTCGCGCTGCCTTACGAAGAGGCGATGCATGCGCTGGGCGGCGACCTTTATGTGCGCAAGGCGACGGTGGACTTTCGCGCTTCGGCGCGCATGGACGACGTGATCGACGTGGGCATGAAGTGCGCACGCATCGGCAACTCGTCCATGGTTTTCGAAGGCGCGCTGTTCCGGCAGGACCAGTACCTGGTGGGCTGCGAACTCGTCTATGTGTTTGCCGACCCGGCCACGCAGACCTCGAAGCCGGTGCCGCCTGCCTTGCGTGAAATCCTCACCGGCTTCGAGGCCGGCGAGCCGATGCGCACGGTGGAAACGGGCGACTGGAAAACCCTGGGCGAAGGCGCAAGCGCCCTGCGCCGCGCGGTCTTCATCGAAGAGCAGAACATCCCCAAGGAACTGGAGTGGGACGAGCACGATGAAGTGGTGCTGCACGCGGTTGCGCGCAATCGGCTCGGACAGGTGATCGCGACCGGCCGGCTGCTGAACGCCGTGGATGGCACGGCAATGCTCGGCCGCATGGCCGTGCATCGGGCGCTGCGCAGCGGCGGGCACGGTGCCGCGATCATGCAGGCGCTCGAGGCCGCCGCCAGGGCGCGCGGGGACCGCGAGATCGGGCTGCATGCACAGCGCAGCGCGGAGCGCTTCTATGCGCGGCTCGGCTACACGGTGCACGGCGAACCGTTCGAGGAAGCCGGCATCCCGCACATCGAGATGCGCCGCGCCCTCAATCAATAGCGCGCAGGCGGGTCGGGCACATAGCCCATCTCCGAACCCGGAAAGGCCGACGGGCCCTCAGGCCGCGGCCAGCGGGGCGGCGGTGGCGGCACCGGGATGACGCCCGCCGCGATAAGGTTCTCTCGGCTGTCGTACCGGATGCGCACCACCTCGTCGGGCGTGGACTGCGCGCGCTCGAAGGTGGTGTGGCCGACATGCGAGGTCTCGCGCCGTCCATGGGCGGTGCCCAGGCTCGGGGCGGGCGGCGCTTGGCGGGCCAGTCCTCCCTTTGCCGATGCGGCGGATTCCGCGCCCAAGGCGCTGTCGGCGGAGCGGGCCTGTGCCGCGGGTGCGGGCTCCGCCATCGACGAAGGCGCCTCGCTGCGGCGTTCCATCTCGCGGTTGCTGCCGATACCGTCGCGGCGCGGCAGCACGACGGGGGGCGGCGGAGGCGGCACGGGCGCGCGCTCGCGGAACATGGCAACGCCGATCACGCCCACGTCGTCCGGCCGGCCGGTGCGGCTCGCATATGAATTGGCGACCGAGGTGAACTCGAAGGCCGCAATCTGCGAGTCGCTCTTGCGCCAGCCCGTGATGTCGCTGCGCTCGCCGCCCGCAAACACATAGCCGTTCTGCAGCACGCCGGCGGTTTCGCCGGTGACCACGTTGACGCCGTCCACAGACATCACGGCCATGATGCGTTCGCCCATCGCATTGCGCGCGCGGATCGCGTAGCGTGTACCGGGCCGGCCGGCTACCCAGTATTCACCGCGATGGCGGTAGACGGGCAGTTCGTGTCCGGTCGTGCGGTCCACCACGCTGATCTGCATCAGCGAGCCGATGCGCTCGTATACGGGGGGAGGGGAGTGCGGAAACTGCGGCCGCGCCGCGCTTTCGGCGCAGGCGGAGAGGGCGGCCCATGCGAGGCCGGTCGAGAGAAGGAGTCTGCGCTTCATGGTGGTTCTTCCTTGCCAGGAGTGGATCGGTCCGGCTTCTACGGGCAGGCACCGGCGGCAGGGTTAAACGCGCGCAAAAAAATTGGCGCTACCTCTTTGGAGATAGCGCCAGGCGTCCGTGTTTTCGGACGCTGCGGGGATACGGAAAGATTAAATGTCCTCGAGCAACGGATAGGGCAGCGGCTCGACCGTGAGCGCCGGCCCGTCGGCGCCGCCGGCATGCAGGCCACCGGTCTCGAGGGCCGAGATCTGGATCGAGATCAGCGCGGCCCAGCCGCCGCCCGGCGCCGGCGCGGCCTGTGCCACCGTGCCCACGGGCTGCTCCGCATCGGCGGCTGCAAACACCTCCTGCCCGGCGCTCATCGGCGCGTCGGCCTGCACGAGGTAGGTCCGGCGTTTCAGCGTGCCGCGAAACTGGCTGCGCGCCACGATCTCCTGGCCGGGGTAGCAGCCCTTCTTGAAGTTGACACCACCCACGGATTCGTAATTGATCATCTGCGGCACGAAGGCCTCGACCACCGGGGTGGTCACTGTCACGATGCCGCTGCGCACCTCGCTCCACTGCCAGAGTTCCGCATCGAGCGACGGGCCGGCGGGCGCCGGGCTGCCGGCCGGCGCGATCCACAGGGCGCGCGGAACGCCGTCGGCCGGATAGAGCGACACTGCGCTGACGTCCTCGCCGATGCCCGTGCGCTGGCCGGGCGCGGCGCCGGCGTCGAGCCCATTGGCCGCCAGTGCAGTGCCGGCAAGCCCGCAAATCGCGAACTGCTCCGTGGCGTCGGTGAGCTTGGCCTTGGCGCGCAGCACGTACATCGACAGGCGCTTGAGCGTGGCGGCCAGGATGTCCCGGCTGCACACCAGCAGCACAAGGTCGGGCTGCGGCCGGATGCCGACAAAGCTCGCGATCACGCGGCCCTTGGCCGTGCACAGCGCCGCCAGGCGGGCCTCCGCGGGGCCGAGCAAGGCGAAATCCTGGGTGAGCTGGCCGTGCAGGAAGCTTGCGGCATCCGGTCCCTCGGCGCGGATCACGCCAAGGTGGGAAAGAGCGGTAACACCATTGAGAACGACAGTAGTCATCGCTGAATTATCATGGTCGAAGCCGTTTCGCCGGGTCCGCGGGAAATCATGTCCCGGCTCCCGCAGGGCCTCCGGCTTTTTGCCCCGATTCGTTCTCTTTTCTCCGCTCATCCATCGGACCCGTGCGCCGCTTCTTCCTCACGCTTTTCCTGTTGGCCGCCCTGGCGGCGCTCGGTCTGGGCGCCGCCGGACTCTGGTGGGTGCACCAGCCGCTCAGGCTGCCCGCACCCAGCCTCGATCTTTCCGTGGAGCCCGGCACCACGCCGCGCGGCGTTGCGCAGGCTGTGGCCGATGCGGGCGCCGACGTGCAGCCGCAGCTGCTGTATTTCTGGTTCCGCCTTTCGGGCCAGGACCGCCAGATTCGCGCCGGCAGCTACGAACTGGAGCGCGGCATCACCCCCAAGATGCTGCTTAACGTGCTGGTGCGCGGCGAAGAAGCCACCCGCAGCCTGGTGCTGGTCGAAGGCTGGAACTTCAGGCAGGTGCGTGCGGCCCTTGCCAAGGCCGAGCAGCTCAAGCCAGAGACCGTCGGCATGCCCGACGATGCGCTGATGGCCAAGCTGGGTCGGCCCGGCGTCCACCCCGAAGGCCGCTTCTTCCCGGACACCTACACCTATTCGAAGGGCTCCACCGACATCGCGCTGCTGCAGCGCGCCATGCGGGCCATGGACAAGAAGCTGGAGGCCGCATGGGCCGCCCGCGCCGCCGATCTGCCGATCAAATCGGCCGATGAGGCGCTCATCCTGGCCAGCATTGTCGAAAAGGAGACAGGCAAGGCCAGGGACCGCGCCGAGATCGCCGCCGTTTTCGTCAATCGCCTGCGCACCGGCATGCCGCTGCAGACCGACCCGACGGTGATCTACGGTCTGGGCGCCGCCTTCGACGGCAACCTGCGCAAGAAAGACCTGCTGGCCGACACGCCCTGGAACACCTACACCCGCGGCGGCCTGCCGCCCACGCCCATCGCCATGCCGGGCAAGGCGGCGCTGCTGGCGGCAGTGCAGCCGGCGCAAAGCAAGTCGCTGTATTTCGTCTCGCGCGGCGACGGCACGAGCCAGTTCAGCAGTTCGCTCGACGAGCACAACCGCGCGGTCAACCGCTACCAGCGCAGCGGCAGCAGCAGCGAACCCAAACCGAAAGTTGCGCAATGAACGGGAGCCTGTTTCTCACGCTCGAGGGCATCGACGGCGCGGGCAAGTCGAGCCACCTCGACGCGATGGAAGCGCTCTTCAAGGCGCAGGGCCGCACCGTGGTGCGCACGCGCGAGCCCGGCGGCACGCCGCTCGCCGAAACCTTGCGCGGCCTCATCCTCGAGCAGCCGATGGATCCGCTGACCGAATCGCTCCTGGTGTTCGCGGCGCGGCGCGACCACGTGACGCGGGTGATCGAGCCGGCACTGGCACGCGGCGACGTGGTGCTGTGCGACCGCTTCACCGACGCCACCTTTGCCTATCAAGGCGCCGGCCGGGACTTCGACACGCAGGTGCTGTCGACGCTGGAACGATGGGTGCAGGGCAGGGCGGAAGCGCCGGAACTGCTGCAGCCCCACGTCACGCTGTGGTTCGACCTGGCGCCCGAGATCGCCGCACAGCGCCTGGCCGGCGCCCGCTTGCCCGACAAGTTCGAGTCGCAACCTGTCGAATTCTTCCGGCGCGTGGCGGCCGGCTATGCGGCCCGCGCGGCCGCCGACGCGCAGCGATTCGTGCGCATCGACGCCAGCCAGACGCGCGACCAGGTCTGGCAGCAGGTCGAGACCGCACTCGTTGCGCGCGGTGCTTTCGCACCCATGAGCGGAGCAGCTCGATGAGCGCGCCGCCGCTATCGCCCTGGCTGGCCCGGCCGCTCGCGGAACTGTTGCGCCAGCGCGGCCATGCCTGGCTGCTGCAGGGGCCTTCGGGCCTCGGCCAATACGAACTCGCGCTAGCGCTGGCCGCCGCCTGGCTCTGCGAACAACCGAAGGCGGAAGAGGGCGGCGCCGCCTGCGGCCATTGCCCGAGCTGCCACGCCATCGAGGTCCGCACCCACGCAGACCTCTGCGTGCTGATGCCCGAAGTTGCCATGCAGGAACTCGGCTGGCCGCTCGACGAAAAGGCACAGGCCGACATCGACGACAAGAAGCGCAAGGCGAGCCGCGAGATCCGCGTCGAGGCCATGCGCGATGCGGTCGGCTTTGCCCAGCGCACCAGTGCTCGCGGCCGCGGCAAGGTGGTGCTGGTGTATCCGGCCGAGCGCATGAACACCATCACTGCCAATGCGCTGCTCAAGACACTCGAGGAACCCGTCGGCGACGTGCGCTTCGTGCTGGCCAGCGAAGCCGCGTGGCAGCTGCTGCCGACCATCCGCAGCCGCTGCCTGGGTTTCACGCTGCCATGGCCCGCCACGGCTGAAGCCGAAGCCTGGCTGGTGGCGCACAACGTGCCGGCTGCGGACGCGGCGGCCTTGCTGCGAACCGCCGGTGGGCGGCCCAGCGATGCGCTGCGCCTGGCGCGCTCCGGCCAGTCGCCCAAGGCCTGGTCGCTGCTGCCCAAGGCCATCTCGCGCGGCGACGTCGGAGCGCTGGCGGACCAGGCGCCTTCGCAGGCCATCGGCGCGCTGCAAAAGCTCTGCCACGACCTGATGGCTGTCGGCAGCGGCGCCGCGCCGCGCTTTTTCGAACCCGCCGATCTGCCGGCCGCCGTGCCTTCGCACCTGGCGCTGGCGCGCTGGTCGAAGTCGCTCGCCAACGCCGCCCGGACCGCCGAACACCCCTTCAATGCGGGCCTGATGCTGGAAGCGCTTGTGAGCGAGGCGCGAACCACCCTAAACTCTGCTCCTCGCCGACCATGAACCAACCCGCCGCTCCCGCCGCCGCCGCAACGCCCCAAAGGCCGAGCGTGATCCAGCTCGCCATCAAGGAGAAGGGTGCGCTCTACGCGGCTTACATTCCGCTTTTTGCCGAGGGCGGCATCTTCATTCCGACCGCGCGCGAATACCGCCTCGGCGACGACGTCTACGTGCTGCTCACGCTGCCTGAAGACCCGCAGCGCTATCCCGTGGCCGGCAAGGTCGCGTGGATCACGCCGCAGCGCGCCGCCGGCAACCGGGCACCGGGCGTCGGCATCCGTTTCCCGTCGGACGAGAAATCGCGCCAGCTCAAGGCGCGCATCGAAGCGGCGCTCGGCGGCTCGATGGCCTCCGACCGTCCCACCCAGACCATCTAGCTTGCCCCAGGCTGCGCGCACTTCGTGCCGCGCGTGCCTTTCCCCCTGGGGGCGGCATCAGAGGCCGGCAGAGCCGGTTCCTCGGTGTCCCTGGCAGAAGCCAGACAATCAGCGCCATGTTCACCGATTCCCACTGCCACCTCACTTTTCCCGAGTTTGCGGACCAGATGCCGCAAATCCGCGCCGCCATGGCCGAAGCCCAAGTCGATCGTGCCCTGTGCATCTGCACCAAGCTCGAGGAGTTCGACGACGTGCAGGCCCTTGCGGCCCGCTACGACAACTTCTGGGCCAGCGTTGGCGTGCACCCCGACAACGAGGACATCGCCGAGCCCACGGTGGACGACCTGGTGCGCCGCGCCGCCATGCCCCGCGTGGTGGCCATCGGCGAAACCGGGCTCGACTACTATCAGATGGAAGAGCGAAAGGGCGGCCGCAGCATCTCAGACATGGAATGGCAGCGCGACCGCTTCCGCGTGCACATCCGCGCTGCGCAGCAGACGCGCATGCCGCTCATCATCCACACACGCGAAGCCTCCGCCGACACGCTGGGCATCCTCAAGGAGGAGGGCGAAGACGGCTCCGGCCAGGCCGCGGGCGGCGTGTTCCATTGCTTCACCGAAACCGCCGAAGTCGCCCGGGCGGCGCTCGACTTGGGTTTCTACATATCGTTTTCAGGCATCCTGACCTTCAAGAAGGCACAGGACCTGCGCGACGTGGCGGCCTTCGTGCCGCTGGACCGGATGCTGATCGAGACCGACAGCCCGTACCTGGCCCCGGTGCCGTACCGCGGCAAGACCAACAACCCGTCCTACGTGCCTTTTGTGGCGAAGCAGATCGCCGAATTGCGCAAGCTGCCGCTCGAAGCCGTGGCAAAAGCCACCAGCGACAACTTCGAGACGCTGTTCAAGGGAATCAAAACAACATGAAGAAATACATCAAAAAGTTCTTGTATCTTGCTGTCGCAGCAGCAACTTTTACCGCGTACGCAGGTTCGTTCGAGGACTTCTTCCGGGCTGTGCGCGGAGACAATGCCAGCGGCGTGCGTACGCTGCTGAACCGCGGCTTCGATCCCAACACACGTGACGAAAATGGCCAGACCGGGCTGATCATCGCCTTGCGCGAACCGTCGCCCAAGGTGGCCCAGGTGCTACTCGAATCGCCGCAGACCGACGTCGACATTGCCAATGCCAAGGACGAAACCCCGCTCATGCTGGCGGCCATCAAGGGCCAGCAAGACCTCGTCACCCAGTTGCTGAAGCGCGACGCCGCCGTCAACAAAACCGGCTGGACGCCGCTGCACTATGCCGCCAGCAGCGGCCAACTGACGATCATGAAGGTGCTGCTCGACAACTACGCCTTCATCGACGCGCAATCGCCCAACGGCACCACGCCGCTCATGATGGCCGCAATGTACGGATCGACCGAAGCCGTGAAGCTGCTGCTGGCCGAAGGCGCCGACACCACCATGAAAAATCAGCTCGGCATGACCGCGGTGGACTTTGCCACCAAGGCAAACCGACCCGAGGCCGCGCAGTTGATCGCTGCGGCAGCGGATACAAAGGCCGGCCCCAAGCCCGCGCCCAAGGACGGCAAGTGGTGATGCTGGCGACGCCCGTCAAAGGCTGAAATCGACGGCTTGCGCAGGCCCGGAAAAGCGTTCAAAAAGGCGCCCGCACAGTCGTGCGAGACTCTCCGTAGAAGGAGAAGCAGAGATGAATACGTTCCTATTCATGGTCGGTTTGCTGTCCGTAGGATTGCTTGTGTTCGTGCTGGCCGCCAGGAAGAAAGCAGCGCAAAACCGCAGCGGCTTTGTCGACAGGCCCAAGGCCCGGCCGCCGCTCACCGCACGCGAGCAGGCCATGTACAACCGGCTCGTGCAAACGCTGCCGGATCTCGTGGTGCTGCCGCAGGTCAGCTTCGGCGCGTTGCTCACGGCCCGCACGCGCGCGGCACGCAGTTCGTTCAGCCGCAAGATCGCCGACTTCGTCGTGTGCGACCGCTCGTTCAAGGTCGTGGCCGTGGTCGCGCTCGGCGATAAGAGCAGCAAAGGCAGGTCGCAGCGCGATCTCGATCGGGATGCGCTGTTATTGCAGGCCGGATACCGCGTGTTGCGTTACCCGAGGGTGCCGGACGTGGGACGCGTGGAGGCGGACTTCGATCCGACATTGGCGTCGGTGAGTCCGATTGGATCCTGAGGGTCTACTGGGGTTGTCTGGTTGCCGGCTCCGCCAGCTCCGTCGGATTGTCAATGCCAAGTTCAAATGTCGCACTGCCAGCCAAATAGAAATGTCGCATTTCTTCTTTTTGGATGAGCCCGGCGAACGCCGTGACTGCCTTGCCTTTGAGCCTGCACAGGCCTTTCAGCCGGAGGCCAACACGGTTGTTTTCCTGGGCGCTCGGCAGACCGCTCTGACCGCTTCGTCGAGGTCCTGTGACGTGAACTGCCTGGAGCGTTTGGTCCCTGGCAAAGCCTTGGTGGAGTAGGGCGCCTGCCCCTGATTCGTGCGCGAGGGCGTACTGGACTTCCTTCTGTCATCACGCTGCGCCTGGATCACCAGCGCAGCCTGCAGCGCGTGGCTCAGGCGCTTGTTCTCGACGATGGCGGCCGTGTCGACCTGTGGCAATCGGTCATAGCGCTCATAGACCAGGTTGACGCCATCGGCCCGCAGCTCGATGCGCCCATCCGGGTACTCGAAGACATCGATGTAGCGATGGATCAGCTTGCGGTTGGCGGGCGAGTCCTTGAGCAGGTAGATCACCCGGTCGTGCTGCAGCGTGAGCGACAGCGACACCTTGCGCTGCAGCCGCCAGGTGAACAGCAGATCCAGATCTTCATCATCGCGCACAGGACGGTGGGCATCGAACTCGCGCAGCGGCGCCTTGGCGAAACGGGTGTTGAAGTCGGCAATGAAGTGCGGTGCGAACGCGTTGGCCGCCTCGCGCGTGTTGATCTCGCGCAGCCGCAACTCCTTCACCAGGCGGTCCTGCAAAGTCAGGTTGGCGCGCTCCACGCGGCCCTTGGCCTGGCTGGTGTTGAATGGAATGGACGCCTCCCACCCCGCGCCCAAGGTGAACAATGAGTTTCCCAACACAAACCGGAGATCCACAATGAGCACTAGTGCTTCTGCAGTCGTCGGCGTTGATCTGGCGAAGAACGTTTTTCAGGCCTACTGGGTCGAACCCGATACAGGTGAGATCCGGAATATCCAGATCAAGCGAGCCAAGTTTCTAGAGCATTTCGTCAACCGTTCATCCTGCGTGATCGGCATGGAAGCATGCAGCGGCGCCCAGCACTGGGCACGCGAGTTGGCCAAGCTCGGACACGAGGTCATCGTGCTGCCGGCCAAGGCGGTCAAGGCCTTCGTCAGCGGCAACAAGAGCGATGCCATTGACGCACGAGCGATCTGGATGGCAGTCCGGCAGGGCGGTATCAAGCGCGTTGCTGTGAAGAGCGAAGCTCAGCAAGCAGTACTCGCACTGCATCGCATGCGGCAGCAACTGGTCAAGGTTCGCACCATGCAAATCAACGAGCTGCGCGGCCTCCTCACAGAATACGGTGAAGTGTTTGCCAAAGGGCGTGTATCGATGACTCGAGGCATTTCTGATGCGCTGGAGCGACTCGGCGCACGACTTCCGCGCGTCGTCATCGACTCTTTGCGTGATCAGTGGCAGCGCATTGACGACCTCGACAGTCAGGTGGCGCAGATAGAGGCGCGACTCAAGAGCTTGATGAACGAAGACCGCAACGCCCAGCGAATTCTGCAGATCCCAGGGGTGGGCCTGCTTACCGCCACCGCGGCTAGCGCGACGATGGGCCAAGCCGACACCTTCAAGTCTGGGCGCGAGTTCGCCGCTTGGCTCGGCCTGGTACCTGCACACACCGGGACGGGGGGCAAGACGCGCATGTTGGGCATCAGCAAGCGCGGCGACACCTATCTTCGGACGTTGCTGATCCACGGCGCTAGGAGCGCGCTCACCCACAGCAAAGAACTGAGTGCGTGGCAGCACCAAATCAGTCTGCGCAGGCCAATGAATATCGTGATCGTAGCGATGGCCAACAAAATGGCGCGCACGATCTGGGCGCTACTCAAGCACGACCGACAGTATCAACCGGGTTGGGCTAGCAAGCTTTCGGCTTGAACGCCGGACCAAATTCAATCCACTACACCGTCGAAAGGACGCAAAGCTTCCAGAGGTTGCGCAATGGCAACTGAGATGATGGCAAACGGGTCGAAGCCGGGGCTTGTTAAACCTGAATGTGCGCCTGGACATTTATAGTCCGCGTGTTGAATGAGGCACAAGTCATTCGAATTCCATCGGGGCCAGCAAGGCAGTCTTGCTCCAAAGGCCGGATATAGAACTGCAACTTCATGCCCGCAAGTCATCTATCGAGTCGCTCTTGTACAGCAGGGAGGCGTCCATATAGGCACACATGATGTCGATGTTCAGCTCGAAGAGAACGCGTCCGAACTGCGTCGTGCCGCGGCCGAAATCGGTCGAGTCGCGCACTGAGCGGAAGATGCTGGCCTTGTCGCTGTAGAACGCTACGGGCTTGCCGTGCTGCTCGATATAGCCTCGCGTGGCTTCGAAGTACGCGAAGGCCGACTCGGTCGGCACGAAGTGCAGCTGCATTAGCTGGCTGGTGGCGTCGTCGATGAACACCAGCAGTGTGCACGCCGGTGCACGATCCTCGAACCAGGCGTGGTCGCTGCCGTCGATCTGGATCAGTTCGCCTCGGCAGGATCGACGGTTGCGCGGCTGGTGGATCTTGGGGGCGCGTTGTTTGCGGGGCGTCCACAGGCCCGCCGCCATCATCAGCACCCTGACGGTCTCCTTGGCCAACGCAAGCCCGTGGCACTCACGGAGCTTCTCGCATGCAAGTGTTGGTCCGAAATCAGCATACCGATCCCGGATCAGCGCAGTGGCACGTTCGGCGACGCCTGGCGCCAGTTGACGGTTGCTGGGCCGACCTCGCTTGCGCGAGACCAGCCCGGCAACACCTTCGTTCTTGTACCGCTGGACCAGACGCTCGAGTTGCCGTCGACTCAGACCCAGCCGCTGCGCGGCCTGGCCCACGCGCGCCATCCGGTCGACAACGGCCTGAATGGTCTTGAGGCGATCGGCTTCGCGCATCGACATGGTGATAGTTGCCGTCGGTGTTGCCATTGCTGTGCCTCGGATCCAGAAGCTGGACCGGGACAACAATGCGACATTTCTATTCGGTCAAAACACGACATTACTAATCAGCCGCTACACGGATAAATAACACAATGTGCATTATGTTAAATGACTTGTGCAGTGGCATATCCGTCGAGTCCGTTTTGAAGGACCTTGTGTGATGCTGAGCCAAGCCACCGCCACTCTCGACTTCGACACCCATGGCCGTGGTCTGCTGGAAATCACCACGGCAGTTGCGCAATGGGTGCAAAGCACCGGCTATCAAACCGGGCTGCTGACGCTCTTCCTCCGCCACACCTCGGCCAGCCTGCTGGTGCAGGAAAACGCCGATCCGGAGGTGCAGGCGGATCTTGAGCGCTTCTTTGCGCGGCTGGTGCCCGATGGCGATCCGCTGTTCAGGCACCGCGACGAAGGGCCGGACGACATGCCGGCCCATGTGCGGTCGGCCTTGACCGCGGTCCAGCTGTCGATCCCGGTGGCCGGCGGCGGCATGGTGTTGGGTACGTGGCAGGGTATCTATCTTTGGGAGCACCGCAGGCGGCCTCATCGAAGGCAAGTGGCGTTGCACCTGATCGGTTCGTAGAGGCGCCCTGCCCCTTGTTCCTGCGCCAGGGATATTGTTTGCGTGGCTGAATCGCCCGCCAATGATGATCTCGTGCGCGGCGGCGGCCACAGCCGAAAACATAGGCTTGAAGCCTCGAGTTCACCGCACTCATCAGAAATCGTTTCAGTCCACGAATCCATGCGAACGCTTACCGCAGGCACGGTCTTTGCGTGACTGCTGGCTCACGGTGTAACGAAGCACCGTTTTGGTGAGGTTTCCGCGGTCTGCGGATACCCGGAGCGTAAAGAGCGCCCAGCACCCCGCCCGCGCTCCGCGAGCATCCAAACCCCTGAACTCCACCCGTCGACGCGGCCCCACGAGGCTGCGCGCCGGCATTTGCATTTTTGATTCGAACCCGCTGATTGATTCCCGAAAGGCCCCACCCCATGCACAAACTCAAACTCGTGATGGTCGGCAACGGCATGGCCGGCGTGCGCACCCTGGAGGAGCTCTTGAAGCTCGCCCCGGACCTGTACGACATCACCGTCTTCGGCGCCG
>Ga0209675_1000076_pt1 | contig 159428 bp, 152 predicted proteins | sample AraplaCol_mLB_r2_2_FD_184280 | JGI IMG/M metagenome (GOLD analysis project Ga0209675, IMG submission 184280) | Arabidopsis root microbial communities from North Carolina, USA - plate scrape MF_Col_mLB_r2 (SPAdes) (version 3) | ecosystem: Host-associated > Plants > Roots > Endosphere | place...
CTGGCCGCGCTGACCGGCGATGTCCGGCGCCTGCGCTATTTCATGCGCATTGGCGGCGAGGCCACGGTCGAAAGCTATTGGACCAGCGACGTCAGCCTGTCGCAGGCGAGCTTTGAAGAGGTGGCCGAAATCCTTCCCGGCCTTGTGCCCGGCAGCCACGTCGATTTTCTTGGCGCCGGCGAAGACGTGATCCAGATCGGCGAGTATGTTTTCGTTCATGCCGGAATTCGTCCCGGCGTGGCGCTCGAAAAGCAGGCGCTTTCCGATTTGCGCTGGATCCGCGAAGATTTCATCGAGGACGATCGCGATCACGGCGTCATGATCGTTCATGGGCACACGATCCGTGAAAATGTCGACGAATGGCCCAACCGGATCGGCATCGACACCGGCGCATATCGGTCCGGCGTGCTGACCGCGATCGTTCTGGAGGGCACGGAACGCCGCTATCTGAGAACCGACCCGCCCGAAGGGGAGGCCGCGGTCGCGGCCTGATCCGGCCACGATAACCGGCGAATCGAATATTTGTTCTTCGCGTGGTTTTCATTGCTTACCAATAAGGTCCACTATAAACCTCACCGACGCCATAGCCATTCGGTCGTCGGCAGCAAAGAGTACTGGTTCCGATCAACGTGATGAAATTGTAGCTTTGCTGTGACTGAACATACATCCGATTTTCGAGCCCTTTCGTTTATCGTTGCAATACTGCGGAAGGTCGCGGATTTGCCGCGATCGGTACGGCGCCTCATCGCGGTCGCGATGGACATCATTCTTTGTGTCGTTTCGGTCTGGCTCGCCTTTTCGATCCGTATCGGCGCATGGGACCTGGTCAGCCCCGCGGTCGGCATGGCGATCGCGGTAGCTGTTCCGTCCTGGTTGATAGCAGCGCGCTGGTGCGGCGTTTACCGGTCGATTATTCGTTTTGCGGGCGGCCGCACGATGATCGACCTTGCGGTGGCGTGCCTGCTTCTATCGCTGCCGATGATGACCGTTTTCATGTTTGTCGGCATCCCGCATATCCCTCGCACGGTCGGGGTTTTGCAACCATTGCTCCTGATGCTGCTGCTGGCGCTCAGCCGCATCGCGATCCGTTATGCGATCGTCGATGTCCTGCATGTCGTCCGGCAACGGCAGGGATCGCGCGTCGCGATATACGGGGCGGGGAAGGCGGGGCAGCAGCTCGGTTTTGCGATCCGGCACGACGGCAAGGCCTCGCTCGTATGTTATCTCGACGACGATGCCGGCCTGATTGGACATCGCATCGACGGGGTTCCGATTTTCGGCACCGATGACATGGGCGAGCTGGTCGAAGATCTTGGTATCGACGAGATTCTGCTCGCTTTGCCAAGCGTTCCGCGTTCGCGCCGCCTTGAAATCGTCGAGCAGCTGCAATCCTATTCTCTGAAGGTTCGTTCGCTGCCGAGCATCGCCAATATCATGGACGGGCAGGTGTCGATTCGCGATCTGCGCGAAGTGCAGGTCGAAGAACTGCTCGGGCGCGATCCGGTTCCGCCCGATGAAACGCTTCTGGGCGAAGCGATTGCGTCGAAGGTCGTGCTCGTTTCCGGTGCGGGCGGATCGATCGGGTCCGAACTGTGCCGCCAGATCGTCGCGCGCCATCCGCGCCAGTTGATCCTCGTCGATCATTCGGAGTTCAGCCTCTACACGATATTGACCGAACTCGAGGAGCATCTGGGGCAGGGAAGCCCGACCGAAATCGTGCCGGAGCTTGCCGACATCTCGGAGGCGGCGGTCGCTGCGCGGATCATGGATCGCTATCGGCCGCAGACCGTTTTCCATGCCGCGGCTTACAAGCATGTGCCGCTGGTCGAGGCGAACCCGATATCGGGTCTGCGGAACAATGTTTTCGGAACCTATCATTGCTGTGTCGAGGCCGAACGGGTCGGAGCGTCGCGTTTCATTCTCGTCAGTACCGACAAGGCAGTGCGTCCGACGAACATCATGGGCGCGTCGAAGCGGATGTGCGAACTGGTGCTTCAGGCACGCGCGGCCGAGGGAAGCGACACGGTGTTCTCGATGGTCCGGTTCGGCAACGTCCTCGGGTCGAGCGGATCGGTGGTCCCCCGATTCAGGGCGCAGATTGCCGCCGGCGGACCGATCACGCTGACGCACCGCGAAGTGACGCGCTTTTTTATGACGATTCCGGAGGCCGCCCAACTGGTGATGCAGGCGGGGGCGATGGCAAAGGGCGGCGAGGTGTTCGTTCTGGACATGGGGCAGCCGATCAGGATTTTCGACCTCGCCTGTTCGATGATCCAGCTGTCCGGATGCACGGTGCGCAATGACGACAACCCCGATGGCGATATTGCGATCGAGGAAATCGGTCTGCGGCCGGGTGAAAAAATGTATGAAGAGCTGCTGCTGGGCGACAATCCGCAACCGACGGACCACAGTCGCATCATGCGCGCGCAGGAAGCGAAATTGAGCTGGGCCGAATTGTCGGACCTCCTCGAAACCCTGGATCGGGCACTGGCCCAAGGCGATGCCGCCTCCGCAATGACAGTTGTTCGGCGCGCGGTTCCTGACTATGCGCACTCCATCCCGACGCCGGCCGCGATTCTTGAAAAAAATCTGCGTGCGGCTGGCCGCTGATCGAGTGAATTTCCATGAAAAGTCAAAATTTGCGACGGACTTTTTCCTCTGCGGTATCGAGCGCACCTGATCGCACGCCGTTTGTGATTTCGTTCGCCCTTGTGATTTTGGGCTTTTTTCTGGTCGGAAGCGGCCGCGACGACATCCTGTCTCTCCTAGTCTGGCGTCCCCTGTCGGCATTTCTGCTGGCGCTCGCCATCGTTACCTGCGGAGCGCAGGCTTGGCAGCGCGGAAAACCGCTTCTGATTTTGGCGATTGCAATTGTCGCGCTGGTCGCGGCTCACCTGGTGCCGCTACCGCCGGAAATGTGGACTGCCCTGCCTGGTCGCGATATTCTGGTAAAAACCTATGAGGCGGCCGGTATGGCGCTGCCTTGGCAACCGCTCTCCATGGCGCAGGCGCGGACGTGGAATGCGCTTTTTTCACTGGCCGGCCCTGTTGCGCTGCTGATTGTCGCTCTTGCGCTCGACGGGCGTCGCCACCAGCAATTGCTGATGCTTTTGCTCGGCCTAGGTTTCCTCAGCGGTATTATCGGTATGTTGCAGGCGCTCGGCCCCGATAACGGCCCGCTGTATTTTTACCGTATCAGCAATTTCGGCATGAGCGTCGGCCTGTTGGCCAACCGCAACCATCAGGCGATCCTGCTCGCTACGATGTATCCGTTGCTGGCCGCCTATATTTCGCTTTTCAAGGGGCGGCCCGACCAGCTGTTTTTCCAGCGATCGATGACGATCGCGGGAGCCGCTTTGCTCGTCCCGCTGATTTTGATGACCGGATCGCGCGCCGGCCTTATCCTTGCCGTTATAGGGATCGGCTCGGCCTGGTGGGTTTATCGCAAGCCGGTGTCGCAGGGACGGGTCGTCGGAATCCGGTCCGAGCACCGCTCCCGGCTCGTCGGTGTCGGCATTGCGGCGGCGCTTCTGGTGGTCGTTTTGATCGTGGCTGTCAGTACCCCCGCACTTCAACGTTTGCTCGACACCGATCCGGCGTCGGAATTGCGACTGCAAGCCTTTCCGGTGATTGTCGAGGCCACCAAGAATTTCTTTCCGTTCGGAAGCGGTATCGGGACCTTTGTCGAGACCTACAAGATCTTCGAACCCGACGCCTTCATCTCGGGCAGCTATTTCAATCACGCGCACAATGATCTTGCGGAGATCATAATGACCGGCGGTCTTCCGGCGCTCCTCCTCGCCATATGGGTGGCAGTTCTCGGAGGGGTCGCGTTCTTCGCACTGATGCGGCGGCGCAAGGCCCGGACAGAGGACCCGGATTTTTCGGCCCAGGTCATGGGCCGCGCGGGCTTCGCCGTGCTCGCCATGCTTGCCCTCGCAAGCGTCGCTGATTATCCGCTGCGTATCCCGGCGCTGGCACTTTATGCGATCATCGCGACGGTGTGGTGCTCAAATGCTTATCGATTGATCCGGAAGTGACAGAAATTATGCAGAAAAAAGTGGGTGCCTATGGTGCCAAGGCCGCCTCGCGGGGCGCCATGCTGGCGCTCGCGCTGGTGGTTTCCGGATGTTCGGCAGGCCTGGTGGGCGAAGGTTTGGGCGGGCCGACGGTCACGCAGGTCGATATGAAAGAATTGCCGGGACCCAGCGGGCAGGTGGGCGAAGACCAAGCCTATCACTATGCGATCGGCCCATTCGACAAGCTTATCATCGATGTCATCGGCGTCACGGAACTTTCGGATCGCAAGATCACGGTCGACGGATCGGGCAACATCACGCTGCCGATCGCCGGGGTGGTTCCGGTGGGCGGACTTTCGCTTGGCGAAGCGCGCGACCGGATCGTCAGCCAGCTGCGCGCAGGATATATGCGGAATCCGCAGGTGGGTGTGAACCTCGAGGAAGCCGTCAGCCAGTATGTAACGGTGGACGGCGAAGTCGATCAGCCGGGCAATTACCCGATCGTGTCGGGGCTGACGCTGATGCGGGCAGTCGCCGGAGCTAAGGGAACCACCGATTTTGCCAAGCTGCGCGAAGTCGTGATCCATCGCACGGTCAACGGGCAGAAGATGATCGCGCTGTATGACCTCGCCGCGATCCGGCGCGGCACCTACAGCGATCCAGTGCTCTATCCGCACGATATCGTGGTGGTCGGAGATTCGGCGGGCAAGCGCCTGTTCCAACAGATTATCGCAGTTTCGCCGTTGTTCATTTCGCCTTTGATCGCGATTTTGGATAACCGGTAACAATAACTCAGATCGAGATTGAGCAAGATTAGATGTCTGACTTCAACAAACCCGCGTTAGCTTCCGGCGCCGACGCCCCAGATCTGGCTGGCGGGAAAGGGACCCGATCGGTTCCGGTGCTCCTCGAGTACTGGAATGCTCTGAAACGCCATATCTGGCTTGCTTTGGCGATCGTCGCGATCATCACGGTGGCCGGACTTATCGTCACGCTTTTGATGACGCCGCAATATACCGCGACGTCGCGTATCGAAATCGCGCGTGAGCAAGCCAATGTGACGAATGTCGAGGGGCTGAAGCGCGAGAATAATTCGCCCGATCAGGAATTCTACCTGACGCAATATTCGTTGCTGAATGCCCGTTCGCTGGCGCAGCGCGTCGAGCGGAAATTGCGGCTCGCCCGCAATGAGGAGTTTTTTGCGGCTCATGGAACCACGCCCGAAGGGGAGGGAATTCTCTCGGGCCGCTCGTCGGGGCCGATATCAGCGGCCCTGCTTCGCGAACGCGAAAGGCAAGCGGTCGAACTGCTCCTCGAAAATGTCAGCATTTCGCCGCTGCGCGGTTCGGCTTTGACCGATGTTTCCTATACGAGCGCATCGCGGGAATTGTCGCGTCAGATCGCCAACGCATGGGTGACCGAGTTTATCCAGCAGAGCATGGATCGCCGCCTTTCGTCGACGGCTGATGCTCGCGTCTATCTGGAGACCCGCCTGCAGGGTCTGCGCAACCGGCTCGAGCAGTCGGAACGCGATCTCGTAAATTATGCGGCGCGTCAGGGAATTGTCCGTCTCGCTGAAACCCAGACCGAGGATGGTCGCACGCGGACGACCCAGACGCTCGCGTCGAGTGATCTCGAACAGATCAATCGCGTTCTCGTACAGGCGACCACCGAACGGGCCGACGCGGAAGTGCGGCTTAGTGCGGCGCGTTCGCCCGGAACCACGCAACTCGCGCTCGGGAACCAGTCGCTCAACCTCATGCGGCAGCGCCGCGCAGAGGCCAATTCCGAATATCAGGAATTGCTCGTTCGTTTCGAACCCGAATATCCGGCAGCGCGCGCCGCGCTGGAAAAGGTGCAGGCGCTGGACCGTTCGATCGCGGCCGAAGAAGGTCGGGTCCGCAGTGCCTATGTGAACGAATATAATTCGGCACGTCAGCGTGAAGATGCGCTGCGCGCGCGCGTCGACAAATTGCTGGGTCGCCTGGACACGGAAAACCGGTCCAGCATCCAGTATAATATCTATCAGCGCGAGGTGGACACCAACCGGCAGCTGTACGACAGCCTCCTCCAGCGCTACAAGGAAATCGGCGTGGCCGGCGTCGGGACGAACAATATCTCGATTGTTGACGACGCCTTCTCGCCGATCGATCCGTCTTCGCCGCGCCTCGTTCTGAACCTGGCCCTTGCGATCCTTTTGGGCATGGGGCTGGCCGGCCTCGCCATCGTTATCCTCGAGAACCTCGACGAAAGCGTACGCGAACCGCATCAGGTCGCCGACAAGCTGGAGGTGCCGCTGCTGGGTGCGGTCCCCGTCGTCGACGACGATGCGCTGGCCGATATCGACGATCCCAAATCGATCATATCGGAAGCCTATATGACGGTCCGGACGAACCTGAGCTTCTCGACCGATCATGGGGTTCCGAAAACTTTGGCGTTCACGAGTACATCGCCTTCCGAAGGCAAGTCGACTTCGGCGTATGCGCTGGCGCGCGTGCTCGGCCGGACGTCCGGATCGGTCGTGCTCGTCGATGTCGATATGCGCCGCCCGGTGGTCGCGAGCCGGCTGGGGCTGGACAATGCCAAGGGTATTTCCAACTATCTCGCCGGGGATGACGATTGGGAGTCGCTGATCCAAGCGATCGGCGGATCGAATGTCAGCTTCGTCGCCGCAGGCCCGATGCCGCCGAGCGCGTCGGAATTGCTCAGCGGCGACCGGCTCGATTCCTTCGTTCGCAAGCTCTCCGAAAAGTTCGATCATGTCATTCTCGACAGCCCGCCGATGCTCGGCCTGTCGGATGCCGCATTGATTGCCAAGGCGGTCGAAGGGGTTATCTACGTCATCGAAGCCGATCGCACCGCAGTCCGCGCGTCGCAGGCGGCTCTGTCGCGCCTGCATGAATCGCGCGCGCATGTCCTTGGGGCGTTGCTCACCAAGTATCGCGCCAAGCAGTCGGGCTACGGTTACGGCTATGGCTACGGCTATGGCTACGGCAAGGACAATCCGTCCGAGCAGCCGGCGTAAGGTCTGGGTGGCATGAAGGGTAAAATGAAGCTGACGCCGTCGATCTTTGTGGGCCTTGTGGCGGGGCTTTTTCTCGCCGTGCTCGCTTTTTCGCAGGCGGCAGCGTCGGTGGGACTTTCCATCGACAGCTTCCGGCCGCTTGGCGGAAGTTTCTTTTCCTGGCGTGCCGGCCAGACGAAAGCCGCGCTCGCGATCTCATCGCGGGGGTCGCGCGTCAACGTCGCTGCGGCCCAGCGGCTGGGACGCGAAACCCTCGTTCATGCACCGCTGACACCCCGGTCGCTTTGGCTGATCGGCAAAAGCATGGAGATCGGCGGTGCGCGGTCGAAGGCACGCAAAGCCATGTTGCAAGCCGAGCGGCTGTCGCGCCGCGATAGCGCCGTGCAGCTATGGCTCGGCGCCGATCGTTTGCGCAGCGGTAATATCGCGGCGGGGCTTCGCCATTTCGACCTGATGATCCGTGGTGACAGCGAGGCGGCCAACGCGGTCGTTCCGCGGATGGCACTGATCATTCTGGCGCCCGAGGGTCGGCGGCAACTCGCGCCCTATATTCGAAAAAACAATCCCTGGCTGTCGCATCTGTTTCAGGTTGCGGTGACCGACCTGCCGCGGTCCGCGCCGATGGCGCAATTGTTGATCGACCGACGCAAAAAAGCGCCGGATATCGAAAACGGACAATTTATTTATTCGACGCTGATGACGCGGCTGATCGCCGAAGGCGCCTATCCATCGGCTTTGCAGCTCTATCCCCTGTTGCCCGGTTCAAACCGGGGCACGTTGCGAAATGTTAGCGGCGCTACCGCCGGCGAACTGGATCAGGGGTACCCGCCCTTCGTCTGGGCCTTCTCAGACGGCAGCGCGCAGGGCGGCGAATTCGTCAGCGTCGAAGGTGGCGGGACGGGGATCGATATCTTCGCTTCGCCCGGAACCGTGGGCGTCGCGGGGGTCAAGCTCGTTGCCGTCAATCCCGGCGATGCGCTTTACTGGCAGGTCGCCGATCGCACGGGCAATCTCGAAAGCAGCGCGACGTGGGTTGCGACCTGCCTCGCGGGGCCATCGGCGAATAAGAAGGTGGAATCGGCGAACATGCTGTCGGCGAGCGTTCCGCAGAACAAGATTCTGAAGATGGCGATGCCCACCGGCTGCAACCTCGTGCGACTGGATATGCGCGTCGCGGGGGGCATCGGGCGCGACCCGACCAATGTGACCGTTTCGGCGCTGAAGCTGGCGCCCGATACGAGCGCGAAATAATCCATGCTGAAGCGCGGGTTCGATATCGCGGCCTCGGCGGTCGCGCTGGTCCTGTTTTCGCCGCTGATCCTGATCCTCGCGCTGCGGGTGCGATCGCGATTGGGATCGCCGGTATTTTTCCGGCAGAAGCGCCCGGGCCTTCGCGCGCGATCGTTCGAGGTCATCAAATTCCGGACGATGACCGACGCGGTCGGGGCGGATGGCTTGCCTCTGCCCGACGCCGACCGGCTGCCGCCCTTCGGCCGCTGGCTGCGCTCGACCAGTCTCGACGAGCTGCCCGAGCTCTGGAACGTATTGCTTGGCGAAATGAGCCTCGTCGGGCCGCGCCCGCTGCACACCTATTATCTCCCGCGCTATTCGCCGACGCAGGCGCGGCGGCACGAGGTCCGGCCGGGGCTGACGGGATGGGCACAGGTGAATGGCCGCAACGCGATTAGCTGGGACGAGAAATTCGCGCTCGACGTCTGGTATGTCGACAACCGGACTTTCCTGCTCGACCTGAAGATCATCCTGATGACGGTGGCCAAGATCGTACGCCGCGACGGGATCAGCGGCGAGGGCGAGGCGACCATGTCCGAATTCATGGGGTCTGCAACGGAAGGCGAGGCAAAGGGTGCGGCCGCCGGCGCGTCTTCCGAAGCGGGTTGAAGCGCTTGCTGGACGAAATCCGCGTGCAGAAGGTCGGTGGCCAGTGATCGGCAATGCGCAGGAACTGGAAGCGAACGGCCTCCACGGACGCCTGATTCGTACCGACGGCCGACCGGCGTCATTGATCGTCTGTGTCCATGGCGGCGGGTGCAGCGGGCGATATTTCGATCTGCCGGGCTTCTCCTTTGCGCAAACGGCCGTTGGCGCCGGGCACGCGGTGCTGCTAGTGGACCGGCCGGGGCACGGAATGTCGCGACCGATTGACGGCCCGGACCCGATATACGCCGCGAGCCTGCTCCTTACCCAGCTGGCGGGGGAGGCGGCCGGGGCGTGCGGCGACCCGGACCTGCCCGTCGCGGCGTTCGGCCATTCTATCGGTGGCGCGGTGACGATGCACTGGGCGGCGCAATCGCCACCGATGCTGACGTGTCTTGCGACCTCCGGCATCGGTTCGCGCCCGACCGAGGCGGCGCTGGCTTGGCTCGACGAACTGCACGGTAATAGCGACATCGTCCTGCCGCATGCGTTCTTCTTTGGACCCGATGGGAGTTTCGACTGGCGCGCGCCGATCGCCCTCCGCAAATCGGGAGAGGCCTGGCGGAAGGATGAAGTGGACGAAGTGCTGACGCGCTGGCCGGACCTGTTTCCTTCGGTCGCATCGCGCATCGGCTGCCCGGTTCTTGCAATCCTGAGCGAGCATGAACGGATATGGGAAAATGACAGCAGCGCGCTGAACGCGATGCGCGACGGCTTCGCGCCGGGACGTGCGCGCGTCGAGATTGCGGCTGGCGGCGGCCATTTATATGAAGTACATCGAAACTGGTCTGCCCATGCAGAGCGGATAATCGCCTTTATAGAGGGCCATATCGAATGAATTCGGGCCCAATCCCTGTTCCATTTCACGGTATCGATCGATGACATCATTCGCACAAAAAGAGGCAGCCGGAAGCGTGCCCGCCCACATCGTCGCGATCGCGACCCATGTGCCCGAAACAATATTAAGCAACGCCGAACTCGCCGACCTTTATCCCGAATGGCCCGCCGACAAGATCCTCGACAAGACGGGGATCGCCGAACGGCACATTGCGGGACCCGATGAAACGGCACTCGATCTGGGCGTCGCGGCGGCGGAAAAGCTGTTCGAACGGGACGGGATCGACCGCGGCGATGTCGATTTTCTGATCTTTTGCACACAGGCGCCCGATTATGTCCTGCCGACCTCGGCGTGCATCATGCAGGACCGGTTGCAGCTCGGCACCGGGGTCGGTGCGCTCGACATCAATCTCGGCTGCTCGGGGTTCGTCTACGGCCTGTCGCTCGCCGCGGGGCTGATTGCGGGGGGGATGGCCTCGACGATCCTGCTCGTCACTGCCGATACCTATTCCAAATATATCAACGCGCGCGACAAGAGCGTCCGTACCTTGTTTGGCGACGGTGCGGCGGCGACGCTGATCAAGCGCAATGGCCCGGGCGACACGGGGAGTATCGGCCCGTTCGAGTTCGGGACCGACGGCAGCGGTGCGCACCAGCTGATCGTCGAGGGCGGCGGTTTTCGAACCCCGCGCAGCGTGGAAACCAGCGAGGAAGTCGTCGACAAGAGCGGCAATGTGCGATCGCGGGACAATCTCTACATGAATGGCGGGGCAGTCCTGAACTTCACGCTGAAACGCGTTCCCGAGGTCGTTGCGCGCCTGACCGACAAGGCGGGCCTGTCGATCGAGGCGTACGACAACGTGATCCTGCATCAGGCGAACAAGTTCATGCTTGATTCGCTGCAGAAGAAGCTCGGCCTCGCCGATGATCGGGTACCGCGGCGCTATGCCGACATCGGCAACACCGTCTCGTCGACGATTCCGTTCGTTCTCGAAGAAATGGCCGAACAAAGTCGTTTTCCGCCCGGACGCCATATGTTAGTGGGCTTCGGCGTAGGCCTGTCCTGGGCGGCGGGTTCAATAAGTTTCTGAAATATTAGGAGTGACTATGTCTGACTTTCGTGACGGACTGGCTGAAATTCTGGAAGTCGAAGCGAGCGAACTCGAAGACGGTTTCGAACTCGGCGAGCTTTGGGATTCGCTTGCCGTGGTTTCGACGCTGGCGTTGATCGACGAAGTGCATGACGTTTCGGTCAGTGCCGAAGATCTGGCAGAGTGCAAAACGGTCGGCGATATCGGCAAGCTGGTCGACGCGGCGGTGGCGTGACAGTCGAAGCGGTTCTTAAAAGCGGGCAGGCGGCCAAGGTTCAGTCGGCGTCGATCGTCGGCCTGGCGGCCTGTGTGCCGCCCCGCATCGTCGGCAACGATCATTTTGCCGAACAATTCGGCGATGGGGTCGCCGACGTGACCAAGATGACGGGTGTCCTGACGCGTCGCTGGGTCGACGACAGCACGACCACGGCCGACCTTTGCGTTGCCGCGGCGCAGCGTGTGCTGGCGGACCTTGAATGGGATCCGGCGTCGGTCGATGCTCTGATCTTCATCTCGCAGACCCCAGATTATCGCCTCCCGGCGACGGCGGCGGTGATGCAGCCGCGGCTCGATCTGCGCCCAGGGATCATCGCGTTCGACGTCAATCTCGGCTGTTCGGCCTATCCCTATGGCCTGTGGCTCGCGATGAGCATGGTGCAGACGGGTGCGGCACGGCGCGTGTTGCTGGCGGTCGGCGACACCAGCAGCCGGGTGGTCGATCCGAGTGATCGCGCGACCGCGATGCTGTTCGGCGATGCCGGTACGGTGACCGCGATTGAATATGACGAGAAGGCCGAGCCGGCGTATTTTGTCCTAGGGACCGATGGGCGCGGCGCCAACAACCTCATTATCCCGTGCGGCGCATCGCGACAGCTGCAGCATGAAAAGACGCCGAACGATCAGGACAAATTGTTCATGGACGGCGGCGAGATTTTCACTTTCACGCTGAAAGCGGTCCCGACGCTCGTTGCCGAAACGATGCAGGTCGCGGGCAAGTCGATCGACGACTACGACTATTTCCTGTTCCATCAGGCGAATACCTTCATGATCAACCATCTCGCGAAAAAGGCGAAGCTGCCGGGCGAGAAGGTGCCGATCAATATCGACGCGTTCGGGAATACGAGCAGCGCGACGATTCCGCTGCTGATCTGCGACAAGCTGGCCGGCGAGCTTTCGTCGAAGCCGCTCCGGCTCGGCATGTTCGGCTTCGGGGTCGGCTATTCGTGGGGCGGTGCCTCGGTCGATGTCGGCGCGCTGAAATCGGTGGCCCTGCTGACGCTATGATTTTCGCCTCGAACAGCCTTGCGGGCAAGCATATCGTCGTCACCGGCGCTTCGTCGGGTCTCGGGCAGGCCGCAGCCGGCTATCTCGCCACCTTGGGTGCCAGTCTTTCGCTGGTCGGACGCGACGAGGCACGGCTGGATGCCACGCTTTCGGGATTGGGCGGCGACGGTACACATACGGTCTTTGCCGCCGATGTCGGCGATTTCGGTGCCGCCGATGAACTGGTGCAGCGGATCGTGAAGGACCGCGGCGCGATCGACGGGCTGTTCCATTCCGCCGGCACGAGCCTCGTCATGCCGATGCGGCTGACCAAAGAGACCCAGATCGACGACCTTTTCGGGGCGGCGGTGATGGGGTCGCTGGGCATGGCCAAGGCTTTGTCCCGCAAGAATGCGATGAACGACGGCGGTTCGCTGGTGTTCATGTCGTCGGTATCGGCGGTGCGCGGGCGCCGCGGCATGGTTGCCTATTCGGCCGCGAAAGCGGCAACCAGCGGCATGGTCCGAGCCTTGGCGGTCGAGCTTGCCGATCGGCGGATCCGGGTGAATTCGATCACCGCGGGTGCGGTCGAAACCGCGATGCACAGGAGCTTTGTCGAGAGCGTGAGCGACGATCTGGTCGCCGGCTATCGCGACCTGCACCCGCTCGGGTTTGGGCAACCCGATGATGTGGCCGCCGCCGTCGCCTTCCTGCTGAGCGATGCGTCACCATGGATCACGGGCATCGACTTGCCCGTCGATGGCGGCTACGCGGCGAAGTGAAACGTGTGCGCCCGTTGGCGCACGCATCAGGATTATCGGACCCGTGATTCCCATTTCCAACTATGTCGATCCCGCCGCGCTCGATCGCGAGATGGCACTGCTGTTCCGCACAGGCTGGCAATTCGTCGCGATGGCGGACGAGCTCGATAACGATCAGGATTTCGTCTGCGTCGACCTGCCCGGGACCGCGATCGTCGTCCAGAATTTCGCAGGGTCGCTGCGCGCGTTCCGGAATGTCTGCCCGCACCGGCTGAACCTGATCCAGACCGAAGAGCGCGGCAACCGCTCGCTCATCTGTCGCTACCATGGCTGGGCATTCGACGGCGAGGGTCGGCCGAGGACGCTGCCGCCGCGGCAGGGGTTCGCCGAGAGCCGCGACGACGAGCGTGTGTGCCTGCAGCGATTTCATGTGGCATCGTGCGGGCGCTTCGTCTTCGTCTCGATGGAAAGCGCTCCGTCGCCGCTCGCCGATTATCTGGGTGAATTCGTGCCGGTGCTCGAACAATTGAGCGGCGCGATGGGCGCGCTCACCGATGTCGATACGATCCGGCACGCCGCGAACTGGAAGTTGCTCGCCGAAAATGTGCTCGAATGCTATCATTGCGGCTATGTCCACCCCGAGACCTTCGTCAAGGGGCTGGGGATCGGAAAGAAGCCGATTGCCGATGTCCGGCTGGGCCACGGACACAGCTCGTCGCATTTCCCGAAATCGCCGACCGCGCGCGACGCGCTGAAGGCAAAGGCGGTCGCGCACCTCGCGGGCCGCGAATTTGCGCATGAATCCTTCTTTCATGTGCATATCTTCCCCAATCTGTTTATTTCCTCGACCGAGGGTACGGCCTTCTATGTCGGGCATGCGATCCCCGTGTCGGCGGGCGAGACGAACTTGCGGACGCGCTTTTTCGCGCCGGGCGTCGAACTCGACGAGCGGGCGCAGGCGCGGCAGAATCTGATGAACAAACAGGGCGCGACGTTGGGCAAACATGTCATCAACGAGGATCGGGCGATCCTCGAGACGGTACAGCGCGGCATGGCATCGGCCAACCGGCCCCCGCTACTAGGTGCCGACGAAGTGCGGATCGAGGCTTTCACGGCCGCTTATGACGCCGCAATGGTGGGCTGATCAGCCCTTCGAAGCCGGCATTTTGAGGGACTTGGCGGGCAGCGCGAACAGCGTCATGCCTGCCGCGACCTTACGCTGCACGACCACATTCGCGCCGATGCGCGCGCCGTCGCCGACCGAGACGCCCGGCATGACGCGCGCGCCCGATCCGATGAAGACGCCTTCGCCGACCGTCGCATGCCCCATCAGGTCGACGTGCGAGCTGACGGTCGAAAAGGCGCCGACCCGCGCGTCGTGGCCAAGGCCGGAAAAAGTGAGCAAGGAGGAGAACGGCCCCATATGCGTGTTCGCGGTGTTCATCGTGAGGGGGCAGATGATCACACCTTCGTCATGCCGGCAGTTCGACCCGATGATCGCGGTCGGGTGAATGAGCGTCGCAAAGACCGCGCCGCGCGGGCGGAGGAGTTCGACCAGCTTGCGCTTGGTATCGGGCGCGCCGACAGCGAGGAGCAGTCGGTCGCCCGGCTGCGGCTGATAGCCGGCGACCGTGCCGATATGCGGGGCCCCGCGGCCGAGCGGCCCGCGGTCGGTGTCGTCGAGATAGCCGCTTGCAGCGGGCAGGCTTCCTGCGGCGTGACAATCATGCGCCCAGCTTGCGACTTCATGGCCGAAACCGCCGCCGCCGACGATGATCAGCCGGTTGATGTCCGCGGGCGCCATCACGCCGATGCCGCGTCGAGCACGTCGCCGATCGCGGCAATATGATGGGCGATCTCTTCGTCGGTCATCGTCGGATGGGTGAGGAACATGAGGCTGGTTTCGCCCAGGTCGCGGGCGACGGGCAGCCGGTCGGAGGGCCGCCAGGGCGTGCCGTCGAAGGCCTTTTCCAGATAGACTTCGGAACAGCTGCCCTGCATCACGGGGACGCCCCGCGCGCTCAGTTCGGCCACGACCCGGTCGCGCGACCAGCCGGCCTTCAGGCCGTCGGGGCGGACATAGGCATATTGGCGGTAATAGGCGTGCGTCATGCCCTGCACCGGTGCGGGAACGCGGACCGCGCCCGCAAAGGGCTTCAGCGCCGCCGCGATCGTCTGCGCGATCAGCGTGCGACGCGCGTTCCACGCCTGCATCCGGCCGAGCTGGATGCGGCCGATTGCGGCCTGGACTTCGAGCATGCGCCAGTTGGTCCCGAAGCTTTCGTGGACCCAGCGGAACCCCGGGGCATGTTCGCGCTCATAGACCGCTTCCCAACTCTTGCCATGGTCCTTGAACGACCACATCGCCGACCACAGCTCGGGATCGTCGGTGGTGACCATCCCGCCTTCGCCGCCGGTCGTCATGATCTTGTCCTGACAAAAGGACCATGCGCCGACATGGCCGATGCTGCCGACGCTGCGGTCGCCGACCTTCGCGCCGTGCGCCTGCGCGCAATCCTCGACGACCCACAGCTCGCGCTCGGCGGCGAGCGCCATGATCGCGTCCATATCGCACGGCCAGCCCGCTAAGTGTACCGGAATGATCGCCTTTGTCTTCTCGGTCAGGACCGCGGCGATCGTCGCGGCGGATATGTTGCCGCTGTCGGTATCGACGTCGGCGAAGACCGGGGTCGCTCCGGCGTTCACGACCGTCGACGCCGATGCAATGAAGGTCCGCGGGGTCACGATCACCTCGTCGCCGGGGCCGACATTCATCGCCTTCAGTGCGACATCGAGCGCGAGCGTCCCGTTGGCGAGCGCGATCGCGTGCGCCGTGCCGGCCCATTCGGCAAATTCGCGTTCGAACGTGCGGCCTTCCTGCCCGGTCCAGTAATTGACCTTGTTGGAGGCGATGACAGCGGCGGCGGCGGCAACTTCTTCATCCGAGAAGGAGGGCCATGCTGAAGGGGGAGCGCTTTGCATGGTGCGCGCATGTATCGAGCAATCGGGTCCGTGTCCATTCGTGTGTGGTGCCGATCAATAGCTCAGGATTACCGCTTCCAGCCCGAATGGCAAAACGACGAGGCTGAATGCGATAACGCCAAGCGAAACCGCCGGTTTCGGCCGCAGCTTCTCCCACGGAAAGGTCAGTAGAATCGGAATAATCCAGAAGATGGACTGCCGAAATGATGTAACCGGATTCGTGCTCAGCACGATATATATGGCGAAGCTCGATATCGCGAACAGCCGATATGGTCGCTGCTCTTCGCCGCTCAGAAAAATATACATGGCGAACATTATGGTGGCGCCCGCAATGAAGAAAATATGGAAGAGCGAGGTTGGTTCTCGCGCGGCGTTCACTGCAGCTTCCGATCCGCCCGATGTGAAATATACGACATATTTCTGCATGAATCCGGGCGCGAGGGCGATGATATTCTCGAATATGTTGAACAAATCCTGTCTATAGAACAGAAATATGATCCCTGTAATCGCGGAAATGACTATGATGGCAACCTTGTTCTCGAAGATCTTGACGGAATTCGGAAATTTCTTCTGGAACAAAATTAGAAATATAGGAATGAGCGCGAGAATTGTCGTGTTGTGAAACAGGACGCCCAGTCCCGCCAGTACCACTGCGAACAGGCTGCCGCGTGCAGCGAGCAGGGCGGCGCCTACGCATAGCAGGTAGGCGGGCGTGGCCCGGATCGTAACGATCGCGAGCAGGGGGCCGAACATCGCGATCGACATCATGACGCCCTGCCATTTCAGGCGATATCGATATGAAAGGAGGAGAATCGCGGCGCAGGTTGTCAGGCTCAGCAGCCAGTGCGCAGCCACGATCGCATAGTGCGTTGACCCGGTAACCCAGCGCAACAGCAGGAGCGAGCCCCAGCCGAAGGGTTCAGACAGAATCCAGCTGCGATCGAAACCCGACCAGTAGACATCCGTGAAATACGCGTAGGCATCATAGTCAGCAATGTTGAAGCTGTCGTAGTTGTACCGAATATACATTACCGCGACAAACAGAATAAATACGGAGAAGGCTACCATGACCTTGTTGAAGTTGCTGTTTTCGGTCATGTCAGGCCACCATAATCCCGATCGCGACGAGGTAGAAGAGCGAGGCCATCATCAGGCCGCATGTCCGTGACGACGTGTAAATTTCGTTCGATTGCAGGATCGTCCCATGATCCCAGTCCCTGTACATCCGGTTGTCGATGACGAGAAGGACGAGCAGCATTCCCAGCGAATTGATGATTTGCCCCAAATTGTTGAACGTCATGCGATATTCGGGGAATATCGACGCAACGACATAGGGAATGCTGATCCCCATGGAAAAGACGAAGGTCGCGAGGCTCGACAAGACGAAGAGCGGGCTCTTCAAGCTGTCACGGGAGAATATCCTGAAATGCGCAACTCCGATGTCGTGGTCGCGATGTGGTAGCCGCAGCGCCCAGGCTGCTGTCTCGATGAATCTCTTCCGCACGCCCCTGAGCCCGAGAACCATATGGTTCGCCAAGGATGAAAAAAAGAATCCGACTGCGGATATCAGGATTATTTCCTTCGCGGTGCTCCTGATGTCAACAAGGTATGAAAGTGATGTCATGTACAGGAGCGAAAAAAATCGTCCTCCATACAGGAATATATTGGTTCGAGATATGAATAGGCCGCGTTCTTCTATCCGAGAGAGCGCCCTTATATGCCATGCTGTGCTGTCGATTATCATCGCAATCGTTACAGCGGATATCGCAACGATGATGGTTATTAATTCGATCATCATAAGTTAGTCGCTTTGGCGGCTCATTTGCAAATAGGGGATCACAGGGTGTGACGGGTGTCGCGGTGTGTGCGGGCAGCGTCTCCTACGCTTCGAACTCCGTCATAGCCAGAGAGGAATTGTGTGCGGTTTCCGGGCGCTGGTTGGGTGTGGGGCCGCAACAGCCCATGGCGCGACGGGATCGCGTGGTCCGCCGGGGGTTGATTGCGCCAACCTCTCTTCCTAGACGGGCGGCATTTCGGAAACCTGCAGGGTGATAGGGAAATGCGTAAAGGTATAATTCTCGCGGGCGGTTCGGGCACGCGGCTCTATCCCCTGACCAAGGGCGTCTCGAAGCAGCTGATGCCGGTCTATGACAAGCCGATGATCTATTATCCGCTGTCGGTGCTGATGCTGGCCGGGATTCGCGAGGTGCTGATCATCACGACGCCGCAGGATCAGGCGGCGTTCCAAGCGCTGCTTGGCGATGGATCCGACATCGGCATGGCGATCGAATATGCGGTGCAGCCGGACCCGGGCGGACTGGCGCAGGCCTATCATATCGGCGCCGACTTCGTCGGGACCAATCCGTCGACGCTTATCCTTGGCGACAATATCTTTTACGGTCACGGTTTGCCGCAACTGCTCGAAGCAGCCGGGGGACGTGAAACCGGCGCGACCGTCTTTGGCTATTATGTCAGCGATCCGACCGCCTATGGCGTCGTGTCGTTCGGTGCCGATGGCCGGGCCGAGACGATCGAGGAAAAGCCCGCCAATCCGAAGTCGAACTTCGCCGTCACGGGGCTCTATTTTTACGACGGCCGCGCGGTCGAACTCGCGCATCAGGTCAAGCCGTCGGCACGCGGCGAGCTGGAGATTACCGACCTCAACCGCATATATCTGGAGGCTGGCGAATTGTCGGTCGAGATCATGGGCCGCGGCTATGCCTGGCTCGATACCGGGACGCATGCATCGCTAATCGATGCCGCCAATTATGTCCGTATCACCGAAGAGCGGCAGGGGCTGAAAATCTGCGCGCCCGAAGAGATCGCCTGGCGCAAGGGCTTTATCGACGACACGCAGTTGCTGCGCATCGCCGAGCCGCTTCGCAAATCGGGCTATGGCGAATATCTAATGAAATTGCTGGAACGTCGTTTCTGATGTTATTCTCTCCGACCCCGATCGAAGGCGTGATGGTCATTGAGCCCAAGGTGTTTGGCGACGACCGCGGCTTTTTCATGGAAAGCTGGAACGCCGAGGTGTTTCGCAAGGCCGGCATGGACCTGAATTTTGTGCAGGACAATCACAGCCGGTCGTCGCGCGGCGTGCTCCGCGGGCTGCACTATCAGCAGCCGGGTCCGCAGGGAAAGCTGGTGCGCGTGACGGCGGGCGCCGTCTTCGACGTCGCGGTCGACCTGCGCCGCGCGTCGCCGACCTTCGGCAAATGGTTCGGGATCGAACTGTCGGCTGCGAACAAGAAGATGCTCTATGTACCCGAAGGGATGGCGCACGGCTTCCTCTGCCTCGAGGATGGCACCGACTTTCTCTATAAATGCACGAGCGACTATGCGCCGGCGAACGAACACAGCCTGTTGTGGAACGACCCGGCGATCGGCATCGAGTGGCCGCTGGACGGCATTTCGCCGACGCTGTCGGCAAAGGACGTCGCCGGGCGGCCACTGTCCGAAGCACCTACCTTTCCTTGAAGGGCTTGGCGATGAAGGTTTTGATCACGGGCGCGGGTGGCCAATTGGGGCAGGCGCTTCAGGCCGTGACCCCCGTCGATGTCGAGATTGTCGCGGCAACGAGCGCCGACCTCGATATCGGCGATGCCAATGCGGTGCGGTCCTATGTCGCCACGTCGGAACCGCAACTCCTGATTAACGCGGCCGCCTATACTGCGGTCGACAAGGCGGAGGGCGATGCCGAAACCGCATTCCGGATCAACGGCGACGCCGTGGGCTATCTGGCGCAAGCGGCGAAAGGCGCGGGTGCGCGCTTCGTCCATGTGTCGACGGACTTCGTTTTCGACGGGGCGGCGGGAATCCCCTACGTGCCCGATGCACCGACGGCGCCGCTCGGCATCTATGGTGCGTCGAAGCTTCGCGGCGAACAGGAAGCGGGCGAGGGCGCGCTGATCGTCCGCACCGCGTGGGTTTATGGCAGCCGCGGCGCCAATTTCGTCCGCACGATGTTGCGCCTGATGGCCGAGCGCGACGAGATTCGTGTCGTCGCCGATCAGATCGGGACCCCGACCTGGGCGACATCGCTGGCGGACGGCATCTGGAAGCTTGCGACGGCGGGCGCGAGTGGCCTCTATCACTACACCGATAGCGGTGCGGCGAGCTGGTATGATTTCGCGGTTGCGATTCAGGAGGAGGCGCTGGCGCTCGGGCTGCTCGACCGTGCGATCCCGGTCCTGCCGATCCCGAGCAGCGCCTATCCGACGCCCGCGAGGCGCCCGCATTATTCGGTGCTCGACAAGGAAGCGACCAGCGCCCTCATAGGGGCGCCGGCGGCGCACTGGCGCGCCAATCTGCGACTGATGCTTCGCGAGGTGCGCGCGCGGGGCTGACCCGCGCGACGCGCTTATTTCAGCGTGCCGAGGCGTTCGCCGGCATAAACCTTGTTGCGGATCGGTTCCCACCAGTCGCGGTTTTCGAGATACCAGCTGACGGTTTTTTCGATCCCGCTGTCGAAATCGTCCTGCGCTTTCCAGCCGATTTCGGTCTCGGTCTTCGTCGCGTCGATCGCATAGCGGTGATCGTGGCCGGGGCGATCGGTGACGAAGCTGATGAGATCGCGATGCGAATGATCCTTCGGCGCCATCGTGTCCATCAGGTCGCAGATGCGTTCGACCACCTGAAGATTGGTGCGCTCGTTGCGGCCGCCGATATTGTACTTCTCCCCCGCACGTCCCTTTTCGAGGATCATCACCAGCGCGCGGGCGTGGTCGTCGACATAGAGCCAGTCGCGAATGTTCGAACCGTCGCCATAGACGGGGAGGGGCTTGTCGTGGAGTGCGTTGAGGATGACGAGCGGGATCAGCTTCTCGGGGAAGTGATAGGGCCCGTAATTGTTCGAGCAGTTCGAGATCACGCAGGGCAGGCCGTAGGTCCGCACCCATGCCGTCACGATATGGTCCGACGCGGCCTTCGACGCCGAATAGGGCGAGGAGGGATCGTAGGGCGTCTCTTCGGTAAAGAGACCCGTCGGGCCCAGCGAGCCATAGACCTCGTCAGTCGAGATATGAAGGAAGCGCAGGGCGTCGGCGCGCTCGGCGGGCAGGCTGTCGCGATAGGCGCGCAGTGCCTCGAGCATCACGGCGGTACCGAGGATATTTGTTTCGAGAAAGACCTGCGCGCCCGAAATCGATCGGTCGACATGGCTTTCGGCGGCCAAATGCATCACGGCGTCGGGCTGGTAGCGTGTGAAGACGCCATCGACCGCGGCGCGGTCGCGTACGTCGACCTGTTCGAAATGATAGCGGCCCGAATTTTCGATCGGTGCGAGCGAGGACCGGTTGGCAGCATAGGTGAGCGCATCGACATTGACCACCTCATGTCCCAGATCCTGGACGAGATGACGGCACACCGCCGACCCGATAAAGCCAGCCCCCCCGGTGACCAAAATGCGCTTCATACTATCTCCATGCTCGAACTTGCGTCACGGCCGCTATGGTCTATCCGAGCGGACGGGTGGGGGCGCCTATCGCACGCAATAAAGCCGCTGCGCAAGTCATGGACTCAAGGGCTCGCTCTACCGCTCGACCTGCCCGGCATGTCATGGTATCGGCTCCGGCCTCGGCCGCGTTGACGCGAGCCCCTTGGAACAGATCGTAAGAATATCAATATGATGAGTGCATTCGGCGAATCGTACGAGACGGTATCGGAGCCGTCTGTCGGCGTCATGTTGGCAACCTATAACGGCGCGATGTTTGTCGACGAACAGATCGCGAGCATTCTTGGTCAGCACGGTGTCGTGGCGACAATCTATGTTCGCGACGATGGCTCCAGCGACGGCACACACGATATCGTTCGCTCATGGTCAGACAATCACCCCGGCCGGGTCGTGCTACTCGACGATGCACCACGCCGCTTCGGTACCGCGAGCGGAAATTTTTTCAGCATGCTGGCCGACGTCCGTGGATTGCCGCATGCCTATTTCGCCTTCTCCGACCAGGATGATATCTGGCTGCCCGAAAAGCTGCAACGTGCGGTCGGGCGACTGAAGGAAAGCGGGGCTTCGGGCTATGCCTCCAACCTGACCGCTTTTTCCGAAGCTCGGGGGGCCGAATGGACGATGGCGAAAGCCGGTCCCCAAAAGCGCTTCGATCATTTATTCCAAGCGGCATCGGCGGGTTGCACCTATGTTTTCGATCAGAAGGCGGCGGAACTGATCGCGATGCGGATCGGTCGCGTAGACGATCAGGACTGGTGGGGGGTGTCACATGACTGGCTTTGTTATTCGATTTGCAGGTCGCACGGCCTGTCGTGGGTGATCGATGACTGGTCGGGCATCCGCTATCGCCAGCATGAACAGAATTTTTTCGGCGCGCATTCGGGTGTGAAGGGGGCGTTGAAGCGCCTGTCGCTCATGCGCGAGGGTTGGTATCGGGGCACAGTGGTGCGCAATCGGCGCTTCCTTGATCCGGACAATATGGCGGAGCAGCCAGTGCTGGACCGGATGGCCCGGCTGAACGTCGGCGACAGGCTGTGGCTCGCCGCGCATGTCCGGAACCTGCGGCGTGAGCCCAAGGCGCAGTTGGCTTTGGCCGCAGCATTGCTCTTTGGGCTGATCTAGCCGCTACATGCCATAAAATTGGCGATACCAGGACACGAAGTTGCCGACGCCGGTGCGGATGCCGGTTTTCGGTGCATAGCCCAGTTCGTTCGTGATCGCACCGATATCGGCATAGGTTTCATGCACATCGCCGTCCTGCATCGGCAGCAGGTTGAGCTCGGCCGTGCGCCCGCAGGCCTTCTCGATTTCGCCGATGAGGTCCATCAGCGGTTCTGGCCGGTGGTTGCCGATATTGTACAGACGGTGCGGCGTGGCAGAGCCGCCAGCCTTCGCTCGGCCGTCGTCGGGCGGCGGATTGTCGAGACTGGCGATCACCCCGGCAACGATGTCGTCGATATAGGTGAAGTCGCGGCGCATATCGCCGTGATTATAGACGTCGATCGGTCGGCCCTCGAGAATCGCCTTCGTGAATTTCCATAGCGCCATGTCGGGGCGGCCCCAGGGGCCATAGACGGTGAAGAAGCGGAGACCGGTCTGCGGAATGCGGAAAAGGTGGGCGTAGGTCTCGCTCATCAACTCGTCTGCGCGCTTGGTAGCGGCATAGAGCGATATCGGATGGTCGACGCGGTCCTCGACGCGAAAGGGCATGCTCATGTTCGCGCCATAGACCGACGACGACGAAGCATAGACAAGATGCCGGACGGCGCGGTGACGCGCCATTTCGAGGATGTTCACATGACCGGCCACATTCGAACGGACATAGGCGCCCGGATTGTCGAGCGAATAGCGGACACCTGCCTGCGCGGCGAGATGGACGATCCGGTCGAAATCCGTGTCTGCCAGTGCGGCGTTCAGCGCGGTGTCGTCGCCGATATCAGCCCTGTGAATCGTCAATCTGTCGCCGCCGATACGGGCGAGTTCGGCCACGCGCGCTTCTTTGAGGGCGACCGGATAATAGTCGTTGAAATTGTCGATGCCGATCACCGTTTCCCCGCGGTCGAGCAGCTGCGCCGCAGTATGCATGCCTATGAAGCCGGCAATACCGGTGACGAAGATGCTCATTCCCGATCCTTCTGGCAGGTGCCGACCGGCGCCTTCGGCCAGAGGCCTAGCACGAATATCCCGAACAGCGAGTTAACTGTTGATTGCGTTGCAGCAAAACCGGGGCCCGGGAAGCTTCGATCTTGCAATAAGGCGCTGCAGTGGCGAATGGTAAAGGCCGGCATGGCCGTTGCGCTCGTCAGACGGCGCGGTGGTCTGTCCGACCGCCCGTCCGAAGCGGAACAGAAAGCCATGACCCGACAATGACATACCCCCGCCGCAGTTTCTTCGCACTAACGCAAGGTGCGCTACTTCCGCTGCTAGCCGGGAACGTTCAGGCGGCAGCGCCGACCGGCAACGGTCGACCGCTGTCGATGTTGTCGTTCGACAATTTCGACGCGCTGCGCGCATTCGTTCCGAATGATACTTGCGGTCATGTTCTTGCTATTGTCCTTGGCGCGAAGTCTCCCATGGATGGCGGCGGCGGCATGTTTCTGTTCGACAGCCTATCATCGGGCGCAGAGGACGGGACGATGGTCATCGGTGCCGGTAAAGCCGGTCGCGGGCGTTGGCGACGCTTTGACGAGCTTGCTGCCGCCGGACATCAGTCGGATTCTCTCGACGCCAGAGGCTTCGGCGCCCAAGGCGATATTCGGTCGGATGATACGCGTGCAATCCGCGAGCTCGTCAAAGCTGCGGGTCCATATGACGGCGTCCATGCCAAAGCGGCATATTTACAAAGCGGACTTTACCGGCTCACGGGCTCGCTCACCCCGCAGAGCTTTTCCCGCGTGCACGGCGACGGCATCACCCAGTCGGTATTATATAACTTCGAACACAAGCTTCCCGATGTTCCTGTCTTCGTCACGTCGGATCAGCTGATCTTTTCGTCCTTCGAAAATTTCGGAATGATGTCGCAGCGCGCGGGTTTCGATATCGGAGGCGAAACCGATCACAACCACTTCGTCAATGTCGGCTGCTATGAAATGGCAGACGCGCTCTTCCGGTTTCGGGGGCCGCTCCAGACCTCTGTGTTCGATCGAATTGTCGCCGATACCTCAACCTATGGGATCGTGTGCGAGCACCCGGTCGTCAATCGCAACACCTTTCGCGAGCCGGAATTCAAGAATATTCGCAATTCCGCCATGAAACTTGCCGGTGCCGAGGATGTCCTCGTAATCGGCGGTCGCTTCGAGACCGGAGGATCCGCCGGCAAGGCGATCCTCGATTTCTCGAATGTGCGCCTGATTACTTTCCTGGGCGGCTATTTCGAGGGCAGCCACGAATATATTCTGAAGGCGCGCAACACGGCCGGCCTTATCGCATTCGAGTCCGTTCATTTTACCTATTTTCGTCCCGGCGTGCCGTATAAATGGGACATCGATCCGCAAACCCGGCTTGTCTTTCGCAATTGTCATTCGACCATTCCGATGACGGTTCCCCGCAGCAGCATTCTCGAGGGGATCAATCACAATATCAGCATTGCGGCGAGGTAAGAAGCCGGCGCGCCTTTCTTTGCGGAAACTGCCGATGGGGGGAGACATGGCCGCGGCGCGCGACGGCTATCGTTCACGACGACCGTAGCAAGTGCCCACGCCCGCTGGTCGAGCTTTGTGGCGAATTCGCAGGACTTGCATTCATGACGTCGAGGATAACATAATGCGGCATGGACTTTGCTTTCGACAATAGTTTCCATGACGACATGGAGGGCTTTTATGCCCCGGCCGAAGCGGCAAAGGCGTCTGCGCCCAAGCTGCTGGCCTTCAACCATGCTTTGGCGGAGCAACTCGGGCTCAATTCGGGCGTCTTCGACGAGGATGTCGTAGCGCAGTTCCTGTCGGGACAAGTGCTTCCCGAGGGGGCCGACCCGCTCGCGCTCGCTTACGCCGGCCACCAGTTCGGGCATTTCTCGCCGCAACTCGGTGACGGCCGGGCGTTGCTGCTCGGCGAGATCGTTGCGCCGGATGGCGCGCGGTTCGATGTGCAGCTCAAAGGATCGGGGCCGACCGCCTTTTCGCGCAATGGCGACGGAAAGGCTGCGATCGGCCCGGTGTTGCGGGAATTTCTCGTCTCCGAAGCGATGGCGGCGATGGGGGTACCGACGACGCGCGCGCTCGCAGCCGTTGCAACGGGTGACAGGGTACAGCGCGAGCGCGCGCACCCCGGCGCGGTGCTGACGCGCATCGCGAGCAGCCATATTCGTGTCGGCACCTTCCAGTTCTTTGCGGCGCATTACGGTGCCGACCATGTCGCCCAGCTCTCGGACTACAGCATCCGTCGTCACTTCCCCGATCTGGCCGAGGCGGCAAACCGGCCGCTGGCGTTGCTCGAACGCGTGGTCGCCTTGCAATGCGAGCTCATCGCACACTGGCTCGGCGTCGGTTTCATCCATGGCGTGATGAACACCGACAATGTCGCGATCAGCGGCGAAACGATCGATTACGGCCCTTGCGCCTTCATGGATCGTTTCGCAGGCCATACGGTGTTCAGTTCGATCGATGCGAACGGCCGCTATTCCTATGGCCGGCAGCCGCACATCATGCACTGGAACATGGCGCGTTTCGCGGAAGCGCTGCTGCCAGCGATCCATGCGAGCGGGCCCGCCGATGTCGATACCGCCAAGGCGATGGTCGAGGCGATCCCGAAGCAATTCAGTGCGGTATGGCTCGCGACGATGCGGCGGAAGCTCGGCTTGATCGAAGAGGGCAGGCACGACGAGCGTCTGGCGGACGCGCTATTCGACGAACTCGAAAAGAACCGGATCGATTTTACGCTCTTCTTCCGCGGACTGGCGATGCTCCTACGCGGTGACGGAACCCTGCTGGAAAGCCTTTCCGAGGATCCCGAGGCGATGGCGCCGTGGATATTCGACTGGTGGGAACGGATGGCTCACGAAACCGACGCGCCGCTCGATCGCGCCGACGCGATGGACGCGTTCAATCCAATCTATATTCCGCGCAATCATAAGGTGGAGGCAGCGCTCGCCAGCGCAGAGGCGGGCGACCTGGCTCCGTGGACCGAACTGCTCGACGTGGTGCGCAATCCCTATGTCGAGCGCTCCGAATGGCAGGACTATGCCGGTCCCGCGCCCGCCGATGCCGGGCCCTACACGACCTTCTGCGGAACCTGAGCGCCGCGGCGGTTGAGCGCACCTCTGGCGCTTGCTAGGGGAAGGGCCGACGCCTCCTTCAGGAAGAGAAACTTGCCCGATATCCAAGCACAGCAGGCGGCCGGAAGCGCGACTCCGGTCAAGATCACCGTCGTTGGTACCGGCTATGTCGGTATCTCGAACGCGATATTGCTGGCGCAGCACAGCCGGGTGGTCGCGCTCGATATCGATGCGCGCAAGGTCGAACAGATCAACGCCAAGCAGTCGCCGATCGCCGATCCTGAAATCGAGGAATATCTTGCGAACCGGTCGCTGGATCTCGTCGCGACGACCGACCGTGACGCCGCCTATGATGGCGCTGATTTCGTCATCGTCGCGACCCCGACCGACTATGATCCCGATACCAATTATTTCAACACGCGCACGGTCGAAAGCGTGATCGCCGATGCGCTGGTAAAGGCGCCGGGCGCACTGATTATCGTCAAATCGACGGTGCCGGTCGGTTTTACCGAACGGATGCGTGCCGATCACGCCACCGACGCGATCGTCTTTTCGCCCGAATTCCTGCGCGAGGGGCGCGCGCTTTACGACAATCTTTATCCTTCGCGGATCATCGTCGGTGATACGCACGCCCGCGCTGCCGAATTCGCTCGCCTGCTGCTCGATGGGTCGCTGAAGCCCGATGCGGAGATTTTGCAGACGGGGAATACAGAGGCCGAGGCGATCAAGCTGTTCGCCAATACCTATCTTGCGATGCGCGTCGCCTTCTTCAACGAGCTTGATACCTATGCCGCCGCGCACGGCGTGGATTCGCGGCAGGTCATCGAGGGCGTGTGTCTCGACCCGCGGATCGGGCAATTCTACAATAATCCGTCCTTCGGCTATGGCGGCTATTGCCTGCCCAAGGACACAAAGCAGATGCTCGCCAACTATAAGGATGTCCCCCAGAACCTGATCCAGGCCATCGTGTCCTCGAACACGACGCGCAAGGATTTCATTGCATCGGAAGTCATCAAGCGGTCGCCGCGCGTCGTCGGCATTCACCGGCTTGCGATGAAGGCGGGGTCGGACAATTTTCGCGCCAGCAGCATCCTGGGCGTGATGAAGCGCGTGAAGGCCAAGGGGATAGAGGTGATCGTCTATGAACCGCTGGTCGCGGACGATCGCCTGTTCAACTCGCGCGTTATCCGTGATCTCGAGACATTCAAAGCCGAAGCCGATGTCATCATCGCGAACCGCGTGACCGACGATCTCGCCGACGTTGCGGACAAGGTTTACAGCCGCGACCTGTTCGGTGCGGACTCCTGACTTTCGCCATCGACGCAACTCGCCGCATCGCCGGGAACTGTCCCATTGTCGGAGAGTTGGCTAGTCAAATGGGGAGAAACGGGTTGCACAGCCATATCTCGCAAGCCACAAGTGTGCATCGGTGGCCAGCAGATGAAAAAATCTGACATTTCGCGTGTATCGTCAGGCCGCCGACCCGTGCGGATGCGGCCGCTATTGATCGGTGCGTGCTCCTTTCTTTGTCTCGCTTGGGCGGGCGCCGCGCAGGCGCAGCAGGTCGAACCGCCGCAGGTCGTCCGGACGGTCGACGCGGACAAGGTCGACCCGATCGCGTCGCCGTCGCCGCCTCCGCCCGATGTCGTCCTGCCTGAGGTCGCCCCGATCATCGAGGATGATGAGTTCGAAAAGGCGATTCCGCCAATCACCGCCGAGGACGACGCGGAGCTCGACCGTCCGCTCGAATCGATCGCCGATTTTGAACAACGTCAAGCTGCCGAGGCAGCGAAACGCCGCAAACCGGCTGGCGAGGGCAGCGCCGATGCGGCCGTCGAAACGCAGCCGCCCAAGATTGACGGCGTACCGGTTCCCGCGCTCGCCGACGGCGACGCGGTCGAGGCGATCGGCGACGCGCCGATCACGGACAGCGAACTTGCAGCGCCGCTGCCGCCGCTAGAGAATTTCGACGTCGAGCCGGTGCAGTTCGCTGAAGCCGAGGATGACAAGGACAATGTCGAGATCGCCTATTCGGTAAAAGTGAATGGGCTCGACGCCGCCGACGATAGTACCGACGTCGATCTCGCCGACCTGTTCGGCGATTTATCGGCGCTTTATGACGGCGATGGAAAGGCCGACAATGCGGCGATGATCCGCGCGCGCCTGACCGCAGATGGCGAACTGATGCAGCGCATTCTTGCGTCCGAAGGCTATTATGACGCCGTCGTCGACACGCGCATCGACCGCGGCGAACGCGAGGAAGGGCAGGAGGGTCAGCAAGGCCAGCAAACGCAACAGGGCCGGCGTCGGTCGATCACCGCGGTGATCGATGTAAAACCGGGCAAGCGTTATACGCTGGCCGATATCATCATTAATGCCGGGCCGACCGTTCCGCCGACCCTGATCGCCGACAATTTTCCGCTCGCCGTCGGCGAACCGATCGTCGCACAGCGGATTCAGGGCGCCGAAGCTGCGATCGCGCTCAAACTGCCACAGGAAGGCTATCCCTTCGCCAAGGTCGGACAGCGCGACATATTGCTCGATGGTGCTACGGGCGACGGCGTCTACACCTTGCCCGTCGATATTGGGAAACGGTCGCGCTTTGGCGGGATCGAAACGACGGGTGACCTTGCTTTCGATGCCGAGCATGTCGCGGTGCTCGCGCGCTTCAAGCGCGGCGACCTCTATGATAGTCGTATGGTCGACGACCTTCGGCAGGCGCTGGTTGCCACCGGCTTGTTCGCCACGGTCGCGGCCGAGCCGCAGCCAACCGGTGAGAACGCGGGCGACGACACCGAATATGTGACGATGCTGGTGACCCAGCAGGCGGGGCCCCCGCGCACTCTCGCCGCCAGCGCCGGCTATGGGACGGGCGAGGGGATCAGGCTTGAAGGTAGCTGGACTCATCGCAACCTGTTCCCGCCAGAAGGTGCGCTGACCTTCCGCGGGGTATTGGGCACGCAGGAGCAGGGGATCGGGGCAACGCTTCGCCGTTCGAACGCGGGCCGCCGAGATCGTACCATGGAGCTCGTCACCGAGGTCACGCGCAGCAACTATGATGCGTTTAACGCAATCACGGGCCGCGTCGGCGTGCGCGTCAGCTATGACTCGACGCCGATCTGGCAGAAGAAATTTACCTATGCCTATGGTGCCGAACTGATCGCAACGCGCGAGGATGATTATGATTTCAACCAGAGCGCGCGGTCGTATGATTTCTACACGATCCTCGGCCTGACCGGGCAAGTCGGGATGGACCGGACCGACAGCCTGCTAAACCCGACCAAGGGCTTTCGCATTACATCGCTGATCCAGCCCGAAGGCTCGCTTGCGGGTCGCTTCTCGCCCTACGCGCGCCTCAGGACCGACGTCAGCGGCTATTATCCCGTGACCGACAGCATCGTCGTGGCCGGGCGCGTGCGCGTTGGCTCGATCCTCGGGGCTGCGCGCGAGCGGTTGGCGCCTTCGCGGCGTTTCTATGCCGGCGGCGGCGGGTCGGTGCGCGGATTCGGCTATCAGGAACTTGGGCCGAAGGATCCGAACAACGATCCGATCGGCGGCCGCAGCGTCGCCGAGGCGGCGTTCGAGACGCGCTATCGCTTTGGCAATTTCGGCGTTGTCGGCTTCGTCGACGCCGGGCAAGTCTATCGCTCGTCGGCGCCGACTTTCCAAAATCTGCGCTTCGGTGCCGGGATCGGTGCGCGCTATTACACGAACTTCGGTCCGATGCGCTTCGACATCGCGACCCCGATCGGGCGCAAGCCTGGTGAAGCGCGGGTCAGCGTCTATGTTTCGATAGGGCAGGCCTTTTGATGGCTGACGACGCCGCCTTCGCCGAAGACGAAACCGTGCCCGCAAAGGCATCGCGTTCGTGGCCGCTCACGATATTGCGCTGGATCGGCCTGAGCCTGCTTGGGCTGGTGCTGCTACTCGCGTTATTCCTTGTCGGGCTCAATAGCGATGCGGGGCGGCGTTTCGTTGTCACACAGATAGAGAAATATGAATTTGAAAACGGGATGAAGATCGGCATCGGCCGGCTCGACGGGTCGCTTTATGGCCAGATGGTCATCCGCAATCTTACGCTGTCCGATCCCAAGGGCGTTTTCCTTGCGTCGCCCGAGGTCAAGGTAGACTGGCGGCCGATCCGCTATCTCGCGAAACATGTCGACATTCGCTCGGCAACCGCGGCGACGGTGACGATGCGCAAGCTGCCCGAGTTCAAAGTCGTTCCCGACACCGGCGAACCGTTGCTGCCCGACCTCGACATCGACGTCGGGCTGGTGCGCGTCGACCGCTTCATCTTTGAGCCCCCCGTTGCGGGCGAGCGGCAGGTTGCCAGATTGAACGGCAAGATCGCGATCGCCGACCGCCGCGCGCAGGTCACGGCCAATGCCGAGACGATTGCCGGTGGGGGCGGGCAGGGCGATGCGTTGAAACTCGTGCTGGATGCGGTGCCCGAGGCGAACCGGCTTGCAGTGACGCTCGACATGACCGCACCCAAGGGCGGCGTGCTCGCGGCAATGGGTGGGTTCAAGGAAACGCTAACCGCGAAGCTCGACGGCCGCGGTGACTGGAAAGCCTGGAACGGCAATCTGACCGCGAACCTCGGCGCTGCGCCGCTTGCGCGCGTTGCGCTGACGGGGCGCGATGGCACTTTTACGGCAAAGGGGAAGTCGCAAGCATCGCGCCTGATGGCCGCAGGGCCGGTCGTTGAGTTGCTGGGGAGCGAAACGGCGATCGATCTTACGGCACGCCTCAACGACCGTAAGGCCGCGATAGACGGGCGGCTGTCGTCCGACGCGGCACAACTCGGCATCAGCGGCGGAATCGACCTTGGCACCAGTCGCTACGAGGGTCTGAAACTCGCCGCCAATATTCTCCGCCCGAGCGCGATTGCGCCAGCGGTGCGAGCCAATGGACTACGCGCTACAGCGACGCTCGATGGCGCCTTCGCGCTTCCGACGGTCGATTATCAGGCGAATGCCAACAGTCTCGCGGTGAATGACATCATCGTCGAGGGGATCGTGCTTGCGGGCAAGGCGCGCGTGGATGCGGACCAGATCGTCATTCCGGTAGCCGGACGCGCCGCGCGCATCCGCGGCCTCGATACGGTTGCGGGCGGGACGTTGGTCCAGGTGCGGCTCGACGGCGACCTCGCGTACAGCAATGGCCGCATCCTCAGCGACAATCTGCGCCTGCGCTCGCCGCGCATCGACGCCAAGGCAATCATCATCGCCGATCTCAACAAAGGCTTCTACACCGGCGCGATCGACGGGCGGATTGACGATTATCGGATCGAAAGCGTCGGCATTTTCGACATCGATACCGACGCCGATCTTAAGACCGCGCCGCGCGGCGGATTCGAGATCGTCGGCAATGTTCGCGCCCGCTCGACCAAGCTGTTCAATTCGGGCGTGCGCGATTTCCTCGGCGGCAATGCGACGGCTTCTAGCGCGGTGCGTTATGGCACCGACGGCATTATCCGCTTCTCGGGCCTCCGCCTGTCGGCGCCGCGGCTGCGGGTAACGGGCGGGCAGGGAAGTTATGCGCCGAACGGACAGATACGCCTGACCGCACAGGCGCATTCAACCGACTATGGCCCTGTCGGGGTTCAGCTTGCCGGGACGATCACCGACCCGCGCGCAGTTGTAACGGCTGCACGTCCCGGCCTTGGGATCGGGCTCGCCAATCTGGTAGCCAAGATCAACGGCGCACCGAACGGCTACCGGCTCGCAGCGACCGGTGACACCGATTATGGCCCGCTTTCCGCCGACGTGGTGCTGCTGACCGCGAAGGGGCCGTTGACGATCGATGTCGAGCGCGGCGACCTGTCGGGGATCGGCTTCAACGGCAGACTGGTAAAGGGCGACGCGGGGCCCTTCGTCGGTCAGCTCAACGCTTCGGGGCAGGGGCTTGGCGGCCTCGTCCGGCTGACCGCCGCCGGAAAATATCAGGCGGCTGCGATCAACGTCCGCGCGAACGACGTCGTGCTCCCCGGCGCGGCGAAGCTCGCGGTCGGGTCGGCGATCGTCGATGCCGACGTTACCCTTTACGACACGCCGCATGTGGTCGCCGACATCCAGATCGCCGACACGCAGATTCGCGAATATGACATTGCCGTCGGGCGCGTGAAGATCGACTATCGCGACGGCGCTGGGCGTGCGCAGGCGCTGGTCGAAGGAACGAGCGGCGTCCCGTTCCGCATCGCAGCGAACGCCGATCTTCAACCCAAGCTCTGGCGCGCGTCCGTGCAGGGCCGGGCGACAGGGATCAATTTCCGGACCATGTCGCCCGCACGCATTATTCCGGGCCCCGACGGTTATGAATTGCTACCAACGAACGTCAGTCTGGGGCGCGGCAGCAGCGCGCGTGTCGCGGGGCGCTTCGGCGATGGGATCATGATTCAGAGCCGCCTCGAGCGCGTCAATATGGCCATCCTCAATGCCGTCTATCCCGACATGGGGCTTGGCGGCCGCGCAACGGGCAGCCTCGATTTCGAACAGGCGAATTCCGACAGTTTCCCACGTGCCGACGCGCGGCTGACGATCACCGATTTCACGCGCACGACCGCGGCGTCGGTCAGTCAGCCGGTCGATGTCAATTTCGCGGGTAAGCTCCTCATCGACGGTGGCGAAGCGCGCGCGGTGATGCGCAAGCGCGGCAGCGTGATCGGGCGTCTGCAGGCGTCGCTGCGCCCGCTGGGCGCTGGTGCGGGCACCTGGACCGAACGTTTGATGGCAGCGCCGCTCGGCGGGGGCATCCGCTACAACGGACCCGCCGACACGCTCTATTCCTTCTTCGGCCCTGCGACGCAGCATGTGTCGGGGCCGATCGCGGTCGCCGCCGATTTCAGCTGCAGCGTCTCCGACCCTTGTTTGGAGGGCGTCGTGCGCGGCAAAGACATGGTCTATGAAAACCAGACCTATGGCACGCGCTTGACCAATATGGTCGTCAACGGCCGCTTCACCGGCAATCGGCTCGAGATCGAGCAGCTTACCGCGACGGCTGGCGACGGCACGGTGCAGGCAAAAGGCTTTATCAGCCTCGCGTCGGCCGACGGCTATCCGATGAATATTTCGGCGACGCTTGACAATGCGCGGCTGGCCAAGAGCGAGAATATCGCTGCACGCGCGACGGGCAATCTGACGCTTGAAAAGGTCGCGGGACAGACCGCGCTGCTGTCGGGTAGCCTGCGCCTTCCCGAAACGCGCTATCGCATCATTCGCGAGGGCGCAGCGCAGGTTCCAGTGCTCACCGGGGTTCGGCGCAAGCCGCCTGCGGGCCGCCAGCGGATCAGCGGCGATGGGCTCGCGGCGGTCGGCGGCAGCCTGTTCGACCTCATCCGCCTCGATATTGCATTGAAAGCCCCTGACGAAATTTATGTCAGCGGCATGGGGCTCGAATCCGAGTGGAAGGCCGATGTGGTGCTGCGCGGTACGACGCAGGATCCACGCGTCACGGGTGAGATCGAACTGGTGCGCGGTACGCTGGGTTTCGCGGGCCGCTCGTTCGAATTACAGGAAGGTCGGGTGACCTTCCCGACGGGCGAAGCCTTCGATCCCGCGATCCGCCTGCTCGCCAGCGACACGATTGAAACCGTAACGGTCAGCATCAGCGTCACGGGGCGCGCGAGTAATCCGCAGATCGCCTTCTCGAGCGTCCCGGGCTTGCCGCAGGACGAGATCGTCTCGCGCATCCTGTTTGGCGATTCGATCACCACCCTGTCGCCGCTGCAGGCGGTGCAACTCGCATCGTCGCTTAACACGCTCAGCGGCACGGGCGGCGGATTGAGCCCGCTTGGATCGCTTCAATCGGCCACGGGGATCGATCGACTGCGCGTGCTCGGCCCCGACGATACCGTCGGGCGCGGTGCGGCGTTGGCCGCCGGCCAATATATCACCAAAGATATCTATCTGGAGGTGATCACCGACGCGCGCGGCTATACCGCGACGCAGCTCGAGATCAGCCTAACCCCGGCGCTGTCGCTGCTCAGCCAGGCGGGCGGATCGGGCCAGTCAAACCTCAGCATACGTTACCGCAAGGATTATTGATGCGCGCCGCCGTCCTGCTTGTACCGCTGTTGCTGCTCGCGGCATGCAAGGACGAACCACGTTTCGAGGAACGCTACGGCAAGGCCGCGAAGGAGATTGAGGCGCGCGCAAAGGCGATGGATGCCGATATCGCCAAGTCCGACACTGCCGCGGCGGCTGCGTCGGAAGGCTTGCAACCTGCGGCCAAGCCCTCTAACGCGCCCACGTCATCTGGGGAGTAGCCACCCGTCCTTCGGGGCGGGCCACCGTGTCAACATACTCGGCCGAGAGGTCGTGGTGCGGTGGAAGCGGGAGACCGCTTGGGCGAGACCAATGGCATCGACCTTCGTCCGGGCCGGGCGGCGGGTTTGATGTCTATTGGAATCGCGAAGCCGCTCGGCCCCGGAGTTTGTTCATGGAAGCCCTGTTCACCTCGACCGCCGTCGTTGCGCTCGCCGAGATCGGCGACAAGACGCAGTTGCTTGCGATCCTGCTCGCGACGCGGTTCAACCGCCCGGTGCCGATCATTCTCGGCATATTGGTCGCGACGCTCGCCAACCATGCGCTCGCGGCGCTGCTGGGCGCATCAGCCGCGGCATTTCTCGACAGTCCGGTCTTCCGCTACGCCATCGGGCTTTCCTTTGTCGCAATGGCGGCGTGGACGCTGATCCCCGACAAGTTTGAGGATGACGACGCACCCAAGCCGCGCTTCGGGGCGTTCCTCACGACGCTCGTCGCCTTCTTCCTCGTCGAGATGGGCGACAAGACGCAAGTCGCGACGATCGCGCTCGGCGCGCAATATCACAACGTCCTTCTGGTTACCGCGGGCACCACGCTTGGCATGATGATCGCCAACGTCCCCGCAATCTTCCTCGGCCACGAACTGCTCAAGCGCGTCGATTTGGCGAAGGTTCGCATCGTCGCCGCGACCCTGTTCCTCGTTATCGGCCTTTGGGTGCTGGTGCAGACTGCGGGCTTGCTCGGTTAGTCGGCGTTTCGCGTCGCGAGCATTCGCTCGAAACGCCAGCTCGATGAACACATGGCGTCGAGGTCGCGGTTCGCGCTCCAGCCCAGTTCGCGCGCGGCGCGATCGGGGCTGGCAAAGCAGCTCGCGACATCGCCGTCGCGGCGCGGCGCGATGCGATAGGGAATGCTGACCCCGTTCACGCGCTCGAACGCCTCGACCATGTCGAGCACCGAATAGCCCTGTCCGGTGCCGAGGTTCCAGATCGATAGCGGCTGGTCGACCTTGCCGATCGCATCGAGCGCGGCGACGTGCCCGTCGGCGAGGTCCACGACATGGATATAGTCGCGTACGCCGGTGCCGTCGGGCGTGTCGTAATCATTGCCGAACACCGACAGTTCGGCGAGTCGCCCGGCTGCGACGCGGCTGACAAAGGGCATCAGATTGTTTGGAATGCCGTTCGGGTTCTCGCCGATCAGTCCGCTGTCGTGCGCGCCGACCGGATTGAAATAGCGCAGGATCGCGATCCGCCACTCGGGATCGGCGGCTGCGACATCGGCCAGCATTTCCTCAATCATCAGCTTGGTGCGGCCATAAGGATTGGTCGCAGAGGTCGGATGATTTTCATCGAGCGGCAGATATTGCGGCTGGCCGTAGACGGTTGCGCTCGACGAGAAGACGAGCGTCTTCGTGCCGCAATCGGCCATCGCTTCGAGCAGCGACAATGTGCCGCGAACATTATTGTCGTAATATTTCATCGGTTCGGCGACCGATTCGCCAACCGCTTTGAGACCAGCAAAATGGATCACCGCCTCGATCGCATGATCGCGGATGACCTTGCGCAGCGCGTCGCCGTCGCGAATGTCGCCAGTGACGAGCGGAACCGCCTGGCCGGTGATCGCTTCGAGCCGCTCCATGACCGAGGGATCGCTGTTCGACAGATTGTCAAAGCATACCACATGGTGGCCGGCCGCCACGAGCGGCGCCGCAACATGGCTGCCGATATATCCCGCGCCACCGGTCAGTAGAATATTCATCGCTCGATCATCTCCATTCGCGGTTGGGGCCGTCGCCGCCGGATATTCTATCCGGGGCATCCTGCCAAATCATTGCCTGTCGGTCCTGTGCCGCTTTTCGTGTAACCTTCGCGGCGATATCGGCGAACAGGTCTTCAAACGCCGTCATCCGCGTCCGGATGGGTTCGTTGTTGCAGTCGCTTCACGCCCGTTCCGTCGTTTTGGTCAGGACAAATGCAATGAGCATCGACGAACCTTCGCTGGCGCGCCTCATGGCGGCATCGCAGCGGGGGGATCGTGCGGCCTATCAGGCATTGCTCGGCGACAGCCGCAAATGGCTCACCCGCTATTTCGCGCGGCGGATCGCGCCGCATCACATCGACGATCTGGTCCAGGAAACGCTGGTTTCGATGCATCGTAAGCTTGCGACATGGGACAGCGGGCGAGCCTTCCTGCCGTGGCTTGCGGCAATCGCGCGTTATCGCTGGATCGACATGCTGCGCCGCCAGCGCGACGAGGCCGAACTGGGCGACAATGATGCCGCGGTCGGCGCCGAGGACGAGGCGGTCCATGCCAAGCTCAGCATCGATCATCTGTTGACTTTACTGCCCCCTGGACAGGCACAGGCGATCACTCTGGTAAAGATCGAGGGCGCCTCGATCGCGGAAGCGTCGCAAATTTCCGGACAGAGCGAGTCGCTGGTCAAGGTAAACATCCATCGCGGGCTCAAGAAGCTCGCCGAACTGATTGAAAGCGAATGACGATGAAGGACGCATCGATCGACGATCTGATCGACGGGCTGGCAACCGATTTGAAGCCGGTACGACCGCGGCGTGTCATGCAGGGCTCCCTGTGGGTCGTGGCGGGATGGCTGGGCGTCGGTGCTGTTTTGGTCGCGCTGTTCGGTGCGCGGGCCGATCTTGTCGCGGGCGCGATGCCGCCGCTTTCGATGCTCGCTTTCTGGCTGACCGCCGCTGCCGGCATCGCTGCAGCATGGAGCGCGCTGCGCATGGGGCTTCCCGGCGTCGGGCGCGACTATGGCGGCTGGCGCTGGGCGGTCGGAGCGTTGCTGGCCCTGCCGCTCGCGGCGCTCGCAGTGTCCTTCGGCGATGGGCATGCTCATACGGAAGCGGCGCAACGCAGCTTTGACATACATTGCCTGTTGCAAGGCATCGCATCGGGTTTGGGCGTAGGCGCCGCGCTTTTCCTGTGGCTTCGGGCCGGCGCGCCGACGTCGCCGACGCGCGCAGGCTGGGTGATCGGCATTGCGGCGGGCGCGGCGGGTGCGTCGATCATCGCCTTGCTATGTTCGAGCGACGATCTCGTTCACATCACGCTGTGGCACGCATCGGCGGTTCCGGTTTCGGCGGTCGCGGGCCGGGTGTTATTGACACGGTTCCTGCGATGGTAAACGAGTTGGACGGAGAAAGGCAACGGTTCCCCGCCCTGACGCGCGGTGTCTCTTCAAAATGATCGCCGTGGTGCCTGCCCACCGCGGATCGTATGTCGAAAAGAATCAGACGTTGCTGTAACCGACCTTCCACGGATCTGCGTTTTCCCTCATGTCTGGCAGATAGGGGGCGAGCAGGTCGAGGTCGCCATAATCATATGTCAGCTTGGGAAGATCGATCTTGCGCGGTTGGAAGATCAGCGAAAATTCGTTGGACCCGCGCACGAACTCGGCATCCGACAGGTCGACGCCGCACAGAACGGTGTTGTAGGCGAGCAGGCCGGGCGTCCAGAGCGACACATGGCCACCCCAAAGCCCGCGGTGCGGATCGGGAACGGTGATGCAAACCCATCCGCCGGGTGCGCAGTTCTCGATCAGGCGGGCGATGAATTCGCCTGGATTTCGCTGATGCTCCAGCACATGCGATGCCCAGACCAAATCGAATCGTTCTTCGCTTTCGTAACTATTGAAGTCGGCGTTGACGATCTCGATCCCGTCCTCGGTTCGGCTACGCGCGTATACCGAGGTTCCAAGGTCAATGCACACGACCCGGCTGCCGCTTTCATTGAAACGTCTCGCATGTTCGCCGCCGCCTGACCCGACATCGAGAACGGCCTTGGGGTGCCGCTTCAAAACGTGATCCAGCGCATAGAGCGCGCGATATCTGATCGGTCCGGGGCGGCGGTCGCGAAATATATTCAGGCCGAAAAGCGACAGTCCCGGCGAAAAGGCGTAGGTCAGGTTCAGGTTGAGCGCGCTGAGGGTGTTCCTCGCAAAAGCCTTCAGCCTGCGATGCTTGATGTGCGAAGCGGAATCGGGGGTCGTGAAATCTTCGGGCACTTGACCTCTCTTTCGGAAATTCGCCGAGTAGTAGGTGCGCTTGTCCGGGTCAATGTCCGACAATAGAAGGCCGAATGTTAGCCGGAAACCCGGACAAGAAACCCGAATATTTTCTGGCACTTGTTTGTAAATGGTGAGCCCTGCTGGGTTCGAACCAGCGACCTACTGATTAAAAGTCAGTTGCTCTACCGACTGAGCTAAGGGCCCATCGCGCTGCCGCCGAAGCGGGCTTGCGAAGTGAGCCGTCGCCCTAGTGCGCCGATGCGGCCCGGTCAACCGGCTTTGGACGCGAAAGGCGCGCGGCAAGTTGACGGACGCTGTGACCGTGCAGGGGATGCTGCCATTCAGGGACGATCGCGCGCAGCGGGCCAAGGACGAAAGCACGCTGTTCGATCGCGGGATGGGGGATCGTCAGCGTTCCGTCAGCAAAGGCGCCGCCCGACCAGAGCAGGATATCGAGATCGAGCGTTCGCGCGCCCCAGCGCTGGCCCATACGGCGGCCGAAGCTCGCTTCGATCGCTTGTAGCCGCTCGAGCATTTCGGGCGGGCTCAGCAGCGAGGCGACGAGCGCGACGGCATTGGCATAGCGGCGGCGCGACGGGCCGATCGGATCGCTTGCGATGATCGGGCTGGCGTCGACCGCCTCGATATCGTCGCTCTCCAGCGCCGCGAGAGCGGCCAGCAATACCGCGCGCGGGTCGCCGAACCGCACGTGGCGCCGGTTCGAGCCGAGACCGATTGCATAAAGGGGAAGCGGCATTGCGTTGCTCATAAACGTGCGCCTATCGCAGATATGTGGAGATTGACAGCCCATTGCCCGGAACCGAGCCGCCGCGCGATTGCCCACGCTGCCCGCGGCTCGTCGCATTGCGGCGCGAATGCCAGGCTGAGTATCCCTATTGGTGGAACGCGCCAGTTTATGCATTCGGCGATCCTGACGCGTGGCTCGCGTTTGCGGGACTTGCACCGGGCAAGCATGGCGCGAACCGGACGGGCCGGCCATTCACGGGCGATTATGCTGGCGATCTGTTGTTTGCGACGCTCGCCGAATTCGGGTTGAGCAAGGGATGCTACGATGCGCGGATCGACGACGGGTTGATGCTCGACGGCGCAATTATCGTCAACAGCGTCAAATGCCTGCCGCCGCAAAACAAGCCAACGCCAGCGGAAATCGCAAGCTGTCGCCCCTTTTTCGAGACGCAACTGGCGGCCCTGCCGAAGGTTCGTGTAATTATCGCGCTGGGGCGCATCGCACATGATGCTACGCTACGGGCCGTGGGGGCACGGCTTTCAGTCTTTCCCTTCGACCATGGCGCGGTCCACGCGCTCCCCGATGGGCGATATCTGGTCGATAGCTATCACTGCTCGCGCTACAACACGAACACCGGTCGGCTGACGCCAGAAATGTTCTCCGACGTCTTCCGTACCGCGCTGTTCCTCAAGGATCAGACGAGGGGGCCGAATTCCTCCACCAGCCCCCGGTAAAGCACGCGCTTGAACGGCACGATCAATTTTTCGATCTCGTTCAGTTGGGCCCATTTCCACGCACGAAATTCCTGATGCTTGGTGCGAATGTTGACGTCGCTGTCCTCGCCCATGAAGCGCATCAGGAACCAGTGCTGGCGCTGGCCGCGATATTTGCCGCCCCACATCTTGCCGATGAGATGATCAGGCAGGTCATAGAAATATTCCTCGCGGCTGCGCGAGATGATTTCGACCAATCCGCCATGAATGCCGGTTTCCTCGCCGAGTTCGCGGATCGCCGCTTGCTCGGCATCCTCGCCGTCGTCGATCCCGCCCTGCGGCATCTGCCAGGCTTCGCTCGACGTATCGAGCCGCTGACCCACGAAGACGCGGCCGTCGCGATTGGCGAGCATGACGCCCGCGCAGGGGCGGTAGGGGAGTTTGCAATGATCGATCATGCCGCCCCGGTAGCTTCGGCGACGATCGCTTTCAATACGGTCAATGCCCCGCGAATATCCTCCTTAGCGCTCGGAATGCCCTGCGACAGATTGATATAGCCGTGGATCGTGCCCTTGGCCTCGCGGTAGGTGGTGGGCACGCCGGCCTCGATCAGCTTTGCGGCATAGGCGCGGCCCTGATCGCGCAGCGGGTCGAGCCCGGCGGTGATCAGCAGCGTTGGCGGCAGGCCCTCGGCGGGGAAATCGAGCGGCGAGGCGCGATAATCGGCGGGGTCGGCGGCATAGTGATTGCCGAACCAGGTCATGCTGCCCGTGGTCAGCAGATGGCCTTCGCCGAAATCGCGATAGCTCTGCCAGTCGTCATGCGTCGTGACTGCGGGATAGATCGGATGAATTGCGATCACGGGTTTCGACGCGGGCTTGTCGCGAAGCGCGAGCGCGGTGGCGATCGTCAGATTGCCCCCGGCGCTTTCGCCCGAAAGGACCAGTCCGGTGCAGGGGATGTTGCCGGCAACCCAGCGGGTCGCGGCCTCGCAGTCGACCGGCGCGGCAGGGAAGGGGTGTTCGGGCGCAAGGCGATAATCGACCGCGATTACCGGTATGTCGAGTAGCCGCGCCGCCTCGGCACAATAGGGATCGTGGGTGTCGAGATCGCCGATCACCCAGCCGCCGCCATGATAAAAGACCATGACGGGGCCAGCTTCGCGGTCGGGCCGACTATCATAAATGCGGATCGCGATGTCGCCCGCAGGCCCGGGAATGCTCTTATCCTCGACCTTTGCGATGTCGCCGCGCGGCACGTCGGCAAGCTGCCCCATCATCCGGAACATTTCGCGAGCGCCCTCCGGCGGCATTTCTTCCATCTTCGGACCTTCCTGCGCGTTCAGGAAGGCGAGGAAAGCCGCCACATCGGGGCGCGTGAAATGGGTGGTGCCGTCGGTCATCTGCGTCTCTCCCTGATCGCCATTTTCGTCATGCTATTCGGGATCGGCGGGGCAAATTCAATCCCGAAATGAAACTCACCTATGCTTCACCCTTTGCGGCGCACAATTTTTTCTCAATTGCGGCTTGGCGCGCAGGGGCCTAGGCCAATGTCACAGGTTCGCAAGATTAAGGCAGAAGAGACGATGGCGACAGCGGTAGTGGACCAGGCCGACAAACGGCAGTCCCCCCTTTCGGATGCAGTGGTGGTACGATTTGCCGGCGATAGCGGCGACGGGATGCAGTTGACCGGTGGTCAGTTTACCTTGTCGTCAGCGCTCGCGGGAAACGACTTTGCGACCTTCCCGGATTTTCCCGCCGAAATCCGTGCGCCGCAGGGCACGCTGTTCGGCGTCTCCGCCTTTCAGATCAATTTCGGATCGTCGGCGATCGACACCGCGGGCGACGCACCCGACGTGCTCGTTGCGATGAACCCCGCGGCGCTCAAGACCAATGTGCCGCAACTGAAGCCGGGCGGCCTGATCATCGCAGACGAGGGCGAGTTCAACGACCGCAACCTCGCCAAAGCGAAATATGAGGCGAACCCGCTCGACGACGGCAGTCTCGCAAAGTGGCAGCTTCTCAAGCTCAATATCAGCCAGTTGACGATGGACGCGGTGAAGCCCTTTGGCCTTGGCAACAAGGAAGCCTTGCGCTGCAAGAATATGTGGACGTTGGGGCTTGCGCTCTGGATGTTCGATCGCGATCGGCAGCCGCTGATCGACTGGCTTAACGCGAAATTCGCGAAGGCACCCGATCTCGCTGCCGCTAACGTCGCCGCGCTTAACGCGGGCCACGCCTATGGTGAAACCGCCGAACTTGCGGGGCCGCTCAGGCAGCATCATGTCGACCCCGCGCCGGTTGCGCCCGGCCTCTATCGCACGCTGACCGGCGCCGAGGGCATCGCGCTCGGCCTTGTCGCGGGTGCACAGCTGGCCGAACTCCCCATGTTCTTCGGGGGCTATCCGATCACCCCGGCGTCTGCGATCCTGCATCATCTGTCGCGGCTCAAGGAATATGACGTCACGACCTTTCAGGCCGAGGACGAAATCGCAGCCATCTGTTCGGCGATCGGCGCGAGTTATGCGGGTTCGCTTGGCGTCACCAGCTCTTCGGGGCCCGGCATCGCACTGAAGGGCGAGGCGATGGGCCTGGCGATCATGACCGAGCTGCCGCTCGTCATCGTCAATTCGCAGCGCGGCGGCCCCTCGACGGGTCTGCCGACCAAGACCGAGCAGTCGGATCTGTATCAAGCGGTCTATGGCCGCAACGGCGATGCGCCGATGCCCGTCATTGCCGCGCGGTCGCCTGGCGATGCGTTCGAATGCGCGATCGAAGCGGTGCGCATCGCGGTGAAATATATGACCCCGGTGATGCTGCTGACCGACGGCTATATTGCCAATGCGGCCGAGCCTTGGGCGGTTCCCGATCTCACGACTTATGAGGCCTTCCCGGTCGAATTCCTGACCGAGGCGCCCGTGGACGGTTTCAAGCCCTATGGTCGTGACGAAAATCTGAAGCGTCCGTGGGTGAAGCCCGGCACGCCGGGCCTCCTGCACCGTATTGGCGGGATCGAGAAGGAACTCGACACCGGACACATCAACTATGCCCCCGAAAACCATCAGGCGATGACCGATATCCGCAAGGACAAGATCGACGGGATCAAGGTTCCCGACCAGATCGTCGAACTTGGTGCCGAGGGCGGCAAGCTAGCCGTCGTCGGCTGGGGCTCGACTTTCGGGCCGATCCATCAGGCGGTGCGCCGTAAGCGCGCCGAGGGACTCGACGTCAGCCACGTCCATATCCGCCATATCTGGCCGCTGCCTGCCAATCTCGGCGAGCTGCTCAAGAGCTTTGACCGTGTGATCGTGCCCGAAATGAACACCGGCCAGCTCAAGACGGTACTGCGCGACCAATATCTGGTCGACGCCAAGCCCGTGAACAAGGTGTCGGGCCAACCCTTCACCATCGCCGAAATCGAAGCCGCTATCGAAGGAGCGCTCGCATGAACGAGATGACCACTATCGCGCGCCCGACGACGCTCAAGGATTGGGAAACCGATCAGGAAGTCCGCTGGTGCCCCGGCTGCGGCGACTATGCGATTCTGAAGGCGGTGCAGCGCACGATGCCCGAAATCGGCACCGCGCCCGAAAATACCGTGTTCATCAGCGGCATCGGATGCTCGTCGCGCTTTCCCTATTATATGGAAACCTATGGCTTCCATACGATCCATGGGCGTGCGCCGGCGTTCGCGACGGGGCTGAAACTCGCCAATCCGAACCTCGACGTGTGGATCGTCACCGGCGACGGCGACGGTCTGTCGATCGGTGGCAATCACACGATGCACCTGATCCGCCGCAATCTCGATTGCCAGATCATGCTGTTCAACAACGAGATTTACGGCCTGACCAAGGGGCAATACTCACCGACAAGCCGCGTTGGCACGACCAGCCCGTCGACGCCCTATGGCTCGGTCGACCGTCCGGCGCAGCCCGCAGCCTTCGCTCTCGGAGCTGGCGCGCGTTTCGTCGCGCGCGGTTTCGACGTGTCGAAGGAATTGCCGAATGTGCTAAAGGCGGCGCATGCGCACAAGGGCGCCGCTTTTATCGAGATTTTTCAGAATTGTATCGTCTATAACAAAGACGTGTTCGAGGATTTCGCGGCGCCAAAGGGTGCCGAGGACCGCCAACTTTGGCTCAAGCAGGGCGAACCGATGCTCTATGCCAAGGGCACCAAGGGTATCGCGCTAGACGCCGAGGCGCTGCACCTCAAGACCGTCGATGTCGTCGATGGCGACTGGCAGGCAGCGGGCGTGATCGTGCATGACGTCACCAACCGCAGCGTCGCGCATATGCTCGTCGAAATGCGCTTCGGCGAATTTCCGATGGCTTTGGGCGTCCTCTATGACGACCCGCGCCCGACCTTCGAGGCCGATGTCGTCCGTCAGAACAAGGCGGCTGCCGAGGGTAAGACTGCCGATCTCCAGAGCCTGCTGAAGAAGGGCCAGACCTGGACGGTGACCGAAGGTGGGCCCGAACTCTGATTTTCCGCCGTCATGGATAATCTGACGCATAGCCTCGTCGGCGCGGTTCTGGGCCAGATGGGGCTCAAGCGAAAAACCGGCCTGGCGATGCCGACGCTGATCATTGCGGCAAATCTGCCCGATATCGACGCGGGATGTGCCATTTATGGCATCGAATCGCTCTCGATGCGGCGCGGGGTCACGCACGAGCCGATCGCGCTTCTGCTGCTGCCGATCCTGCTGTGGGCGCTGATGATCGCGTTCGACCGCTGGCAGGAGCGACGCGGCAAGCGGCCGGCGGGGCGTCTGCCGATCGACAAAGGCTGGTTACTCGCGCTCGCCTACATCGGCTGCTTCAGCCATCCTGCGCTCGACTGGCTCAACAATTACGGTATCCGCCTGCTCGAACCGTTCAGCCACCGCTGGTTCTATGGCGACAGCATCTTCATCATCGATCTGTGGATATGGATTGCGCTCGGCGTCTCGGTCTGGCTGTCCCTGCGTGGAGAACGCCGTGGCGCGACCAGCTGGCAGCGCCCGGCTTGGATCGGCTTCACGGCCGTTTGTGCTTATATTCTCGCGAACGGCGCAATCACGGGTGCTGCTGAGCGCATGACGTCGCGCGCGCTGGAGGCTGGGGGGCGGAAGGATGCGCTCGTCGTCGCGAGCCCGCCGCCGCTCGCCTTCTGGAAACGCGACATTTTCTGGCGGACCGCCGACCGCTACGGCACAGCGAGCTTTGTTCCCGGCGTCGGCGGTCACGTCGATCTGATCGGCGCACCGACCGGAATGGATGATCCGCGTCTCGCGACATGGGTCAAGGCCGATCCCGCGGCGCGCGCCTTTCTTTTCTGGTCGCGCATGCCGGTGGCGCAAAGGCAAGGCGATGCGATTTTACTTCGCGACCAGCGTTTCATGCATCCGCTTGCGCAGGACCGCTTTCAGATCCGGCTGACCGCGCCCGACACCGCGAGCTATCCCGAATGACGGCTGCGCGTGACGTCATAGCGTCACGTGTTTCAACCGATTGTCAGCGGCATGCGTTTGAGGCAGGAAGGTGTCAATGAACACTCATGTCAGCCCGCGCCGCGGTAAGGAACTGCTCCGCGCCGACCGTGCCTATCGCTCGGGCGGCGGCATGGCGCGGCTGCTCGCGCTGGCCCCGGGGGCGCTTTTTCACCGAATGCTCGACCGGATCGACGCGGGCCTCGCGCTGGGCACGATCGAGGGCCATCTGCCCGACGGCAGCGTGCGCCTGCTCGGCGGCCGCGGCAAGGGGCCGACGGCGGTGGTCCATCTCCATAGCTGGGCGGCACTGGCGCGGCTCGCGCTTTCGGGTTCGGTGGGCTGGTACCGCGCGTGGGAAGCCGACGAATGGTCGTCGCCGGATCCGGTGCCGCTGTTCGACCTTTTCATGCGCAACGGCGAAACTCTGGGCAACGTAGGGCGAGCGCATGGGCCATGGCGTTGGCTAAACAAGACCATCCACGCTCTCCACCGCAACGACCGGCGCGGGGCAAAGCGGAATATCCATGCCCATTATGATTTGGGCAATGATTTCTACCGCTTGTGGCTCGACCCGGGTATGAACTATTCGAGTGCGCTGTTCACCGATCCCGCTCAGTCGCTGGAGGAAGCGCAGGTGGCGAAGGTCGACGCGATCCTCGACCGGCTCGACCTCAGATCGGGAAGCCGGCTGCTAGAGATTGGCTGCGGCTGGGGTGCGCTTGCCGAACGTGCGGTCGAACGTCACGATGTGCTCTACACCGGCATCACCCTTTCGCCAGCGCAAGCCGAAATCGCTGACGCGCGGCTTGCGATGGTCGACCTGTCGGATCGCTCGCGTATCGAGATCTGCGACTATCGCGACGTGCAGGGCCCCTATGACGCGATCGCCAGCGTCGAGATGGTCGAAGCCGTTGGCGAGGCCTATTGGCCCGCCTATCTCGACACGATCGCGCGACTGCTGCGTCCCGGCGGAAAGGCCGCGATCCAGTATATATTGATCAATGATGCGCTGTTCGAACGCTATGCGGCCAGCAGCGACTTTATTCAGGCCTATATCTTCCCGGGCGGTTGCTTGATTTCGGAAAGCCGCTTTCGGGCGCTCGCCGAGGCGCGTGGACTTGCCTGGCGCGATGTTCGCCGGTTCGGCGGCGATTATGCCGAGACGCTGCGCCAGTGGCGCGAGCGTTTCGACGCAGCGGTCGCGGCGGACCAGCTTCCGTCGGGTTTCGACGCCCGTTTCGTGCGGCTTTGGCGTTACTATTTGCAATATTGCGAAGGGGGCTTTCGCGGGGGCGGCATCGACGTCGCGCAAGTCACACTCGAAAAGACAGCCTGAAAACAGGGGAGGAAACCACATGCGAAGATTTTTGGCGGCGGTGCTGCTGTGCACTGCGGCGGCCGGGTGCAGCGCGCCCACGGCACCTGAGAAAACCAATCAACTGCCAAAGGATCTGAATGTGCTGTTCTGGACCCAGGATCAACGCGACGCCGCTTTCCGTACGATGGAGACGGTTCCCAAGGTGGTGGTCAACACGGTCAAGGCGGGCGGCCCGGTCTATCCGCTACCGCAGGGCGCGCCGCTCGATCTCGGAACCGATGTCGACGCCTATATGGCGAAACAACGCAACGCGGGCCTGATTATCGTGCAGGACGGCAAAGTCCGGTTCGAGAAATATGCCCTCGGTTATGGCGCCGCTGGACGCTGGACGAGCTTCTCGGTCGCCAAAAGCTTTACGTCGACGCTCGTCGGCGCCGCGGTGAAGGACGGCTATATCAAGAGCCTCGACGACAAGGTCACCGCCTATATCCCCGGGCTCAAAGGGTCAGCCTATGACGATGTATCGGTGAAGCAGTTGCTCACCATGACCTCCGGGGTCAAATGGAACGAGGATTATACTGATCCCAAGTCGGATGTGGCGCTATTCAACTTGCAGAAGCCGGTTGCGGGTGAGGATATAACGGTCAGCTATATGAAGACCTTGCCACGCGAAGCACCCGCGGGGTCGAAGTGGGTTTACAAGACCGGAGAGACCAATTTGATCGGCGTGCTCGTATCGAGCGCTACGGGCAAAACACTGTCGGAATATCTGTCCGAAAAGGTCTGGAAGCCCTTCGGCATGGAGCAGGATGCGGTGTGGATGCTCGGCGCCACGGGGCACGAGATCAGCGGCTGCTGCATGTCGGCGAGCCTCAAGGATTATGCGCGCTTTGGTCAGTTCATACTGAATGGCGGCGTTGCGGGCGGAAAGAAGGTGCTACCCGACGATTGGCTGCCCGCTGCGACCACCAAACAAGCCGGCATCGACCTGCCGGGGCGCGGCTATGGCTATCAATGGTGGACCAACGACGACGGCAGCTTCGCCGCGCAGGGCATCTTCGGGCAGGGCATTTTCATCGATCCGAAGCGAAAGCTTGTGATTGCTTCGAATGGGAACTGGCCGACGGCGACCGATCCCGAGGGCGTCGGCGCAGCACGAGAGGCTTTTTACAAGAGCGTGCAGGCGGCTGTGGACAAAGAAACCAGATAGTCGTCGCCCCCGCGAAGGCGGGGGCTGTTATCGGCGTTGTGCAAGGTTGTCGTCGCCCCAGCGTTCGCGGGGGCGACGGACGTTAGTCGACGACAGTTGCCGTCGCGCGTTGGGCCAGCCACACCGCGACAAGCGGGACGGCGACGCCCAGCGCCATGATCCACCATGTATCGGCTAGCGTGACAGCACGATAAAGCGCGGCGCCGATCACGGAGCCCGCGACAATCCAGCCTGGGCCGGTGCCCGCCGAAATGCGCATCGCGAACCAGCCGCCACCAAAAGTGCCGATAAACCAGCCGACGATCAGCGCGATCGTCGATCCGATCGGAATCAGCACTTCGCCGCTATTGGGGTCATAGACATCGGGCGAAATCTCGCTGCCAGCATATTGGGCGAGCCAGATCAACCCAAACGCGACGACGATGCCGATCGCCGCGGCAATCGCCGACCGCAAAATAGTCTTGGTCATTAATGCGCCCTCGCAAACCCTCTTATGGGAATGTCTTAGCGCAGGAAAACGAAGATGGCGTTAAGCTTTTTGCATGACCTTGGGCAGCGCGTGGAAGGCGGTGCTGTCGAACCCTTCGACCATCATCCCGGCGACAAATTCGCCGACCGCTGCGGGATCCTTGATGCTTTGCGGGTCTTCGCCGGGATAAGCGCGCGCGCGCATCTGCGTCCGCGTGCCGCCGGGGTCGAGGATCGCGGTGCGCACGGTCGAGATGTTGCGCATTTCGGCGCCATAGCTCGACACCAGGACCTCGAATGCCGCCTTGGACGCGGCATAGGCGCCCCAATAGGCGCGCGGTTCGCGTGCGACGCTGCTCGACAGCGCGATCAGGCGGCCGCTGGCCGCGCGACGCAGCAGCGGATCGAAATTGGCGATCAGCGCCTGCTGCGCGATCAGGTTCAGCGTCAGCAGTTTGTTGAATTCCTTGCCGTCGATCGCGGCGATGGGGGTAAGCGTGCCGAGCATTGCCGCGTTGAGCACGAGCATGTCGAGCTGTTGCCAGCGCTCGGCGATCGCGCTCGCGAGGCGCGCGATGCTGTCGCCGTCGGTCAGGTCCAGCGGCGCAATCGTCGCGCTGCCGCCAGCTTCGTGGATGCGGTCTTCGAGTTCTTCGAGCCCGCCCGCGGTACGCGCGGTGATCACGACATGCGCTCCGCGCGCGGCGAGCGATTCCGCGATCGCTTCGCCGATGCCGCGGCTCGCCCCAGTGACGAGCGCAACCTGGCCCGCCAATTCCTTAGACGTCGTATTCATTGTGTCAGACAACCCGTTCGGCAAGCAGGGAAAATTGATCTTCCAGCCCATGCTCATCGAAATCGGTCAGCGTGGTCGGATAGTCGCCGGTAAAGCAGGCGTCGCAATATTGCGGAGCGTCGTCGCTGCGCTTCACTTCGCCCAGCGCCCGGTAAAGGCCGTCGATCGAGATAAATGACAGGCTGTCGGCGTTGATGAAATTCGCCATCTGGCCGACACTCATCTGCGCTGCGAGCAATTTGGCGCGCTCGGGGGTGTCGACGCCATAGAAGCAGCTATGCTGCGTCGGCGGGCTTGCGATGCGCATATGCACTTCGGTCGCGCCGGCGTCGCGCATCATCTGCACGATCTTGAGGCTGGTCGTGCCACGCACGATCGAATCGTCGATCAGCACGATACGTTTGCCCGCGATCAGCGCGCGGTTGGCGTTGTGCTTCAACTTCACGCCCAGGTGGCGGACCTTGTCACCCGGCTGGATGAAGGTGCGTCCGACATAGTGAGAGCGGATGATGCCGAGTTCGAACGGGATGCCCGATTCCTGCGCATAACCGATCGCCGCGGGCGTGCCCGAATCGGGGACCGGGATGACGAGGTCTGCTTCGACCGGGTTTTCGCGCGCCAGTTCGGCGCCGATTGCCTTGCGCACCGAATAGACGCTTGTGCCGTCGACGATCGAATCGGGGCGCGAGAAATAGACATATTCGAAGATGCAGGGCCGCGCCGGATGGTCGGCAAAGGGGCGATGCGAGGTTAACTGGCCATCGCGAATGATGACGAGTTCGCCAGGCTCGACCGAACGCACGAATTCGGCGCCGACGACGTCGAGCGCCACGGTTTCCGAGGCCAGGATATGCGCATCGCCAAGCTTTCCGATGACGAGCGGGCGGATGCCAAGCGGGTCGCGGCAGCCGATCATGCCCTCTGCGGTCAGGCAGATCAGCGAATAGGCGCCTTCGACCTGCTTCAGCGCATCGATGAACCGATCGAGCAACGAACGATAGTTGGACGTCGCGACGAGGTGGATGATGACCTCTGTATCGCTGGTCGACTGAAAGATCGAACCCCGGCGGACGAGTACCTTGCGTAGCGCTGCCGCGTTCGAAATGTTGCCATTGTGAGCCACCGCAAAGCCGCCCGTCGCGAGATCCGCGAACAATGGCTGGACGTTCCGCAGCGCGGTTTCGCCAGTGGTCGAATAGCGGACATGGCCGACCGATGACCCGCCTTGCAACTGGCGCATGATGTCGTCGCGGTCGAAATTGCCCGCGACATGGCCCATCGCGCGGTGGGTGTGGAATTCCTTGCCGTCGAAGGCGGTTATGCCTGCGGCTTCCTGTCCGCGGTGTTGCAAGGCGTGGAGGCCCAGCGCGACTACCGCAGCGGCGCTATCGGCGCCATGAATACCAAATACGCCGCACTCCTCGCGGAGCTTGTCGTCGTCAAAAGGATGGGTCGTCAGCATGTCGTTCCAGGGGCAGGGGGGCAGTGACTGCGGCGCATATAGGGACGGCAATCGCAAATGTCGCCCCCCTAATCACGCATTTGTCACATGGCGGGCGAAGCATGGGGTGACAGCGCCGCCAAACCTGCTCTAAAGCGCCATTTATGGATGATCAGCGCGACACGACCGACCGATTTTCTCCGCGCTTCGACGCCGCTGGGCTGGTGACGGCGATCGTCACCGACGCCGATACGCATATTCTGCTGATGGTCGCGCACATGAATGCCGAAGCGATCGAGCAGACCCGCGCGACGGGGCAGGCGCATTTCTGGTCGCGGTCGCGGCAGGCTTTGTGGCGGAAGGGCGAAACGTCGGGCAACGGCCTGACCATGGTCGAGATGCGCGTCGATTGCGATCAGGATGCGTTGCTGCTCCGCGTGAAGCCGGCGGGCCCCGCCTGTCACACCGGCCGTCGATCGTGCTTTTATCGCCGTGTCGAGGCCGATGGCGGCCTGACCTTTCTGTCCGACGATGCGCAGGGTTAGCGCTGCGCTCACGTTGGCGGCGCTGTTCCTCACAGGCTGCAATCGGCCAGCGCCGGAGGACGGCGCGAAAGGCGTCGATGCGAACAATCCGCTTGAAGTCGCGGCGCGCCAGCGCGGTGTCGTGCATTCGGACGCCGTCAGCCCGGTCGGAGTGTTCGAGCGCACCCACGATTTGGGCCGCGATGCGATGTGCGTCGTCGCCGACGGCGCGGGAAGCTGGCGCTTTGCGGTCACCGCGGCATTCGGTCCCAGCGTCTCGTGCACCGCGTCCGGAACGATGACGCGCGAGGGCGATGGCTGGCGGATGCGTTTTGCCGGTGTCGACGGCTGCGATGCGCTTGTCCATGAGGAAGAGGACGAATTGCGATTGCCGGGAAGCCTGCCGGCGCAATGCGCGCGCCTGTGCCCCGATCGCGCCTCGCTGTCGGGTTTGCGGCTGCCGCGGGCGAGCTGGTCGGCGGACGATGCGGGGGACTTGCGGATCGCCGACCGGCGCGGCAATATGCAGCGTCCTTGCGGAGGCGGAACTGCCTCGAAATGACCCGCGCTGCCGGTATTGACGTTCACGTCAACGGAAACTAGTTTCACCGGCATGACCGAACAATATGGCCACGCCCATATCGATACGCCCGACCATCTGGGGCGCGAACAATTCAGCATCACCGACTTGTCGACCGAGTTCGGGGTCACCGCCCGCGCGCTGCGTTTCTATGAGGACGAAGGGCTGATCAGCCCTTCGCGCAAAGGTTTGTCGCGCATCTATTCGAAGCGCGATCGCGCGCGGTTGGCGTGGATTCTGCGTGCGAAGCGCACGGGGTTCAGCCTTGCCGACATTCGTGAAATGATCGACCTTTACGACGTCGGCGACGGTCGCAAGACGCAGCGCCAGGTGACGATCGAGAAATGCGAACAGCGTATCGGCTTGCTGCAACGTCAGCGTGACGACATCGACAGCGCTGTCGAGGAATTGTCGCGGTTCATCGATATGGTGAAAAAAGTCGACGCCGGTCAAAAGGTCGACTGAAGCCTCTCCCCAGGCAAGTGTGACATCGCTACCTGCTTTTCAGAAGGATACCCCATGCCCGTCTATCGCGCTCCCGTGCAGGACACGCTCTTCCTCCTCAACGACGTGCTCGGGATCGAGCGCTATGCGAACCTGCCCGGTTTCGCCAATGCGACCCCCGACATGATCGAGGCAGTGCTAACCGAAGCAGGCAAATTCTGCGAGGAAGTGCTGTTCCCGATCAACCAGTCGGGCGACCTCGAAGGATGCACGCGCCACGACGATGGGTCGGTAACGACGCCCAAGGGTTTCAAGCAAGCCTATAAGGCCTATTCGGAAGCGGGCTGGGGATTGTTGACCGCGCCTGAGGAATTCGGCGGCCAGGGTCTGCCGCACGTCATCGGCTTTCCGGTCGAGGAATATCGCAACGCCGCCAACCAGGCCTTCGCCATGTATCCGGGGCTGACGCAGGGTGCGACCGCGGCGATCCTCGTCAAGGGTTCGGACGAGCAGAAGGCGACCTATGTCCCCAAGATGATCGCGGGCGAATGGGGCGGGACGATGAACCTGACCGAACCGCATTGCGGGACCGATCTCGGGCTCATCCGCACGCGTGCCGTCCCGAACGGTGACGGCAGCTATGCCGTCACGGGCACAAAAATCTTTATCTCGTCGGGCGAGCATGACCTCACCGACAATATCATTCACCTCGTCCTGGCGAAGACGCCCGACGCGCCCGACAGCGTGAAGGGTATCTCGCTGTTCATCGTACCGAAGTTCATCGTGAATGAAGACGGTTCGCTGGGCGATCGTAACACCCTTTCGTGCGGATCGATCGAGCATAAGATGGGTATCCATGCCAATTCGACCTGCGTCATGAACTATGACGGGGCAAAAGGCTGGATGGTCGGCGAGGAGAATAAGGGCCTGGCCGCGATGTTCGTGATGATGAACGCTGCGCGCCTCGGTGTCGGTATTCAGGGGCTCGGCCAGGCCGACGTCGCGTACCAGAATGCGGTCCAGTACGCGAAAGACCGCCGTCAGGGCCGTGCGCTCACTGGCCCGCAGGATCCGCAGGAAAAGGCCGACCCGCTGTTCGTTCATCCCGACGTCCGCCGCATGCTGATGGACGGCAAGGCAACGGTCGAGGGGCTGCGCGCGCTGTGCACCTGGGGTGCGCTGCAGGTCGATCTGGCACATGTCGCCGAGAGCGAGGAAGAGCGTCAGCGCGCCGACGACCTCGTCAGCCTGCTGACGCCCGTGATCAAGGGCTTTGGCACCGACAAGGGCTATGAGGTCGCGACCAATGCGCAGCAGGTGTTCGGCGGCCACGGCTACATCGAAGAGCAGGGCATGAGCCAATATGTCCGCGATGCGCGCATCACGATGATCTACGAAGGCGCGAACGGCGTGCAGGCGATGGACCTTGTCGGTCGCAAGCTCGCGCAGAATGGCGGCCGTGCGATTCAGGCCTTCTTTGCCGTCGTCGACGAGGAATGCGGCCGCGCCAAGGGCAATGAAGCGCTCGCCGACTTCGCGACGCGCCTTGAAAAGGCCAATGGCGAACTCAAAGCCGCGACGATGTGGTTCATGCAGAACGGTATGACGAACCCGAACAATATCGGTGCCGGCGCCCATCATTATATGCACATCATGGGGATCGTCGCGCTGGGTTCGATGTGGCTGATGATGGCCGAGGCGGCGCAGAAGGCGCTGGCCGAAGGTCGCGGCAACAAGGATTTCCTTGAGGCCAAGCTCGTCACCGCGCGCTATTTCGGCGAACGTTTCCTGCCCGATGCCGGGTCGCTCCGCCGCAAGATCGAGGCGGGCAGCGAGGCGATGATGGCGCTCACTCCCGAACAGTTCGCCGCAGCCTGAACATTAGGCTTGCAACCATCGCCGCCATGATGCGTGGTGGCGGCGATGGGGACCGTGCTGAAACCGATAGTCGTCGAAGGGCGTAATTGCTGGCGGATCGAACGCGCCGACAAGGCGCGGATGATCGTCGACGCCGCCGACTATTTTGCGCTGCTGGAACGGCTGATGGCCGATGCGCGGCAGCGTATCCTGCTTATCGGCTGGGACTTTGATCCGCGGATTGCGCTGAAGCCCGACAAGGACGGCAAGGGCGAACCGCTTGGCGATTATCTGTTGCGGCTCGCGCATGAAAAGCCCGATCGCGACATCGACATCCTGCGTTGGAATTTCGGCGGGCTGAAGCAATTCGCGATGCCGCGCATCCTGTCGATGGTGGCGCGCTGGAAACTGACGCGCTCGATAAGCTTCCGCCTCGACAGTGCGCATCCCGTCGGATGCAGCCATCACCAGAAGGTCGCGGTGTTCGACGATCATCTGGCGGTGTGCGGTGGCATCGACGTCGGATCGCGTCGCTGGGATACGCGCGAGCATAAGGACGGCGACCCTCACCGCACCGCGCCCGACGGCAAAGCCTATATGCCGTGGCATGACAGCACCATGATCCTCGCCGGACCCGTTGGCAACGCGCTCGCCGACCTGGGTAACGAGCGCTGGCAACGCGCGACCAAAAAGCCGCTGCGCGATCTAAAGGGGGAGGGCGAAAATTGGCCCGACGACCTGGAACCCGATTTCGAAGGCGTCGATGTTGCGATCTCGCGTACCCGCGCCGAATATGACGATGTCGAGGAAATCCGCGAGATCGAGCAGCTTTATCTGGACATGATCGCTGCGGCCGACCGCTTCATCTATTTCGAGAATCAATATTTTACCTCCGGCAAGATCGCCGCCGCGATCGCCGAGCGGTTGAACGAAGACGATCCGCCCGAATTCGTGATGGTGATGCCGAAAACCGCTGACGGCTGGCTGGAGCAGATGGCGATGGATGCCGCGCGCGTGCAACTGGTACGGGAGATTGCCAAGGCGAAGCATGGCGACCGGCTGAAAGTCTATTATCCGCGCACGAAGCGCGGCGAACCGATCTACGTCCACGCAAAGACCGCGATCGTCGACGACCGGATGATCCGCGTCGGATCGGCCAATATGAACAATCGCTCGATGGGTCTGGACAGCGAGTGCGACGTAACGATCGACGCGGCGCTCCCGGCGAACAAGGGCGTCGAGCCCACAATCGCGCGCCTGCGCACGTCGTTGATCGCCGAGCATCTCGATGTGTCGGAAGAGGAGGTGGCGGCGACCTTCAAGCGCGTCGGATCGCTGATCGACACGGTCGAGGCGCTGCGCGGCAAGGGGCGTTCGCTCGAACTTCTCGACCTTGTGCCCCCGGGGCCGATGGACGAATTCATCGCCGACAATGAACTGCTTGATCCGACGAGCCCCGACGCGATGTTCGAAGGCCTGGCCGAACGCGGCCTCAGGAAAAGCTGGCATCGCGGCCGGAACTGGATGAAGCACCACCGGCCATTTGGGCGGAAGAGCCGCTAGCCGATTTATTTTGGGAAAGAGCGGCGGAGCGTTAATCCGCCAGCGAAAGGATGTGCTTCGCCTGTTTCAGGTGGGGCGCGTCGACCATCTTGCCATCAACCTGCAACACGCCTGCGCCGGGATTGGCGGCGAAGGCGTCGACTATCGCTTGCGCGCGCGCCGCTTCGTCGGCTGAAGGCGTGAAAGCGGCGTTGATCGGTTCGACCTGCGACGGGTGGATCGCCATCATGCCTGTGAAACCGTCGCGGCGGGCACGCACGGCATAAGCGGTAAGGCCGGCCACGTCCTTGATAGCCGGAAATACCGTATCGATTGCCGCCGCCCCCGCGGCGTGCGCCGCGAACAGTGTCATCGCGCGCGCGACCTCATAGGGTGAGGTGTAGCTGCCATCGGCTTCGCGGCTCGTCGCCGCGCCGATTGCCGCGGGCAGATCCTCTGCGCCCCAGGTCAGACCAAGCAGGCGGTCCTTCACCTCACGGTAGCTGCCGAGCGTGAAGATCGCCGCAGGGGTTTCGGTCGCGATCGGCAGGATCGGCGGCAGCGAGGCGTCGCGTGCGGATTCGCTGCGCAGGATCGTGTCGAGCTGCGCAATGCTCGGCGCGCCTTCGGCCTTTGGCAGCATGATCGCGTCGGGACGCGCAGCGGCGATGGCTGCGACGTCGGCGGCGGTCATATGGCCGTCGAGCGGATTGACGCGAACGAGCGTCACGACCTCGCGCTCACCCGCCAGATAATCGGCGATTGCAGCGCGGGCTGCCTCCTTGTTCGCGGGCGACACCGAATCCTCAAGGTCGAGGATGATTGCGTCGGCGCCCGACGCCGCCGCCTTGGCAAAGCGCTCGGGCCGGTCGCCGGGAACGAAAAGGAGGGAGCGGAGGCGCATCAGGCGGCTTTCTTCTTGAGCAGGGCGGAGCGTTCGCACTGGCAGACGATCTCATCGCGCTGGTTGATCGCGCGATGCAGGAAAGTCACGATACCCGCATTCGGCCGCGATTTGGACTCCTTGAGACCAACGACCTCGGATTCGGCGCGAAGCGTGTCGCCGATGAACACCGGTTTCGGCATCACCAGCTTGTCGTAACCGAGGTTCGCGACGAGCGTGCCGAGCGTCGTGTCGCCGACCGACAGCCCGACCATCAGGCTGAAGGTGAAGGTGCCGTTGACAAGGATCTGGCCGAATTCCGACGCCTTCGCGGCCTCGATATCGAGATGCAGCGGCTGCGGATTGTGGGTCATCGTGGTGAAGAGGAGATTGTCGGTCTCGGTCACCGTGCGGCGGATGTCATGGGTCAGCGTGTCGCCGATCGCCCATTCGTCGAAATATTTGCCTGCCATTATACGTCGTCCTTTTCGATCCGCGCGAGCAATGCCTCGACCTGCACCTGCGCACCGGCGGTCGCGTTGAGTTCGGCCACGACGCCGTCGAACGGCGCGGTCAGGCTATGCTCCATCTTCATCGCTTCGAGCGTGAGCAGTTTCTGCCCCTTGGTTACCTTGTCGCCCGCAGCAACCTCGACCGCGATGACCTTGCCGGGCATCGGCGACAGGATCGCTCCGTCGCCGGCAGCACCGCCAGCGCTGCCTTCGGCCCGCCAAGGGGTCAGTTGCCACACCGATCCGCCCTCGGCGACGAGCATCGCGGGCGACGGCTCCTCCGCACCCGGCCCGTGGAGTTCGACCTCGACGCGCTTGCCGTCGAGCAGGAAGGGGGCGCTGCGGACGTCGGGCGCGTTGAGGCGGAAGCCCGATTGAAGCGCACGCGGTACCATCGCCATCGCGGCGTTGGTCAGCGCCTGTGCCGTCGGGACCGGCTCCTCGGTCATCGCGTCGCCGTCGCGGCCGATCAGCCCGGTATCGACCGTGCCCGCAACGAAATCGGGGTGATCGAGCGCGTTGATGAGGAAGGCCGAATTGGTCTTTACGGGCCAGATCGCGCTGTCCTCCAGCATCTCCGACAGCAATTCGCGAGCTTCCTCGCGGTCCTCGCCCCAGGCGATGACCTTGGCGATCATGGGGTCGTAGAAGGGCGAGACTTCGGCGCCTTCATAGACGCCGGTATCGACGCGGCCGATATGCTCGGGAAGCTGGAACAGTTCGAGCGTGCCGATCGACGGTAGGAAGCCCTTGGCGGGGTCTTCCGCGTAAAGCCGCGCTTCCATGGCCCAGCCGTTGATCGCGAGCTCGTTCTGCGCCAGCGGGATCGGCTCGCCCGATGCAACGCGAAGCTGCCATTCGACGAGATCGACGCCCGTAATTTCCTCGGTCACCGGATGCTCGACCTGCAGGCGCGTGTTCATTTCCATGAACCAGATGCGGTCGGCGCGCAGGCCCTCCGACGCGTCGGCGATAAACTCGATCGTCCCCGCGCCGACATAATCGACGGCCTTCGCCGCGCGCACGGCGGCGGCGCACAGCGCTTCGCGAGTTGTTTCGTCCATGCCGGGGGCGGGGGCTTCCTCGATCACCTTCTGGTGGCGGCGCTGCAGCGAGCAGTCGCGCTCGAACAGATGGACGACATTGCCGTGGCTGTCGCCGAACACCTGCACTTCGATATGGCGCGGGGTCAGGATATATTTCTCGATCAGCACATGGTCGTTGCCGAAAGATGCGGCGGCTTCGCGCTGGCACGAGGCGAGCGCGTCGAGGAAATCGGCTGCGGCATCGACCTTGCGCATCCCTTTGCCGCCGCCGCCCGCGACCGCCTTGATCAGTACCGGATAGCCGATCTGTGCCGCCTGTTCGGCGAGGAAGTCCGGGTCCTGATTCTCGCCCATATAGCCGGGCGTCACCGGCACGCCGGCATCGGCCATCAGCTTTTTGGCGGCATCCTTAAGGCCCATCGCGGTGATCGACGAAGGCTTCGGCCCCACCCAGATGAGCCCGGCATCGGCGACCGCCTGCGCAAATTCGGCGTTTTCGGAGAGGAAGCCGTATCCTGGATGGATCGCCTCGGCACCCGTGGCTTTTGCGGCGGCGATGATCTTGTCGCCGATCAGATAGGATTCACGTGCCGGGGACGGGCCGATATGCACGGCCTCGTCGGCCTCGCGCACATGCAGCGCGTTGGCGTCGGCGTCCGAATAGACGGCGACGGTGCGGATGCCCATCTCGCGCGCGGTGCGGATGATGCGGCAGGCGATTTCGCCGCGATTGGCGATAAGGAGGGACTGGATCATGGATGAGGTTCCGGAAAGCCGTGACGGGTATGGAGCGCTTCAAGCAGCGGCTTGATGTCGTTCACGAACCCGCCATCGGAAAAGACAAGGGCAGGGAGGTTCTGGTTCGCTTCGCCCATTGCCTCGACGACGAGCGGACGCGGGCGCGGCCATGGCACGCGGATGACCTCGAGATGGGTGGTACGCTCGGGAAACATCGCGAGCAGCCCTTCGACGAGGATGCAATCGCGGCAATAAAAGCTCGACCCCGGAAAAGCGGGATCGTCGAACTCGCGATCGAGGATGAACAGGCGGTCGGGTGCGTCGCTCATCGTCGTCACATCCGGAACACGCCGAAGCCGCGGTCCTCGACCGGGGCGTTCAGCGTGGCGGCGAAGGCCAGGCCGAGTACGTCGCGCGTCTGCGCGGGGTCGATGATGCCATCGTCCCACAGGCGCGCGGTGGCGTGATAGGGGTTGCCCTCGTCTTCATATTTCTGGCGGATCGGCGCCTTGAAGGCTTCGGCTTCCTCCGGCGTCCATTTGTCGGCGTCGCGGTGGACGGTCGCCAGCACTGACGCCGCCTGCTCGCCGCCCATCACGCTGATCCGGCTGTTGGGCCAGCTAAACAGGAAACGCGGGGAGTAGGCGCGTCCGCACATGCCGTAATTGCCGGCGCCAAAGCTGCCGCCGATCAACACGGTGATCTTGGGGACCGTCGCTGTTGCCACCGCCGTAACCAGCTTTGCGCCATGCTTGGCGATGCCTTCGGCCTCATATTTACCGCCGACCATGAAGCCGCTGATGTTCTGGAGGAAGAGCAGCGGGATGCGCCGTTGCTGCGCCAGTTCGATGAAATGCGCGCCCTTGACCGCGCTTTCGCTGAACAGCACGCCATTGTTCGCGAGGATCGCGACCGGGATGCCCCAGATATGCGCGAAGCCGCAGATGAGCGTGCTGCCGTAATTCGCCTTGAACTCATGAAACTCGCTGCCGTCGACGATGCGCGCGATGACTTCGTGCACGTCATATGGCGCGCGCACGTCATCGGGCACGACGCCATAGATCTCCTCGCCGGCATATTTGGGCGGGCGCGGGGCCTTCATCGGGACCTCGAACCCCTTGTCTTCGCCAAGATGACTGACGATGTCGCGGACGATAGTCAGCGCATGCTCGTCATTCTCGGCGAGATGGTCGACGACACCCGATTTCTTGGCGTGCAGATCGCCGCCGCCCAGATCCTCGGCGCTGATTTCTTCGCCCGTCGCGGCCTTTACCAGCGGGGGGCCTGCGAGGAAGATCGTGCCCTGATTGCGCACGATGACGGTCTCGTCCGACATCGCTGGGACATAGGCACCGCCAGCGGTACAGCTTCCCATCACGCAGGCAATCTGCGGGATGCGCTTCGCCGACATATTCGCCTGATTGAAGAAGATGCGCCCGAAATGATCGCGATCAGGAAACACCTGATCCTGATGCGGCAGGTTCGCGCCGCCGCTGTCGACGAGGTAGATGCAAGGCAGGCGGTTCGCCTCGGCAATCTCTTGCGCGCGAAGATGCTTCTTCACGGTCATCGGAAAATAGGTACCGCCCTTCACCGTCGCGTCGTTGCATAGGATCATGCACTGACGTCCCGACACGCGCCCGATGCCGCAGATCAGGCCCGCGCCCGGAACTTCGCCTTCATAAAGGTCGTTCGCCGCAAGCTGGCCTATTTCAAGGAAGGGCGAGCCGGGATCGAGCAGTCGCTCGACACGCTCGCGAGGGAGCAGCTTGCCGCGGCTCGTGTGGCGTTCGCGCGACTTTTCGTTGCCGCCGAGCGCGGCCTCCGCGACCGCGTCGCGCAACGCATCGGCGAGCGCGCGATTGTGCGTGCTGCGGGTGCGATATTCTTCGCTGTCCGCATTGATGTTGGTGCCAAGAACCGGTGCGCTCACTGTAACATCTCTCCTGGAAGTCGGTTCGGAACTAACCCGTCGCTCGTCGATTGAAAAGCGCAGCAGGCCGAAAATGGTTGGTATTGAAACCGGATTTTCCCACGCCTTGGCCGCCTGCCTGTCCGTGACAAAATAAGGTCATTTCTATGAAAAAAGCTGTCTTTGCCGTTCTTCTGTCCTCCGCCGCGATCCTTGCCGGGCCCGTCGCCTGCAGCAGCGGCAAAGACAGTTCCGCCGCGTACACCGTCGGCACCGATATCGGGATCAGCAAGGCAGCGATGGATACGGGCGTGAAGCCCGGCGACGACTTCTACGCCTATGCCAACGGCAATTGGGACAAGGCGAACGAGATTCCCGCCGACCGCTCGTCGATCGGTGCCTTTTACGTCGCGCAGCTCGAAACCGAAAAGCGCAACCGCGAACTGGTCGATGCGATCGTCAAGGGCGACGCGGCACCCGACACCAATGAGGGCCGGATCGCCGCCTTCTATAAGGCCTTTACCAATGTGAAGGCCATCGATGCCGCCGGCATGAAACCCGTCGCCGCCGACCTGGCGCGCTTCGCCGCGATCACCGACAAGGCTGCGCTGTCGAAGGTGCTGGGCGAACAGCTTCGCGCCGATGTCGATCCGCTCAATGCAACCAATTTCCAGACCGAAAATCTGTTCGGCGTCTTTGTGACACAGGGGCTCGCGACTCCGGGCGAGGTCATTCCCTATCTGCTGCAAGGCGGCCTCGGCATGCCCGAGCGCGAATATTATCTGTCGGCCGACCCCAAGATGGCGACCATCCGCACCGCCTATCAGGCCTATATCGCCAAGCTGCTCACCGCTGCCGGCCAGAGCGACGCCGCCGCCAAGGCGAAGCGCATCTATGACCTTGAGGTCAAGATCGCGAAAGCGCATGCGACGCGCGAACAGAGTGAGGATTTCACCAAGTCTGCCGACGTCTGGGCCAAGGGCGATTTCGCGAAGAAGGCGCCGGGTATCGACTGGCCGGCCTTCTTCGCCGCCGCCAAGCTCGATGGCGCGGGCAAGTTCGGCGCCTATCATGCGGGTGCGATCACCGGTCTGTCGGCGCTCGTCGCGTCCGAACCGCTCGATGCGTGGAAAGACTGGCTCGCTTTTCACCAGATCAACAGCCACAGCGACGTGCTGCCGAGCGCGATCGATAGCGCACATTTCGCCTTTTACGGCACGACGATGGCGGGCACGCCGCAGCAGCGTGGCCGCGAAAAGCGCGCGCTCGACGCGCTCGACGTTTATCTCGGCGATGCGGTGGGCAAGGCTTATGCCGACAAATATTTCCCCGCCTCGGCCAAGGCCGAAGTCGGCGACATGGTGAAGAACATCAAGGCCGCCTTTGCCACGCGGGTGAACACGATAGACTGGATGGCGCCCGAAACGAAGAAAGAAGCAATCAAGAAGGTTGAAACCATTGCCGTGGGCGTGGGCTATCCCGACACGTGGCGCGACTATGGCAGCTACACCGTCGGCGCCGACGCCTATGCGAACGAGGTCGCCGGGCAGAAAGCCGAATATGCACACCAACTCGCCAAGATCGGCAAACCGATGGACAAGGGCGAATGGTGGATGGTCCCGCAGACCGTCAACGCAGTGAACCTGCCGGTGCAGAATGCGCTGAACTTCCCTGCCGCGATCCTGCAGCCGCCCTTCTTCAATGCCAAGGCCGACCCCGCGTATAATTATGGCGCGATCGGCGCGGTGATCGGGCATGAGATCAGCCACAGCTTCGACAACAACGGCGCTGCCTTCGATTCCACGGGCGCGCTTCGCAACTGGTGGACTGCGGCGGATCTGGCGAAGTTCAACGCTGCGGGCGATGCGCTGGCGGCGCAGTTCGACACCTATAAGCCGTTCCCCGACCTTGCGATCAACGGCAAGCTGACGCTGGGCGAGAATATCGCCGACGTCGCGGGGCTTCAGGCGGCCTATGACGCCTATCGCGCGTCGCTCGGCGGCAAGGAAGCGCCGGTGATCGACGGCTTCAGCGGCGATCAGCGCTTCTTCATCGCCTTTGCGCAGACCTGGGCGACCAAGATGCGTGCCGAGGCGCTGCGCGCGCGCGTCGCGACCGACGGCCATGCGCCGGGCATGTACCGCGCGCTGACGGTGCGCAACCTCGACGCATGGTACAAGGCGTTCGACGTTAAGGAAGGCGACAAGCTTTACCTCGCGCCCGATAAGCGCGTCCGCGTCTGGGGATAGAACATTGGGGCGGGGCGTCATGCTCCGCCCTCATTCTTTGCGGCGGGCTTCTTGCGGATCAGGTGGCTGTAGACGCCGACCAGATTGATGCCGAGTAGGGCGACATTCTGCCACCCGATGCCTTCGCTGTCGGGCTGGAGAAAGCCCCATGCGATCAGCGCCAGGCTGCTCGTCACGAAGATCACGAAGGCCCAGCCGTTCCACCGCTCGCCTAGGTTGAGCGACACGAGCAGCGCCGCGAGCGTCGCGGCGGCGGCGCCATAATATTGCAGGGCGGTGAGTAATGTGTCGCTCACGGTCCAGCCGCCCCGAACACAAACTCTAGCTTCAATCCATCGGGATCGGCAAAGAAGACGGCGTAATAGGTCGGTCCATAACGCGGATAATCCGCGGGCGGATCGAGGACCTCCGCACCGATGCTGCGCAACAAATCATGAAGCGCGTCGACATCGTCGCGGCTGTCGGCGGTCCATGCGAGATGGTGGAGCCCCGGCGAATAACGATCGTGCGTGCGGTTTGCGCCATCGCCGCGCGCTTCGATAATGCCGATCGAGTGAAAGGGTGCGCCCGCGCGGTCCCAGTCGCTGCCATGATCATAATCGGCCGAACGGCGGTAGCCGAGGAACCCGAGCACCGCGTCGTAGAAGACCCGCGAGCGGCTCTTGTCCGTGACGGTCAGGTCGATGTGATGGACAAGTCCGCGCATGTTCAGGCCAACGCGCCGATCAGCGCGAAGATGCCGGCGCCGCTGAGGGCCGGCCAGGCAATGTGCCGACCCCTGGTGTAAACGGCGTTGGTCAGCCCCGTCGCCAGCCACCCGCTGCCGATGGCTATCAGCAAGCCGTTGGGTGTTCCCGGCCATGCGACCGCCGCCGCCGAAATCAGCATCAGCACGGACGTTGCATGCCAGGCAAAGCGGATGATGCGTCGCGTCAGCGGATCGGCAAGCGGCCCAGCGCGCAGCAACGGCACGATCAGGCGCCGATAGCCCAGCACCGAATGAACCCCGGCCGTCGTCACCATGAAGGCGGCCGACAGCCAGAGCCAGATCACGCGCCGGCGCCGATCAGTTCGCGGCCGATTAGCATACGGCGGATTTCGTTGGTGCCAGCGCCGATGTCGAGCAGCTTGGCGTCGCGCCAATAGCGTTCGACCGGCCAGTCCTTGGTATAGCCCGCGCCGCCCAGCGCCTGGATCGCTTCGCCCGCGACCTTCACCGCATTCTCGCTGGCGAGGAGGATCGCGCCCGCGGCGTCGAAGCGCGTCGTCTGCCCGGCGTCGCATGCCTTGGCGACGTTATAGACGTACGAACGCGCCGACTGGAGCATGACATACATGTCCGCGACCTTCGCCTGCATGAGCTGGAACGAACCGATGGGCTTCCCGAACTGCTTACGCTCGCGGACATAGGGAATGACCGTGTCGAGGCACGCCTGCATGATGCCGAGCTGGAGCCCGGCGAGCACGACGCGTTCATAATCGAGCCCCGACATCAGCACGCCGACGCCGCCATTCTCTGGGCCCATCACCTGTTCCTCGGACACTTCGCAATCGGTGAAGACCAGTTCCGCCGTCGGCGATCCGCGCATGCCGACCTTGTCGATCTTTTGCCCGATGCTGAACCCCGGCATGTCCTTTTCGATCAGGAAAGCGGTAATCCCGCGCGATCCCGCCTCGGGGCTGGTCTTTGCATAGACGACCAGCGTGTCCGCGTGCGTTGCGTTGGTGATCCAGAATTTGGTGCCATTGAGAATATAGCCGCTGCCTTTGCGCTCGGCCTTCAGCTTCATCGACACGACGTCGCTGCCTGCGCCCGCCTCGGACATGGCGAGGCTGCCGACATGCTCGCCGCTGATCAGCTTGGGCAGATATTTCGCCTTCTGCTCGGCATTGCCCCAGCGGCGGATCTGGTTGACGCAAAGGTTCGAGTGCGCGCCATAGGAGAGGCCGATGGCCCCCGATGCGCGCGACACTTCTTCGACCGCGATGACATGTTCGAGATAGCCGAGGCCGAGGCCGCCATATTCTTCCTCGACGGTGATGCCGTGCAGGCCAAGCTCGCCCATCTGCGTCCACAATTCGTCGCGCGGGAACCAATCTTCGGCGTCGGCCTTGGCCGCGAGCGGTGCGATCTGTTCGTCGGCGAAGCGGGCAGTGGTTTCGCGGATCATGTCGGCGGTTTCGCCGAGTGCGAAGTCGAAATCGGGGGTGGCGCGCATGGATTACCTATCGATCTGGGCGGGACAGGGGCGCGATAGTGCATCAAAATATGTTCATAGGGAAATTGAAACGATCACAGATTTAGCATAAGTAAAATCTATGATTAAGCGCACCCATATCCGCCAATTCCTCGCCGTGGTCGACGCGGGCAGCTTTACGCAGGCGGCGCTGCGCATCCGCGTCACCCAGCCGGCGCTCTCGACCGGCATCGCCGAACTTGAAAAGCTGGTCGGCACGTCATTGTTCATCCGTAATCGCCGCCAGATCAGGTTGACCGAGGCCGGGGGGCGCTTCCTGCCGATCGCGCGCGATCTCGAACGCGGCTTTCGGACTGCCGACAGCTTCGGGCGCGAGAGCGACGGCCAGGCGAGCGAGCTCAAGCTCGGGGTGATCCGCTCGGCCCCCGCCGAACTGCTACAGGCAATCGCGACAGCGTTGCGCCCGGGTTTCGCGATCGAGCTGATCGAGAATAGCGACTCCGAACTGCGCGCGGCGCTTGGCAGCGGCCGCGTCAACATGGTGCTTGTGCCGCTGCGGGCGGGCGAGCGCGGCGACCATGTGCTGCCGCTCTATGAAGAGCCGCTGGCGATGTTCATCGCGTCGGATCACCCGCTCGCGGGACGCATCGAAGTCGGGCCCGAGGAGCTCGCAGCCGAAACGATGATTGCGCGCCGGTCGTGCGAATTTCTCGACGCGACGAGCCGCTTTTTTACGCGGCACGGGGTTCGCCCGCGCTTCGCGTTGCGTAGCGAAAGCGACGAGCGTTGCCTGCGTATGGTTGCGGCGGGGATCGGGATCACCACCGCGCCCGTTTCGCTCGCGATCGACGGCATCGTTCCCTTGAAGGTCGCAGGCTATGATTTTCGCCGCGAACTCGGCCTGATCACCGATCCGGCCTGGCGTACGCTCCCGGAAATCGCACCGCGGCTGGTGCACGCGCTCGAAACGATCGGCGCGATCGCGGCCGAGTGGCGGCAGATGAAAGTCGATATCGCTGCATGATCGGAGGCCTCACAAGTCTGGCTTGCCCCCTCAAAAGGCCATACAGTTTGCGCGCCGCCAATGGGGGAGGCAAGGGCGAGGCATGACCGATACGCTGACCCATCTCGACCGGCTCGAGGCCGAGAGCATTCATATCATGCGCGAAGTGATGGCCGACGCCGCGAAGCCTGTAATGCTGTATAGCGTGGGCAAGGATAGCGCCGTGATGCTACATCTCGCGCGCAAAGCCTTTTATCCTTCGCCGCCGCCGTTCCCGCTGCTTCATGTCGACACGACATGGAAATTCCGGGCGATGTACGAACTGCGCGATCGCATGGCCGCTGAAAGCGGCATGGAACTGATCGTCTATCAGAACCCCGAAGCCAAGGAACGGGGAATCAATCCCTTCGATCACGGCCCGCTCCACACCGACATGTGGAAGACCGAAGGCCTCAAACAGGCCCTCGACCTCCATGGCTTCGACGTCGCTTTCGGCGGCGCGCGGCGCGACGAGGAAAAGAGCCGCGCGAAGGAACGCATCTTTTCCTTCCGTACCGCCAGCCATGGCTGGGATCCGAAGAAGCAGCGTCCCGAGCTCTGGAACCTCTATAATGCGCGCAAGGCGAAGGGCGAAAGCATCCGCGTCTTCCCGATCTCGAACTGGACCGAACTCGACATCTGGCAGTATATTGCGCGCGAGAGTATTCCGATCGTGCCGCTCTATTTCGCCGCGCCGCGTCCGACTGTGACACGCGACGGCCTGTTGCTCATGGTCGACGACGATCGCTTTCCGTTGCTGCCCGGCGAAACGCCCGTGGAGCGTTCTGTCCGCTTCCGCACGCTCGGCTGCTACCCGCTGACCGGCGCGGTCGAGAGCGAAGCGAAAACGCTCTCGGAAGTCATCCAGGAAATGCTGCTGACGACGACCAGCGAACGGCAAGGCCGCATCATCGACAAGGATGGCGGCGATGCGTCGATGGAGAAGAAGAAGCAGGAGGGGTATTTCTGATGACTGACCCCATCTATGTCACCGACGCGCTGATCGCCGAGGATATCGACGCCTATCTGGCGGGTCACGAGAAGAAGTCGCTGCTTCGCTTCATCACCTGCGGCTCTGTCGATGACGGGAAATCGACGCTGATCGGCCGCCTGCTCTATGACTCGAAGATGATATTCGAGGATCAACTCGCCGCGCTGGAAGCCGATAGCAAGCGCGTCGGTACGCAGGGGCAGGAGATCGACTTCGCGTTGCTTGTCGACGGCCTCGCCGCCGAGCGCGAGCAGGGGATCACGATCGACGTCGCCTATCGCTTTTTCACGACCGAGAAGCGCAAGTTCATCGTCGCCGACACGCCGGGGCACGAGCAATATACACGCAACATGGTCACCGGCGCCTCGACCGCCGACCTTGCCGTCATCCTGATCGACGCACGCAAGGGTGTGCTGACCCAGACGCGCCGGCACAGCTTCCTGGCGCATCTGATCGGCATCAAGCATATCGTGCTGGCGGTAAACAAGATGGACCTTGTCGGTTACGACAAGGCCGTGTTCGACCGGATTACGCTGGCGTACCGCGCGTTCGCGAGCGAGATCGGCATCACCAATTTCACCGCGATCCCGATCTCGGGCTTCAAGGGCGACAATATCACCGCGCTGTCGGACAATACACCCTGGTTCAAGGGGCCGGCGCTGATCGAACATCTCGAAACTGTCGAGATCGGCGCAGCCGCCGACGAGGCAAAGCCGTTCCGTTTGCCGGTACAATGGGTCAACCGCCCGAACCTCGATTTCCGCGGTTTCTCGGGCCAGCTTGCGAGTGGCAAGGTCAAGCCGGGGGATGCTGTGCGCATCTTGCCCAGCGGCAAGACAACGACCGTCGACCGCATCGTCACGCTCGATGGCGACCTTGGGGAAGCTGTTGCTGGCCAGTCGGTGACGTTGACCCTTGCAGACGAGGTCGACTGCTCGCGCGGCGATGTCATCGCGGCTGCCGACAATCCGCCCGAGGCGGCCGACCAGTTCGAGGCGACGCTCGTCTGGATGGCGGACGAGGCAATGATTCCGGGCCGCGCCTATTGGCTGAAGCTCGCGACGCAGAGCGTTTCGGCGACCATCCAGGCGCCGAAATATGAGATCAACGTCAACACGCTCGATCATCTTGCGGCAAAGACGCTCGAACTCAATGGTATCGGCGTCGTCGAACTTTCGACCGACAAGCCGATCACTTTCGAGGCCTATTCGGACAATCGGACGCTTGGCGGCTTCATCCTGATCGACAAGCTGACCAATGCGACCGTGGCCGCGGGAATGCTGCACTTCAGCCTGCGCCGTGCGCAGAATGTACATTGGCAGGCGACCGATATCGACCGCGACATGCGCGCGAACCTCAAGAATCAGCGCCCGGCGCTGCTGTGGTTCACCGGATTGTCGGGCTCGGGCAAATCGACGATCGCCAACCTGGTCGAAAAGAAGCTGCACCGGATGAACCGGCACAGCTTCCTGCTCGACGGGGACAATGTCCGCCACGGGCTCAACCGCGATCTCGGCTTTACCGAGGCCGACCGGATCGAGAATATCCGCCGCGTCGGCGAGGTCGCGAAACTGATGAGCGACGCGGGGCTTATCGTCATCACCGCCTTCATCTCGCCCTTCCGCGCCGAACGCGAAATGGTGCGCGGCATGCTGCCTGAGGGCGAGTTCATCGAAGTGTTCATCGACACCCCGCTCGCCGAGGCGGAGAAGCGCGACGTGAAGGGCCTCTATAAAAAGGCGCGCGCCGGGCAGCTCAAGAATTTCACCGGCATCGATAGCCCCTATGAAGCGCCCGAGACGCCCGAAATTCGTATCGACACGACCGCGATGACGCCGGAAGAGGCGGCGGACCTGATCATCGATCGTTTGTTGGGATAGATATGGCTGCGGGGGAAACGGACGAACAACTGGCCGAACGGCTTGCAACCGCGGCGGGGGCGATCCTGATGGATTTGCGTGCGCATGGCGGCCTTGAAGGCAAGGCGTTGGGGAAGGCCGGTGACGAGCAGGCCAACGCAATGCTGTGCCTCGAGATTCGCGCGGCCCGGCCCGCCGATGCGCTCCTCTCTGAAGAGGAGAAGGACAATATCGCGCGCTGCGGGCAGAGCCGCGTCTGGATCGTCGACCCGCTCGATGGCACGCGCGAATATGGCGAGGGCAGGGACGATTGGGCGGTGCATGTCGCGCTCGCGGTCGATGGCGTCGCGACGGTCGGCGCGGTTGCGTTGCCGGGGCTGGGCATCACATTGACGTCTGGAACACCGGCGCCTCTCCAGCCAGCGAATCAGCCACTCCGGATGCTCGTCAGCCGCACGCGCCCCGCCGCCGAAGCCGTCTTCGTTGCCGAGAAGCTGTGCGCCGAACTGGTTGCGATGGGGTCGGCCGGGGCCAAGGCGATGGCGGTAGTGCGGGGGGAGGCGGATATCTATCTTCACACCGGCGGCCAATATGAATGGGACAATTGCGCCCCGGTCGCGGTGGCGCAGGCGGCGGGTCTGCACGTGAGCCGCGTCGACGGATCGCCGATCCGATACAATAATCCCGACACCTATCTGCCCGACCTGCTGATCTGCCGGAAGGAACTTGCGGGTGAGGCGCTGCGGTACGCTGCGGAATACCGGCGCGCTTAACCGCGTTCGACCGATTGCGGACCTATCTTTCTTCGTCACCCCGGACTTGATCCGGGGTCCCGCTATTTCGTGAAGCGTGCCAGTGCCTTCAATAAGCGGGATCCCGGATCAAGTCCGGGATGACGGAAGGGGGTGACTGAACGTCCGTTCACCACGCCAAATTTGACATTGGCAACGAGACGCGGCGGATGGTTAGTGATTGCCAGCCGCCTCTGCGCCGCCTAATTCGTTGCATCGAGAAACCGAAAAGCGACGGGAGATGCGCGATGACCGACCTGCCTGAAACCAACCTTACCATGTTGACGCTCGTGAAGCCCGAAGGGCAGCTCGAGGTGTCGCTCGAGCGCCGCCCGATGCCGACCCCGAAGCCGCATGAGGTGCTGGTGAAGGTGCTTGCCGCGCCGATCAATCCGTCGGACCTTGGCCTGCTGTTCGGCGGCGCCGACATGTCGACCGCGCGCGCTTCGACCAAGGACGGCCAGCCGCTGATCACCGCAGATGTTCCTCCCGCCGGTATGCGCGCGATGAGCGGGCGTGTCGGCGACGCACTGGCGATCGGCAACGAGGGCTGCGGCACTGTCGTCGCGGCGGGGGACACGCCCGAAGCGCAGGCGCTGCTTGGCAAGACCGTCGCGCTGCTCGGCGGGGAAATGTACGCCGAATATCGCTGCCTGCCGTTGCAGATGGTGATGCCGCTGCCCGACGGCACCGATCCCGCCGATGGCGCATCCTGCTTCGTCAATCCGCTCACCAGCCTCGCTTTCACCGAAACGATGCGGATGGAGAATCACAGCGCGATCGTCCACACCGCTGCGGCGTCGAACCTTGGCCAGATGCTCGTCAAGATTTGCGCCAAGGATAACATTCCCCTCGTCAACATCGTGCGCAGCGACGCGCAGGTTGAGATACTGAAGGGAATCGGCGCGAAATATATCGTCAACAGCAGCGCCGACGATTTCATGGAGCGGTTGGTCGATGCGATTGTCGAGACTGGCGCGACGCTGGGCTTCGATGCGACCGGCGGCGGCAAGCTTGCGGGGCAGGTCCTGACCGCGATGGAAGCGGCTGCGGTCAAGCGCATGACGACCTATAGCCGTTATGGTTCGGACACGTTCAAGCAAGTCTATATCTATGGCGCGCTCGACCTGTCGCCGACGACCTTTTCTGCGCGCAGTTTCGGCCTGACCTGGGCGCTTGGCGGCTTCCTGCTGACGCCGTTCATGGCGAAGGCGGGGATGGAGACCGTGGGGCGGATGCGCAAGCGCGTCGTCGACGAACTGACGACTACCTTCAAGAGCCATTACAGCCATGAAATTTCGCTGACCGAGGCGCTGAATGTCGATACGGCGCAGGCATATAATGCGAAGCGGACCGGCGAGAAATATCTGATCAAGCCGCACGGCTGATACGAGGTCCGGTAAGGGCCGGCCGTTGCCATCCCAACATTTCGTCATTCCCGCGAAAGCGGGAACCCAGTGACAACGCCGGCTCGCTGGGTTCCCGCGTTCGCGGGAATGACGAAACTGGAGTAGGAACCGTCGGCTAACGACCGTTTGCAGACGTAAACGGTGTGGCGGGGCTAAGGCTCACGCATAGGCTTAACGTGAGCGGTGCCCAAGACCCTGGGCGCGGTCAGCTTTCGCCTCTGGTCCCCTTGCGGGGCTCCTCTTCCCCCCGCCACAATGTTACAATTAGCGCACTCTCCGTCCGCTAACCACCCCGATTGCGTCGTTGGTCGCCGATTTGGGTGCGAAGTCAGGAAACGACCGATTGCGGACGTTCAAATCGTTGCGAGCGGGATCAGAGCCGAGCGAAGACCTTCGATCGCATCTCTGTCGGCCGACCAAAGCCAAAGATGGCTCAGAACGGTTTCATAGTAGACCCACACCGGCTGAGAGGCCCAAACGGCGTCGCATTCAATGAAGTCCTCACCTAGCTCGTACGCGGGCAGTGCGATGCCACTTTGCGGATATGCGGCTGCGAATTTTTCTAGGACAGCGCGGTGGGGTGCCTCATCGAAGACCAGTTCGCTCCAAAGGTGGAAGCCCCACCCGTCAGCGCCCTCCGTGCCGAACTGACGGGCGGAGGCCGCTTCCTCAATTTCATAATAGGCGCGAAGCATCGACACTAGGTAACGATGCGAATGGTCGCGTTCCACCCCGTTCCCAACATTCGCTGCCGATACGGTGCGAATAGCCGCTAACGACCGATTGCGGACATTTGTCGATTGTTGCATCATGCCGCGCATGACTCCGCCACCGTCCAAAACTGAGCGCATGGAGTTGCGCAAAGCTATAGGTAACAGGGTTGCTCCCGTTCCTCAGGTTCCGCCTCATCACCGTGGCGCGGAATGCCTTTGGCCGCACGCCTGTTTCGAATGTCAAAAGTCATGGAAACTGGCCGAGGGGGCGAGTGCGGTCTGTCCTGAGTGCAAGGCAGACCTCCATTGGATGGGTCGTGCATTCAAGGTGCCTCGGAAAGCTGACAACGAGCAGTGGGCCAAAATCCGAGCACTTTGGGATGCCGGTTATCGCTTCGCCAATCATACGCGTTGGAAGGAAACAGAGCCTTTTCCTGAACGGCTGCGCGATGTCGCTGAGTTTGTTCGGAACAATTCCGACCATCCCTTCCGGGTGCGTGACTAGCGTCCGCTTCCCACCTCATTTGCGTCCTTAGCCGTCAATCTGGATGCGACCGATAGTGGCACTTGCGCAGGGAGCATGAAGTTATACGATGACGCGGCATGCGCGCGCTCTCGTTCTTTGCTCTTCCGCTGCTTGTGCTCGCATGCTGCGGCGCGCCGCAGCCTCCCTCTTTACCCGAGGGCACGAAGGTTGATCGGATCGTAGTAGTCAAACACCAAGGCTGGCTGACCGCCTATTCCGGCGGGGATGAACTGGTCACCTATTTCAACATTGATCTTGGCGGTGCACCAGCCGGGCGCAAACGTTTCGAAGGCGACGGCCTAGTCCCGGAAGGCGAGTATGTCATTATGCGGGGCAAGCCGGATTCGCGTGACCTCCCGTCACTCAGCATTTCCTATCCCAATGCAGCCGATCGCGCATATGCAGCCAAGCGCGGGCGTTCCGCAGGCGGCGACATCATGATTTACGGAACACCTGTCCCAATGCCCCGCTACGCCGAGGGAAGACGCAAGCACGACGGTGATATTGGCTTGCGCCACGCGGAAATGAGACAACTGCAAGAGATAACAACTGACGGAACGCCGATTACGATTTTGCCGTAACCGCTAAATCCGCATCGCGCCCGCTCGCCGCCGGTCTGGATTGAACGACAGCAAAGCGACCAGTTGAGGACAATCCGATCTATAGGGAGCCGCTCGCGATTTCGCGTTTAGCTGCAGCGGCCGCCATCAAGATGCGTTCAACGATAGCGTCAAACTCGTCCTTGCCGATCGGATCGAGAGAATCGTAGTTAGAGACGCTTTCCGGCCACCAGCCGTGTTCCTCTCCAGACAGGTGCAGTTGCCGTGCGGCGGCTTCCACCTCTTTATCGGTGGGCCGATCACTATCCGTAACACGAGGTGAAGACATTCCCGAAGTCTATCAAACCTGACGTCCGCTTCCCACCCATTTGCATGGTGGGTCGCCGATCCGGATGCGACGGCAGGAAACGACCGATTGCGGACCTTCAGGAAGTCCTCAATCTTGAGGCCGCTGACTGGCTAACTGCGCGAGATTTTTACATGCATCTCGCAAGGAAGCATCGGCAAATTGGTTCACGCGAGGCAAAAGGCTGTCCAGTATCTCGGCAGCAAAATCCGGGTCTTCCGAGCGCAACGCAAAGTCGGCAATGCCCTCAAGAATATCTGCGCCTCCTGTCTGTTGCTGCCACGGGCTGCTCAGCAGCTCCCACGCCTTCTCATACTCGGCAATTGCGCCCCGATAATCGGATTGGTTGAAACCGAGATAGTCCCCATCGCTAAAGAAATGGCCCATCGCTTCCCACTTTTGGAAGCCAAGTTCAGCCCTCATCCGAGAGCGATCTTCATCTGACCACGGTTCACGCATCGTTGGAACTTACTATCGATGCCATTGGCCGCTTACCACCCCGTTTGCGCCGTTCACCGCCCATCTGGATACGATGGCAGGAAACGACCGATTGCGGTCTCTCGCTGGAGGGCTATGATCGCCCAATGGCAAAACGTCCGCACGACGCACAATATGTAGCGCAGACGATCAGGGCTTTCCTCGATGGCTCTGGCGGTGCGTGGGATTGGGATGATTTTACATCGTGCTCTCTCGCCGACGACAGACTTGATAGCATTCGGAGGCAGGCGCTTAGGGTTGAACTGCCATTAGGATCAGACGGCCGCACTGCGCTCGTATCGCTTGCAGAGCATGCGGAAAGAATCATCACTGATTGAGATCCGCTAACGACCGATTGCGGACGTCAGGGCATTGCGCTCTTTTGTGCGTGCGACCGTCGTTTCAGCTCGGGAGTTATGAGCGTCAACACCCCAAGGCCCATGGTCCAATAAATGTAGCTGTTCAGGCCTTCATAGCCATCTAGGTGCAAAAGCAGCAGAGTGGCGAAGCTACCGAGCAAGAAAAGTCGAGTATGTTCAAGAAACTCAACAAGTTTCGTCACGGCTTGCTCCATTTGCGAATAGCCCCGCTCGCATATCACAATCTCAATGCGAGGTGAAGCAGACGAACCGCTTTCCATCTGTGGACGCCCCAACAGACGCAAGCGATTTTTGGAGGTAGTGCACGTGTTCGGATGCTGCCATCTGTCCGGCCTCTGATGCAGCATCGGAGGCTGCGGGCCCGTATGGGAGTTCGCGGACCGGAACCATATCACCCACGTCGTGCTCGCGGCACGGTGGAAAGCCCTGGTTTTTCCGGCCCCGTCTCGCCGACTGTTGTGCCATACTCTCCTTCGACCGACTACGCCTTCCGGCGACCTCTGATCCGCCTTGGCTTACGCCGCGGCTGCGACCGGAGCTCTGTAATCCTCTTCCTTTACAAGCACGGCCCAGATGATCCGCGCTGTCTTGTTGGCAAGGGCAACCGTGACCAGCATACGCGGCTTCCTCGCCATCATCTGCTCTAGCCATGAGCCCTTAGGCGCGCCTCGCTTGCTGGCCTGCAGGACCACCGCACTGCAACCTATGATGAGCAATCGCCGCAGTGTGCGCTCGCCCATTTTGGATATCGAGCCCAGCTTCTGCTTGCCGCCCGTCGACATCTGCCTTGGAGCCAGCCCTAGCCACGCCGCAAAGTCCCGTCCCTTGGTGAAGGTGTCTGCCGGCGGTGCAAGAGCCGCCAATGCGGTGGCCGTTATGGGCCCAACCCCGGGTATCGTCATAAGCCGCCTCGCGACGGCATCCTCACGAGCCCGGCGCGCAATCTCCTTGTCGAGATCGCCGATCTTCTCGTTCAGCTCCTCCAGCAGGTCGAGCATCGTGCGGAACATCGCCCTGGCTGCCTCGGGTAGCGACGAGGCCATCTCGTCCTCAAGCAGATCGCCGAGCATCGCGACGTGCGACGGGCCTTTGGGCGCCACCCAGCCATATTCGGTAAGATGGCCTCGGATGGCATTGATCAGCTGGGTGCGCTGCCGCACCAACAGGTCACGGGTCCGGAACACCAAGCCTGACGCCTGCTGCTCTTCACTCTTGATCGCCACGAACCGCATGCTCGGGCGCTGGGCAGCCTCACAGATCGCCTCCGCATCCGCCGCATCATTCTTGTTCCGCTTCACGAACGGCTTCACATACGCGGGCGGGATCAGCTTCACCTCGTATCCCAGCCGTGTGAGCTCCCGGCCCCAATGGTGCGCGCCCCCACAAGCTTCCAGCGCGATCGTACAACGCTGGTGCCCAGCAAAGAACTCGAGCAGCTTCCCTCGGCCGATCTTGCGGCTGAACAGCGCTCGCCCGCCCGCATCCGCGCCGTGCGCATGAAAAACATTCTTGGCGATATCCAGACCGATTATGCTAACTTCCGACACGGACGCCTCCTCTAGTGGTGTGACAACACCTCCACTATGGCACATCGATGCCGCCGGGGGGCGTCCACCCCATCACCCCATATCGGTCATTTGCCGCCAATCTGGATCGAATGGCAGGAAACGACCGCGTTTTGTCGTTTAAAGGCGAATTGAGGTTGCCGGAAACCAGGCGTTGCCCTGACGCGGTAAGCCACCCTAGATAATGCGATGGACCACTCATCTGACGTCCACCATCTTACCCTCGCAAAGGATGGTGCGGAACATTTTCATGCTGCCGCCTTGGCGGCGCTCCCAGCCATTCGATCGGCATTGCAAGATCTTCCTACGCAACAGGCTGGGGTCCGGATTCACGGCATCAAGCCGCTCACGCCTATATTGGCCGCGGACGGGGCGATAGGCTTTCTTGCATCAAAGTTTCTAGGGTCAGGATGCCGTCCCGTACGCGCAATCCTGTTCGACAAGAATGCAAAAATGAACTGGTCGCTGTCATGGCATCAAGATCGCACGATCTGCGTCAGGAACGAACTGAAGTTGAAGGTTACGGGCCTTGGACAAGGAAAGGGGGCATGCAGCATGTCGCGCCTCCGTTCGACCTGCTTGCTCGCATGTTAACCCTTCGAGTCCATCTCGACGACGTCCCTGCAGGCAATTCACCGCTGTTGATCGCGCCCGGCTCCCATAAGGTGGGACGGGTGCCAATTAGTGAGTATGCTGAGGTGGTTCGCCAGTGCGGCACCTATTTCTGCCTCGCTCATGCTGGTGATGTGTGGGTATATGCAACACCAATCCTGCATGCTTCCGAGGCAGCCAGCGTGATAAGAAATCGTCGGGTTTTGCAAGTCGACTACTCGGCGGATGAGCTTGGCGGCGGATTGGAATGGCTCGGCGTATGATGACGGCTAACGGCCATCCGCTGCCTAGAAGCCGACAGGCTGCTTCCCACGCCAATGCGGCCGCGCATGACCTCGATCAGCGTTTCATGCACTGGCGCACGTCGTCGCGTTTATATTCGCTGCAATTCCATAGCGCCTTTTCGAACCCCGCCTTGTCGTCGCGGAGGTATGAGAAGGTCATTGCCGCACGCTGCGTGTCGCTCATCGCGTCGCTGTCGGGTTTAAGGGTCGGGTTGGTCCAGCCCATGAACTTACAATAGGGCTTGTCGCCGCAGAGCCGCAGCGCCGTCGTGACGAAACTTTCGGGCGCTGCCTTGCGGTCGAGCTGGGTGTAGATGGTGTCGCGGCCCGCGCTTTCGCCCGCGCCAGCGACGACGCGTGCTTCGCCGACGGCGGCATTGGCATCGACGCCGATTGCCATATCGGTCGGCAACCCCAGCGCGATCGCGTGCAGCGGCGAAATTGCCGCGAGCTTCGCGACCGGCCCGTCGCTACCCGACACAGCACCGCGAAACGCGCCCGGCGTGCCCCAATAGCCCGGCCAGCGGAAAAACAGGTGCGAGTCGACGATCGCGATCTTTTCGAGGCTATCGCTCCAATAGGGGCGCACCCAGTCGGTATGATAATGGGTGGCAAGGCCGACGGGAGGATACGTCCCGCCCGACAGCATCATGTCGGCATTGTTCCGCGCGCGTTGCCACGCCGCGTCCGAATAGCGACGGTTCAATGCTCCGTCGCAGGTGAAGGTGAACTGGCACCCCGTCGTGCGTTCCGACCCCTGGAAAACGACGCCGCAGATCGACTTGGGGAACGCCGGATGGCGCGCGCGATTGATGACGACCTGGCCGACCGCCTGCTGCCCCTTCGCGTCGTCGCCCGCCTCGTACAGCATCGCTGCGGCAAGGCAGTCGCGGGCCCGCGCTTTCGCGTCGCCGCCGCCTGCATAGACGAAGGGGCGCGCCGCGACGAAGCCCTTGGTGATCAGCGCAACTTCGGCGTTTTGTGCCCGCGCGTCGTCTTCGGTGACCGGCGCGAGTTCCATGGGCTGGACTTCGGGCACGATGTCGGCAGGCGGTGCGACGGGTTGCCGATGCGCCGCATGCCTCGCGGGCCCGGATGAATGACTCGCAACAAGCACCGCTATCACCGCCGCGACCGCGATCAGGACGAACAGCCAGCCCGTCCAGTCGCGCCGCAAGGGCAACGCCGGTTGATCGTTCTGCAGGTGCACGGGCTGTCCTCAGATCTCCGGAAGGAAATCAGGAACCGACAGATAACGCTCGCCCGTGTCATAGTTAAAGCCGAGCACGCGGCTGCCCGGCGGCAGTTCGGCAAGCTTCTGTGCAATGGCGGCGAGGGTGGCGCCCGACGAGATGCCGACGAGCATGCCCTCTTCGGTCGCTGCGCGCCGCGCGTAATCCTTTGCCGCGCCGGCATCGACCTTGATCACGCCGTCGAGCAGGTCGGTGTGGAGGTTGCGCGGGATGAAGCCGGCGCCAATGCCCTGGATCGGGTGCGGCGCGGGCTGGCCGCCGGAAATCACCGGTGACGCTTCGGGTTCGACCGCATAGACTTTGAGGTTCGGCCAATGCTGTTTCAGGAACTGCGCGGTGCCAGTGATATGGCCGCCGGTACCGACGCCCGTGATAAGCACGTCGATCGGGCTGTCCTTGAAGTCGGCCAGGATTTCGGGACCCGTCGTGCGGACATGGACGTCGATATTGGCTTCATTCTCGAACTGCTGCGGCATCCATGCGCCGGGGGTCGTCTCGACCAGTTCGATGGCGCGCTCGATCGCGCCCTTCATGCCCTTTTCACGCGGCGTCAGGTCGAAGGTCGCGCCATAGGCCAGCATCAACCGGCGACGTTCGACCGACATGCTTTCGGGCATGACGAGCACAAGCTTATAGCCCTTGACCGCGGCAGCCATCGCGAGGCCGATGCCGGTGTTACCCGACGTCGGCTCGACGATAGTGCCGCCGGCCTTCAGGCTGCCGTCCTTTTCGGCCGCCTCGATCATCGCAAGACCGATTCGATCCTTGATCGACCCACCGGGGTTGCTGCGTTCCGACTTTACCCAGACTTCGGCGTCGGGGAACAGTTTTGCCACGCGAATGTGCGGCGTATTCCCGATGGTATCGAGGATCGAATTGGCTTTCATGATCGGTGCGCTCTTTCTTTGAACTCGAAACGCGGGTCGCGGCGGACGCGATTTGGCCAGTCGCCGGCGCGGAGCCAGCGGGCCTCGTCCGCCAGCACCGGCGTCGGCTGAGGTTGTAACGAGGCGAGCAGATACTGTCCATAAGGCCAGTCCCCGATCCCCGAGTCTGCATTGATATGACCGAAGGGGCCGGCGTTGACGAACCGCGCATCCCAGTGCCGCGACAGGCGCCAGACATGTGCAGTCTTCGCATAGGGATCATCGTCGCTGGCAACGACGATCATCGGCACCTGCGAAGACAGCGCGGGCGAGTCGGTGAAGCTTTCGACCCGGCTATCGCGGCGGAGCTGTGATAGGTCGGGTGGTGCGACGAGCAACGCGCCGGCGATGCGGTCGCGGGCGACGCTGCTCGCGGCGGCAAACCAGTGCGCAAAGGCATGGCAGCCGAGGCTGTGCGCGGCAATGAGGACGGGCTCATGCTCGGCGTCGATCGCTTGGGCGATTCGGTCGACCCATTGGTCTTTCAGAGGTTCGTCCCAGCTTCCGAGCTCGACCCGTTCGCAATCGGCAAAGCTGCGTTCCCACAGGCTTTGCCAGTGCGTGGGGCCGCTGTTGTAGAGGCCCGGAATGGTCAGGATTTTATGGCGGATATTTGAATTCTGCATGGCGGTCACTCCGTCGGGGGAGAGAGGGGAACCGCGGTGACGGGTGACACCTAAATAACTCAACTAAATAAATTGACAATAGCTTTCGGGCAGAATGTTTGCTGGGCGCGGCAAATGGTTTCGGCGCTAGTCGGTGGTTTTCCTGAACTGCGGTTCGAAGGTTTTGGCCCACCGCAGTTCGGGGAAGATCCAGGCCCAGAGCGCGGTCACGCCGACCGCAGCAGCGCCGCCGACGACGACGGCGCTGACCGGGCCGAGCGCGGCCGCCATGGCACCGGCGCGCATCTCGCCAAGCTCGTTCGAGGCCGAAATCGCGAGCCCCGACGCGGCGCTGACGCGGCCGCGCATTTGATCGGGGGTGTTGAGTTGGATCAGCGTACCGCGCACGAAGACCGAGAACATGTCGGCCGCGCCCATGATCACGAGCACGCCGAGCGACAAGATCAGGTTGGTCGAGAGTCCGAACACGACCGTTCCGACCCCGAACGCCGCGACTGCCCACAGCATCTTCACACCGACGTTGCGCTCGATCGGTCGGATCGCCAGGCCGACGGCTACGCCGACCGACCCGAACGCGACCGCGGCACGCATCAATCCCGCGCCCTCTGGTCCGGCGTGCAATATGTCGCGGGCAAAGACAGGGAACATCGCGGTCGCGCCTGCGAGCAGGACCGCGAACAGATCGAGCGTGATCGTCCCCAGCAGGAATCGCTCGACCCACACGAAGCGTAAGCCGTCGACCATCTCGCGCAGCGGATGGCGGCGGACTTCGGCGGGCGGGGGCAGGACGGGCCGCACACGGCTGAGCGTGAACGCCGACGCGGCGAGGAGAAGCGCGGAGAAAACATATACCGCGCCTGGATGCGCAGCATAGATGAGACCACCCGCAGCGGGGCCGATCACCGATGCGGATTGCCAGGCGATGCTGCTCATCGCGATGGCGCGCGGCAGGACGGCGGACGGAACAATATTGGGCGCGATCGCGCTCATTGCCGGGCCGGAAAAAACGCGAGCGACCCCGTGCAGCGCGGCGAGGCTGAAGAGCAGGGGCAGCGTGAGCCCGTCCACCCAGGTGAACCAGCCGAGCGTGGCGGCGATGAGGAGGTCGATCAGGTTTGAAAAGATTGCGACGCGCCGCCGTTCGAACCGGTCGGCGGCCCAACCCGCGACGGGTGTCAGGATGGCAAGCGGTACGAACTGAAAGAGCCCGAGCAGGCCGAGCTGGAAAGACGCTTCCTTGATCGACATGCCATAGTCGGTCCGGGCGGTGTCATAGAGCTGGTAACCGATCACCACGACCATCGCGATGGTCGCCATCACTGCAGTAAAGCGTGCTACCCAAAAATAGCGGAAGTCGGGAAAGCTGAGCGGTGAGGGGGCTTTTGGCGTCGCGTCCGGCATGACCGGTTCTTCGCCTTCGGGTGGTGGGATCGTTGCCATCGCCGTCCGCCCTATCGTCCTTTTCGTTGCTGTCCAGTCAACCTTACGTATGCCGTTCGTCGATTAGGGGATGCCATTGGTAGGACGCAGTGGCAGAAACGCGCCATCGATTGAGGGAGACTATCGAATGACAAGCAAATTTGCCCGCTTTGGCGGCGCGGCGATGGCCGCGACGCTGCTGGTCCTGACCGCTTGCAACGCGTCGGACAACAAGTCGGCGACCGCGTCGGGCGCGAAGAACTGGACCGAATTCCGCGACAATTTCCTGAAGGGCTATTTCCCCCTCAATCCGAATTTCGCGGTCTATCAGGGCAAGCATGAGTTTGACGGTCAGCTTCCCGACTGGTCGCCGGAGGGGCTCGAGAAGCAGGCCGCCTATCTGGAAAAGGCCATCGCGGATGCCAAGGCCTTTGATGGCGAGATGACCGACGCCGAAAAGTTCGAGCGCGACTATCTGGTCCATGTTGCGCAAGGCCAGCTCTTCTTCCTTCGCGATACCGATTTCGCGCAGAAGAACCCGGCCTTCTATACCGGCGCCTTGGACCCGAATGTCTATATCGCGCGGCCCTATGCCGACGCGACGACGCGGATGAAGGCGTTCATCGCCTATGCCGAAAAGGTCCCCGCCGCCGCGGCGCAGATCAAGGCCAACCTGAAGCTGCCGCTGCCTGCGACCTTCGTAAAATATGGCACCGCGGGCTTCGGTGGCTTTGCCGATTATTACAAGGGCGATGCCAAGGCAGCCTTCGCCTCGGTCAAGGATGAGGCGCTACAGAAGCAGTTCGACGAAGCGGCGGCGAAGGCGGGTGCGGCAATGACCGACCTTGCCAAATATGTCGGATCGCAGCCGGGCACGCCCGACGGCTATGCGCTTGGGGCGGCGAAATTCTCGAAGATGATCCTGACCAACGAGGGCGTCGATACGTCGCTCGACGAACTGGAGCGGATTGGCCAGGCCGACCTCAAGCGCAACCAGGATGCGCTGAAAGCCGCCTGTGCGACTTACGCCGCCGGCATGACGATTGCCGACTGCATGAAGAAGATGAATTCGGACAAACCCGCCGACGGCCCGGTCGCAGAGGCGCGCCGCCAGTTGCCGACGCTCCGCGCGTTCCTGATCGAAAAGGACATTGTGACGATCCCGGGCACCGAACAGGCGCAGGTCGAGGAGTCGCCGCCGTACAACCGGCAGAACAGCGCCTATATCGACATTCCGGGGCCGTATGAAAAAGGCCTGCCGTCGGTCTATTATATTTCACCGCCCGACCCGACTTGGGACAAGCAAACGCAAGCCGACTTCGTACCGGGGCGCAAGGATTTGCTCTTCACCTCGGTCCATGAAGTGTGGCCGGGCCACTTCCTGAACTTCCTCCACTCGAACCGTGCCGAAAGCATCTTTGGCAAGCTGTTTGTCGGCTATGCCTTTGCGGAGGGCTGGGCCCATTATACCGAGGAAATGATGTGGGATACGGGACTGGGCGAGGGCGATCCCGAAACGCATATCGGCCAGTTGTCGAACGCCTTGCTGCGCGATTGCCGCTATCTTTCGGCCATCGGGCTCCACACCAAAGGCATGACCGTCGCCGACAGCGAAAAGCTGTTCAAGGAGCAATGCTATCAGGACGAAGGCAATGCTCGGCAACAGGCTGCGCGCGGTACCTATGATCCCGCTTATCTGAACTACACGATGGGCAAGCTGATGATCCGCAAGCTTCGCGAGGACTGGACGAAGGGCGACAAGACGAAGTGGAAGGCATTCCACGACGAGTTCCTGTCATATGGCGGTCCGCCGATTCCCATGGTCCGTGGGGCGATGATGAAGGAAGAGACAGCGAAAGCCGTCTTCTAAAGGCGCCGAGGGGCGGCTTGCCATCAATCGTGGCTGCCGCCCCGCGCTATTGGCGCGCCGTTCAGTCTGACGGTGCGCGGAGGCGCGCGACGAAGAATCCATCAAGCCCGCCTGCTTCGCCGAGCATGTCCGGGAGCGTGCGGACCAGGCCGTTACCGTCGGCGGCAATCGCCTCGGGAAGCTCTTCGACGCGGGCGGGATCGACCGTCCATCCGGCGTGACGATCGAGGAAGGTCGACACCTGATCCTCGCCCTCTGCCTGCTCGAGCGAACAGGTCGCATAGACCAGCGTTCCGCCCGGTTTGACCCACCGCGCTGCGCGTGCGAGCAGTTCGGTTTGAAGCGCCGCCATTTCCTCTATCTGCCGGGATTCGATGCGGTGGAGCACGTCGGGATGGCGGCGAAAGATGCCGGTGGCCGAGCAGGGGGCATCGAGCAGCACCGCATCGGCCTGACCCTCGGGCGCCCACGAACGGATATCGCCCTGGACGATTTCGGCGGACAGCCCCGTGCGTTCCATATTGGCGCGTAGCCGTTCGAGCCGCTTGGCGCTCGAATCGACGGCAATGACGTTCCATCCGGCCGCGGCAAGCTGCATCGTCTTGCCGCCTGGCGCTGCGCAAAGGTCGAGCACGGTCCGCCCTTCGCCGACGCCGAGCAGGCGTGCGGGAATGCTTGCCGCCAGATCCTGCACCCACCAGCCGCCCTCGCCATAGCCGGGCATCGTTTCGACGGCCTGACCGCGGGGCAGGCGGCGATGGCGCGGTGCGAGCGAAATAGCGTCGGGCCATTCGTCGGGGCCGGGTTCGGCGGCGAAGCTGAGGTCGATCGGCGGCGGTGCGCTCCACGCCGCTTCGGCCGCCTCGACCATTGCGAGATTCCATTGCTCGGCCCAGCGTTCGGCGGTGGGCAGGGGAAGCGTGGCGCGGCCAGGCAGTTCCCATTCTTCCTGCTGCGCGCGCGACAAAATTGCGTGGACGAGCCGTCGCGGTCCACCATCGACGAGCGGCAGTGCCGTCGATACGACCGCATGGCCAGGGGTCTTGAGGATCAGAAGCTGAGTCAGCGCAATCCGCAGGACCGCGCGCGATTTGACGTCGTCAGGGAGAATCTGCGCCGTCGCGCCGTCGATCAGCGCGTCGAGGTCGACCATCCAGCGCAGCGTTTCAGACACGATCGCCACGGCGAAGGCGCGGTCGGCACCGGTCAGCCCCTGGGTCGCGGCATGCATGGCGACATCCAGCGGGTCGCCCCGTCGCAGGATTGCGTCGATGAGCCGTAGCGCGGCGCGGCGCGTCGCGGTGCCAGCGGGATCGGCTCCTCCGGACGAACGCGCGCGCCGGGGCGGGCGGCGATCAGCCATGACAAGTGAAGGCGTGGTTGGCGTGACGCATGAAAAATCCTATAAGGCGGGTATCATGACCGACAGCAGCCAAAATGGGACCATCGGCGGAACGCCGCGCGCTGTAAAGCGCCCCGCGAATGTAAAAGCCCCCGAAGGCTGGGCGAACAGTCCTTTGCCGACGCCGGCGCCGATCCGGGAGGACAAGGCCGAGGACCAGCCGGGCGGGCGCAATCCGGTGCGCTATGGCGATTGGGAGTTGAAGGGCGTCGCGGTCGATTTCTGAGGGCCTCGCCCCCGCGCGAGCCGCTATATAGATATCGGCCCATTTGGCCGCCGCTGCGCGATGCAACGGCGGCCGAATTCATGGGATTCAGACGGTCGGAAGTTCGGTGTTGAGGGGCATCTTGCCGCTCTTCACCTGTTCGGCGAAGATTTCGCGCATCAACTGCAGCGAGAAGAGGTGCGCGAAGATCAGGCCGAGAATGCCGTTCTGCATCAGCTTGCGCAGCACGTCGCCGCGCAGTTCGCGCAGCTTGTTCTCGTCGACCATCTGGAAACCGCGATAGACGTAGGGCTTGTCATTGCCTTCCTGCTGGATGGCGACTTCACCGTCCATAAGGAGGTCGGCCTTCTTCAGCTCTTCCATGAACATGCCGGTGCGCTGACCGGCTTCTTCGAAATTCTTGCAGAATTCGAGCACGGCCTGAACCTGTTCCGACGGCTGACCGTCGATAAAGAGGGCGTCGCCCTCGTCGAACTTGCCGAGCGCGCCCGACGTCGGGTCGAAGCACAGCGACAAATCTTCCGAATCGGGCTGAAGACGCGCGAGAAGGAAGGGGTAACGGCGGATATAGGCCGGGACATAAACCGGATTGTTGAGTTTGCCCGCATCGTCGACGAAGGTGTTGACGCCCTCGTTCAGGCCCATCAGCGCGAGCGGAACCGGATTTTCACCCGCCGAGAAGACGATCGGGAAAAAGCGGCAGGCCGACACGAATTCGTCCGACGTCAGCGGGATGGCGTGCTGGCCCACGAGGAATTCGGCGCTCTCGAGAGGGCGGGCGTGGAAATCGGCATGCTCGACGCTCGAAAGCGGAACGAGGTCGTTGTAGAACAGCGGCAGATTGGCAGGTGCGGGCGCGGTGGCCATGTTTGAACTCCGGTAAGGGTCCCGAAGCTCGGGACGAAAAGGATAAAGCGCCTTATTGACCCGCGTCGTGCGGCGCAAGAGGGCGATGACAGGGGGCGATCTGCGGCCCGCCTTGCTGCGCGATGATCAGGCGACGAGTTTGCCGGGATTAAGGAGGCCCGCCGGATCAAGCCCGGCCTTTACCCCGCGCAGCGCGGACAGGCGCGCCGGGCTGTCCAGTTCGGCCAGGATATCGCGCTTCATCTGGCCGATGCCATGTTCGGCCGAGATCGAGCCCCCGAGTTCGAGGACGTGCGAATAGACCAGCCGGCTGACTGCGGCGCCATGTTCGGCAAGCCAGGTCGCGCCGTCGACGCCGATGGGCGGCTGGACATGATGATGGACATTGCCGTCGCCAAGATGCCCGAACGACAGGGCGCGCACGCCGGGAAAGGCCGCGGCCAGTCGTGCCGGATTGTCGGCGATGAAGGCCGGCATCAGGTCGACGGGCACGCTGATGTCATGCTGCAACGCCGGGCCTTCGACGCGCTCGGCTTCGGAGATGGAATCGCGCAGGCGCCAGAAATCCTCGCTCTCGCGATCGCTCTTGGCAATCACGACATCGCGGATCAGCCCGGTGTCGAGCGCCGCCGCGAGTTGCGCTTCAAGGGCTTCGCCCAAGGCCCGGTCGTCTTCCCCCGCGAGTTCGAGCAGTACATACCATGGCTGCGCGGCAGAAAGCGGCGCGCGCGTCTGGGGGATGTGGCGCAGCACCGCGTCGAGACAGCTATGCGGGATCAGCTCAAATCCCTCCAGCTCGCGCCCGATCGCCGCATCGAAGCGGCGCAGCAGCAGCAGTGCGCTTTCGGGCGAATCGATCCCGATCCACGCCGTCCGCCGCGCGGCAGCCGCGGGAACCAGGCGCAGCGACGCGGCGGTCACAATGCCCAGCGTTCCTTCGGCGCCGCAGAGCAGATGCCGCAGGTCATAGCCGCGATTATCCTTTTTGAGCGGGGCCAGGCCGTCGAAGATACTGCCGTCGGGCAGAACCGCTTCGACACCAAGCGTCAGCGCGCGCATCGATCCGTGACGCAGTACCTGCGTGCCGCCGGCGTTGGTCGACACCAGCCCGCCGATCGTCGCCGAGCCCTTTCCGCCAAGAGTGAGCGGGAAGCGGAGCCCGTGCGCCAGGACCGCGTTATGGATACTCTCCAGAATTACGCCCGCTTCGGCGATGGCGAGCTGCGCCGCTTCGTCGATCTGGCGAATCCGGTTCATGCGCCGCAGACTGAGCAGCAACTGGTCGCCGCTGGCGTCGGGGGTGGCGCCGCCGACCATCCCGCTGTTGCCGCCCTGGGGAACCAGCGCGACCTTCGCCTCGGCGCAAAGGCGCACGATGGCGGCGACTTCGCCAGTGGTCGCGGGCGACAGCATTGCGGCGGCGCGGCCATGATATTTGCCGCGCCAGTCGGTCAGCCAGGGCGCCATCGCATCGGGGTCGACGCTATAGCCCTTTGGGCCGAGCAGCGTTGCGAAGGCTTCGAGCAGCGATGCAGATGGCGGGCGCGTCATGCCGGTCCACTCCGGAAATTCCCCGGTCCATAAGCTGACGCGGGTTGGCAACAGTTCATTTGATGTTCAATCATCCTTGTTAAAAGGGGCGATGGACGAATAGTGTCATTTCGTCCAGCGGGATGGACGCGGGAGCCACGGGTGAGCGAAATCTTCGGTCATGATGCCAAAGGAGCGGCGGCGGAGCTGTGCTGACGGCGGCATTCCTGTGGTTCGTGGCCGCTGCGCCCGCGGCAGACGCGGCAGTGCCTGTCGGCGCGCCGGAGCCTTTGGTCGCGATTTCCCCGCCGACCGCCGATCAGACGTCTTCCTTTTGGCAGGTGGTGATCGAGCAGCAGCTTATCATTCGCGTCCCAGCCCAGCGTTCGCAGCTCAACAATTTCGCCGCGGCACCCTCGATGTCCAAGCGCGCGACCGAAATGCCGATCGTCTGGAAAGAGAAAAAAGCGCCCAAATGCGTTGCCATGCGTAACATATTGGGGATGCAGGCGGTGCAGCGCGACAGCATCGACATCATCACGCGGCAGAAGCAGCGGCTGCGAGCGCAGCTCAACCGTGGTTGCCGCGCACTCGACTTCTATGCCGGTTTCTACATGCAGGGCAGCAAGGACGGAAAGCTCTGCGAGGATCGCGATCAAATCCACGCGCGGACCGGCGCAAAATGCGAGATCGACAAATTCCGCTTGATGGTTCCGGTCCGCGAAGACGATTAATTGGGTCTATAGCGGCCTTTCCTTGACTTTTCCTCGCCATTTGCCCAATGGCCGCGGCAACGTCCGCCTGCGTGGGAGGCAGGACGCCAATTCTTTTTCCGGACATGATGATCTTATGAAATTTGCCGACATCGGCCTTTCCGACGAACTTTTGCGCGCGATCGACGAGTCGGGCTATAATGAAGCGACCCCGATCCAGGCGGGAGTCATCCCGTCGGTGCTGATGATGCGCGACATCATCGGCATCGCCCAGACGGGCACCGGCAAGACCGCGTCGTTCGTGCTGCCGATGATCGACATCCTCGCCCACGGCCGCGCCCGTGCGCTGATGCCGCGATCGCTGATCCTTGCACCGACGCGTGAGCTTGCTGCGCAGGTCGCTGAAAACTTTGAAAAATACGGCAAGTATCACAAGCTCTCGATGGCGCTGCTGATTGGTGGCGTCCAGATGGGCGATCAGGTGAAAGCGCTTGAAAAGGGTGTCGACGTGCTGATCGCGACGCCCGGCCGCCTCATGGACCTGTTCGAACGCGGCAAGATCCTGCTGACCGGTTGCAACCTGCTGGTGATCGACGAAGCCGACCGCATGCTCGACATGGGGTTCATTCCGGACATCGAGAATATCTGCACCAAGCTGCCGGCGACTCGGCAGACCTTGCTCTTCTCGGCAACGATGCCGCCGCCGATCAAGAAGCTGGCCGACAAATTCCTGTCGAACCCGAAGACGATCGAAGTCGCGCGCCCGGCGAGCCGGAACGAGAATATCGAGCAATTCCTGGTCAAGACATCGGAACGCAGCAAGCGCGACACGCTCCGCGATCTGCTCGAAGCCGAAGATATCGGGACCGCCATCATCTTCTGCAATCGCAAGACGACGGTGCGCGAGCTGGCGAAATCGCTGCAGCGTCATCGTTACAAGGCGGGGGAGATCCATGGCGACATGGACCAATCGAGCCGCATCGCCGAACTCGACCGGTTCAAGGCGGGCACGATCAACATATTGGTCGCATCGGACGTCGCGGCGCGCGGTCTCGACGTCAAGGGCGTCAGTCACGTCTTCAACTTCGATGCACCCTGGCATCCGGACGATTATGTCCACCGCATCGGCCGTACCGGCCGTGCGGGCGCCAAGGGACGGGCGTTCACGCTTGTCACGCCGTCGGATGACGAGGCGATCGACAATATCCAGAAGCTGACCGGCTACAAGATTCCGATCCATAGCGGCGGCGCGGCGGCTGATGTCGCCAAACCCGATCGCGAAGAGGAAGAAGCCGAACCGCGGCGCGCCCGTTCGGCGCGCGGTGGACGCGGCAAAGCTGCAGCGAAGCCCGAAAAGGCGCCCGCCCGTCCAGCTCCGGCCGCCGAAGCGCAGCCGCGCGAAGACCGGAAGCCGCGCAATGATCGCAAACCCGCACCAACGCGGCAAGACGATCTGGACGGTCCCGACGACGGCTGGAACGGCCCGATGCCAGGATTTCTGTCCGTCGGTTTCGGTAACTGACGCCGGACGGTAAGGACGTGCTGGTCAGAGTTTGACCAGCATCTTCCCCATATTCTTGCCTGAAAACAGGCCGAGGAAAGCGTCGGGTGCCGACGTCAACCCGTCGTGCACCGTTTCGCGCATCGTCACCGCGCCGCTTGCAATGAGCCCGCCCATATCGGCATAGAATTCCTCCATGCACTCGATGAACTGGTCGGTGTAGATGAAGCCTTCCATCCGGATCCGGGCCGGAATCGAGCGGATGATATATTTCATCTCTTGCGGCTTCGCATCATTGTAGACGTCGATCATGCCGCAGATCGCAAAGCGCGCAAAATCATTCGCCGTCGCAAAAGCTGCGTCGAGATGCTCGCCGCCGACATTGTCGAAATAGACGTCGATGCCGGGCTTTCCGAGGCGTTCGAGCGCAGCGGCGAGTTGGGGGAGGACGGGCCCGGCCTTGTAATCGATCGCCGCATCGGCGCCGAGATCGAGGACCCACGCGCATTTGTCCGCGCCGCCCGCAGAGCCGATAACAGTCATTTCGCGCGCCTTGGCGATTTGCACCACCGCCGAACCGACCGCGCCCGCGGCGGCGGAGACGAAGATCGTATCGCCGGGTTTGGCTGCGGCGACGCGGAGCAGACCGATCCATGCCGTCCCGCCGGTCAGCCCCATATTGTGCAGGAAGGTTTGCGGGGTCAGCCCGACCGCGAGCATGTCGGCGGGCAGCTTGTTCGGCATCATGTCCAGACCGATGACGCCGCCGTCGCGCCAGCCGCCCATATGGAGGATCAGGTCGCCCGGCGCGAAGCCCTCCATCGCGCTTTCGACGACCTCGCCAATCGCACCGCCGGTCATCGGCTGATCGAGCTGAAAACTTGCAGCGTAGCTTTTGGCGTCGTTCATCCGCCCGCGCATATAGGGGTCCACCGACAGCCAGAGATTGCGGATGCGAAGCTGGTCCTTTTCGAGGGGCCCGTCGGGCGCCTCCCGCAACGCGAAATTGTCGATCGTCGGCAGCGCGTGCGGACGACTGGTCAAATGCCATGCCTTAGCCATCGGAAACCCCCATTCCCAATTTCGCCGGCGCGGGTGGCGGTCGTCAGAAAAGCCGTTGCCACCGCCAATCGGCGTCGTTAAGACCCTGCCGGTCGCGGGGCCGTAGCTCAGATGGGAGAGCGCTGCAATCGCACTGCAGAGGTCAGGGGTTCGATTCCCCTCGGCTCCACCAGCGACCCTTCCGACCAATCAGCCTGCAAAATCGCGAATTGACATAGATCGAGGCGTAAGCGTTCGCGCGGATGAAGCCGACATGCGTGGCTATGACATTCAGTCCCGCTCCGATATTTCATTGCTCGGAATAATTGTCGATCGCGGAGAAAATGCGGGTCAACTGCTCGCGTTCGGAGGAATCGATATCGGGATGCCAGATTTCAAAAAGCAGGATCGTGCGATCAGCATTGCCGCGATTCCAAGCTTCATGTTCGAAACTGTCGTCGAAAATCAATAGCTCGCCCTCACGCCAGTTGCGCGTTTCAGGTCCTACACGCAGCGCGCATTCATCGGGCACGATTAGCGGCAGATGACAAATCAGGCGGGTGTTGAGCATGCCATAATGTGGCTGGATGTGCGTCCCGGGAGTAAGGCGGGAAAATAGCGCGAGCGGCGCGCGGCCCGGGATTATCGGCTGCGGCGCCAGCGCGAGAGCCGCGAGCGTGCCGCGACAAAGCAGCTCCATTCCATCGGCAACCGCGCCGTCCTTCCACAGCCAAGCTGCCCCCCAGTCGGGCTTGTCGAGCAATGGATTGTTCGGCGGCGGGCGATCGGGGCTGGCCGTAACATAGGGCCCAAAGCGGTCCGATGCATTGTCGATCAGCGCCCGCAGCTCGTTCCTGATCGTATCTGTGGCTGCCTCCAAGGTGGGAACCCACTCGAAATCCGCCCGATCGAAAAACGGGCGCTGGGCCAGACCCGGAAAATAGAACATGCTGGGTTGCTGCAGATAGATCTGCTGATCGCCCGCAAGAATGCGGAGTGCCTCCGCTACCCGCGGCGTTGCCGTCCTGGCGTCGATTCCAGCGTCGCGCAATTGCCCGAAAAGATGGTCGGTGAAGGCACGTTCCGATGTCGTCAGGAATTGCTCGGCGCGATCGAGCCCCGCGCGAAGCGACATCGGGACGCTACCTGCATTGGCTGCGGTCCCCAACGCAAGACGGTAGAAGGTGGCGGCTGCGCGGTCATCCTGTAAACGGCGCTGAAGTTCCGCCATGGCAAGAATGGCTGCGATATTTCCGCGGTCGATGCGAATTGCGGTCGTCAGTGCGGCACCCTCGGCCGCTGTGTCGCCGCGGCGCTGTGCGTCGCGTAGTTGGTCTAGCCATGTCGTCTGCTGCGTCATGGCTCAGCCATAACGCAGCATCGGACCTTTGCAAGCGACGCCCTTTTGTGCGTCAGCCGGCGGGAGGAGCGGCGGGGTCGACGGCGTCAGGCTTTTCGCGCATCTGCCGGCGGACGGCGACCATGAACCGGCTGCGCCAGAAAGCGGCGATCAGGGCGAGGATAAGCGCCCACGGGAGCAACGCGGCGGCGAGCGTTAGGACGAAGCTAAGCGCGGTGCTGCCGCTGCGCATCAGCGTTTCGCCGGCGCTGGCGAAGGGATTTTCATGGCCGATGCCGGGAAGGCCGCCGTCGCTCGCATAATTGAACGCGACGCTGGTCCATGCGATGCGCGCTTCGCCGCTGCGGCGGGCCTGGCGTTCGTTGCCGATCTCCCCGCGCAATTGGTTGATCTGTGCCAGCAATTCAGCGCGCTCCCGCTTTTCGAGGCCGCCCGCCTTAAGCCGTTCTTCCAGTCGAGCGATTTCGGCTTCGGATCCCGCGCTGCGCTGTTGCGAGGCGAGGATTTCGGTGCCGACATCTTCGCCCGCGACGCTGGCATCGGCGAGCACGCCCTCAGCCTTTTCGACGCTGGCGATCGCATTGGCGCCGAACTTGCGCGCGATGCCGGGATCGAGCTTGAACTGCGTCTGCGCCTCGACGAGCTTCTCGTCGGTTAGCTGATAGCGGACGTCGACGATACGGCAGCGCTGGATGCCCAGCGTTTCGCAGGCGGCGGCATGTTCTTCCTGAACTTTGGAAATGCGGTCGTCCGCGAGGCGAAAGGTATAGGCATAGTCGAACGCAACGCCGGGAGCGGTTTCGATGCCGATCCGGGGGGTGGCAGCGGCGTCCGCCGCTTCTTCGGCCAGGGCAGGGGACTCGCTATTGGTGGAGTTTGAAATGCTCGCATCTTCGGCCGATTTTTCCGAGCAGCCGATCAGGGCGAGCGCCATCGCGCCCGCTAAGAGCTTATTTCGCATGCAGATTCTCCCAAAACGCGACTCGTTGGCCGCATGGGATGGCATATCATAACTAAAGTGGTAGACAATAAGAAATCAGGCGAGCTTGACGAAGCTGTCGAGCACCCGCTTGCCGCCGGCCTGGTCGAATTCGACCTCCAGCTTGTTGCCGTCGATATCGATGATTTCGCCGTATCCGAATTTCTCATGGAAAACGCGCATTCCGATCGCGAGGTCCGATCGGGCCTTCGCGCCGACCGAGGCAGCAGGACCGCGCTCGGAAGGAGCTGGCGCGCGGGTTATCGTCGCCGATTGCGCCGTCGCGCGCTGCCATGCCGGGCCGCGCGTCATCGTGCGCGCGGGCTGGCGCTCTGCGACATGCGCGAAGGGATCGCCCTGCGCCGACCAGTTGGCGCGCCACAGGCTCTGACCGCCGCCGAAGCTGTTCTCGCTGTCGACATGTTCGGGCGGGATTTCGGCGATGAAGCGGCTGGGGATGCTGCTGACCCACTGGCCATAGATACGGCGGTTGGCGGCGTGATAGATGCTCGCGCGCTGCCGCGCCCGCGTGATCGCGACATAGGCGAGGCGGCGTTCCTCTTCGAGGCTCTGCGTCCCGCCTTCGTCCATCGAGCGTTGCGAGGGGAAGACGCCATCCTCCCATCCCGCGAGGAAGACATGATCGAACTCAAGGCCTTTTGCCGCGTGGATCGTCATGATGGTGACGGTCTCGCTGGTGTCATTATTGTCGCGATCCATGACCAGGCTGACATGCTCGAGGAAGGCTTCGAGCGATTCATATTCCTCCATCGCGCGGACGAGTTCGGAAAGGTTTTCCAGGCGGCCCGCGGCTTCGACGCTGCGGTCGGCCTGCAGCATCGCGGTGTAGCCCGATTCGTCGAGAATGAGCTGGGTCAGTTCGGGGTGCGACAGTTCATTGGCCTTGGCCTGCCAGCCCCGCATCTGTGCCACGAAATTTGCGAGTTGGCGGCGCGCCTGCGGTGTCAGTTCGTCAGTTTCGGTGATCCGCGACGCTGCATGAAGAAGCGGAGCGCGTTCGTGGCGGGCAAACTGGTGGATGCGCGCGAGCGCCTTGTCGCCAAGCCCGCGCTTGGGCGTGTTGATGATCCGTTCGAACGCAAGATCGTCGGCGCTCGATTGGACGAGACGAAGATAGGCGAGGGCGTCGCGAATCTCGGCGCGCTCGTAGAAGCGGAAGCCGCCGACGATCCGGTAGGGCATGCCGATCGCGATGAAGCGGTCTTCGAACTCGCGCGTCTGAAACTGCGCGCGGACGAGGATCGCGGCGCGGTCGAGGCTGACCTTGCGATGCTGGAGCGTTTCGAGCTCCTCGCCGATCCGCCGCGCCTCTTCGGGCCCGTCCCAAACGCCCACGACGCGGAGCTTGTCGCCCGGTTCCAGGTCGGTCCAAAGCGTCTTTCCAAGGCGGCCCGAATTCTGAGCGATCAGTGCGGAGGCGGCGGCAAGAATCTGCGGTGTCGAGCGATAATTCTGTTCGAGCCGGATGACGGTCGCGCCTGGGAAATCCTTTTCGAAGCGCAGGATGTTCGCCACCTCGGCACCGCGCCACGAATAGATCGACTGGTCATCATCGCCGACGCAGCAGATATTCTTGCGCGCCTGTGCGAGCAGGCGGAGCCAGAGATATTGGCTGGCGTTGGTGTCCTGATATTCGTCGACGAGGATATATTTGAAGCGCTCCTGATATTGTTCGAGCACGTCGCGGTGCGTCTTCAGGATCACGAGCATGTGGAGCAGCAAGTCGCCGAAATCGCAGGCGTTGAGCGTCTTCAGCCGCGCTTGATAGAGGGCGTAGAAATGCTGACCCTTGCCATCGGCGTAGGATTCCTTGTCGGCCGCGTCGAGATCGGCGGGAACGAGCCCGCGATTCTTCCACTTATCGATAAGGCCCGCGAGTTGGCGCGCGGGCCAGCGCTTCTCGTCGAGTCCCTCGGCCTGGATAAGCTGTTTGAGCACGCGAAGCTGGTCATCGGTGTCGAGGATGGTGAAATTGCTCTGCAGTCCGACGAGCTCGGCATGTCGGCGCAACATCTTGGCCGCAATGCTGTGGAAGGTGCCGAGCCAGGGCATGCCCTCGACCGCATCGCCGATCATGCGGCCGATGCGTTCGCGCATCTCGCGCGCCGCCTTGTTGGTGAAGGTGACCGCGAGGATTTCGGACGGCCAGGCGCGGCGCGTCGCCATGATGTGCGCGAGGCGCGCGGTCAGTGCCGCGGTCTTGCCCGTGCCGGCGCCCGCAAGCATCAGCACCGGCCCTTCGGTCGTCAGCACCGCCTGCCGCTGCGGACCGTTGAGGCCGTGCAGATAGGGCGGATCCGACGGGTCGGGACGGGTCAAGTCGGGCAGCGAGGCAGGGGTATCGTTCACGCGCGAACGATTAGGGAACAGCGAGCAGGCTGTCCAGTGCGGTGAGGCGGTCCGAGGGTAAGGTTCCGGCGCGTTTCAATTCGTCGAGTGTCGCGCGCGCCATCGCGTGATAGGCGGGCAGGAGAGCCGGGCTGTCCGCCTCGATCGTGGCGAGGTGATCGCCAACGGTCCGTGCGTCGCCGCGCAGTAACGGGCCGGACAATCCCGCAAAGCCGTGATCGAGACTGTTTTGAAGCGCGGCGCGAACGAGGGGCGCGAGCAACGCCGAAGGGTCTTCGACGCCGGCGTCGCGCAGCGTGTTCGCGGCGCCGGCGATCAGCGTAACCAGATGGTTCGACGCATGACAAAGCGCGGCGTGATAGAGCGACCGGCGCGCCTCCGCGATTTCGACGGTAACGCCGCCGAGCAGGGCAACGATCTGTCCAGCTTGCCGCGTGGCTTCGGGCGTTGAGCCCGTGATGGCAAAGCTTGCTCCGACCATCTGCTGGGCTTCGGCTTGCGGGTCCCCGGTGAAGGTCATGGCGGGATGAATTGCGGCGGTCGTCGCGCCCGCCGCGCGCAGCGGTTCGAGGATCGCTGCGCCGCTGCGTCCGCTGACATGAAAGACAAGCGGGGCGTGAATTGCCGGTCGTACCGCGGCGATGCTCGCGACGACTTCGCTCAGCGCGTCATCAGAGACCGCGATCGCGACGACGTCGCATTCGGTCATCAAATGATCGATGGTCGCTGCGAGAGTGGCACCGACCCGTGTCGCCGCCGAAAGGGCGTTGTCCGGGGTTCTGCCCCAGAGGAGCGGCGGCGCGGTCATGTGGGGAGCGAAAGCGCGTGCGAACGCCTGTGCGACGCGGCCCGTGCCGACGATGCCGGGCCGATGCAAGCGAAAATCGGTCATGGGTACGCGATGTAGCGAGTGGGCCGCACTTTCGCCAATGAAACGTCGGCTTCCGACCGATGCTGTTGAAAAAGTCGGCACCTGCGAAGCGCGCGTCGAATTTCGGTAAGAATGATTCATCAGATTTCGTCTGGGCGAATAATTGATGCGCCGGGCGACGCATTCGGATTCTGATGTTGCCGACCAAAACCGCTCGCGGACTTTTTCAACAGCATCGACCGATTGCGGACGTTGAACAATGCAGATACGTTAGAGCCATGTCGTCCATGCGAAGCGTCACGGCGATAGCTGTCATAACGGCCACATTGATAGCTATCGGCGTCGCATTAGGCGCCTCAATGTCAGGCGGCGCGTCAGATAGGATCGAAAGTTTCGAACAGATCATATTTGTGCGCAATGTTGAACATGGCCAGTTAGCGCTTCTCGGCAACTGTCCGCTAGAACGCGAGATCATGGTCGAACGCACCGGCGAAACGCGAATTAGCTGGTATGTCCAAATGCCCGGTGATCACGGATGTGTGCGGGCCGCGGATTTCGCATCGGACTTTGATGGTGAGGAACGTTGGGACGAGCCAAAAGTCGCGCGTATTGAACTGGCGCTCGGCCCGGCAGATATTCATCGACTGATCGACGATTTAGAACGACTGTCGTGGAAGATCGCATGGACGGCGCCCGAGAATCAGGGCGGCACCTATTCGATCGACTGCGTGCGCACGACATTCGCGTTTCCCGATCGGGTGTTGGCAGTCACGAAATCAGGAACCCGGATAGCGACTCTGTCCGTGTATGGAGAAAAAGCGAGGGGCAGCGCCTCATGCATCGCGAACGAAAAAGCGAACAAGGCAGGCCTCGATACGGCCTTCGCATCTTTCTCTCCGTTGCTGCCAAGCAAATATGATTTGCGCCCTGAAGTAGCACGCCGCCTTCATAGAAAATGATCGAGATGCGTTCACAAGGTAGTTGCCGAACGCCCGGTCGTTTCGATCATCGTCACCCCTGACTTGATCCGGGGCCCACGACTTAAACGCTGCGATGGATCCCGCATCAAGTCCGGGATGACGAAAGGAGGGGATGTCCGCTTGCCACCCCATTTCGGTCATTGGACCCTAGGGTCAGGACCCATTGATTTGAGATGGCGATTATGATTCAGGCGGCCGCGAAGGAGCCTGAATTTGAGCGATTTATTCTGGCTGACGGACGAGCAGATGGTGCGTCTTCAGCCCTATTTTCCGAAGAGCCATGGCCGCGAGCGCGTTGATGATAGGCGTGTTTTGAGCGGGATCATCTTCGTCAACCGCAATGGGCTGAGGTGGCGGGATGCGCCGAGGGAATATGGCCCGGCAAAGACGCTCTACAATCGCTGGAAGCGGTGGAGCGACAAAGGCATCTTCATCCGCATGATGGAAGGTCTTGCGACGCCGCAGGCTCCGGATCGCAAGACGATCATGATCGACGCGACCTATCTCAAAGCGCACCGCACGGCGTCGAGCCTTGGGGTAAAAAAGGGGGTCCGGGGCGCCTGATCGGTCGTACGAAAGGCGGCATGAATACGAAGCTGCATGCCGTGAGCGATGCGAATGGCCGCCCGATCAGCTTCTTCATGACCGCCGGGCAGGTCAGCGATTATACGGGCGCGGCCGCCTTGCTCGACAGCCTGCCCAAGGCACAATGGATGCTCGCCGACCGAGGCTATGACGCCGACTGGTTCCGCGACGCCTTGCAGGAAAAGGGGATCACGCCCTGCATCCCGGGCCGGAAAATACGCAGCAAGACCGTCAAATACGACAAGCGTCGCTACAAACGCCGCAACCGCATCGAGATCATGTTCGGCCGCCTCAAGGACTGGCGGCGTGTCGCGACACGCTACGATCGCTGCCCGAAGGCCTTCTTCTCAGCCGTCGCTCTCGCCGCTACCGTCATCTTCTGGCTCTGATCAATGAGTCCTGACCCTAGTCGCGCCAATAATCGGTTGTTATCAACTACCGGGATAAAACCGAGGTAATGTGCAAACCTGCGTCATCATCCCTGCGCGATAATGCTGAATGGAAGGTCTGTCGGCATCTAATCCGGTTGCTGCTGGAACTGGACAACAACACGCTTGAGGTGTTTGACGACGACGGGCGGTTGGGGTTCTATTCCGTGTCCAGCCACGATCAGCACCCGATGAATTTTCTTGTCGACTTGGGAGTGCTGGAAGGCGGTTGGGTTCGATGGAGATTAGTTGAACCAGATTTCGACCGTTGCGCTGATATAATGCATCAGTTGGCACCGTTTGATGGGGTTCTTACCGCGTTGGTTTCGACGACCATCTACAATAATCTTTTGTCGGAAACGCCTGACCCGTTTGAGCTGCCCTTAGGTCCAACTTTTGGGGAACCTGTAGTCGGTCCGATCTTGGAAAATTTGAAATCGCTAATGGGTGAACTGGTCACGCTCGGCTACGCGCGTCGGGTCAGAGGGCAGGACGGTAGTGTTGAATTTTACTCGTGGACGGAATGGATGGCGTCTTCAATGCTCGCCAACTACGCGCGGGGATGGAGGACGATCTAATGCCGGGTCGCGATGTCCGCTTCCCACCCCGTTCCGGCCGTTCGCTACCGATCTGGGCGCAAGGACCTGAATCGACCGGTTGCTGCCCTCCACATCCTCGTCACCCCGGGCTTGACCCGGGGTCCCGCTTGAGGTCGAAGCCAGTGAGTGCGTCAAAAAGCGGGATCCCGGGTCAAGCCCGGGATGACGGAAGTGGGTGACGGAATGTCCGCTCCCCACCCCAAATCCGCCAATATACTTTATCTCGCCAATTCCGGCCTCTAGGGTCAGCCTATGCAAAGATATTCGACGATTAAAATGATTGGCGCGACCTTGTCGGTCTTGGCTCTCTCGGCCTGTGCGGGAGGCAATTATCGTCCCGTCGCCGATACGCCGGTGCGGATCGGTCCTGCCTATACCATCCGCGGGACGACCTATGTGCCCGCCGCCGCACCCGGTTATGAAACCGTCGGTTATGCGAGTTGGTACGGCAGCGAGTCGGGCAACCGCACTGCCAATGGCGAGCAGTTTCGCCCCGGTTGGATCACCGCGGCGCATACGACGCTGCCGCTGCCCACCTATGTCGAGGTGACGGCGCTTGATACCGGGCGGCGAATACTCGTGCGCGTCAACGATCGCGGACCGTTCGCGCTTGGCCGGGTCATCGACCTGTCGCGCGGTGCCGCGGAACAGCTTGGCATGAAAGCCCAGGGGCATGCCGCGGTCCGCGTGCGCCGCGTCGAACCGTCGGAGAAGGATCGCGAACGGCTTCGCAAGGGTAAGCCCGCGGCTTCGCTGGCGCCGGTGCCCGAACGCGAACTGCAACGATTGCGCGCGCAGTTGACGCCGCCTGCGCGCTGATCCCGCGCTTTCCGGCTTGCGCGAAGCGGGGAAAGGCGTCCAAAGCGGCGCCGACATCAAATGGGAGGGGCATCGCCCGTGGATCTGGCACCTTACCGGGCGCATCGGCGCATCCTGACCGCGAGCCTTGTCGGCACCGCAGTCGAATTTTACGACTTCTACATATACGGCACCGCGGCAGCGCTGGTGTTCGGGCCGCTCTTCTTTCCCGAGAGTTCGGACTCGGCGCAGCTGATGTACAGCTTCATGACTTTTGGTCTGGCCTTCTTCGCACGGCCCGTCGGCGCGATCGTGTTCGGACATTATGGCGACCGGATTGGGCGCAAGTCGACGCTCGTCGCGTCGCTTATGCTCATGGGAGCGTCGACTTTGCTCATAGCCTTCCTGCCGACCTATGCGATGGTCGGATGGGTTGCGCCTTTGCTGCTCTGCTTCCTGCGTTTCGGGCAGGGCTTCGGGCTCGGCGGCGAGTGGGGCGGGGCGGCATTGCTTGCGGTCGAGAATGCGCCGCCTGGATGGAAGTCGCGCTTCGGCATGTTCCCGCAATTGGGCGCGCCCGTGGGGTTTATCGCGGCGAATGGCCTGTTCCTGCTGCTTGGCCTGGGGCTCGACGACGCCGATTTTGCCGCGTGGGGCTGGCGCATTCCGTTCCTGCTGTCGGCGATCCTTGTCGGCCTGGGGCTTTGGGTGCGGCTCAAGATCACCGAGACGCCGGATTTCGCGGAGGCGCTGGAGAAGGAGGCGCCGGTCGCGGTGCCGATCGGCGACCTGGTCCGCCATCATCTGGTTCCGACGCTCGCAGGGACGTTCGCGGTCGTCGCCTGTTTCGCGATCTTCTATCTCGCGACCAGCTTTGCGCTTGGGCATGGCACTCAGGCGCTCGGCTATCCGAAGGAGCAGTTCCTGCTGACCCAGCTCGGCGCGATCCTGTTCATGGCGGTCGGCATCATTTTCGCGGGCTATGCAAGCGATGCGTCAAGCGAACAGCGCGTGCTGACGTGGGGTTGCGGTGCGACCGTGCTCATCGGGTTCGTGTTCGGACCGTCGCTGGCATCGGGAAGCTGGCCGATCATCTTCGTGGGCCTTGCCGCGGCGCTGTTCGTCATGGGGCTGGTCTATGGGCCGCTCGGTAGCTGGCTGACCGGCCTGTTCCCGGTGCATGTCCGATATACGGGTGCTTCGGTCGCATTCAATGCGGGCGGGATATTGGGCGGAGCCATGGCGCCGATCATCGCACAAGCGCTCGCCGAATGGGGCGGGACGGGGACGGTGGGTTTCTATCTTGCGCTGGCAGGCGTGGTGAGCTGGCTGGGGCTGCTGATGGTCCGCCGGACCGTTACGCCAGCCTGAGCAAGGTCAGCTTGGCTTTGCCGACCTTTCGTGTCGCGTCGATTTCAAAGCCCGCGACCTCGACCGTTTCCTTCTCCGCGGTTTCGATCGAGATCAGGCTATCGGGCCCGATCCACCCGAGGCGATTGAGTTTGTCGAGCGCGACGCTGCCCGCGCCGGTGTCATAAGGCGCATCGAGCAACAGAAGATCATAGGTGCGCCGCGCCGGTCCCAATGCGAGAACCGATCCGGCACGAATGTCGGCGCGCGGCGTTGCCCCGAATGTCGCCAAATTCTTGCGGAGTATGTCGAGCGCGTCGCGATCCTGCTCGGCGAACAGGCATTGCTCGGCCCCGCGCGACAGCGCCTCTATCCCGAGCGCGCCCGATCCGGCAAACAGGTCGGCGACCGTCAGCCCTTCGAAGCTGCCGACGCGGCTCGTTAGCATCGAGAAAAGCGTCTCGCGCGTGCGGTCGGCGGTCGGACGCGTCGCGTCATTTTTGGGCGCGAGCAACTTGCGGCCACGCCATTCGCCAGCGATGACCCGCATCATCCCATCTGCCGCCGGAATTTGAACAATTCGTCGCGCGGCACGACATCGACCGCGCCGAGCGGCATGCCGCCAAGTTCGAACGCGCCATAGCGCGTACGGATGAGGCGGCTGACCTGCAGCCCGAAATGTTCGAGCACCTTTCGGACTTCGCGGTTCTTGCCCTCGGTCAGTGTCATTTCGACCCACTGGTTGCGCCCGGTGCGGCGTTCGAGGTTGGCGTCGATCTTGCCATAGCGGACGCCGTCGATCTCGATCCCCATCGCCAGTTCCTCAAGCTGCGCTTGGCTGATGTCGCCGAACGCGCGGGCGCGATAGGTGCGCTCGACCCCGCTCGCGGGCAGTTCGAGCTGGCGCTTGAACTCGCCATCGTTGGTGAGGAGCAGCAGCCCCTCGGTATTATAGTCGAGGCGGCCGACGGGCATCAGGCGCGGAAGATCCTTGGGCAGCAGGTCATAGATCGTCTTACGGCCTTTCGGATCGCGTGCTGCAGTGATGCAGCCGGCGGGCTTGTGAAAGCGATAGAGCCGCGTCGAGACCGGCTTGGCCACGGGGTTGCCGTCGACCGTCAATCCCTCGAGCGACGACAAGAGCGGCGCCGGCTGGACGATCACCTGACCATTCAGCGCGATGCGGCCCTCCTCGATCATCCGCTCGACATCGCGCCGCGACCCGATGCCAGCGCGCGCGAGCAGCTTTGCGATGCGTTGCGGCCCATCCTCACGCTCGGCCTCGGCGGGTTTTGCCTTGAGTGCGGACGCGACACCGCGCGCGGCGCGGCGTCCCTTCGGCGCGTCGCGATCGCCGGCAGCTTTAGGCGCCGAGCGGGGGGCGGGGCGGGGTGGACGGCGTGTGTTCATGGGAACAGATGCGACTTTCTTGTCGTTATTGTCGGAAAATGTGTTGCGTTGTGATCACGCTCATAGCCGGAAAAGACTCGCTTCGTCGATGGCAAGCAGAAGCGATCTTGCAGGACGGCACGGAGCGAGTCATGGCGTTGTTTGAGGGAGTCATCATGCTCTTTGGCCACCGCCCGACCTGCATCAAGCGATTGCTGATCATCGAGGATGATCCGCTGACCGCGTTCGACAACGAGCACACGCTGAAAATCAGCGGGTACGACATTGTCGCGACGGTCGATTCGGGCGAGGCCGCGGTGGCGATCATGGCCGCCGAGCCGGTGGATGCGGTTGTTCTCGATCTTGGCCTCGCGGGGCATATGACGGGGCGCGAAGTTGCCCGACTGGCGCGCGACCGCGGTATCGCCGTGCTGCTGGTGACGGGCCAATGTCCCGCCGACGCCGAAGAAATCGCCATCGCCTGCCTTGGCAAGCCGCACAGTGCATCGGCACTCGTATCGGCGCTGAAGGCCGTCGAGATGATGGCATGCAAAAATCAGGCGCCGCGCAAGGTAAGCGGGCTGACGACTTTCTGGCGCCCTGCTGCGGCGTGACCGCGGCCAATCAATAAATAGCCGCTTCCAATTTGAGGCCAAGGCTATAGGCCTTGGCCATAACAATGTGTCCGCCCGGCGGATGCGCGGGGAGCGTACGCATGTCGGTTGATCTGATTCGGTTTATAATTTTCGTGGCGATCCTTGGCGGACTGGCGATCGTCGCGTTGTCGATCCCGGCGTTCCGGCCTTATCTGCGCAAAAACCCGATGATCACATTCCTGCTCGGCATCTCGAGCGGATTTCCACTAACGCTGCTGATCGCGACGATGACCTTCTGGCTGGCAAAGGTCGGGATCGATACGGCGACGATCGGCTTCGCGGTCGCCTTGGGCATCCCCTATACGCTCAAATTCCTGTGGGCGCCGCTTGTCGACAAGCTGCCGTTGCCGTTCCTGACCCGGACTTTCGGGCAAAGGCGCGGCTGGCTGTTCCTCATTCAGGCCCTGCTGTTCGTTTCGATCTGGCAGCTCGGCGCCAGCGACCCGAAACCCGGCGACATCGGCTTGTTCGCGGTCTGGGCGCTGATCACGGCCTTCCTGTCGGCGACGCAGGACATCGTTATCGACGCCTATCGCATTGAGATACTGGAAGAGGACGAGTTCGCGCACGGCACGGCGACCAATCAGTTCGGGTATCGGACCGGCAATCTGATCGCCGGCGCGGGTACGATCTATTTCGCATCGAGCGAAGGGCTCGGGCTGGGCTGGGCGACCGCTTATGGTCTGACCGCCTTTTGCATTGTTCCCGCGATCCTCGGCGCGCTTTGGGCGGGGCCCGGCAAATTCGTCGACCGGTTCGAACATGCATCGGGAATGAAGGCCGGACAGTGGCTGACCGAGGCGGTCGTCAATCCCTTCCGTGAGTTCCTCACGCGCCACGGCGCGTTTCTGATCCTTGGCTTTGTGCTCGTGTACAAAGTCGGTGACGCGATGGGGCAGACGATGCTCGGACCGATGATCGTTGATCTCGGCTTTCCCGACCTCGACTATATTTCGGCCAACAAGCTGTGGGGCTTTGGCGCGCTGATCGTCGGATCAGCGCTCGGTGCGCCCTTCCTACTGTGGCTCGGCATGGGCCGCGCCCTGCTGATCTCTGGCTTCATGATGATGTTCTCGAACGTCATGTTCATGATCCTTGCCGCTACGGGCAACAATTACTGGATGCTCGTCGCCGCGATCGTCACTGAAAATCTGACGAGCGGCATCGGGCTTACCGTGTTCGCCACCTATCTCTCCGGCCTGTCGAGTATCGCTTATACGGCGACCCAATTTGCATTGCTGTCATCCTTTGCCGGCGTTGGACGGACATTCATGGCGGGCCCTGCGGGCATCGTAGCGGAGAAGCTGGGGTGGGTAGGCTTCTGGGGTTTCACCGTCGCCGCAGCGATCCCGGGCATGATCCTGCTGTGGGTACTGTGGAGCAAGGGTTATGTCGTCGAGAGTATCCGCCAGACCGGCGCGATCGATGATCGGCAGCTCAAGCAGCCGGTCGGCGCATGGCGGATAGTTGGATTTGCCTTGATAGTAGCGGGATTGGTCGGGGTGCTGATGTACCAGCAACTCGAACTCGGCACGCATGTCTTTGTCGGCTCCCTCGTCGCTTTCGTCGTGGGCGTGCTGCTGGCGTGGAAGGGCAAGGCATCGGTGGCGGAGGCTTAGCCGTTGCACTTCTTCCTCATCTCGATCGCGTTGCAGGTGCTTTGCATCGTTCATGTGTTTCGGACCGGGCGAAACACCGCTTGGATTATGGCGATCGCCTTTTTGCCGATGGTCGGTATCCTTGCCTATTTCATCGTCGAAATCCTGCCCGGCTTGCCACATGATCGGCGGGTGCGCGAAGCGCGAACGAAGATCGCGGACAAGATGGATCCCGAACGCCGCGTTCGCGAAGCGCGCGACGCTGCGGAGTTCAGCGATACCGCCGGCAACCGGATTGAATATGGCGACGCGCTGATGGAGCGCGGGCGGTATGCCGAGGCACTAGATCAGTTTCGGGCTGCCGAACGGCTGGCGCCGCACACCGACCGGACGATCGGGATGCGGATCGCCGAGGCGGCCTATGAGGCAGGGCGCTATGTCGAGGCGCTGGCCGCGATCGACGCACTGCCAGAGACGATCTCACGGACCGAAATCGACCGGCGCGCGCTGCTCCGGGCGAAGGTCGCTGAGGCCGACGGGCGGACGACGGACGCGCTTGCGATCTATCGCGAGATCGTGGACCGCGTGCCGGGCGACGAGATACGCTGCCGGATCGCGGGCATCCTGATTGCCAAGGGCGACAAGGCAGGCGCGCGGAAGGTGTTGAGGGAAGTCGAGCAACGGATGAAGCGCACGCCGCCCGTAACGTTGAAAGCCGACGCGGCGATGTACGACTGGGTCAAGCGGACGATCGCTGAGCTAGGTTAGACCGGCCACTCGTTGTTGAGATCGAGCACGACGCCGGCAAGATAGAGCGAGCCGCAGATCAGTACGTCGGCCCCGGCGCGGTTGTCGGCGATATAATGCAGCGCCGCAGCGACGTCGCCGCAGGGCTGCGCATCTACGATGCCCAGATCGGCCTGGACCCAGCGGCATAGATCCTTGGGATCGTGATATTCGTGCCCCGGGATCGGAACTGCCTGAAACGATGCGATGCGGTCGGCGAACGGGCGAAGAAAGCCCATTGCGTCCTTGTTCTTCAGAAGACCGCAGACGATGTGAAGCGGCGCCCGATCGCGAAGTGTTTTTGCGAGCGCGGCGCCCGCATCGGGATTGTGACCGCCGTCGAGCCAGGTTTCGGCGCCTCCCGGCAGGAGCTTCGTAAGCGGCCCAGCGCCGAGACGCTGCATCCGCGCGGGCCAGAAAGCATCGGCAATACCTTGCGCGATCTGGACGTCGGTCGGCTGCGGATCGGGCGCGAGGCGCAGCATGGCGATGGCAAGCCCGGCGTTGCGCATCTGATGCGCCCCGGCCATGCGCGGGCGCAGCGGCCGCTCGATCGAGCCCAATTTTGAGGTCCAATGGAAAGCATCGCCGTCGGTCTCGATCGTCCAGCCGTCGCCTTCGGGGAAAAATGTTGCGCCGACGTCGGCGACCTTCGCGGCGATGGTATCCCGGATATGGGACGGATAGGCGAGGGTGGCGACGGGCGTATCGGTTTTGATGATGCCCGCTTTTTCCCAAGCGATGCGCATTGCGGGATCGTCCGGTGTCCCGGCTTCGGGGGCGAGGAGGAAGGCCTCATGGTCGATGCCGAGGGAGGCGATGCCGGCGACCGCGGGCGGCGGGATGATGTTGGTCGCGTCGAGGCGACCGCCCAGGCCGACCTCGATGATACAGTCGTCGGCGGGGATGCGCGCGAAGGCAAGGAAGGCAGCGGCCGTGGTGACTTCGAAGAAGCTTGCCTGAAGATCGGCGGCCTCGTCGAGGACTTCTTCGAGCAGCGATGCAAGCAGCGCGTCGTCGATCAGCGTTCCGGCAAGGCGGATGCGTTCATTGAAACGGACGAGGTGCGGGCTGGTGTAAGAATGGACGCGGCGGCCTTGCGCTTCGAGGATCGCACGGAGAAACGCACAGGTTGATCCCTTGCCGTTGGTACCCGCGACATGGAAGGTTCGAGGAAGTTGATTCTGCGGATTGCCGAGGCGCGCGCAAAGCTCTGCAATGCGTTCGAGGCCGAGGATGTCGCGGCCGGGCGAGAGAGCGGCGAGGCGGTCGAGTTGAGCCTGCACTGCGGAGTCGGAGCTTTGGGCGTGGTCGGGCATCGTTAGACGGAGCCTATCAATAGTTCGTCATTGCGGGCGCAGCGAAGCAATCCAGGGCGGTTTGCGAGCTCGCTGGATTGCCGCGTCCCCCGGCTTTCGCCGGGGTCCTCGCAATGACGACGCGGGAAAGGTTAAGCCGCCTTTTCGGGTGCGAGGTAGCCGATCAGGCGGCCCAGCGTTTCGGGCAAGTCCTTGCGATGCACGACCATGTCGATCATCCCGTGATCGAGAAGATATTCGGCGCGCTGGAATCCTTCGGGCAGTTTCTCGCGGATCGTATTTTCGATCACGCGTTGACCCGCGAAGCCGATCAGCGCCTTGGGTTCGCTGATCTGGATGTCGCCGAGCATCGCATAGCTGGCGGTGACGCCGCCTGTGGTCGGATCGGTGAGCAGCACGATATAGGGGAGGCCGGCGCGGCGCAGGCGCGCTAGCGCGACCGTGGCTCGTGGCATCTGCATCAACGACAGCGTGCCTTCCTGCATCCGCGCACCGCCAGCAGCAGTGATCGCGACATAGGGAACCCCGCGCCTGATCGCGTCCTCGACACCGGCGACAAAGGCTTCGCCGACGGCGACGCCCATCGATCCGCCCATGAAGGCGAAATCCTGGACGCCGATTACCGCGCCCTTACCTGAGATGCGGCCGAACGCATTCTGATAGGCGTCGCGATCGCCGGTCTGCGCGCGTGCGGCCTTGATGCGGTCGACATATTTCTTGGTGTCGCGAAACTTCAGCGGATCCTCGGGCGCCGCGGGTGCCGCGATCATCTCATGGATCCCGCCGTCGAATAGCTGCGCGAAACGTTCCTTCGCACCGATACGGTCATGATGGTCGCAGCGCGGGCAGACGTTCAGATTGTCTTCCCATTCCTTCACGAACACCATCTGCTGGCACTGGCGGCATTTGTGCCAGAGGTTGTCGGCGGTGTCGCGTTTCGCCCCGAAGGGCAGCGCGTTGCGAACGCGGTCGAGCCAGCTCATGCGGCGATCTCCTTTGCGCCGTGGATAGCATCGGCAAGGGTGCGGGTGAAAGCCTCGACATGCGGCGCTGCGGCGTCGCCATGTTCGGCAATGATATCGATGAAGGCCGATCCGACGACCACGCCGTCGGCGACGCGCGCGATGGCAGCGGCCTGTTCGGGGGTGCGGACGCCGAAACCGACGGCGACGGGCAGGTCGGTGGCAGCCTTCAGGCGTGCGACAGCTTCGTCGATACTGGCTTGCGCCGCCTGTTGCTGGCCGGTGATGCCCGCGACCGAGACATAATAGAGAAAACCGCCCGCGCCGTTCAGGACATCGGGTAAGCGCGCGGCGTCGGTGGTCGGGGTGGCGAGCCGGATCAGGTCGACCCCCGCAGCGCGAAGTGCGGGGCCGAGTTCAGGGTCCTCTTCCGACGGAATATCGACGCAGATGATGCCGTCGACGCCTGCCTTCGCGCATTCGGCAGCAAACCATTCGGGACCACGGATCGTCATCGGGTTGGCGTAACCCATCAGAACAAGCGGCGTGTCGGCGTGGCGGTTGCGGAACGCCGAGGCAATCGCGAACAGGTCGGCGGTGGTCGTGCCTTTTGCGAGGCTGCGCAGGTTCGCCGCCTGGATCGCGGGGCCATCGGCCATCGGATCGGTGAAGGGCATCCCGAGTTCGATCACATCGGCGCCCCCCGCGACGAGCGCGTCGAGGTTGGCGGCGGTGTCGCCGTCGCCGCCGGTGATGAAGGCTACCAGCGCGGGACGGGGTTTGGCGAAGGCGGTTGCGAAGCGGGTCATTCGGCAGGCTTCTTCTGATTGGCAGCTTTGTCGAGCCACACGAACATGAGCGAGACAAGCACGACAACCACCCAGGACGGCGATTGGAAGCGGTCACCCAAGCCGAAAATCTTGCTGATCAGCGGAAAGCCGAGCGCTTGAACGGCTGCCGCGATCAAAAAGACGATGATCGCACGACGTTGACCGGGGTTCACAATACAACTCCCAACGCATCGGCCACCGTAAAGATATCCTTGTCCCCGCGGCCTGAGCAATTGACGATGATGATCTTGTCCTTGCCCAAGGTCGGCGCGATGCGTTCGGCGGCGGCAATCGCGTGCGCGCTTTCGAGCGCGGGGATGATGCCTTCGAGTTTGGTCAGCTTCTGGAAGCTTGCCAATGCTTCAGCATCGGTCACCGGCTCATAGCGGACGCGGCCGATTTCGTGGAGCCAGCTGTGCTCCGGGCCGATGCCCGGATAGTCGAGGCCTGCCGAAATGCTGTGCGCCTCGGTGATCTGACCATCATCGTCCTGCAGCAGATAGGTCTTGTTGCCGTGAAGGATGCCGGGGCGGCCGCCTGCAAGGCTTGCCGCGTGCTTGCCGTCGAGGCCTTCGCCCGCGGCTTCGACGCCGACGATCTCGACGCTTTCGTCGTCGAGGAATGGGTGAAACAGGCCGATTGCGTTGGATCCGCCGCCGACAGGTGCGATCAGCATGTCGGGCAGCCGTCCCTCGGCGTCGAGGATTTGCTCGCGAGCTTCGTCGCCGATCACCGACTGGAAGTCGCGGACGAGTTCGGGATAGGGATGCGGGCCTGCAACGGTGCCGATGATGTAGAAAGTGTCGTGGACGTTTGCGACCCAGTGGCGCAGCGCCTCGTTCATCGCATCCTTCAGCGTCTTTGCGCCGCTTTCGACCGCGACAACTTCGGCGCCGAGCAATTTCATGCGAAACACATTGGGTTGCTGCCGCGCGACGTCGACCGCGCCCATGAAGATGGTGCAGGGCAGGCCGAACAGCGCAGCGACGGTCGCGGTTGCGACGCCGTGCTGGCCCGCGCCGGTTTCCGCGATGATCTTCGTTTTGCCCATGCGTTTCGCGAGCAGGATCTGGCCGATGCAATTGTTGATCTTGTGCGCGCCGGTGTGGTTAAGGTCCTCGCGCTTCAGGTAGATCTTTGCCCCGCCGAGTTCCGTGGTCAGGCGTTCGGCGAACCATAGTGGGCTTGGGCGCCCAACATAATGTTTCAGCAGATAATCGAACTCGGCCTTGAACGCCGGGTCGGCTTGCGCCGCGCGATAGTGGCGCTCGAGGTCGAGGATCAGCGGCATCAGCGTTTCGGCGACATAGCGGCCGCCGAACTGGCCGAAATGGCCTCGTTCGTCGGGGCCGGTGCGAAGACTGTTAGGAAGCTGGGTCATCGACCGGCGGCTTTAAGGAAAGCGGCGATCTTGTCTATATCCTTTACCCCCGGCGCGCTCTCGACGCCCGACGAGACATCGACGAGGGGGGCGCCGGTTTCGGCAATCGCCTGCGCGACATTGTTGGGGGTCAGTCCACCCGCAATGCCCCAATCCATCGTGTGGCGATGATTTTGGAGTAGCGACCAGTCGAAGCGCGTGCCGGTGCCGCCGGGCATGGCGGCAGCGGGAGCGTCGAACAGGATACGGTCGGCGACGCCGTGATATTTTTGCATTCGCACCAGCGTGTCGGCGTCCTTCAACCCAACGGCTTTCCAGACTTCCGCCGGGGTCAGCCGCTTCACGACGCCCAGCCATTCGGGGGTTTCGTTGCCGTGGAACTGGACAATGTCGGGGCGCACCATGCCGAGCGCGTCGCCGGTGACTTGCTGCGATGCATTGACGAGCAGCAATGCAACCTTGACGTTCCCCGCGCCGGCACGTTTGCGCAGCTCGGCCGCAGTATTGAGATCGACATAGCGCGGGCTCGGCTCATAGTGATTGAGGCCAATATGCGTCGCGCCGTGACGGATGGCGGCATCGACCTCTTCGATCGTCTTGAGGCCGCAGATTTTGACGAGTGGGGGCATTGTCATCTTTATCCTGTCGTCATCCCGGCAAAGGCCGGGATCCCCACGGTGCAGCACTAGGGCCACGGCGAGACCCCGGCCTTTGCCGGGATGACGGATGTGTCGGTTAGAGCGTGGCTTCGATCTCGCGCGCGGCGAGATCTGGGTCGGCCGACTGGCTGATCGGGCGGCCCACGACAAGGATCGACGCGCCGTCGGCCATGGCCTGCGCCGGCGTGACGACGCGCTTCTGGTCGCCAACCTTGCCGTTGGCGGGGCGGACGCCCGGGACGACGAAATAGCCGCTAGGCCAAGCCTTTCGCGCCGCTTTCACCTCCTGTCCCGAACAGACGATGCCGTCGAGCCCGGATTCGCGCGCGAGCGCGGCGAGGCGCGCGACCTGATCGTGCGGTGTGCCGCCGACGCCTATGTCTTCAAGATCGGGGACGTCGAGACTGGTGAGCACGGTAACGGCGACGACTTTTGTATTCAGCCCGGCCGCGGCCTTTGCCTCTTCGAGCATCGCCCGCCCACCCGCAGCGTGAACGGTGAGGACGGCGGGCTCGAGAGTGCGGAGCGCCTGGATCGCCTTGGCAACGGTATTGGGAATATCGTGAAGCTTGAGGTCGAGGAAGATCGGCAGGCCGAGCTTCGCCATTTCGTGGACGCCGTGATGACCGTTGGCGCAGAAAAATTCGAGGCCCAGCTTGAGCCCGCCGACATGGCGCCGAACCTTTTGCGCGAGCGTCAGCGCCGCGTCGAGGTGCGTGGTGTCGATGGCGAGGTAAAGCGGGGATGTCATGGTTTGTCCGTAGAAAATAGGTCGGTGGGGGCCGGGGGAACATCGTTTACCGGCGCGGAGGGCGTAACTTCCACGGGGCGGTTCGCGAGCGCGCGGAGGTCGGCAGCCTGTCGCTCGCTCGCGTCAAGGCGGCGCTTCATCGACCAGCGCGTTGTGCGCAGCGCGATCCACATCGGCACGCTGCCGATCAGGAAGGCCGCAAGGATCAGCACCGGCAATTTGGTATCGAGAACCTGGCCCGGCCAGATCGTGACTGTCACCGGAATCCAGTTCGCCATCGCAAAAATGACCAGCACGGCGGTCAACAGGACCCAGATGATCGTTCGCAGGATACCCACTCGTCTTGCTCCTCTGCCGGTCTGCCGCCGACCCTATGACAGAATGCCGTGCGATTCCAGTTTTTGATCCTCCCTATGCCGCAGGCAGGGGGAGGGGATCCGTCCGCGGAGCGGATGGTGGAGGGGCCGCGCAATGGCTCCTCCGTCAGCGCCGAGCGATGCGACCTCCCCATGCCTGTGGCACAGGGAGGCTATTTGTCTATCCGAACACCCGGTCAAAGATCGTGTCGACATGCTTCATATGGTAGCCGAGGTCGAAGAGCGCGGTCAGTTCGTCGGCCGACAACTTCGCGGTCACATCGGCATCGCCCTTGAGTAGTTCGAGCAACGAGAGCTGGCCGTCCGATTCCCACACCTTCATCGCGTTCCGTTGAACGAGGACATAGCTTTCCTCGCGGCTCGCGCCCGCTTGCGTCAGCGCGAGCAGGACGCGCTGCGAATGGACGAGGCCGCCCATGCGGTCGAGATTCTTCTGCATCCGCTCGGGATAGACGAGCAGCTTGTCGACGACGCCGGTCAGGCGCGCGAGCGCGAAATCGAGCGTGATCGTCGCGTCGGGACCGATGAAGCGTTCGACCGACGAGTGGCTGATATCGCGTTCGTGCCACAGCGCGACATTCTCCATCGCGGGGATCGCGGCGCTGCGGACCATGCGCGCAAGGCCAGTGAGATTCTCGGTGAGTACGGGGTTGCGCTTGTGCGGCATCGCCGACGAGCCCTTCTGGCCGGGCGAGAAATATTCCTCGGCCTCAAGCACCTCGGTGCGCTGGAGGTGGCGGACCTCGACCGACAGGCGTTCGATAGAAGAGGCGATAACGCCGAGCACGGCGAAGAACATGGCGTGGCGATCGCGCGGGATGACCTGCGTCGAGACTGGCTCGATCGCGAGGCCTAGTTTCGCGGCGACGTGCGCTTCGACCCGTGGGTCGATATTGGCGAAGGTGCCGACCGCGCCCGAGATAGCGCAGGTTGCGATCTCGGCGCGTGCGGCTTGCAGGCGGAGCTTGCAGCGCGAGAATTCGGCATAGGCCTCGGCGAGCTTGAGCCCGAAGGTTACGGGTTCGGCGTGAATGCCGTGGCTGCGGCCGATTGTGGGGGTCAGCTTATGCTCATAGGCGCGGCGCTTGATCGCTTCTAGCAGCGCATCGAGGTCGGCTAGCAATATATCGGCCGCCTGACTGAGCTGCACCGCAAGGCAGGTGTCCAGCACGTCGCTCGACGTCATGCCTTGGTGCATGAAGCGTGCTTCGTCGCCGACATTCTCCGCAACCCAGGTCAGGAAAGCGATGACGTCGTGCTTGGTAACGGCTTCGATCGCGTCGATCGCGGCGACGTCGATGACGGGGTTCGTGCCCCACCAATCCCAAAGCGCTTTGGCGGCAGATTTGGGCACCGTGCCGAGTTCGGCAAGGGCGTCGGTCGCGTGCGCTTCGATCTCGAACCAGATGCGAAACCGATTCTCGGCTGACCAGATCGCGGTCATTTCCGGTCGTGCGTAACGCGGAACCATTGAATTTCCTTCCTTTTCGGGCGCCTTGTCGCGGAATCCCTGCGGAACCACGACGGGCCGCCCCGTAGCAGGGACGGGGCGTTTCGCCAAACCCGGACGCTGCGCAACTTTGCGGAAAGACGACGGGTTGCTCCCATGCCCCATCAGAAAGGCGACAGGTCGCACCGACCATCGAAGTCGCCGTTACAGGAGAATAAACGTGTTGAAACAAGTGCTTTTGATCGGCGCGGCGGCTATCAGTTTCCCCGCCCTGGCTCAGACGACCGCTCCGGCTGAAGAACCTGCGCCGAGCACCCAGTCGCAGCCGGCGCCGACCGATACGACGACCCCCGATCCCGACAAGAAGCCGACGGACGAGACGAAGCCGACCGATCAGGCCCCCACCGAGGACGCTACCCCGAGCGACACGCCCCCCGCGGCCGAGCCGACCCCTCCGGCTGACCAGCCTGCTCCGGACTCCGAAGAAGAACCCAAACCGGATCCGCAGTAAAATCCTTCCAGAAACAGGAGATAGACCATGTTGAAACAGATGCTTTTGATCGGTGCTGCCGCAATCAGCTTCCCGGCTCTTGCGCAATCGACGCCGCCCGCCGACCCGGCTTCGCCGCCGACGGCGACCGAACCGGCCCCGGGCCCGGAATCGACCACGCCGGCCCCTGCTGAACCGGCGACCGCTCCGGCGCCTGCGCCCGATGCATCGACGCCGCCCGCGTCGGCCAGCGAGCCGGCGCCGTCGGGAGCAGCGGCAACGCCCACGCAAATCGCCCAGATCGTCGAACAGGAATTCCCGACTTATGACGGGGACAAGAATGGCGATCTGAACGAAGCCGAGTTCGGCGCGTGGATGAAGAAGCTGCGTGCCGCGACCGATCCCAGCGCTGATGTCGAATCGGCCGAGGTAAAGACCTGGATCGGTCAGGCGTTCGCTTCGGCCGACGGTGACAAGTCGGGCGCGGTGAACAAGACCGAATTGACCGGTTTCCTGTCGCGCGGCGCCTAAACGGCGTCCCGCGGGGTGGTGCAGCCGTCGGAGCGATCCGGCGGCTGCATCGCCGTGCAGGTTATGCGGGCTGCTGGACCGCGACGATCGTCAGCCGGTGCTCGGCACCCCCGCGATCGGGCCAATTGATCGACTGGCCGACACTGAGGCCGATCAGGCCGGCGCCGACGGGCGTCAGGATAGACATTCGCCCCGCCGATATGTCGGCTTCGGCCGGATAGACCAGCCGGATCGTTCGTTCTGCGCCGCTTTTCTCATCTGTGAAGGTCACACTGGAGCCCATTGTGACGACGTCGGACGGGATGTCGGCGCGTCCGCAGATGGCGGCACGGTCGATCTCTTCAAGCAGCAGTTCGTAGAAGCGAACTGAATCGCGCTGCTGCTGCAGCGTCAGTTCGGTCAGGGCGTCGGCTTCACTGTCGATCATGCGGATATGGGGCATGGCTGCCCCGCTTTTCTTCTTGGTCATGGCGCGGACTTTCCGGCTGGCGCGTGACGTTTTGGCCACGCGCGGCAATATTTTTGACGGAAGGTGCCCCGGGCTCGGGGCGGTTGCGCCGGAACCCGGGGCTAGATGCCCGCGAGAAGCTGTCCCCCTTGATGGCGGAAATGAAGAAGGCTGAGCCGAATCTGCATGACGGCGATGATGTCCCGCCCAGCGAGGGAAGTCAAAGCTAGATCAGTCCCATCGCCCGGAAGCTGCGATAATCGGACCCGCCGATAATGATGTGATCGTGAAGCGCTATGCCGAGATTTGCGGCGGCGGTCGCAATCTCCCTGGTGATCGCGATATCCTGCCGGCTTGGTTCAGGGCTGCCGCTGGGATGGTTGTGAACAAGAATGATCGCAGAAGCACCGAGCTCTAGCGCACGCTTGATCACCTCGCGGACGTAGATCGCCGACTGGTCGATCGATCCCTCGCTCGCAAGCTCGTCGCGGATCAGCATGTTGCGCGAATTCAGATAGAGGATGCGGACGCGCTCGACGTCGATCGGTCCCATATCGGCGCGCAGCCAGTCGAGCAGCGCGTCCCAACTGGATAGCAGGGGCTTGTCCTGAAACTCGCCCTTCAGGAGGCGCAGCCCCGTCGCTTGGACGATTTTAAGCGCCGCGATTCCGCTATCGCCAAGCCCGTCGACACGCCGCAGTGATTCGGGATCGGCGCTGACCAACTGCGCAAGCGAACCGAATTCACGCAATAACGCCTTCGCAAGCGGCTTGGTATCGCGGCGGGGAATAGCTAGCGCGAGTAGATACTCGACGAGTTCGTAATCGGCGAGGCCTTCCGCATCGTCGAGCAGGCGCGCGCGCAGCCGCGATCGGTGACCGACATGATCCGGCGTGTCCCCCATCGGACGGCAATAACCGCCTTGTGACGCGCACTCAACGGGCATAGGGAAAGGAAGATGGCGAACCGGATCAATTTCCTGCATCGAAACGGGATTTCCGGCGTTTCTGCCCTAAATGGGACTGGGTCCGGAGGACGAAATTTATCCGCCATGACGTCATCGGCCGCCTTCCATGAGTGACGCGGAAGCGGACACCCGGCGGCGGTTCAAATATCGGACGCTGCTGTTCAAAAAGCGCTGGTTGACCGCCGGCGCGGTCACGATTCTGATTGCAGGAGCGTGGCTCGCGCGCGAGCCGATCGCCGACGAATTCATCCGCGACCAGCTCGACAGCCGCGGTGTTTCGGCGCGCTACACGATCGACCGCATCGGCTTTCGCAGCGAGATATTGTCGAACATCGTCATCGGTGACCCAAAGCATCCCGACCTGATCGCGCGCAAGGTCGAAGTCCTGCTCGGCTATGGCTGGCAGGGGCCATATGTCTCGGGGATCAATGCCGACGGCGTGCGACTTTACGGGCGTTTTGTCGACGGGCGCCTGTCGTTCGGCTCGCTAGACAAGTTTCGCGACCCGGAAAGCAAGGATCCCTTCGCCTTGCCCGACCTGTCGGTGGCATTGCGCGACGCGCGGGCACGGGTCGAAACGCCATGGGGCAATATCGGCGCGGCGCTTAATGGCGGCGGCAATTTGCGCCGCGATTTCACCGGCAAGCTCGCGCTGGTCGCGCCGACGATCGTGGCGGCAGGATGCAGGGCGGACGACGTCAGCTTTTATGGTGCGGTGCTGGTTCGCAATGTTCGGCCGCAGCTTGTCGGCCCCTTGCGCGGGCGGGCTCTGACCTGTGCGGATAGTGGCGTCTCTGCGGCGTCGCCGCAGGTCGCGCTTGACCTCTCGCTCTCGGAGGACCTGCAAAGCTGGAAAGGCAAGGCAGACGCGAGCATCACTCGATTAGTCGCGGGGCCGGTCGCGGCCGATCGGATGGGGCTGCTCGCCCGTTTTGACGGCACAGCGTTGCAGACGAAACTCGACGTCGATGCTGCGATGGCACGGCTACGGGGCGCCGATTTCGCGGCCGATACCGTGAAACTTGAAGCCCGGGGCAGTGTCGGCAGCGCTGCACCGAAGCTCGACGGGCGAATCAGTTTCGCGCGCGCAAGCGGCAGCACCGATTTGCGCCGTTCGCTCAACGAAAGCGCGCGCGGACTGGCCGGTACGCCGGTCGGCCCGTTAGCGGCGAAGGCAATGGCGGCATTCAGCCGTGTGCTCGCCGACGCGAGCGGCAGCGCAGGCTTCGCGATCGCGGGGGAGGGGCCGACGGCGCGCGTCGACCTGATCGCGCCCGAATTGACGAGTGCGAGCGGCGCGCGCTTCACCGGCAGCGCGGACAGCCGCATCGGCTATCTTTACGGCGCCGAAGAGCCTGCAGTGATCGCAACGGGAAGCTGGAGTATTGCGGGGGGCGACTTGCCATCGGGAACGCTGCGCCTTGATCGCAGCGCCGAGGGCAGGGTGACCGGGCTCGCCAGTCTCGATCCTTATAGCGCCGATGGAGCGCGGCTATCCTTGACGCCGGTGCGTTTTTCGGGCGGCGCGGGCGGATTGCTGCGTTTTGCGACGACGGCCGCGCTGTCGGGCCCGCTCGCAGGAGGGCGTGTCGAGCGGCTGACGGTGCCGCTGAACGGATTTTTGGCGCCGACGGGCGCACTCGCGTTCGACGGCGGGTGCAGCCGTGTCGCAGCCGACCGGATCGAGGTTAGCGGCTTCCGGCTTGGACGAAGCTCCGTCGACCTGTGCAGCCGTCCCGGTGCGTCGCTGCTCAGCGCTGGCCCCGACGGGCTGCGCGGCGATATCCGCATTCCCCGGATTGATTTGCGCGGGACAAGCGGTAGCTCGCCGTTCAGCCTGACGAGTGGTCCGGCAAGCATCGATCTGGCCGCGATGCGCTGGTCGCTTGCGCGCGCCGATGTGCGGTTGGGTGAAGGGGAGAGCGTGACGCACTTTGCCGCCGCAAGCCTGAATGGACGCGCGACGCCGAAAGGGATGGCTGGGGATCTGCGCGGCGCAAGCGGCAAGATCGGCGCGGTGCCCCTCAACATGAGCGAGATCGGAGGGCAATGGCGTTTTGAGAAGGGTGCTTTGACGCTCGACGGCGGGCTGTTGCTCACCGACGCAGCGCCCGAGCCGCGCTTCTTCCCGCTTGTCAGCAACGATGCGAATTTACGGTTCGCGAACGGGATCATCGAGGCGAAGGCGGGCTTCAACGAGCGGAAGACTGGGACGAAAATTCTCGACACGCTTATTCGTCACCGGCTTTCCGACAGTAGTGGTTCGGCGGACCTGACGGTAAAGGAATTGCGCTTCAGCGAAGCATTCCAGCCCGATCAGCTCACCAGTCTCGCGCTCGGCGTCGTTGCCAACGTCCGGGGATCGGTGGTCGGCGACGGGCGGATCGAGTGGACGGCCGATGGCGTCACGAGCCGCGGCACGTTCGCTACCGCCGATACCAGCCTCGCGGCGGCGTTCGGCCCGGTGACCGGGCTGACGACGACCATCAGCTTTGATGATCTGATCGGCCTCAAAACCGCACCAGGCCAGATTGCGAAGGTCAAGGAAATCAATCCCGGCATCCCGGTGCTCGACGGCGAGATCGAATATCGGCTGCTCGGCGACAATCGCGTGCGGGTCGAGGGTGGAAGCTGGCCCTTTGGCGGTGGCAAGCTGCTGCTCCATCCGACGACGCTTGATTTCAGCGCGGCGAATGCACGGCGGCTGTCGTTCGACATCGTCGGGGTCGATGCCGCCGTGTTCCTCCAAAGCTTTGGTTTTGACAATATCAATGCGACGGGGGTGTTCGACGGAACCTTGCCGGTCGAATTCGACGGCCTCGGCGGACGAATCGTCAATGGCCGTATCGATTCGCGCGGCGGCGGCGGTACGCTCGCCTATGTCGGTGAATTGTCGAACCGCAATCTCGGGACGATCGCCAATTTTGCCTTTGGCGCGCTGCGCAGCCTCAAATATGACGATCTCACGATCATCTTGAACGGGGATCTCGACGGCGAAATGGTGACCGATATCCGCTTTGGCGGCGTGGGGCAGGGTGAGGGTGCCACGCGCAACTTCCTGATCAACCAGGTCGCGAAACTACCGCTGATCTTCAACGTGAAGATTCGCGCGCCCTTCCGCCAGTTGCTGACGTCGGCGAAGGGCTTTTACGACCCGTCGCTGCTCATCGAACAGAATTTGCCCGCGCTGATGCGCGCGCAGGAAGAAGCCGAAGCCGCCGCCAAGGCAGCATCCAACCCCGTTCAGCCACCAGAAAGCGAGCCCGTGCGATGAAGATACCCGAGACTGGAGCAAGGAGGCCCGCCATATACGGTCGGACGGTTGCGATGATCATGGGTGCATCGGCGCTTGCCGGCTGCGTTCAGATCGACACGCCCGACAAACCGATCGAGATCAATCTGAACATCAACATCCGGCAGGAAGTGGTGTACAGGCTGGATGGCGATGCCAAGAAGCTCATCGAGCAGAATAGCGAGATATTCTGATGGGGAAGAATGTGATGCGTATGACGAAGTGGAAACCGACCGGACTCGCCCTTGCCGCAGTTGCGGCGACAGCGGCGGTCGCTTTTGCCGTACCGTCGGCGATGGCGCAGCGCGATCCGGCTTATGCTGCCGCGCGCGCCGCTGGTCAGGTAGGCGAGCAACCCGACGGCTATCTGGGCTTTGCGACGGCGCCGACCCCGGCGATCCGTGCGCTGGTGCAGGACCTCAATATCAAGCGCAAGGCGGCCTATACCGCGAGTGCGCAGTCAACCGGCAGCACGGTCGAACAGTTCGCCTTTACCAGCGGCTGCAACCTGATCGCGCAGACCAAGCCCGGCGAAAAATATCAGACGCCGAGTGGCGCGTGGAAAACCCGCGATGGCAGTCCGCCCGAACGCGACGCACGCTGCCCGTAAGAAAATAGCCAGCATACCGGGGCCCCAGGGTCCTCAGATGCCGCCGCGCCCCTAAACGCGGCGGCATTTTTGTGCATCGCTGCGCGCCCATTTTTGTGCATCTGCGCACAAGCATTGACTTAATCGGGCGTCGTTCCTAAACGGACCGCGCCTTAGGGGTACCCCGAATTTTCGGGCCTTTTTTTGTAGGCGGAATCGGGCGCTTCCCGTTCTGTTTCAGGAGGATGGCGAGGAAATGACGGGGAATGGCAGCGATCCGGAACTTGGCTCTGAGGATTCGCGCCTGGTCTCGCTCGAAGAGCGATTGGACCGGGCCGAAGCCGCAGAAGCGAAGCGGACCGCAGTGAACGCCGGACCGGAGACCGACGCCAATTACAAGCTCGGTAATCGCGTTCTGGCCGAACTGTTGGGCGGAATCGGTGGCGGCGCACTGGTCGGTTGGACAATCGACCATTTCGCCGACACGGCTCCCTGGGGCCTGTTGGTGGTGCTGTTCCTCGGAATAGTAGTCGCCTTCAGGAATATATTTCGGATTGCGAACGTTCGGCCCGTCAAACTCGACGAAGCTGGGCCGGACTGATGTTAATTTAGGCGAGGTATCGCGTGGCGGATCAAGGCAAAGTGGACCCGATGCACCAGTTCGAGGTGCAGAAGATGTTCGACATGTTCCATGTCGGCAATCATGAGGTCGCCTTTACCACCAGTGCGCTCTGGATGGTGATCGCCGGCCTCCTGCTGTGGGTCTTCATGATCGGCGGGATGAAGCGTCAGCTCGTTCCCGGTCGCTGGCAGGTCGCCGTCGAAGGCTTCACCGGCTTCATCTCGGGCATGATGAACGCCAACATCGGCCCCGAAGGCCGCAAATATACGCCTTATGTCTTTTCGCTCTTCATGTTCATCCTGATGTTGAACGTGCTCGGGCTGATGCCGCTTGGCCTGTTCGGCGTGCATCCCTTTACCGTGACGAGCCATTTTGCGATCACCGGTGTTCTCGCGATCCTCAGCTTCGCGATCGTCCTGATCGTCGGCTTCTGGCGCCACGGCCTGCATTTCTTCTCGCTTTTCGTGCCGCACGGCACGCCGATTTGGCTGATGTGGTTGATCCCGGTAATCGAACTGGTGTCGTTCCTCGTCCGTCCGTTCAGCCTTGCGCTGCGACTGTTCGTCGCGATGACCGCCGGCCACGTGCTGATGAAGGTCTTCGCCTCGTTCATCATCGATGGCCTCGCTGCGAGCCCTGCGATCGGTATCGGTGTGGGTATTCCCAGCCTCGCGCTGATGGTCGGGATCAGCGGTCTTGAGCTGCTGGTGGCCGGTATCCAGGCCTATGTGTTCGCGCTGCTCACTTCGCTCTATCTGAACGACGCGATCAATCTGCACTGATTTTTCAACTGTATAATCTACGTTTTTCCCAAGGAGTATAAAATGGACGTTCAAGCTGCTTCGCTCATCGGCGCCGGTCTGGCCGCCATCGGTGCCGGTATGGCTGCCATCGGTGTGGGCAACGTGTTCGGTAGCTTCCTCGAAAGCGCACTGCGTAATCCCGCGGCTGCCGACGGCCAGCAGGGCCGCCTGTTCATCGGCTTCGCGGCTGCCGAACTTCTCGGTCTGCTGTCGTTCCTTATCGCGATCCTGCTGTACCTGAAGGCAGCCTGATCCCGTTTGCGGGGCCGGCTCGCTAAAGGCGGGCCCCGCGACTGCTTTTCTTTTGTCGGTCGAGTAAATCCATGCCTCAAATCAGCCAATTCGCTGAAAGCTGGTACGCCGCATCGCAGATTTTCTGGGTGCTGCTGACCTTCGGCTTCGTCTTTTTCGTCATCGGCCGCGGCATGCTGCCGAAGATCGAGGCGACGGTGGACGCGCGCGACCGCAAGGTTGCCGACGATCTGGCCGCGGCGAAAGCCGCGCATGCTGCCGCCGACAATCTTGAAGAAAGCTACCGCCAGCAGAGCGACGCAAGCCGCGCCGCCGCGCAAAAGGCGGTAACCGACGCCAAGGACAAGGCGGCGAAAGACGCCGAAAAGCGTCTGGCAAAGATCGACGCTGAGCTCGCCGACAAGTTGTCGGCAGCCGAAGCCGACGTCAGTGCAGCGCGCACCTCGGCGATGACGGAAATCGAATCGGTCGCGGCCGAAGCGGCAGGCGAACTCGTCGCCAAGCTGTCGGGCGTGAAGGTCGTTGCGGCGGATGCCAAGGCGGCGGTGAAGGCGGTGCTCCATGGCTAATGTTCTGACGATCCTGTCCGAAGCGGCGGGTGAAGTGCACGTCGAGCCGGCGTCGTTCGGCTTCATCGACGCAACCGTCTGGGTGTCGATCGCGATGGCGATCTTCATTGCGATCCTGTTGTGGAAGAAAGTCCCGGCGATGGTCGCGGGCATGCTCGACAACAAGATTGCCGAGATTTCGAAGCAGCTCAACGAAGCCGAGCAGCTGCGGCTCGACGCCGAATCGCTGAAGGCCGAATATGAGGCAAAGCTTGCCGACGCCGCGAAGGAAGCCGATGAGATGCGCGCCCGCGCCGATGCCGAAGCCGAAGCGCTCGTCGCCAAGGCCAAGGCCGATGCGACAGCGCTGATCGCGCGCCGCAAGCAGATGGCAGAGGATCGCATCGCAGCGGCCGAAGCTGGCGCACTCGCCGAAGTCCGCACCGCGGCCGCCAAGGCTGCCACCGAAGCGGCGGCGAAGCTCATCGCCGACAAGCATGACGCCAAGGCCGACAAGGCGCTGGTCGATCAGGCGATAGCGGGCGTTGCCAAGGGCTGAACCCTTCGACATATCGGAGAACAGAGCGCCCGCGGATTTCCGCGGGCGTTTTGCTTTGGAGCTAGTTCGCTGTGGCCAGCCCGGCGACCCACGCCTTGGTGGCCGGAAAATTGTCCATCGCACGTTGATATCCCTCGCGCGCCGTGGTCCGCGCGATGTAGTTCAGCTCCGCTGGGCCAAAAGCGAAGCCAATTGTGCGCTGGGCAAATTGCAGTGCATAGGTCACCGAAATGTCGGCCGCAGTGAAGCGATCGCCTGCGATATAAGGCGTCTTCGCCAATTGGCGGCTCACGAGGCCAAGTCGGCTTTTGAAGGTGTCGAGCGCCCAGCCCGTCGTCCAGTTCGCCTGCTCGTTTTCAGGGGCGAGGATGATCGTCGCGACGATGGCATTGACCGGTCCGGCAAGCCCCGCCTCACCCATATGGAGAAACTGCAGATAGGGAGCGAAGGCGGGATCATCGGGCTCCGGCGCCAGCGGCCCCGGGCCATAGCGTGCGAGCAGATATTCCATGATCGCGATCGACTCGACCATGATCGTTTCGCCGTCGACGATTGCGGGAATGAAGCCCGCTGGATTGATCGCGAGGAACTCGCTGTCGTTCTCGAGCCCGCGCAGAAGGTCGACCGGCCGCATGTGATAAGGAAGCCCAAGCTCTTCGAGTAGCCAGGCCACGCGAAATCCTCGGCCTTCGCCGTACAGGGTGATCATGGAGGCTTTCCTCAATATTGGATCATGATGCGTCGCGCGAGCGTGGGGGAAATGCTGTGAACGAGCCGCAGTAGCTTGGTCTGGCCGACCGCGACCTCGGCGCTGTTGGCCTTGATCCCACGGACGATCTCCGCCGCGCAGTCTGATGCCGTCATCATTTTGCCGCCGCGTCCCGAGGTCATATTTGTCGCGACGAGCGGCGGCAGTGCTTCCATCACCTTCACGCTGCTGGCCCGTAGCTGATAGCGGATCGCCTGCGTATAGCTGCGGAGCGCCGCCTTCGTCGCGCAATAGATTGGACCACCCGCGCGCGGCGCGAGCGCGAGGCCCGAGGTGATGTTGACGATCATCGCATCGCCCTGTGCCTTTAACTGTGGCAACAGGTGGGTAATCACTGCGATCGGGGCATAGAGGTTCGTGTCGATACATTGTGCCGCGCTGGCGAGCGACGGGATGTCGTCGAGTTCATAGTCGCTGCCGACGCCCGCATTGTTGACGAGCAGCGCGAGCGGCTTGCCAGCAACGCCCTCGACGATCGCATCGATGCCGGCCTGTTGCGACAGGTCGCCGGCAATCGTGCTGAAGCCCAGTGCCGCCATCGCCTGCAGCTTTCCGGCCGATCGTCCCGTGACGATTACCTCGGCGCCGAGCCCCTGAAGCTGAAGCGCGATTTCGCGACCGATACCGTCGCTTCCGCCCGTGACGAGCGCTAGCTTACCGCGAAGTTCCATAAGACCCCTCCTATGTTTTACCTCGCGCACTATGGCGGGTCGCATCGCCATCGCCTACATGCAAAATCATGGCCCGCCCGAATGCTCCCGACCGATTCAACGAAGAAAAAGCGACTTATGTGATCCGCGGCGGCGACGCCGAGGGCGACCAACCCGACCTCGAGCGCGGCGCCGAGGCGATCCGCAGCGTAGTGCGCAAATTGCCGACGCGTCCCGGGGTGTATCGGATGCTCGATGCCCGCGGCGACGTGCTTTATGTCGGCAAGGCTCGGGCGCTCAAGAACCGGGTAACGAACTACACGCAGGTCGCGCGCCTGCCGCAGCGGCTGCAGCGGATGGTGTCGCAAACGCGCGCGATGGAGATCGTGACGACGACGAGCGAGGCTGAGGCATTGCTGCTCGAAGCCCAGCTCATCAAAAGATACCGCCCGCCGTACAATGTGCTGCTGCGCGACGACAAAAGCTTTCCCTTCATCTTGCTGCGCACAGACCATGATTTCCCGCGGGTGCAAAAGCATCGCGGCGCCCGACGCGCCAAGGGACGCTATTACGGCCCGTTCGCGAGCGCCGGTTCGGTGGGTCAGACGCTCAATGCGCTGCAGAAGACTTTTCTACTGCGCAGTTGCACCGACAGCTTCTTCGCCAACCGCTCGCGGCCGTGCCTGCTCTATCAGATCAAACGCTGCAGCGCGCCGTGCGTCGATCGCATCTCGAAGGAAGATTATGCCGGCCTGGTGAATGACGCGCAGGACTTTCTTGAGGGGCGCTCGACCGCGGTGCAGAAGCGGCTGGGCGACGCGATGACCAAGGCCGCCGACGCGATGGATTATGAGCAGGCGGCGGTGATCCGTGACCGGCTGAAATCTCTGACCTTCATCCAGGGCAGCCAGTCGGTCCATGCCGACGGACTGGGCGACGCCGACGTCTTTGCGCTCGCGGCGAAGGGCGGGCAGCTCTGCATCGCAGGCTTTTTCATCCGTGGCGGGCAGAATTGGGGTCATCGCAGCTTCTTTCCCGCGCATGTGTCGGGCGTGCCCGAAAGCGAGGTGATGGCGAGCTTTCTGATGCAATTCTATGAAGGCGTACCGCCGCCGAAGCTCATCCTCGTCGACCGCGAGCCCGACGAATGCGCGCTGCTGGCCGAGGCATTGGGCGAGAGCGGCAGTCGCAAGGTCGAGATCAGCGTGCCGCAGCGGGGCAATCGCCGGCGTTTGCTCGAACAGGCGGTGCGCAATGCCGGCGAGGAACTCGACAGGCGGCTCGCCGAGAGCAGCAGCCAGGCCAAACTCGGGCGCGAACTCGCCGATCTATTCGACCTCGAAAACCCGCCGCAGCGCATCGAAATCTATGACAACAGCCATATCCAAGGCACAAATGCGCTCGGTGCGATGGTTGTTGCCGGCCCCGAAGGCTGGATCAAGGGCGCCTACCGCAAGTTCAACATCAAGCGTGCCGAGACGCAGCCCGGCGACGATTTCGCGATGATGCGAGAGGTATTCGAGCGTCGCTTCGCGCGGGCGATCGAGGAAGATCCCGAACGGACGAAGGGCGAGTGGCCCGACCTCGTGCTGATTGACGGCGGCAAGGGACAGGTGTCGGCGGCGGGGGCTGTGCTCGCCGAACTCGGCATCGACGACCTGACCTATGTCGGGGTGGCCAAGGGGCCCGATCGGAATGCCGGGCGCGAGACTTTCTATCATCCCGATGGGCGCGAATTCACGCTGCCGCCGAACAATGCCGTGCTTTTCTATATCCAGCGGCTCCGCGACGAGGCACATCGCTTCGCGATCGGCGCGCACCGGGCCAAGCGCGCGAAAGCGATGGGGTCGTCGCCGCTCGACGAAGTGCCGGGCATCGGCCCGTCGCGTAAGAAAGCGCTGCTGATGCATTTCGGCACCGCGCGCGCGGTGCGCGGCGCGAGCCTCGAGGATCTGCAGAAGGCCCCAGGCGTCAGCGCCGCGGTCGCGCAGGCGGTGCATGATTTCTATCATTCGGGACGATAAGGGGGACGATAATGGATTTTGCAGCAGCTATGCCGCTTGCGGGGACGCTCGGGGTCACGATCCACGACGGCAGCAAAGACAGGGTGGCCGGCAAGCTGCCCGTTCGTGCGGAAATCTGCACGGCAGGCGGGATCGTCCATGGCGGGGCGATCATGGCCTTTGCTGATTGTCTCGGCGCCGTCGGGGCGTTTCTGACGTTGCCTGAAGGGGCGAACGGCACGACGACGATCGAGAGCAAGACCAACTTTCTCGGCGCTGGGCCGGTTGGATCTGTGCTCGTCGGCGAAGCGACGCCCGTGAAGATCGGCAAGCGGCTGTCGGTGTGGCAGACGCGGATCCGCACCGAGGACGGCGCAGAGGTCGCGCTGGTGACGCAGACGCAGATGGTGCTTTGGCCAGCCTGACCGCCGATGCCATCGTCTGCGCGGTACGCGCGCATGGCGAGCATGGCGCGATTGTCCGCGCATTGACGCATGACGCGGGGCTGGTCGCCGGCTACGTGCGCGGTGGGCGTTCGACGCGACTGCGGCCGATCCTGATCCCTGGCAATCTCGTCGCACTCGAATTGCGTGCGCGGACCGAAGAGCAGCTTGCCGGCGCGACCGCCGAGCTACTGGAAAGCCGCGCGCCCCTACTAGCGGAGCCGCTGGCGGCGGCGGCGATCGACTGGGCGACAAGCTTGACGGCATCGACGCTGCCCGAAAGTCAGCCTTATCCGGCACTTTATTCGGCCCTTTCGGCCGTACTGGACGCGATCGGTGCGGCCTCTTCGGCGCGGCAATGGGCGGCCGCATTGGCACGCTACGAACTGCTGCTGCTCGCTGAACTCGGCTTTGGCCTGAATCTCGAGGAATGCGTCGTAACGGGAACATCCGCCGATCTGGCGTTCGTCAGCCCCAAGTCAGGAGGGGCGGTGAGCGTGGGCGCGGCGGCGGGTTATGAAGAGCGCCTGTTCCGCCTGCCGCCCTTTCTGCGGGGGCAGGACGCCAGTCCGCCGATGGACGATGTGCTCGCCGGTCTGATTATCACAGGCCACTTTCTCGACCGTGATGTCCTCGACGGACGCAACCGCGACTTGCTCACCGTGAGGGAAAGATTGGTCTCGCGGTTGGGCAGGGCGGTTGCGTGATCCGCTGCCGCTGTCTAAGCGGCTGGCGAGATACGAAAGGGCGACATAGTGCAAATCCTGCTGCTGGCTGGCGATGGTATCGGTCCGGAGATCATGGCGGAGGCCGAAAAGGTCATTGGCGCGCTGGCGCTTCCCGTGACGCTAGACCGCGCGCTGGTTGGTGGCGCCGCATATGAAGCGACCGGTCATCCGCTGCCGCCCGAGACGCTGGCGAAGGCGAAGGCCGCCGACGCGATCCTGTTCGGCGCGGTCGGCGATCCGCGGTTCGATAATGTCGAGCGCCATTTGCGCCCCGAGCAGGCTATCCTCGGCTTGCGTAGCGAACTCGGCCTGTTCGCCAATCTACGTCCCGCCAAGCTGTTTGCCGGGCTGGAGGACAGCTCGGCTCTGCGTCCTGAAGTCGCTGCGGCGATCGACCTGTTGATCGTCCGCGAACTCAACGGCGACGTCTATTTCGGCGAAAAGGGAATGCGCACGACCGCGACGGGCGAGCGTGAAGGCTATGACATCATGTCATATAGCGAGAGCGAAGTACGCCGCATCGCGCATGTCGCATTCCGAGCGGCACAGGGGCGGCAGAAACGCCTATGCTCGGTTGACAAGGCCAATGTCCTCGAAACCTCGCAGTTGTGGCGCGATGTCGTGATCGAAGTCGCTGCTGACTATCCCGACGTGACGCTCAGCCATATGTATGTCGACAATGCCGCGATGCAGCTTGTGCGCAATCCGGGCCAGTTCGACGTGGTCGTTACCGGCAATTTGTTCGGCGACATCCTGTCCGATCAGGCATCGATGTGCGTCGGATCGATCGGGCTGCTCGCTTCGGCGTCGCTGAGCGAAAGCACGCAGGGACTATACGAACCGATCCATGGCAGCGCGCCCGATATCGCGGGTAAAGGCGTTGCCAATCCGCTTGCGATGATCCTGTCGCTCGCGATGCTGCTGCGGCACTCCGGTGGCGACGAGACGAGCGCGGCGCGGATTGAGGCTGCGGTGGCGACGGTGCTCGCCGACGGGTGCCGCGGCGCCGATCTGGGGGGCAATATGGGGACGACGGCATTGGGCGATGCGGTTGTTTCGGCTTTGAACGGATAAGAAGATGAAGAAAGATACGGGTCTCGATCGCAGCAAGACGAGGAACTGGCACCCCGCAACGCAGGCCGTGCGTGGTGGCACGTGGCGCAGCGAGCATGGCGAGACGTCGGAAGCGCTCTTCCTCTCGTCGGGCTATACCTATGACAGCGCCGAGGAAGTGGCGGCGCGCTTTGCCGGCGAAGAACAGGGCATGACCTATTCTCGTCTGCAAAACCCGACCGTGGCGATGCTTGAGGAGCGGATCGCGCTTATGGAAGGCGCCGAGGCATGTCGCGCACAGGCAACCGGCATGGCGGCGATGACGACGGCCTTGCTCTGTCAACTGTCGGCGGGCGACCATATCGTCGCCGCGAAGGCGGCTTTCGGCTCGTGCCGCTGGCTCGTCGATCATCTCTGTCCGCGCTTCGGGATCGAGACGACCGTCGTCGATGGTCGCGACAACGACGCCTGGGAAAAGGCGATCAAGCCGAATACGAAGGTGTTCTTCTTCGAAACCCCGGCGAATCCGACGATGGATATCGTCGACATGAAACATGTATGCGCGCTTGCGAAAGCGCACGGCATCACGAGCGTGGTCGACAATGCCTTTGCAACATCGGTGCTCCAGCGCCCGATGGATTTCGGCGCCGATGTGGTCGCCTATTCGGCAACAAAGCTGATGGACGGGCAGGGGCGCGTGCTCGCTGGGGCGGTCTGCGGAACCGAAAAGTTCATCAATGACGTGCTACTGCCGTTTCAGCGCAACACGGGGCCCAACCTGTCGCCGTTCAATGCTTGGGTCGTGCTCAAGGGACTGGAAACGCTAGACCTCCGTGCACGCCGCCAGTCGGAAAATTCGCTGGCGGTCGGCAAGGCGATCGAGAGCCGCGTGGCGCGCATGCTCCATCCGGGGCTCGCGAGCCACCCGCAGCACAATCTGGCGATGAGCCAGATGGAGGCATGCGGACCGATCTTCTCCTTCATCCTCGATGGCAGGCGTGAACAGGCGATGGCGCTGCTCAACGCGCTCGAACTCGTCGATATCTCGAACAATATTGGCGATTCGCGCAGCCTCTGCTGCCATCCCGCATCGACCACCCATTACGGCGTCAGCGCCGAAGCGCGCGCCGATATGGGCGTCGTCGAGGGCATGCTGCGCATCAACATCGGCCTTGAAGATCCACGTGATCTGATCGCCGATCTGGACCAGGCATTGACCAGGGTCGGGCTTTAGGTGAATTTGGCATGGAGATGATCGACTCCTTCTTCCCCTTTGCGGCGACCACCGGGTCGATCACCGTGCGCGTTGCGGTCAGCTATCTGCCCGAACAGTCGCACCCGGCGCTTGGTCGCTGGTTCTGGGCCTATCATGTCCGCGTCGAAAATCACGGCGAGGACGCGGTGCAGTTGATCAGCCGTCACTGGCGGATCAGCGACGGGCGCGGCCAGGTCAGCGAAGTCGAAGGCGAGGGGGTTGTCGGTGAACAGCCGCTAATCATCCCCGGCGGCGCCTATGACTATGTATCGGGCTGTCCGCTGCCGACCCCCGAAGGTTCGATGGTTGGGAGTTATGCGATGGAACTCGGTGACGGATCGCAAATCCTCGTCGCGATCCCGCATTTCCCGCTCGTGGCGCCTGCGACCGCGTCATGAAGCGTACCCATCTGCCCCTGAACGCGTTGCGCGTTTTCGATGCCGCTGCCCGGCATTTGAGCTTTACGCGTGCCGCCGACGAACTCGCGGTCACCCCTGCCGCGGTCGGTCAACAGATCCGCGCGCTAGAGGATATGCTGGGCGTCGTGCTGTTCCGCCGTACGCCCAAGGGGCTCGAACTAACCGGGGAAGCCGATGCTGGGCTCGACGCGCTGCGGCAGGGTTTCCTGCAGTTCGAAGAATCGGTGCGCGCGATGCAGGCCGGCCAGTCGTCGCAGTCGCTGACGATCGCCGCACCGCGCGACCTCACCGCCAAATGGCTCGCGCCGCGGCTCGCGCGCTACAGCCAGCAGGCCCCTGATGTGCGCTTTACGCTCGTCTCCGCCGACACTGGGATCGATTTCACTGAGGCAAACCTGGACCTCGCGATCTTCTGGACCGACGGCGCGGGCGAGCATGAAGGCGTCGCGCTCGCCGACGCGCTAATGGTCACCGTCGCTGGGCCGGGTAGCAACAGCGACACGCGCATTGCCTGGCCCGGCTGTCCGGCAAGCGATGGCGAACCGGCACTGCGCCTTGGCGACGCGGGTCTCGCAATCGATGCCGCGGCAAATGGTTTGGGCCAGGCGAATGTGCCAGCGATGCTTGCGGAGGCCGATATCGCCTCGGGGCGTGTCCGGCAGGTTGGCGACAGCGTCGCGGTGAAGCGCGGCTATTGGCTCGTCGCGCCGACCCCGCAATGGCGGCAGGCGAAGGTCAAAGCGCTGGTTGCGGCGTTAACCGCCGTTTGATGTAACCGGGCCGCGTCGGCGCCCGAATAACCCCGAAACCATAATCGGGGATATTCATGCTTAAAATTCTGGACAAACTGCCGCCTCAGACATTTGCGATCGGCGCGCTCCGCTGGTCGCTGCTGTTCATTTTCGCCCTTTTTGGCGTGGCCAAATTTGCGGCCTATGAAGCCCAAGGTGTGGCGGGCATCGCGATGCATTATCCGCTCTTTTCGTGGATGTACCCGCTGATTGGCGTGCAGGGGACCAGCAATGTCATCGGGACGATAGAACTGGCGACCGGCGTGCTGATCGCACTCGGGGCATGGTCGCATCGTGCAGGGCTGATCGGCGGCCTGATGGGCATGGCTACCTTCGTGATTACGCTCAGCTTCAGCTTCGGCGTGCCGCTATGGCAGGAAGGCTACGGCTTTCCTTTCATGGGTTCGACCGCACAATTTCTGTTCAAGGACGCGGTGCTGCTGGCGGGATGTCTGGCGCTGGCGCTGCATGCTGGTCATGCGCTGCGAGCGCGAGGAGGCGCGTGACCAGTCCGACGAACGGCGCAGTCTCGACATTGGCGTCGGGATTGTTCCAACTGGCGGTCACGACAAGCCATCCGCCGTCGCTCTTGCGTTGCCCGAGCAGGCTCATCGACAGCACGCCATTTTCCGACCCGCCCTTGTAGCCGAGATATTTCCAGTCGGCTGCGGCGACGGGGCCGACGCCATTGTTTATCGCCATCGCCTCGAGCAAGGTCTTCGACTGGCGCGCGCGCAAATCGATCATCAGCCGCGCTATGTCGTTCGGGCTTGCGAACCATTCGAGGCTTTCGATGTAGCGCGGCCCCGCCGTGAAACTGACCCCGTCGACGTTGGCGAGCGTCAGCTTTTCGCGATTATCCTCGATCAGCTTGCGCTGCGCCGCGTCATTGCCTTTGATAAAATCTGTGCGCAAATCATTGAAATTATTTCCCTTGAGCGCGAACCCCTCGACCGTCGTGAGCAATGGGATGTTGCGTGACGGGTCACTGTGCCCGGCGCTCTTCATCCGCGCCTCGATCGGCTCGCGGCCGAGTAGGTGGATCAGCGTGTCGGTCGCGCCATTGTCGCTCACCGAAATCATCCAGTTGGCCAGGGTTTGCAGCGTTACCGGCGTATTCGTGGGCCAGTTCGCAGTGCCCGCGGAAGAAAAGCTGAAATGCGACAGCGGCACGACATCGGCCCAGCGGCGCTTGCCTGCCGCGACCTGCGCCGCAAGCTCGTCGAGAATATAGAGTTTGAAGGTCGAGCCCGTCGCGAATTGCCGGTCGGCGTTGGCGAAGGCGAGGGGACGAATGGCGGTGCCATCGAGTTCGGCGACGAGAAAACCAGCATGACCGGGCAGTTTTGCAATCTCCGCCGCCACTTTGTCGAAGCTGTCGTTCGCGACCGTCACACCCGTCACGCGAAGTCCGGTCACGCGTTCGTCGGCCGCGACGCCAACATCGAGCAGAACGGTCGCAACCCCCCGCTCGAAACGCAACAGGACGGTTCCCGAACGCTCGCCCGTCGGCGTTACTCGGTCGATCGCGACCGGTTTGCCATATTGCGCCACGAGTCCGGCGCTGAAGGCGTCGAACTGTGCTTCGGGGACCGCCGCTTGGAAGTGCGGATCGAAATAGGCCGAATAGGCAATCCTGCCCGCAAACAGGTCGACCAGTTGCGCCGCGCGTTTGTCCAACGCGGCCTGAGCGGTCGGCGTTGTCGTTTCGGTAGGCTGTATTGCGACCGCCGGGGATGGCGTGCCGAGCGAGATGGACGCTGCGGTCACTACTATTGGCAGAAAACGGATCATTCCCCCTCTCCTTCAACGCCTGCCGTTGCCGCGTCGAGCCGTTCGATCTGTTCGCGAAGCATGGCTGCCGCGTGGCGGTTGAGCAACCAGATGCCAAGAAGGATCAGTGCCGGGATCGCGGCAAAACCGACGAAACCGAAGATGCTATCGAAACCGTTCGCCGCAGCGAGTCCAGCCATGAAGACGACGAGGCCCGGGACGAGCGGTCCGATATACCAAAGGCCGACACTCGCCAGCATCCGCTCCTCGGTCGCTAGGCGGGTTCGGTAATGGATGCGCACATTCGCCGCTTCCGCGTCGGAATCGGGCTTCGACGTGCGGCACGAAAGTTGCCAAGCCATTATGAACCCGCCGGCGATCACAAGAAGGCTACCCACCTTGAGCAATGTTCCCGGCAGGACCAGTGCATAGAGGCCGAAGATCAGAGTAACAAAGGCGGTAGCGATATATTCGCGGCGATTGCGCTCGCCGATCGCGCAGCTGAGCATGGCGGCCCGCGATTTGACTTCGGCGAGCGACAGCGGCTCGACTGTCGCGCCGCTATCCAGCCACAGGCTATGCAGGCTGTCGTCATCAAGGCGGGTCATGATATATCTCCGGGCTGCGCATAGCGGTGCGTCAACATCGCCTTGAACCGATAGATTTTGGTCGCGACGGAATCGGAAGAGACCCCTGTGATTTCGCCGATCTCATCCGCGGCGATGCCTTCAAGATAGAGCAGCAATATCTGCCGGTCGGGCGGATCGAGCCGGTCGATGATCGACAGGATTTGCGCCATTGCCTGTTCGCTCGTCGCCCGCTCGAACGGGGTCGGGTCGTCAGACGGCAAGTCGATATCTTCAAGATGAGTCCAGCGCTGACGGCTGTGGCGGCGCCGCGTGATGATGTGCGACGTCGCGCGGTTATGCGCGACGCGCCAGACCCAGGTGCTCAGCGAGCAACGACCGTCGAAGTGAGCGAAGCTTTGCCAGAGCGCGACCTGGATATCCTGTTCGAGATCGCGGCGAAGCTCGGCATCGGCTTCATAGCCGCGCGCCATGCGGGCAATCGCGCCGCCGAAGCGCGCGATGGCGTCGGTAAATAGCTGATCCTGCTCGGCTTCGGTCACCCGAAATCTCCAGTCCCTATCCTCGCCTGGCTATTTAGTCGGCCGTCGCGAGACTTTCTGACAGGGACGGGGATTCTTTTTCTTCAGGCGTCGATTGCGGCCCCGTCGAGGCTTGCGGCATTGGCCTGAATGAACTGGAAGCGATGCTCGGGATGCTTCCCCATCAGCCGGTCGACCAAATCCTTGACCTGATGCCGCTCTTCATATTCCTGCGGCAGCGTGACGCGGAGCATGGAGCGCGTCGTCGGGTCCATGGTGGTTTCCTTGAGCTGGCCCGGGTTCATTTCGCCCAAGCCCTTGAAGCGCCCGACCTCGACCTTCTTGCCCTTGAACATCGTCGCCTCAAGTTCGGCACGGTGCGCGTCGTCGCGGGCATAGGCCGACACGCTCCCAGCGGTCAGGCGATAAAGCGGCGGCTGCGCGAGATAGACATGCCCGTTTCGCACGATATCGGGCATTTCCTGGAAAAAGAAGGTCATCAGCAACGTCGCGATATGGGCACCGTCGACGTCGGCGTCTGTCATGATTACGATCTTCTCGTAACGGAGGCGGTCGGCGTCGCAATCCTTGCGCAGTCCGCAACCAAGCGCGAGCGCCAGGTCGGCGATTTCCTGATTGGCGCGAATTTTGTCGGCGCTGGCGCTTGCGACGTTCAAAATTTTGCCACGGATCGGCAAGATCGCCTGCGTTTTGCGGTCGCGGGCTTGCTTGGCGCTACCACCGGCGCTGTCGCCTTCGACGATAAACAATTCCGTGCCTTCCGGACCGTCGTTCGCACAATCCGTGAGCTTGCCGGGCAGGCGGAGCTTACGCCCGCTCGTCGCCGTCTTGCGCTTGACCTCGCGTTCGGCCTTGCGCTTCAATCGCTCATCCATCCGGTCGAGGACAAGGCCGAGCAACGCGCGGCCGCGGTCCATGTTGTCCGACAGGAAATGGTCGAAATGATCGCGCACGGCATTCTCGGTGAAGCGCGCGGCCTCGGGGCTCGAAAGCCGGTCCTTCGTCTGGCTCTGGAATTGCGGGTCGCGGATGAATACCGACAGCATCATCTCACCGCCGTTGAACACATCCTCGGCGGTGATCTGAGCCGCTTTCTTCTGACCGATCAACTCGCCGAATGCGCGCAAACCCTTGGTGAGCGCGGCGCGCAGGCCTGCTTCATGCGTGCCGCCGGCGGGTGTCGGAATGGTGTTGCAATACCAGCTATACGACCCGTCGGACCACAAAGGCCAGGCGATCGCCCATTCGGCGCGACCCTGTTCGCCTGGAAATTCCTGCCGCCCCACGAATGGCTCGGCGGTGGCGCATTCACGCGTGCCGATCTGTTCCTTGAGGTGGTCGGCAAGGCCGCCTGGAAACTGGAACACCGCCTCGGCGGGCGTGTCGTCGCCGATAAGTTCGGGCGCGCATTTCCAGCGGATTTCAACGCCTGCGAACAGATATGCCTTCGAGCGCGCCATGCGATAGAGGCGCTGAGGCTTGAATCGGCCATGTTCACCGAAGATTTCGGGGTCGGGAATGAAGGATACGCTTGTTCCGCGCCGGTTCGGCGTCGGGCCCAGCTCCTCAAGCCCGCCGAGCGGCGTGCCGCGCGAAAAACGTTGGCGATAGAGTTGCTTGCCGCGCGCAACCTCGATCTCGGTCTCGACCGAGAGCGCGTTGACGACGCTCACCCCGACGCCGTGGAGGCCGCCCGAGGTCGCATAGGCCTTCCCCTCGAACTTACCGCCCGAGTGGAGCATGGTCATGATGACTTCGAGTGCCGATTTGCCCGGAAATTTCGGGTGCGGGTCGACGGGCATGCCGCGGCCATTGTCGACGACGGTAAGGCGGTTTCCGACATCGAGTGTGACTTCGATGCGCGTTGCATGTCCTGCGACCGCTTCGTCCATACTGTTGTCGATCACCTCGGCGGCGAGGTGATGCAGCGCGCGCTCGTCGGTCCCGCCGATATACATGCCGGGGCGGCGGCGGACGGGTTCGAGCCCTTCGAGCACCTCGATCTGCGAGGCGTTGTAGCTGTCGGTCGCGGGCTGGTTGCTGTCGAACAAATCGTGACTCATACTGTGGCTATACGGGGCCGGGAAGGGCGCTGGCAAGCGGGGTTTTCAGCCTAAGTCCCGCACCCCGGTGCGGGCTCGGCTCATCGCATTTCGGCCACATGAAGGAACTTTGGCGGACGCCCCCGGGTTGGGGTCGGGACCGAGAGGTCACTAAAAAGTGGAGTAATAACAATGAAATTCGCAGCTCTCCTAGCCGTTTCGGCGGCGCCTTTGCTCGCCGTTCCGGCCTTCGCACAGGACCGCGATCCAGCACAGGATTTCAACGGTCCCTATATCTCGATCGGCGGCGGCGCGTCGCTTCAGGGAAACGACCGTGGTGAGACCCTGACCTTCGACACCAACCGCGACGGTACCTATGGCGATCCGGTCAACACCGCCGGCGGTACCGACGCTTTCGCACCCGGCTTCTGTAACGGCGCCGCGACGGGCACAGCCAACGGCGGCTGCCGTAACGACAGGGACGGCGCCGAATTCTTCGGGCGCCTCGGCTATGATCGCCGCATGGGCAATTTCGTGCTCGGCGCAGTCGTCGAGGGCGGTCACAGCGTTGCACGCGACAGCGTCAGCGGCTTTTCGACCACCCCTGCCAGCTACACGATGAGCCGCGAGGCCGATTATCAGGCGAATGCGCGCCTGCGCGCCGGTTACACTCCGGGCGGCGGCGCGCTCTTCTATGTGACGGGCGGCGGCGCCTATGCAAGGCTCGACAACAAGTTTGCGACGTCGAATACGGTGAACAGCTTTGCCGATAACGGTAAAACCAACGCCTGGGGCTATGCCGTTGGCGGCGGCGCCGAGGTGATGGTCACGAACAATATCGGGCTCGGCCTCGAATATCTGTACACCGACGTGAAGGACAAGGATTATGTCGTGAACGTTGGTGCGGGGACAGCCCCGGCGACCAACCCGTTCCTACTGAACGGCGGCGGGACAGATATCCGCCGCAGCGACCCAAATTTCCGGACGCACAGCGTGCGCGGGACGTTGAGTTACCGCTTCTGACCTCTTGGGAGCGGAAAGGGAGGCGCCGGGTTGATGATCCGGCGCCTTACCTATGCCTGCCGCGCATGCGGCGCGGCGAAAATCGCGAAATTGCCGTTCGCGCTGCTGACGAGGCGGCCGTCCTGATAGAGCCGCGCGTCGATGTTCGCGACGCGCTTGCCGCGGTGGAGCACTTCCGCCTCGCAGGTCAGTCGGCCTTCGCCGACGCGGACATGATAGTTGAACTTGATTTCAAGGGTCGCACACCACTGATCGTCGGCAAGCACACTGGTCAGCGCGCCGCCCATCGCGGTATCGGCGAGCGAATAGGCGACGCCGCCATGCGCAGCGCCCTGCGGACTGAAATGACGCGCAGGTTCGATATCTATCGCCATCGAACAGCGCCCATCGCCGCGCTCGACCATTTGCAGGCCGAGCGCGCGGGCGAATTCGAAATCCTGCCCGAAAGGCCTCACCGGACGCGTCTTAACGAACTCGGGGACCACCGAACGGCGGGGGCGGGGGCGGGCGGCGCGTTCCGCGGGGGAGCTGTGCCTGATAGGCGCGGCCGCAATGCTCGACGCAATAGGGGAAGCCGGGGTTCACGGCCTCTCCGCAGAAATGGAAGTCGGGCTCGCCCGGATGCCCCATCGGCCAGCGGCAGATACGGTCGTTGAGATCGAGCAGGCTCGTCTTGTCGGCAATCTCCGGGCTCGGCTTAGCGGGCACCAGCCGACGCGGCGGCGCCGGCGGGATCGGCGCCTGCTGGTCGCCGGGACCCTGACGGATGAAGCCGCCGGGGCCGATCGAAACGATGCGCGGAGCATCGGGCTTCGGCGCGGCTTCAACGCCATCCTCATCGGCTGCCTCGACGGGCGGTTTGGGTTCGGGCCTCGGCGCCGCGGCGACCGGGCGCGGCGCGACAGGCGCAGCGGGGCGTGATGCGGCAACCGGTGCTACCGGTTTCGGTGCGGCGGGTGCAGCGGGCTTCGCCGGCTTTGCGACCTTTTCGGTTGCCTTCACGGGTGAAGGACGCGATTTCAGGCCAAGACGATGCGCCTTGCCGATTACTGCGTTGCGGCTGACCCCGCCAAGTTCGTCGGCGATCTGGCTGGCGGTCAGACCTTTTTCCCACATGCTGCGCAGCTGTTCGATGCGCTCGTCAGTCCATGACATGCTTTATATTCCTCATCATTCCACGCAGCAGGCAGCGATACAGTCTCTCAATCGGTCCTTGCGGAACGGTGTTTCGACGGCCCAGCTTGCGGTAAGATCGGGGAGGCGATAGGCGAGAACGCCATGAACGACCAGCCCCAAATTTCGAACCCCGACTCAGCAAATATCCGTGCGGTTCCGGCTTTCGCCGAACCCGGCGTCCCGCACATCCACACGCTGAACGTGCCGGGCATGCAGGCCCTATATGTCAAGGAGGTGCGGCGGTTTTTCAAGGTCCAGCTCCAAACAATCTGGGCTCCGGCGATCACCACCCTCCTTTTCCTCGTCATTTTCACCGTCGCACTGGGCGGCGCGGGGCGTACCGTGATCGGCGTGCCCTTCGCCGATTTCATCGCGCCGGGGCTCATCATGATGGCGATGCTGCAAAACAGCTTCGCCAATTCGAGCTTTTCGCTACTCGTCGGCAAGATCCAGGGAACGATCGTAGACTATCTGATGCCTCCGCTCGCGGTCGGCGAACTCATCATTGCGCTCGTCGGCGCGTCGATTACCCGTGCGCTGCTCGTCGGGTTGGCGTTGTGGCTCGCGATGCTGCTCTGGCCAGGCGTGCATGTCATGCCCGACCATCTCTGGGCAGTCGCCGTCTTCGGCGTGCTCGGGGCCTCGATGCTTGCCTTCCTTGGCCTCATCACGTCGATCTGGGCAGAGAAATTCGACCATGCCGCCGCCGTGACCAATTTCGTCGTCACGCCGCTCGCCTTGCTTTCAGGCACTTTCTATTCGGTCGACAAGCTGGCGCCCTGGTTCCAGACGATCGCGCACGGCAACCCCGTCTATTATGCGATCATGGGCTTTCGGTACGGCTTTATCGGTACGGTCGATTCGACGATCGCGAATCCGGTACTGACCGCTGCGCTGTTCCTTGTGGCCGTGAATGTCGTGCTCGGGCTGATAACCTATCGCTTGCTGCGGTCGGGCTGGAAGCTGAAAGCCTGACCTGCGTTTAGTGGCGATGGATGGCGCGGACGCGGTAGCGTCCGTGGTCGAGCCCTTCGAACATAGCGTCGATCTGCGGATGGTCGATCGGTCCACCGTCGCCGTCAGCGACCAGATTCTGCTGGCTGACATAAGCGATGTAGGACGAATCGCCGTTTTCGGCGAGCAGATGATAATAGGGCTGCTCCTTCGCCGGACGAATATCCTCGGGGATCGCTTCATACCATTCGTCGCTGTTGGCGAAGACGGGATCGATGTCAAAGACGACGCCGCGAAAGTCGAACATGCGATGGCGCACGATATCGCCCGGCGCAAAACGTGCGCGGCCGATGAGCGGCGCAGTAACGGCCGCGGGAAGTTCGGATGAGGATTCGGGGGTCATATGGTCAATCTATGGCAGTTTACGCGCGTTTCAAGTCCGTTACATTCCTATCCGGCTGTGGTTTGCCGATTCGGGCTGTGATCAGCGTTACAGATGCATTGGCGATGCGGGCTAAATGGGCCCTCCGGCTTTTGCATATCCCGTTCGGGTTGTGGGCCGCACGATCAGGGGAGACGCATTATGACGGACGTACCACCCAATATCTCCGGCCCGGCGTCGGGTATCATCCAGCGCGCCAAGGATATCCTTCTCAAGCCGAAAGAGACCTGGCCAATCATCGCGGCCGAGCCGGCGACGGTGCAATCGATCTATGTGCCCTATGTGTTGATACTGGCGGCGATCGGCCCGATCGCCGGACTGGTCGGTGGGCAGGTTTTCGGGTTCACCATGTTCGGCGTAACATATCACCCGCCGCTGGTGGGTGCGCTGGTCTCGGCGATCGTGTCCTACGGCCTTTCGCTGGCAACGATCTTCATCCTCGCATTGGTCATCGATGCCCTCGCGCCGAATTTCGGCGGGCAGAAGGATCAGGTTCAAGCCCTGAAGGTCGCGGCCTATTCGGCGACCGCCGGATGGGTGGGCGCGATTTTCGGGATCATCCCCGCGCTTTCGGTCATCGGCCTTCTGTTCGCGCTTTATGGGCTTTACCTTCTGTATTTGGGCCTTCCGGTGCTGATGAAGGCGCCGCAGGACAAGGCGCTTGGTTACACGGTGGTCGTGATCGTCGTTTATATCGTGCTGTTCCTGGTCGTTGGCGCGATTGTCGGAGCGCTCGCCGCACCATCGCTCGTCACCATAAGGTGACGGCACCCGCGAGTAGCCCCGGTCGTGCGCCGGGGCCGCTTGCTGTGGTCAAATTATAGAAAAATGGAGGAGAGTGAGGGATTCGAACCCTCGGTACCGTTGCCGGCACTTCGCATTTCGAGTGCGACGCTTTCGACCACTCAGCCAACTCTCCTCGCTGAGAGTGGACGCCCCTAGCGGCGGTCCGGACGTCTTGCAACCCTCTCGTCACAAAATTACGGCCCGCCGCTCGATTTGGACGCGGGTTCAGGGCTTGTCGGCTTCCCACCAATAAGGATGGCGTTTGCGGTTGCCTGTCTCGGCCTCGTTCATCGTCAGCGGATCATAGAGCCGTCCGCCGAGCATCACGCGGTGGATCTGTTCGGTATTGCGGATGTTCTCGGTGGGATCGGCATCGAGAATCAGCAGGTCGGCAAGTTTGCCGGCCTCGAGCGACCCGATATCCTTGGCATAGCCGAGCGAGGTTGCAGGCATGATCGTCGCGGCGCGGAGCGCATCGATGTTGCTCCAGCCGCCGCGTACGAACGACCAGATTTCCCAATGCGCGCCAAGACCCGATTGCTGGCCGTGCGCGCCGATCGACACCATACGGCCCGTCGCTGCGATCTTACCAGCCTCGCGCGCCGAATCGTCATCGACATAATCGCTTTCCGGCGCGATCACGCGGCGTTTGTTGTTCGCGGCGAGTTCGGTCGGAGGGGCGTGGCGCGACAGGATCGGATGTTCCCACACATTGGTGTGCGCGCGCCAATAGGGGTCGCCCGCCGGGCCGCCATAGGTGACAACAAGCGTCGGGGTGTAATCGACCTGGGTCTGCCCCCACAGTTGCACCAGATCCTTGTAGAAGACATGGAGCGGAACATTGTGTTCGACGGTCGAATTGCCGTCCTGGATCAGCGTCACGTCCTGCGTGAACAGCGAGCCGCCCTCCGGCACGACAGTCATCCCTTCGACCTGTGCGGCTTTCACCACCATCTGGCGCTGGTCGCGGCGCGGCTGGTTATAGTTTTTGACGCTATGCGCACCCTGTGCCTTCAGGCGGCGAACATGCGCAAGCGCGTCGTCATAGCCGTCAATCTCGGCATAGATGCCCGCCGCTTTCGCCCCATAAATGACCTCGCCGGTCGAGAATATCCGCGGCGCGAGGATCAGACCGGCGCGCTGCATTTCGGACGAGACAAAGATTTCCGACGCACGCGACGAGGGATTGTGACTGGTGGTCGTTCCCATCGCGAGATTGACGATCTCCGACCAGTTCTGCTGCGGCACCAGTTCGTCGTCGCCGTGCGAGCCGTGCGCGTGGGCGTCGACGAAGCCGGGAACGATCGTCTTGCCGGTCGCATCGACGGTCACCGCGCCAGCAGGAACCGTGATCGCGCCCGCCGCGCCGACCGCGGTGATGCGGTCGCCGTCGATGACGATCGCGCCATTCTCGATGACGCCTCCGTCCTTGTCGGCCATCGTCACGATCTTGGCGCCCGTGATGACGACGACGCCCTTATGCTTTGACGCCGCCTGCGTCATCGACAGCGATACGCCATCGGTCGGCGGGGTGAACTTCGGCGCCTTGTCATCGGCGGGAGCATTGGTGAAGAGGCTGGCGAGGTCGGCGGTGAACAGCGTCGCGCCGCGGCTCCAGTGCAGGCGGCGGCCGCCGTCGGACCAGTGCATATATTCGGCGCCGCTGCCGCTGACCCGCGTGACGGGCAGCGCACCGCTCTTGGTCCCGAGCGACACATCCTGACCGCCGGGCATCAGCGGAGTGACATAGGCGTCGTAATTCTGCCGGAACGCCAGTGTCCGACCGTCGGGCGAGATTTCATAGTCGCTGACAAGTTCGCCATTGGCATGGACACGTTTGTCCTGCCCGTGGAGGTCAGTGCTGACGAGCTGGCTTTTGCCGTCGGCGGCGGTGACCATGAAGACGCGGTCGCTGGCGGACGCGAACTGCGGCTTGGCGCCGTCGTTGCTGATCCGTTCGGCGTTGCCGCCGCTCGCGGCGATGCGGTACACGCCCGGGTCTTCGCTCCAGCGCGCCGAGGTCAGTCCGCCGCTACCGCGCCGTTCGAACACGATCGTCTTGCCGTCGGGCGAGAAGCGCGGTTCGGCATAATGGCCGGGTGTCGCGGTGAGCTTGCGCGAGCTGCCGCCGCCCGCACCGATGACGTGGATTTCGCCCATGCCGCCATCGGTCCAGCGCACGAAGACGAGCGACTTGCCATCCCGCGACCAGCTTGGCCACAATTCCATTGCGTCGTCCTTCGCGCCGGTCAGTCGCCGCGCGCTGCCGCCGGTAGCGGGCTTGACCCACAGCTTGCCGAGCGTCTCGAACACGACGCTGCGCCCATCGGGCGAAACTTCGGCCCAGCGCGGCATCTTCGTCGCAAAGCTGTCGGGCGCGACCTCGACTACCGGATGCGTCGCATCGACGATGGTGCGGTCGTCGCTGACGCTGAACGGGACGATGCGTGCCTCGCCGCCGGCGCCGCTTACGCGGCGCAGCTTGCCGCCTGCCCAGAAGACGATGTCGCTGCTATCGGGCGTCCATGCCATGTTCGGATAGACGCCCGTCACCGCCCAGGTTTCCTGCACGTCCTGGTCGAGCGCGTCATAGACCTTCTTTTCGGCGCCGGAGGCCAGGTCCTTCACATAAAGTTTCGATTGCGTCCCTTCGCGGCGGACGAAGGCAAGGCGCTTGCCATCGGGCGAGGGGGTCGGGCGGACCGCGCCGCCGGGCCCCGATGCCGCGGTACTGATCTCGCCATCTTCCAGGCTGTAGCGTTCGATGTGGAAAAGGTCGGTGTTGCTGTCCTGTGCATATTCGAAGATCGGGCCCGGAGTGACGTTGCGCGTGTAGAACACGCTCTTGCCGTCGGCGGCGAAGATCGGCTCGCCAAGCTCCTTCTGGTGGCGCTCGTTCGGCTTTTTGACCAGCGGCACGCCGGCGCCGCCCGAGACATGATACATCCACACCTCGCCGGTGCCGAGCGAGCGGCCCGTCGTGAAATGCTTCTTCGCAACGATGAACTGGCCGTCGGGGCTCCAGCTCGGTTGATTGAGCAGACGGAAATCTTCTTTCGAAATCTGCTTCTTGTCGCTGCCGTCGCGGTTCATCAGCCAGATATTGTCGCCGCCCGCGCGGTCGGAGACGAACGCGATGCGCTTGCCGTCGGGCGAGAAGCGCGGTTGATGTTCATAGGCGAGTCCCTCGGCGATGCGCGTCGGCGTCCCGCCCTCGATCGGCATCGTATAGATGTCGCCGAGCAGGTCGAACGCGATCGTGCGGCCGTCGGGCGCGACGTCGACGTTCATCCAGCTACCTTCGTCGACCGCAAGCTGGACCTTGCGGGTTGTCAGGCCTGGAGGGGCGTTGACGTCCCATTTTTCGGGCTTCGCCTCTGCTGTGGGAGCTGGGGGCGCGGTTTGCGCCCAGACCGAGGTCGAACAAGCCAAAGTCGCCGCGAGAGCGAGAGCGAAGCGCGTCATAAACATCCCCTGTTGAAACTTTCGTATACCATATGGCGCAGGCGCGAACATGCAAGCGACAGGTTTCGACGAAGAACTGGCAGCGTCGACGAGTGGCTGCTAGCCCGGACCAAAGAAATCATCGGGAGAGCAAGGCGTGCCGCTAACGGGGATCAGGGTACTCGACTTCGGACGCTATATTGCGGGCCCCTATTGTGCGGCATTGCTTGCGGACTATGGCGCCGACGTCATCCGCATCGAGGCGCCCGGCGGCAATGACGACCGCTATACTGTGCCGGTCGCCGAGGATGGTTCGGGGGCGATGTTCATGCAAATGAACCGCGCCAAGCGCTGCCTGACGCTGAAACCCGGAAGCGCCGAAGGGCGCGAGATTGTTCGCCGCCTTGTCGAAACGGCCGATGTCGTGATTGCCAACCTGCCGCACGACGCGCTGACCAAATTGGGGCTTGACCATGACAGCCTGTCCGCGATCAACCCGCGCATCATTCTGGCGACCGCTTCGGCATTCGGCAGCGAGGGCCCGCTTGCAAGCCGCGTGGGCTTTGATGCGGTGGGGCAGGCGATGTCGGGAACGGTTCACCTCACCGGTACGCCCGATCAACCGTACCGCGCGCAGGTCAATTATGTCGATTTCGGCACGGCGCTCCACTGTGCCTTTGGTGTGATGCTCGCGCTGCGCGAGCGCGAGGTGACGGGGAAGGGGCAATGTGTCTCCGGGTCGTTGCTCGGAACCGCGCTTGCCATGTCGAATGCGCTCTCGATCGACCATGCGCTGAACGGTATCGAGCGTCAGCCGATCGGGAATCGCAGCTTCAGTTCGGGACCGACCGATGTGTTCCGAACGCGCGATGGCTGGATTATCACGCAGATCGTCGGCTCGGGGATCTTCGCGCGCTGGGCCGAACTGGTCGGGCGGCCCGAACTGGTCGATGACCCGCTCTATGCCAGCGACATTTTGCGCGGAGACAATGGCGAGGAACTAAGCGCGATCATGCAGCGCTGGTGTATCGAGCGGACGAGCGAAGAGGCGATCGCCGAGCTTGCTGCAGGCCGCGTGCCCGCAGCGCCCGTGCTGCGCGCGGGCGAGGCGCTCGCGCAGCCGCAGGTTGCGGCAATGGGATTGGTTGAGCCGGTCGACTATCCAGGCGCGGCGGGCGCGGTGCCGGTTATCCGTGCGCCGATCAATCTTTCGGAAAGTAGCAAAAGTGCCGCGCAGCGTGCGCCGCAAGTCGGCGAGCATAGCGACGCGATCCTTTCGGAACTCGGTTATGATGCCCAAGCCATTTCGGCTTTGCGGGGGGCAAAGATTATTTGAGCGGGGAAGGGTGGACAAACGACGATCGCCAATTAAATTACCGATCAGTATAAAAATCAGCCCAGGAGTTCTCCATGACCGACAATAACGAATATGTGCCCCCGAAAGTCTGGACCTGGGACAAGGAGAGCGGTGGGCGCTTCGCCAATATCAACCGCCCGATCGCGGGGCCGACCCATGACAAGGAGCTGCCGATCGGCAAGCATCCGCTCCAGCTTTATTCGCTCGGCACGCCCAATGGCGTGAAGGTGACGGTGATGCTCGAGGAATTGCTCGAGGCGGGGCACAGCGGCGCCGAATATGACGCCTGGCTGATCAAGATCGGCGACGGCGACCAGTTTTCGAGTGGCTTCGTCGACGCCAATCCGAACAGCAAGATTCCCGCGCTCGTTGATCGCAGCGGCGCAGAACCGATCCGCGTCTTTGAATCGGGCGCGATCCTGATCCATTTGGCCGAGAAATTTGGCGCCTTCCTGCCGACCGAGACCGCCAAGCGCGCCGAAGTCCTGTCGTGGCTGATGTGGCAGATGGGTAGCACGCCGTTCCTCGGCGGCGGCTTTGGCCATTTCTATGCCTATGCCCCGACGAAGCAGGAATATCCGATCAATCGCTATGCGATGGAAGTGAAGCGGCAACTGGACGTACTCGACCGGCGCCTTGCGGAGAGCGAATATCTGGGCGGCGGCGACTATTCGATCGCCGACATGGCGGTATGGCCCTGGTACGGCGCACTGGCGAAGGGACTGGTCTATGAAGCGGGCGAGTTTCTCGAAGTCGAGAGCTACAAAAATGTCCAGCGCTGGACCGACCAGATCGCGACACGGCCCGCGGTAAAGCGCGGGCGAATGGTCAACCGCGTGATGGGCGATCCCGCGAGCCAGCTTCACGAACGCCATGACGCATCGGATTTCGAACTGCGCACGCAGGACAAGTTGCAGGACGCCGAATAGACTGAAGTCCCGACGGAATAGACAGGACGGCGCCGGGTTTTCCCGGCGCCGTTTTCATTTGGGGCGGGCGCCGCGCGGCGCACCCGCATAAGCTGGACAAGCCGCGCCGTTCGGCGCAATCATCGGGATAAGGCCAGTTGCAAGTCGCAACTTGCCGTTTACGTAAAGGTGAGCGCCCATTATAAGGTCGCCATTGCCCAATGGGAGATTCGTGATGGACATGGAATTCAGCCCCGAAGATCTCGCCTTCCAACAGGAAGTGCGCGACTTCATCGCCGAAAATTACCCCGCCGAACTGCGCGGGAAGCAGGATGAAGGCGAGGAGCTGTCCAAGGAAGACTTCCTCGTCTGGCACAAGATTTTGCACAAGAAGGGCTGGATCGCGCCCGCATGGCCGGTCGAATATGGCGGCACCGGCTGGACGCCGACGCAGCGCTTCATCTGGTCCGAAGAAACCGCGCGCGCCGACTGTATCCGCTTGATGCCCTTCGGCCTCGCGATGGTCGGCCCCGTGATCTACACCTTCGGCACGCCCGAACAGAAAGCCCATTTCCTGCCTCGCATCCTGTCGGGTGAGGATTGGTGGTGTCAGGGCTATTCGGAACCCGGTTCGGGCTCCGACCTTGCCAGCCTTCGCACCGCTGCGGTGCCTGACGGCGACGACTATATCGTCAACGGGCAAAAGACCTGGACGACGTTGGCGCAGCACGCCGACTGGGGCTTTTTCCTTGTCCGCACTGACAAGGAAGCGAAGCAGCAGGAAGGCATCAGCTTTCTTCTCATCGACATGAAATCGCCCGGCATCACCGTGCGCCCGATCATCACGCTGGGCGGCGAGCATGAAGTCAACGAAGTCTGGCTCGAAGATGTTCGCGTGCCGCAGTCGCAGCGCGTCTATGAGGAAAACAAGGGCTGGACCTGCGCCAAATTCCTCCTCGCGCACGAACGCACCGGCATCGCCGGTGTCGCGGCGTCGAAGCGCGGGATCGAAAAGGTGAAGGCGATCGCCCGCACCGAACTCGACGGTGACAAGCCCTTGCTCGCCAACGCCTTCTTCAAGCGCAAGGTCGCCGATCTCGAAGTCGATCTCGCCGCGCTCGAATTCACCGAATTGCGCAGCCTTGCGGGTCCGAACGCCAATCGTGGACCGGGACCGGAATCGAGCCTGCTCAAGATCAAGGGTTCGGAAATCCAGCAGCGTCTTACCGAACTCACGTTGGAAGCCGTCGGCCATTATGGCGCGCCTTACTTCCGCGGCTTTGGTGAGGGTGACAATGAGCATCCGATCGGGCCGGACTATGCGCACCGCGCCGCGCCGACCTATTTCAACACGCGCAAGACGACGATCTATGGCGGGTCGAACGAGATTCAGCGCAACATCATCGCAAAGATGGTTCTGGGGCTTTGAATGCGTCGCCCCCGCGAAAGCGGGGGCCGCAGTCGGCCGGACTCAGCTCCGCAATATAAACCTACAGCGGCCCCTGCCTATGCGGGGGCGACGGGGATAAAAAATGGATTTCACCTACACCGAAACGCAGGACATGATCCGCGACACGCTCGCCCGTTTCCTTGGCGATACCTATGACTTCGAAACGCGCCAGAAGTTCATCAACAGCGATAGCGGGCGTGACCCGGCAATCTGGACCGCGCTGGCGCAGGAACTGGGTATGCTCGGCGCATCCTTTGCCGAAGACCATGGCGGCCTTGGCGGCGGCGCGCTCGAAAATGCGATCATCATGGAAGAACTCGGCAAGGTCATTGCGATCGAGCCCTATCTTCCGACCGTCGTCATCGCGGGCGGCGCGCTCAAGGCTGTTGGCGGCGCGCAGGCCGATGCGGTCATCCCCGAGATTATCGCAGGCAACGCGATCATCGCCTTTGCCTACGCTGAACCGCAGGGCCGGTATGACCTCGCGAACCTGCGCACCACCGTAAAGAAAGACGGCGCGGGCTATTTGCTGAACGGTCACAAGGGCGTCGTCTATGCGGCACCCTGGGCGACGCACCTGCTTGTCACCGCACGCACCGGCGGCAACGCCCGCGACCGCGACGGCGTTTCGCTGTTCCTGATCGACGCCAATCTTCCCGGCATCGTGCGCCGCGACTATCCGACCGTCGACGGTAGCCGCGCTTCCGAAATCTATTTCGAAAATGTCGCGATCCCCGTCGATGCGCTGCTGGGCGCCGAAGGCGGCAGCCTGCCGCTGATCGAACAGATCGTCGATGAAGCAACCGTCGCGGTGTGCGCCGAAGCCACGGGCGTGATGCAGAAGCTGCACGAAGGCACGCTGGAATATACGCAGCAGCGCAAGCAGTTCGGCGTGCCGATCGCGAAGTTTCAGGTGCTGCAGCACCGCATGGTCGACATGTTCATGGAGGTCGAACAGGCGCGCTCTATGACGATCATGGGGACGCTGAAGCTTGGCCTGCCTGCGAGCGAGCGGATGGCGGCGGTATCGGCAGCGAAAGCCAAGGTCGCGCGCGGCGCCAATTTCGTCGGGCAAAATGCGATCCAGACGCATGGCGGCATCGGCATCACGCAGGAACTCGCGATCGGCCATTATTTCAAGCGCGCGACGATGATCGAAAGCCAGTTTGGCACCGTCGATCACCATATGGATCGTTACGAACGGATCGCGCTGGCGGACTGACGCGGCAACCTTTTTGAAACGGTTGCGACGAGGGTGACCGGTCGATGGAGGCTTTCGACCGGGAACCACCCTATCTTTCATCGTCACCCCGGACTTGATCCGGGGTCCCGATTGAAGCGGAAGTCAGTGAGCGCGTCAAAAAAGCGGGATCCCGGATCAAGTCCGGGATGACGAAAGGCGGGTGACTGAACGACAACTTCCCACGCCAAAGCAGACATGGCCTTCAAATAGGTCTTTCCTACATTATCCGGCCGTGCCAGCCTTCATCCGGCTCTTTCATTCGGTGAACAAAAAAGCGGTCGCTGCCCGGCTTGCCGGTGCAACCATGATCGGACGTGCCGCGCACATCCAGCACTCCGCGACTTGCAAATCAGGGCGCTCACAGGGCTGAACTTTCCTGAACTTTGGAATATTGCTCGGCCCTTGCGCCGATCCGGATACTGCCGGGCGATGTCCAAAGAGGGTAACGACAGCTCCCACCCCCAATGCGGACGTACGCTAATAAGCGACGTCAATCGCGATCCGGAGGGTGCGCGGGCGTAGCGGGGTGAGGAAGCCCTCATTCCCCTCGACGAAGGGCGTTCCAAGCGAGAAGCGATTCCCGCGCGAATCGAACAAATTGGTCAGCGTCAGCGATAGGCCCCGGCGTGCGTTGCCGACGCGCATCGCAAGGCCGGTGTCGATATAGTCGCCTTGGCTTTCGCCCAATATCGGCCCGATACCCAGCCGCGACGGGCCGATATAATTGGCCCACCCGTTTACACGGAAATCCTCGTCACCGATCACCGTGGCATAGTTGACCGATCCGCGTACCGCATGGCTTGCGACATTCGGGATGCGGCCAAGGCGCGCAGGCGCAGCATCGAATACCGGCAGAATCTGGGGCGAAAGATCGTCGACGCGGCTGTGGTTATAGACCGCGCCGAGTTCGAAGGTCAGCGCGCTTGTCGGCCGCATTGCTACCGCGCCCGACAGACTGGTAATGCGGCCGTCGCCGATATTTGCGGTGGTCGGGAAACCGGTACTGTCGATGAAGTCGGCCTGGATGTTGCGCCAGCGGCTGTGTGAGATCGAGATGCTGGCGTCGAGCAGGCTCTGCCCCTTGTCGCCGAAACGCATGCCAGCTTCCCATGTACGAACCTGGTCGTTGAGGAAGCGGCGGACAAAATTGCCATCGACCGCAAGCCCGCCCGGGCGAAATCCTTCCTGATAGCGCGCGTAGAGCCGGACATTGCGCAGCGGCGTCGCGAGCAGCGAGAAGGACGGAAGCAGGTCTGTCTCGTTGCGCGACGCGGTCGTGGCGCGATTCGCCTGTGCCAACGCAAAGGACACGCCCTCGGCCTCGCCGCCCAGCCGCGCGTGCGACAGGCGAAGGCCGCCCGACGCGATCAGGTCGGGCATCACTTCCACCGTCGCTTCGGCGTAGCCCGTAAATTCGGTGATCCTGTTGGTCACGCCGGGGAGGGTCGCGCGGAGCGGGCCATAGGCATATTCACGATCCTGCCGCGCGCGATTGTCGATGAAGCTGGCGCCGACGACCCAGCCCAGCCCCTCATTATACGGCCGCGAGAGACGGTTTTCGCTGACGAACATCCGTGTCGCATTGTGCTGGTCGAGCACGCGCGGCACATTATTGAGCGGGATGACCTGAATCGGCGCGAACAGGCGTTCGACATCGACCGTCCCGACCGATGGAGGGGCGGGCAGGCCCCCGTTGGACGCGTCGGTTCCTTGCCGTGCCTCGGGAAGGCTGGCGTCAAAACGTTCGAACAACCGGTGGTCGATATAGGCGTTCGACGACTGGAAATGCAGGTCGTCCCAATCCTTCATCACGACGATCGTACCCATGCCGTAGCGCGCGGTCGCATTTTGCTCGACCATCGAGGCGCGCGTCAGCGGCGGGCCATTCTTGTCGGCATATTGGGCATCGTCGGATGTGATCGCCTGATAGACGCCCCCCAGATCGACCGTCCAATCGTCGCCCGCTTCGATGCGAAAGGTGCCGCGCCCACCGCGCACATGGACGCGGTTGACGTCATTCTGTCCGCGAAGCGGATTGTCGATGTAGCCGCCGTCGGTGAGCATATAGCCGACGAGGCGCAGGGCATGGCCATTCTCGCTGACCGGGATATTGGCGATCGCGGCGATGTCGCCGCCGGGGTCGCCGTGCTGGGTGATCGACACGCCTGCAATCGCCTGCACCGTCATCTCGCGCGGATCGGGTGCCTTTGGCACGACGCGGATGATGCCGCCGAGCGATCCGGCGCCATAGAGCGTGCCCTGCGGTCCTTCGAGGATCTCGACATTGTCGATGTCGTAAAGGCGAAGATCCGGATCGGGTGCGTTATAACTGAGGCGGATGTCTCCGAGATACTGGCCGACGGTCGACTGCGTCGGTCCGGTGAAGCTCGAATCGGCGATGCCGCGAATGAACAGCTTGTTGCGCCCCGAACCCAAATGGGTCGAAGAGACGGTTGCGGTGCGCGAGAGGATCGAATCCATCCCGCGTTCGCCGCCAAACGCCAAATCGCCGCCATCCAATTTGGTGACGACGCCGGCGAAATGCGTAAGGGGCAGGTCGGTCTTTGACGCGGTGACGATGATTTCGTCCCGCGCCGCCGCAACCACGTCTTGAGAGGGCTCGCGCGCCCGCGGCTGCAGCGCTTGTCGCGGTGCCGGAGCAACCCTCGCGGTGCGGGTCGGGGTCGGGCGCCGTTCGATGCGCCAACTTGTCGCGCTGACCCGAACGGCGCGCGCATCGGAGCCGTCGAGCAGGCGCTGGATCGCCTTTTCGACGCTCATCCGCCCGCGCACCGGCTTGACGCGCGCCTGCCAGAGCTTCGCATCCACGACGCTGATGCTGACCCCGGCCTGCCGGCTGATCACCGGAAGGACGGTCGACAAGCTTCCCTTGGGGACGTCGAACGCGCGCTCCTCCGCCGCCAGCGCCTGCGCGGGCAGGCACAGCGCAATCGCTGCTGCGGCAAGGGAAAGGCGCGGATGCATGGTCAGCGGGTCAATATCCAGCCTTCGCCCTGCCGCTCGGCCCGTGTACCCGACAAAGCGGCGAGGTCGGCGATCGTGCGGCTCCGGTTCTTGTCGATGATCAGCGCGCCGCGGAACGACAAGTCGGCCGCCTCGGGTGCGATGCTCACCTGCATGCCGGCGGTGCGTTTCAGATCTTCGGCGACGACCGCGAGCGGGGTGCCATTGTAAACGAGCAGCCCGCTGCGCCAACCGCCGATGCTGGCGACATCGACGTCCCGAACAACCGGCGGCTGGCGGTCGCCGTCGCGCGCCTCAATACCCTTGCCAGCGACCAGCCGGACCTTGTCGCGATCGGGGTTATAGAGGACGATGCCTTCGGACACCGCGACCGATGTCTGACGATCGCGCCGCACGACGTTGAAGGCGGTCCCGAGGTCGACGATCCGGGCATCACCCGTTTCGACCACGAACGGATCATTGTCGCGGTGGACCACATGGAACATGGCTTCGCCCGATTCCAGCCGGGCAAAGCGCGGGCGGTCCTTGTCGATCTCGACCACCGATGCGCCATTGATCTCGATCCTTGAACCGTCGTCTAGTGCGATCGTGCGATGTTCGCCCGCCGCAGTCTCGATCCGGTTCTCGTTCCCGAACGGATTGAGGCTCGACAGGCTGACCGCGCCGACGAGTGCTGCCGCCATCGCGCCGCCGAACCAGGCACGCCGCGACGGACGACGCGGCGCGTCGGGTACGATCACGACCGAAGCCGGGGGCGCAGCGGGCAGGGCGTCGAGATCGCGGTCGAGGCTTGCGATGCTATCGTAGATCGCATTGTGCGCGGGATTTTCGGCAAGCCAGTCCGCAAAGCCGTCCCAGTCGTCGAACAGGGGGTCGCGTTGGCGGATCAGCCATTCGATCGCGCGTGCTTCGGCGTTCGTGTCAGCTTGCATCGAACTGCCTCCGTATTGCGGCAAGCGCCGCATAAACCTTACGCAGATCGGCTTCGACGGTGCTCAGGCTGACCCCCATTTCACTGGCGATGTCGCGTTGATTATGGCCGTCGACGCGGAAACGGCGGAAGATGCGGGCGGGTCGATCGCCGGTGGCGGTGATGGCCGCCTCGACGAGCGTGAGCTGCTCGCGCGAGATCAGCGACGCCTCGGTCGAGGGACTTTGCACAGCAGAAGCCTCTCCCCAGGCCTTGTCGCGCAGGTCGCTCTGACGCGCCGAGCGATATCGGTCGAGCATCAGATTGTTCGCGGCGCGCATGACATAGGGCAGGGGGTCGGCGATGGGGCCGGTCTTCCGGTCGGTGAGCCGCATCCACAGATCCTGAAACAGGTCCTCGGCGCCGTCCCCGGCACCGCGAAGTTCCAGAAAGCGGACGATCCTGTCCCGGTTGGCGAGCAATACGCCTTCGATGCCCTGGACGGCGTCGGTTCGGTCACGCGGCTCGGTCATTTCGGATTGCTTGCTTTGGAACGCCATCTTCTGTCGGTAAGCGCCATTCTGCCTTGCGCCATACGTCCCCCTGATGACCGTGTCATATAGCGTCCATGATCCGCCGCGCAACTGCGGTGCCTGGAAAGAGAGGGCGGACTGTACAAGCATCTGTTTCTTTGTTTCTTTATCCCAAGGCAAGGGGGAAGCGTGGGTAGGGGTTACGCTTCCCCCTTGCGGGCGGGGCCGGCCGGGGGGCTAGAGGCCGACCCGCAGACTCGCACGGAACGCCCAGCCGATGTGGCTTTGCTGTTCTTCCGCGGACACTTCGCCAGCGACCTGAAAGGCCGAATTGCCGGCGATGCCACGGAACCGGCCGACCCAGCCGCTCGTGCGATCATCAGGAACAAGAGTGAAGGGCGTGCCGTTCTTGAACGACGCCGTCGTCGCGCCCAGCGTGCCGCTGACGATCTGGCGGCGGCCACCTTCGAGTTCGAAGCGCGTCCAGCCGTCATATTCGTCCGCCCCGCCGAAATCGAGACCGATGGCGACCGTACCCGACACAGCGAGTTCGTCGCTGTCGCGGCCCAACACCTTAAGGTCGAGCGCGTCGCCGCCGCCGGTTTCCTGATAGCCGTCTTCCTTCAGCTTGAAGTAGTCGACGGCGACCATCGGGCGGAAGCTCAGGCCACCGACGCGGGTGTCATAGGCAACCGATCCTGAGGCCGACCACAGGGTGGCGTCCCACTTGCCCTTCATCGTCTTTTCGATGTCCTCGGCGCCGGCTTCGGCGCGGAAGATGCGCGTACCTTTCAGGCTGACCGGCGCACCCGAAACGCGGGCGTTCGCCATGAAGCCGTCGGAGCGCAGGCGCCAATGCAGCGCGCCTTCGAACTGGCTGGTGCTGACTTCGTTGACGTTGCTGCCGTTGCCGTCCTTGCCATTGAGAAACGCGATGGAGCCACCGAAGTTACCCAGATTGGTCTTGATTTCGGCGCCGCCTGAGATGCCCCAGCCGCTGACGTCATAGCTTGCGGTGTTGCCGACGCCCTTCGACGTGCCCCACACCGCCTGGTTGACCCAATAGCCCCATTTGCCTTCGTCCTGGTACGGCGCATTGGGGTCCTGCAGATAGCGCGACAGTGCGCGCGAGCCCGAGGTGACGGTTTCGAAGACGCCGCCTTCATGTTCGGGAAGCATCTGACCGAGCTGGTTGTGGAACTGCTCACCGTCGGTGATGCCGAGGAAGACGCCTTCGACCTTCTTATCGGCGACCACGGCGTCAAGAACCGCGTCGAACGCGCCGGCTTCGGAGCGATTGAGCCCGAGTTCGGTCGTGCTCTTGCGCGACACGTCGACGATCAACTGCGTGGCGTTCGAGGTCAGCGTACCCTTGTAGAGGAAAGGCATCAGCGTTTGCGATGCGGTCAGATTGCTCGCCCCGGTCAGCGAACCGGCGGTGAGAACAATATGCTGGCCCTCCGCCTTTTCGATGCTCGACAGCTTGAGCGCGAGCTTCGATTCCGCGCCGAAGCTGGCGTTGCCGCTGACCTGAAGGTTGGTGCCCGTCGTACCGGTGTCGAGCATGACGCCGAGCGTACCCTTGTCGGTAATGGCGAGCGACGAAATCGTCGCGGCGCCGCCGACGTCGAAGGTGCCGCCCGCGACCGAAACCGCAAGCCCCTGCGAATTGGCGAGCGTACCGGAGAACATCGAGGTGCCGCCGATTGTGAGCGTATCGGTGCCGCCGCCAAAGTCTGCGAGGCCCGTGAACTTCGAGGTCCCTGCGAGCGTCATCGTATCGTTGCCGGCGCCAAAGCGGGCGTTGCCGGCGTAGGTAGCATCACCCGACAGCGCGAGCTTGTTGTTGCCGGCTCCGAAGAAGCTGTTGCCCTTCACCGAACCGTCGGCGATGTCGAAAACGTCGTTGCCGCTGCCGAAGCGAACGTCGCCAACGATGCTGGGTGCGGCGATACCTGCGGCAACCGCGGTCTGCTTGACGGTCGCGCCATTGTTGTTCGCCGAAAGATCGATTGCGATGTTGCGATCCGACGTGGCGAGCGCACCCGTCGCGCTGATCGTGCCGCTGTTTTCGACCGTGCCAACCTTGCCCGACAGATCGACGATGGCGCGTGCCGTGCCATTGTCGCCGCCGGTCTTCGCCGTGATCGAACCGCTATTTCGGATCAGCGGAACGTCGCCGCCGGCCTCGACCAGAACTGCGGTTGCGACCGCGCCCGCCGCATTTCCGCCGGTCGTCGCTTCGATCTTGCCCGCGTTGCGGATTTCGGGCGTCGTCGCGCCGCTACCGATGCGGATCGCGGTTGCAGCGGTGTCCTTCGACAGCGCGGTGACGCTGCCGGTGGAGCCGATGCCGATGCCGCCCGCGATCGTCACCGCGCCGCCGAGGCCGCCGATCTGGATCGCGTTGCCGTCCTTGCCGGCATAGAGGCCGTTGCCGAGTACTGCGCCGTCGATGATGAAGCCGAGGCCGGTGCCGGTTCCGGGGACCGCGCCGATCGTGACCGCGCGGTCGGCCGAACCGATACGAATTGCGGCGGCCGAGCCGAAGGAGCGCACAACGGCGTTGCCTTCCTTGTCGTCGTCGATGCCGTCCTTGTCTTCATCCTTGTCGTCCGGCTTCGTGTCCTTCGGTGCGACAGCGAGGATGATGCCGCCCGTCACATTGCCTTCGACCGATAGCGCGTTACCGCCGACGAGCAAATCGTCGGCGTCGAGCTTCGAAGGGTCGGCGGGCGGCGTCGTGAAGCGATAACCGGTCGAGGTAAGATTGCCCTGGACGACCAGCGAGCCGGTGACATTGCCGGCAAGCCGGGCACCGATCGCGTCGACGCCCTGTACGCCGATCGTTCCGGCGAGGCGGACATTGCCGGTAACGTCTTGCAGGCCCACGCCAAGCGCGCGGTCGCCGACAACGGCGATCGTGCCGTCGTTGATGAAATTGCCCGTCAGCGGACCGCCGAGGCGAATACCGGCGGAATTATTGCCCTCGATCGAGATGGCGCCGGAGTTGACGATATTGCCCGAAAAGGCACCGGCGGTCGCGATGCCGACGCGGTTGCTGCCGATCGCGAAAGCACCGTCAAGGTCGCCATCATTGTCAATGTCGGTCGGGGCATAAGTCTCGCCGATGGTGATCTTGCCGCTCGCGCTGTTGGTGATGCCGCCCGTCGTGCCGGCGTTCGCCAGAATCCCCGTGGCGCCATCGACGTTGCTGAACTCGATCGTGCCTTCGTTGACGACCTTGTGGTTGCTGTCGATGGTGACCGCGGGACCGGTAACCGTCGGCTTGATCGAGCCTGCTGCGACGATCTTGATGTCGTCGGCAGCGCCCGACTTGATCGTCGACGTCCGCACCGGTGCCGTGGTGGCGGTGCTGATCGTCGTTTCGGCATGGGCGGCGGTCGAAAGAAGGGTGGCCAGGCAGGTGGAGGCCAGCAGGGTCTTGCGCATCGGGTTCCTCTTGTGATCGGGGGCCGGAATGTCTTCCCGGCGACAACCACAAGACGGAACGGTGTCGGCGCAGCCTTGGAAAAAAATGCTCTGACGGCTGGCCTTCAGTTATGCGCGGTCACGATCCACGCGGCGCCATCGATTTGAACCGATGTTTCGCCGGGACGTTTGGCGAAGGCCGCGCGGACGGCATCCGCCGCGCGGGCGCGAATGTCGTCGGGCTGATCGGCCAGCGCGCGCGACAACGGACCAACCTGAAACGCCATGTCGAGCGCATCGTCGATCGCGCCCTCGCGCGTCGCGCCGCGGCCATAGGCGAGGGTCGTATCGAACGGCGCAACATCGATCGCGGCAAAGCCTGCCGCAGCAAGGATATCGGCGACCCTCTGCCGGTCGCCAAAGGCAAAGGGACCGGGGGCATTCGGGTCGGTCGGCGCGGGTTTCACGATGTCGCGGATCGCCGCCATCGGCAGGCGCACCCAGTCATTCTCCTGCGCACCGCGCCAGCAGACGAAGGCGAGCCTTCCGCCCGGTTTCAGCGCGCCTCGCATATGTGTGAACGCTGCGACAGGATCGTCGAAGAACATTACGCCGAAGCGCGAGAAGAGGAGGTCGAAACCTGCCGCGGGCAGCGGCGCGGTGGCGGCGTCGGCGCAGCGAAATTCGACGGGTGCTCCCGCAGGAGACGCGGCGCGTGCTATCTCGACAAGCTGCTGCGAGATGTCGACGCCGAGGACATGCCCGTCGGTTCCTGCTTTTTCCGCCAGCGGAAAGGTCGATGTGCCCGAACCGCAGCCGATGTCGAGAATATGTTCGCCGGGTTGCGCATTGGCGGCAGCGAGCGCGGCATTGCCGAAATCTTCCAGCATCAGATCGAGCCGCGCCAGATTGGCGGCCCAGCGCATTCCGCTATCGCCGTTCCAGTCATGCGTCGGGAGGGGCGGGGTGTCGGGCATCGGAAGACCTCTCTATTGCGAATGAATCGCAACTACACGCGCGAAGCGGAAAGGGCAAGGGCGCGCGCATAGCTATGCCTTGTTGCATCGCTCCCGCCCATGCGACATTCCAAGGTATGGACCGGCATGCTGGACCGGCAAGGGAGAGTCATGAGCGAACAGATCGTCACCGTGGACATCGGCGGCACACATGCGCGCTTTGCGATCGCCGAGATCGAAGGCGGCCGTGTCCTGTCGCTTGGAGAGGCCACGACGCTGCACACCAAGGATCATGCGAGCTTTCAGACCGCCTGGCAGGATTTCGGGCGTCAGCAGGGCGGCGTTCTGCCGCGCGCGGTGGCCATCGCAATTGCCGGGCCGACGCGCGGCGACATCATACGCTTCACCAACAACCCGTGGATCATCCGCCCCGCGCTGGTGAACGAGAAGCTGGACGTCGATCGCTACGTCTTGGTCAATGATTTCGAGGCGGTGGGGCATGCGGTCGCACAAGCCGATGCGCGCTATTTTGAACGCCTGACGGGCCCCGACGAACCCTTGCCCGATAGCGGCACGATCAGCGTCATCGGCCCAGGGACTGGCCTAGGCGTCGCACACATCTGGCGTGATGGTGCGAATTACCGAGTTCAGGCCACCGAGGGCGGGCATATCGACTTCGCGCCGCTCGACAGCATCGAGGACGCGATCCTTGCGCGGCTGCGCAAACGCCATCGCCGCGTGTCGATCGAGCGGATCGTGTCGGGGCCCGGCATCGTCGATATCTATGAAACGCTCGCCGCGCTCGAAGGCCGCGCGATCCCGCGGCTCGACGACAAAGCGATCTGGACCAATGCGCTGAGCGGCGATGATAGCCTTGCCGCCGCGGCGGTCGATCGTTTCTGCCTGTCGCTGGGCAGCGTATCGGGCGATCTTGCGTTGGCACAGGGCGCGAGCGGCGTCGTTATCGCGGGCGGCCTTGGCCTGCGCATTCGCGACAGCCTGGTGCGTTCGGGTTTTCCGGAACGCTTTATCGAAAAGGGGCGGTTTGAGGGCTTTATGTCGGCGCTGCCGGTCAAGTTGATCACGCATCCGCAGCCCGGTCTGTTCGGCGCGGCTGCGGCTTTTGCCCGTCAGCACGGCTGACGCAAATATCGCTGGCATCCAGCCGAGAAAATCGGCAGCAAGGAATCATCGCTTCCTGAAGGATTCCGCGCCAAGTGTCCGCCCGTCCCGTCCTCGGCATCATTGCCTGCAACCGGCAGGTCGGCGCCGAATATGCGCAGGCGGTAATGAACCGCTATGCCAAGGCGGCGATGCGCCATGCCGACTGCGCCGCGCTGCTGATCCCTTCGCTGCCCGATTATATGCGCGCTGATGAAATCGTCGGGCGGCTGGACGGCGTTTTGCTCACCGGGTCGCCTTCGAACGTCGAACCGGCGCGTTATGGCGAGGAGGATGCGGGCGAAGGGCCGTTCGATCCTGATCGCGACCGCATGATGCGTGATCTGGTCGAAGCGGTCATCGCGGCACAGCGCCCGCTGTTCGGCATCTGCCGCGGGTTTCAGGATATCAATGTCGCGCTCGGCGGGACGCTGCGCCGCGACACGGCGACGAACGGCGAATTGCTGCGGCATCATACGCCCGACGGCACGCTGTTCGACGCGATGTTCGATCATCGCCATCATGTAGACCTTGTCGAGGGCGGAATGCTCGCAGCGGCCTATGGTGCGGCGTCGCTCGACGTGAATTCGGTGCACTATCAGGGCGTCGGTCGCCTCGCGGACGGTCTGTCCATCGAGGCGCGCGCGCCCGACGGCCTGGTTGAGGCGTTCAGCGCGCGGCCGAACGGGGCGCCCCTGCTTGCCGTTCAATGGCATCCCGAATGGGCGGTCGACGGCAATGAACAAAGCCAGACCTATTTTCGCCTGCTCGGTCAGGCATTGCGGGGCGCGCTGTGAACCGCCGCGTCACCCGTTACGACCGCTATCTCGCGCGGCTCTGCTTTTCGCCCTGATTCTCCGGATCCGGTTTCGTTCCGTTTCCAGACAATCAGGAGTTTTAGAATGCCCCGCAATCACGACATCGCCGAACTGCGCCGCCTCGACGTCGCGCACCATTTGCCCGCTCAGGCCGACTGGGCCGAAATCGAAAAGCTTGGTGGCAGCCGCATCATCACCCATGCCGAGGGCTGCTATATCCACGACGGCGACGGCCACCGCATCCTTGACGGCATGGCGGGCCTCTGGTGCGTCAACGTAGGCTATGGCCGCGAGGAACTCGTCGAGGCAGCGGCAGCGCAGATGCGCGAGCTGCCATTTTACAATACCTTCTTCAAGACCGCGACCCCGCCGACGGTGACCCTCGCGGCAAAGATCGCCTCGCTCACCGGCAACCGTCTGCCGCATATCTTCTTCAACGCGTCTGGCAGTGAAGCCAATGACACGGTGTTCCGCATGGTGCGCCACTATTGGAAGCTGAAGGGCGAACCCAATCGTACCGTCTTCATCAGCCGCTGGAACGCCTATCATGGCTCGACCGTCGCGGGCGTGTCGCTTGGGGGTATGAAGGCGATGCACGCGCAGGGTGATTTGCCGATCCCCGGCGTCGAACATGTGCGCCAGCCCTATAGCTTCGGCGAAGGGCAGGGGATGACCGAGGAGGAGTTCTGCGACGCCTGCGTTCAGGCGATCGAGGACAAGATCCTTGAGGTCGGGCCGGAAAATTGCGCCGCCTTTATC